>Ga0055538_1000487_pt1 | contig 14500 bp, 9 predicted proteins | sample AraplaCvi_mLB_r2_2_FD_55038 | JGI IMG/M metagenome (GOLD analysis project Ga0055538, IMG submission 55038) | Arabidopsis root microbial communities from North Carolina, USA - plate scrape CL_Cvi_mLB_r2 | ecosystem: Host-associated > Plants > Roots > Endosphere | place: USA: North Carolina | reverse complement strand
GCGTGTCCCGGGGTTCTTTTGTACGTTATCCGATTAATCCTCCAGCAGGTTCAGCGACTGGGCTCTAACCAGAGCCTGCGTGCGTGTCGTCACGCCGAGCTTGCCGTACAGTCTGGACAAATACACCCGGACCGTTCCTTCGGACAGGCCGAGTGATGCGGCCATCTGTTTATTCGAGGCACCCTGTCGAATCAGATGCAGCAAATTCATTTCGTTCCGATTCAGCGTTTCGGGAAGAGTTTGCCGTGGTGTCTCGGCCGATGAAATATCCGCTTCGGAACCACCCGGGAACAACTTCACGAGCGTGCGTGCATATTCAAGCGACCGAAGTTCCTCCGGGCTCACGCCGTCTTCCTGTCCGAGTCGGCTCGTATACAGTTGCAGCAGCTGGTACATGTCCTCCCCTTCGTCGAGGAAGGTGCGGACATAACCGTTCTGTGCTCCTACACGCAAAGCTTCGCCAAGAAGATGAAGCGACCGCTGCCGCTGGCCGCGCTGATGTTCCAGCAGCGCTTGCAGGCTTGTGATTTCAATGATGCTGGAACGCTGCTGTTCGCGCTCGGCCTGAGGTTTCAACAGCTCCAGGAGGCGCAGCGCTTCGATTTCCCTGCGCTGTCTGCCTAACATGCGGACTAACGCCAGGTATTCGGTTTCCCGGCTATAGGCGGGCTTGTCCTTGACGGAAACGGAGAGCTCGGCCACTTCCTTCCGTGCTTCGGCTATGCGCCCTTCCCGGATATAGATCAAGCTTCTGACGGCTTTTAACGGGGCGAGCCAAAGGCTCGATTTCCTGGAAAGCGCAGCGGAGCACGCTTCATCCAAAGCATAATGGGCTAGATGGAATTTGCCCTCGGCAGCGAACAGCCTGGCTTCGGTGATATGCAGCGGCACGAACAACCCCATCGTTTCTTTGGCGGGCGGCGCATTACGAATCTGCACCAGCAGCTGACGGCATTCCGCCAGCCGGTTCCATTCATAATATCCCTCGCATAAGGATTGTTTGACATATAAGTTCATGAGCGAATGCTCCCACCCGTGGGATTCCAGCACACCGGTAAACAGATGCGCGATTCTTTCCGTATCGGCGGAGAGAGCCCCCTTCATGCCGAGCGAGGTACGCCTGACATAAGGCTCCCGCCGATTGTAATCGAACTGGTAGTACATCGGATTGTCGGGCATCAGGTTGTCGAGGATGCCTTCGCTGAAGGCGAACCATTTGCCGAAGTCCCCGTTCAGGAAAACAAGATTGGACCGCACGAACAGGATGGAACTCATAAGCTGCTCCCTTCGGTCCGATGATTCTAGCGCAGCGCAGGCTTCCTCAATAAGGGACAGCATGCGCTCGGAGCGTTCGAGATCTCCTGTCAGTACCAAGACAAAAGCATGCGCCAGCGACATTTCGGGTGTCATCGGATAGCTGGGGGAGATGCGGTCAAACCATTTCAGCAAGGTGGCAATCTCTCCAAGTTCGAGCACGGATTGCATATGCTGCCCAATCAAGCTCACGGCATGCCCGAAATCCTGCGCTGCCAACATATGGTCAATCGCTTCATCCATGGAGCCGACGGAGGCATAATACTGCCCGGCGAGCCGGTGGCGCTTGGTATATTCCCCGTCAAACTCGCGTTGAAGCAGGTCGAGCAGAAACTGCGAGAATAAATGATGATAACGAAAGAAGGTTTGATGTTCGTCCAGCGGAACCAGAAACAGATTCAGCTTCTGCANCTCCTCCAGCATCGGACGGCTGTCGTTGAGATCCGTAACGGCATCGCACACCTGCGGATGCAGCTCTGAAAGGACGGCGGTCTGGAGCAAAAAGGAGAACACGTCGGGTGACAGCTTGCTTACGACTTCCTGAAACAGATATTTGGATACGAGAAGCGGATTCCCCTTCATATCATCCACGAATCCTTCCAGACCGCTGCCGGTTCGCATGGTAATCACGGCAAGCTGGAGCCCGGTAACCCAGCCTTCCGTTTGGTTCCGTAACNTATCGAGCTCCATCGAGGTCAGATTGGAATGGCTGCCGTTTGACGCATGGCGGAACAAACGCTCCGTCTCCTCGTAGGTAAATTCCAACTGCTTCATGCCGATAAGATGGACCTCATGGTTTACCACGCCCTTGATCGTGGGGAATGGAAGCTCGGTCCGGGACGAGATGAGAAGATGAATATGTTCGGGGAGGTAGTCGATCAAGTAGGAAATCCCTCCATGGATGGTTGAAGAGTGAATACTGTGCAGGTCCTCAAGAATGAGATTGAGGGGCTCGGAATCCTCGTATAATTCACTGATCAGCGTATCCAGAAAGGTTTCAATCGAGGCGCTTGGCAGCAGCTGCGTATGGTGCATGAGACGAGCTCCTTGCGGCTCGGGAAGAATCGAGGCCAGCGAGGCCGCCACGTATCTCCAAAAGCGGACGGGATCGTTATCCCGTTCATCCAGCGAAACCCAGGCGCATCGTTTGTCTGCTTCATGAGCCCATTGGGCGAGCAGCGTCGACTTGCCGTATCCGGCAGGCGCGATGATGGCTGTCAGCTGACCCTTGTGGCCTGCTGCCATATCCTGCAGCAGCCGGTCCCGGCGAATCAGATGCTCCTTCAGACCGGGAAGGCTTATTTTCATTTTCAGAATGGGTGAGTCTGTTAGTAGTTTCATAGGATACCCTCGCAATATACGAAACGTTATTTTTACGGAAATTGAGTCGCGATAACTAGATTATATGAAAAAAAAGATGAAAAGTTAACGTTTGTCAATCGTTTTCCTCCCATAAATTTGATAGCATCCTTGGTGCCGCGGTCCTAACCGGGCCGCAGCTGTCATAACGCTGATGAAACGAAGGAGGAGATTATGCTAAGGCGTTCAGGAAAAATCCTGCTGTGTGCGGCTTTGCTGCTGCTGCAGCTGGATGGGTTATTGGGATATCGGCAAGCCCTTGCGGCTGCGGCCGTTGCACCAAAGCTTGTAGCCGGGTACTATCATACCGCTTCGCTCGTAAGCAGCGGTGAAGTTTACTCATGGGGATACGGAGACAGGGGGCAGCTGGGCGACGGCACTTGGAAGACCCGGACGACTCCGGTCATGGCGAAGAATTTGAACCATGTCATTGACATTCACTCCGGCGTCCGCAGTTCGATGGCGCTCCGCCAGGATGGAACGGTATGGACCTGGGGAGCAAACGAGAACGGACAGTTAGGGATTGGAACGATAACGAATGTGAACGCGCCCGCGCAAGTTCCGGGTCTGAGCGGGATCAAGGCAATATCGGGCGGATTGGCCTATCACGGCATGGCGCTTTCAGAGAACGGCACCGTTTGGGCTTGGGGGAAGAATGACAACGGCGAGCTGGGAAATGGAACGACCATACAACAAAACTCCCCGGTTCTGGTTACTGGTCTAAGCGATGTGACGGCAATTGCGGCTGGAGGATACTACAGTCTTGCCTTAAAATCGGACGGCACCGTATGGGCCTGGGGCGTGAACGAAAGCGGGGAGCTTGGAGACGGGACGACGACGGACCGATACGTTCCGGTACAGGTTGCCGGGCTGACGGACGTCATGGCGATCGCCGCCGGCGGTTCCCATAGTTTAGCCATTAAACAAGACGGCACCGTGTGGGCATGGGGAAACAACAAGTATGGTACGCTTGGCGACGGCACGAGAACGCACCGGACGAGACCGGTGCAGGTTCGAAACCTGCAGCATATCGTTGCCGTTGCAGGTGGAGGTTATCACAGCCTTGCAGTGGACCGGGCAGGAAACGTATGGAGCTGGGGAGATAACAGTCAACAGCAGCTGGGCCTAAGCTCGAATGCTTCCAGCCTCATTCCGGTCCCTGTACCGGGGATCAAGCATGTTCGTGAAATTTCTGCCGGGGGCTTTCATAGCGTTGCCATGAAGCAGGATGGAACCGTCTGGGGATGGGGCTATAACTCCGGAGGACAGATCGGAGACGGGACGTACAACAATACAAGGGGAATACCTACCCTGACTAAAGCTGTGCTGGATACGACGTCCCCGGATACGGGCAGTGGGAGCCTGAATCCGCACAGCATCACGTCAGACTCCGTTGCATTGGAATGGCCGAAAGCCTCGGACAATATGACGGAGCAGCACGAATTGCAGTATTTGTTATATTCGTCCGCCAGCCCGAATATCGGGGACGTCAGCCAAATGGAGAGGAATGGAAAGCCCGTCGGAAGCTACGCGGCGGATCAAACCGGGATGGTGGTGAACGGGCTTGCCGCAGGGACGGATCATTATTTTAACGTCATGGTCAAAGATGCCGTCGGCAGGAAAAGCGCATACCGCATNCTGAAGGTGACAACCCTATGGCCGCAAGTCTACTCGTTAACCTATGACGGCAACGGACACACTGAAGGGAATGTTCCGNTAAGCAGCGGTTTGTTTGCCAGAGGCGACGAAGCGGTCGTGGCGGGCAATACGGGGCAGCTGGGCAAGGATGGACATATCTTCGACGGCTGGAATACGGAGGCCGACGGAAGCGGAATCGATTATCCTGCCGGTGGCAAGCTTATATTCGGTACGGAGGACGTCAAGCTGTTTGCCCAATGGAAGGCGATCCAGGCACCGACCGAGCTTAAGGCCTTATCTTACACGCCGTCCCACCAGGCTGTCGGCGTGGAAAAAGATGTAATCTTGCAGGTTGTCTTTAATGAAGAAGTGACAGCGGTATCCGGTAAATCGATTACGATTAGGCTTGCCTCGGATCATCGCGTCGTCGAGACCGTCGATGCCTCCGATGCAGGGAGCGTCACGATTCTCGGGAACGCGGCGAGCATAGATCCGCTGAATGATTTTGATGAGGGGGCGGCCTATTACGTCGAGATCGAGCCGGGTGCTTTTACCGGTAACCATTCAAGTGCCGGCTTTGCCGGCATTCAGGGGGCGGATGCTTGGAGCTTTACGGTCAGGGAACATGAGTCTCCGGCGTACGACGCTGATTTGCAAGCATTGTCGCTGCGTTCGTCGAGCGGAGAAGTAGCGCTGAGCCCTGAGTTTGCCAGAGATCACTATGATTACAAAGCGCAGGTCGCCAGCGATACGGATCGCCTCACGGTAACGGCACAGGTATATGATGCGAGGGCGACGGTAACGGCCAGCGTGTACGGCGAGGCCGGAAATTTGGTATGGGGGCCGATGGATCTCCTCTCCGGCCAGGTGAGCCCTTCCTTCCCCGTCGCCGTAGGCAGCCAGGTCATCGAGGTTATGGTGACGGCGCCTGACGGCCAGCATATGAAATACAGAACGACATTGGTTAGAGCTTCATCCGGAGGCAGTGGCGGGACGCCTGAAGAGCCGGAAGGTTCGTCGCCAGGAGGTTCCGGCCAAGGATCGGCTATACCGGGCCCATCGGGCAATGCCGCACCTTCGAATAGAGTGGACGTCAACGTTACGATAAACGATGAATCACAGGAAGGGATGGTTACAGGTTTGTTCCATGAGGCCAATGGACATACCGTCGTATCGATGAAACTGGATACGGCTAAGCTGGAAGCCCGTTTAGAGACAGTGGACTACAATCCGGTAATCGTCATCGCGTTGGCACGGCCTGCGGATCAGGTCTCCCTGGAAACAAACGGAGCTGCTCTTGACCTGCTTAAAGCCAAGCAGGGCGCCATTGAAATCCGATCGGCGCTTGGTCATTTCCACGTTCCTGCGGCCGTGATGGCATCATCGCGCTGGCAGGCGCCGGGAAGCATGGATTTGCCGGCCGCGGATCAAATTACGGTAACCCTGACGATGGCTGCCAGCGACGCTGCCAAGGTAGAGGCTGTTAAGAAGGCCGCATTGCAATCCGGCATTACGCTTATCGGTTTGCCTATCGAGTTTGAAATCACGGCTAAAGCTCAGGATACGGTACTGCAGTTAGATCCATTCCCGCAATATATGAAGCAGCGAATCATTTGGCCGCAGGGAGTGCCGGACCGTATGACAACGGCTGTCTTGCTGGATCGGAACGGCAGCTTCCACCCGATCCCGACGCGTTTCGAGCTGAAGGAGGACGGAAGCAGCGAGGCGATTCTGCATCGTTTAACAGCAGGTACGGTTGCTTTCATCTCTCATCAAGTGCGTGTTGCTGATGTATCGTTCCACTGGTCCAAGGATGCGGTGAGCGATCTTGCTTCGCGAATGATCCTGAACGGAACCGGACTTGTCGAGGGTGGAATAGACCCAAACGCGAATCAGCCCGCGGCGATTCATTTCGCGCCGAATGCCCAAGTGAGCCGTGCCGAGTTTGCTGCCATGATCGTGAGGGCGCTCGGTTTGGATGAGGTGCAGGACGGAGTTTCTGCTTTCCGGGATGTTGACGCAGAGGACTGGCATAACGGCGTCATAACGCAAGCTGTGCAGTATGGGCTTCTTCAGGGGTATGAGGACGGACAATTCAGGCCGGCCCAAGGCATCACGCGTCAAGAGGCCATAGCGGTTATGGCGAGAGTGATGGAGCTGGCGGGAATAGCGAGTGCAGTGAATGAGATGGAGGCGGCAGCCATCCTCTCCCCTTACCAGGACCGTGAAGTCCTGTCCGACTGGGCCAGACCGGCTGCGGCGGCCCTTGTGAAGCAAGGAATTGTCTTGGGATCGGGCGCAGGTCTTAAGCCGCTCCAGAAGTTATCCCGTGGTGAAGCAGCGGTCATGCTGCAGCGGTTATTGAAAGGTTCAGAGCTGATCGATTGAATCGGCGGTGGAAGCAGGCTGGAGCTGAAGAAATTCAATATTTCGTATGTTGCTTCATCTAAATAGAAATCATGCAAGAGCGAGGATGCCTAACGGCATCCTTTTTTATATAAATAGAGTCCAGGTTTGCGTAATGCCAGGAATTTGAAAATAATGCGTTTTCATCCGGATCCATGCCGGAAGTGTTTGATCAAATGTTGGCAATTTCCGAACATTATCGACATTTTGACAAGGTAATGTTCTGTGATATACGCAGTTTTCCACCAAATTTTTGCTAAAAAACACATTAAACTACATAAAACGCTAAAATTTTTGTTTTGACATCTGCTTGTCTATACCATAGGATAATAGTATAAAAAGTGCTCACTTAGGAGGATAAGGTCAGGAAATGAAAAAGACATGGTCAATTCTATTAACACTCGTATTATCCGTTGGATTGCTTGCAGGTTGCGGCAATGATGATAAGTCTACTGACAGTGGTGCAGCTAATGGCGGTTCCGAAGGATCTCAAGATAAGAAACGCATTGCACTTGTTCTTCCTGAGAAGATCGGCGTGAATCCATTCTTTGCCCTGATGGACGAAGGATTGCAAAAGGCCGCTGCCGATTTCAACGTTGAAGTCAAAACGATTGAATCGACAGACCCTGCTTCGATCGAGCAGAACCTNCGCACGGCGGTTGCCGAGAAGTACGATCTGATTATCACATCCACCTTCCAGATGGAGGATGCATTGAAGAAGGTTGCACCGGAGAATCCGGACGTGCCGTTTGCGATCATAGACACGGTCGTGGATTTGCCGAACGTCCGCAGCGTCGGATTCCGCGAGCATGAGGCTGCTTATCTTCTGGGGGCGGCGGCAGGATTGGCAACGAAAACGAACAAGGTCGGCAACGTTGTGGCCAACGACATTCCGATTATGCATAAATATATGACCGGCTTTGAGGAAGGCGCGAAATCGGTCAATCCGAACATCGAAATTTTCGTTAACTTCGTAGGCGGATTCGACGATCCGGCAAAAGCGAAGGAGCTTGCGCTCCTGCAGAACTCCAAAGGCGCGGATTTCGTAGCCGGCATGTCTGCCGTTGGCGATCTGGGCGTGTTCGAAGCAGCGAAAGAGAAGGGCTTCTACACTTCCGGACAAGATACGGACAACACCGAGCCTGAGCATGTGGTGCTCGCNCAGTTGAAAGGTACCGACGCTGTNGTATACGAAACGGTGAAAGATTTTGCAGAGGGCAACTATACTTTCGACATTCGTGATTACGGNNTGAAAGAAGGCGCNGTAGGTCTCACTTACGTTACGCATGAGAGCAAAACGCCGCTTAACCCATTCATTGGACAAGACATCGTGGATCAGCTTAAGGTGATTTCCGACGATATCATCGCCGGAAAGATTAAAGTAACGAACGCATTGGAACAAAATTAGTTCTTACCAGGACCGGCTGCACATGGGCAGTCGGTCTTTCATTCAGAAACGAAAGGAAGGCATGACTCGATGCTACTCCAGATGGACAATATTACGAAAAAGTATGGCGAGTTCAGCGCAAACCGCGGCATTGACTTTTCGCTGCGCGCGGGTGAGGTACATGCGATAGTCGGGGAAAACGGTGCAGGCAAAACGACGCTGATGCGGATATTGTACGGGATGGAGCAGCCAACCTCGGGTACGATTCGGCTGAATGGCAAGGAAGTTTCGTTTGCAAGCCCGCTTGACGCGATTCAAGGCGGAATCGGCATGGTGCATCAGCACTTCATGCTGTTTCCTACGTTTACGATCGCCGAGAATATCGTGATCGGCAATGAGCCGGGCTCGGGTGCCGGGTTTGACCGCAAGCAAGCCGTGAAGATCGTGGAAGGACTCTGCGAAAAATACGGCATGAAGGTCGACCCGCGGGCCACCGTAAGCAGCAGCGCCCCCGGCGTGCAGCAGCGTGTTGAAATATTGAAGGTGCTGTATCAGGGAGCCGAAATCATCATTCTGGATGAGCCGACGGGCGTGCTGACGCCGCTCGAGGTGCAGGAGCTCCTGGATGCCATTAAACAGCTCTCCAAACAGGGAAAAAGCTTTATCCTGATTAGTCATAAGCTGAACGAGGTCCTTGACGTGGCCGATCGCATTACGGTACTCCGTGACGGTGCCGTCACGGGCGTGGTGGAGAAGGGGAACACCGATGCCCACCAGCTCTCCCGTCTCATGGTCGGCCGCGAGCTGATGGAACTGGACCGCAAGCCGATCACGCCAGGCGAAAAGGTGCTGGAAGTATCGGACGTCTCGATCCGTGGTACGAAAGGCAAGCCGGTTCTGGACGGCGTAAACCTGGAGGTACGGGCCGGCGAGGTTGTCGGGATTGCCGGTATTTCAGGCAACGGGCAATCCGAGCTGCTTCAAGTGATCTCGGGCCTGGCTCAGCCGGACAGCGGGCGGATTGCCGTGTCGGGCAAGGACGTTACCGGCATGTCGACAAGAGAAATACGGGAGCACGGGTTAGCCCATATNCCGGAGGATCGCTACGTATGGGGTGCCAATCGAACGGCAACCGTGATGGATACCGGGCTTATGGGGCACCAACGACGTTTGCAGCAGGGCGGATTCCTTAAACTGAAGGACATTCGTACGCTTGTATCCGGATGGGTTCAGAAATTCTCCATCAAGACGGGCTCTCTGGAGACCAGCACGCAGTATTTGTCCGGCGGCAATCTGCAGAAGCTGATCGTGGCACGGGAACTGGAGCAGGGAACTCCGTTCCTGATCGCGGCGGAACCGACGCGAGGCGTCGATATCGGTGCCATGGAGACGATTCATGGCGAACTGCTCAAGCGGCGCGAAGAGGGCACGGGAATTTTGCTGGTATCGTCGGAATTAACGGAAATCTTGAAGCTGTCCGACCGTGTTCTGGTCATGTATGAAGGCCGGATCGCGGGCGAGCTGTCGGCGAAGGATGCGACAGAAGAGAAATTGGGACTGCTGATGGCGGGAGGAACACTGTAATGAACAAATGGACTAAATTTACGCTTCCGCTGCTCCAGCCGATTGCCGCCATCCTTGTGGGGCTGCTTGCCGGAGCCATCGCAATCATGATTGCCGGCGGCGATATCCTGCAGACCTACGCGGAGATGTGGAAGGGTGCCTTCGGCGGGATGTATTTCTTTACGAATACGCTGTCCCGAGCGACCCCGATCATTCTGATCGGTCTGGGCGCTGCGTTTGCCTTCCGTGCAGGCTTCTTTAACCTAGGCGCGGAAGGACAAATGGTGTTTGGCGCGCTTTCCGCCGCGTTGGTCGGATTGTATATGCCGGGTCCCGGCTGGCTGGTGTGTNTCGCTGCCATCCTTGCGGGTGTGATCGCGGGNGGATTATGGTCGGTGATGGCCGGATATTTTGATGCNCGGTTCCGGGTGAACCTGCTGATCTCCACGCTGCTTCTGAACTATGTGGCCGTATTGTTTGCNGGTTATCTGGTCGCTTATCCGCTGAAGGACCGCTCGGGTTCGGCCGCGATGGCGCAATCCGAAATGCTCGATAACAGCGTCTGGCTGCCGAAGCTGATCTCCGGCATGCCGCTGCATGTCGGCTTTGTGCTCGCGGTGCTGGCCGCGTTGATTATATTCGTGCTCTTGAAGCGCTCCGTGATCGGTTACGAAGTACGGATGCTAGGCGGCAATCCGCTGTTTGCCCTGTTCGGCGGGGTTAAGCGCGGTCCGATGATGCTTGGCGCGATGTTCTTCAGCGGCGGCTTGGCCGGACTTGGCGGGGCCGTTGAAATTCTGGGCTCCCAGTATCGTTATATCGATGGTGCGTTATCTACGGCCGACTATGCCTGGACGGGCATCATGGCAGCATTGCTGGCAGGATCGCATCCGATCGGTACGCTGATTGCATCGATTTTCTTGGCCGCGCTGCAGACGGGCGGCATGGGCGTGGAACGGAATACGGAAGTGCCGCTTGAGGTAGGAGCGATCATCCAAGCCGTGCTGATTCTGTTTATCTCCGCCCGATTCACATACAGCTTCCTGAAGCGCAGAAAGGGGAACAAATCCGATGGAACAGCTGTTTGACCTTGCTTTAATCAACTCGGCCCTCCGCGTGCTCACTCCGATCCTGCTTGCGGCTCTCGGCGGTGCCCTGTGTTCGCGCGTCGGATTGTTCAACGTCGGTTTGGAAGGCTTTATGCTGCTGGGGGCGTTCGCAGCCGTGGTGGGGAACCACTTTTTCGGCAACGTGTTTTACGCGATTTTGTTNGCGATTGCGATCGTGTCGATCTTCTCCTTTATCTTTGCTTACCTCAGCATTAATCTGCAGGCCAACGTCATCGTGGTCGGTATCGCGATGAATGCGCTGGCGGCAGGGTTGACCACATTCAGCTTGCGGGCTATTTTTGATGTGAAAGGTGCATTTTATGATAATACGATGGTCGGACTGCCGAAATGGAACATTCCGATTATCGAGGATATTCCGGTGATCGGTCCCATTTTGGCGGGCCTGACGCCGCTGGTGTATCTGTCGTTTTTGATTGCGGGCCTCATGTGGTATTATTTCTATCGCACGAAGAACGGCTTCCGTTTTCTGGCTGCCGGCGAGAATCCGCTCGCTGCCAAAAGCGTGGGCATCCGTGTAAGACGGTANCAGTATGGAGCCGTGCTNGCGAGCGGCGTGTTATGTGCGCTTGCAGGCGCGCAGCTGTCGCTTGGACAGGTGACGATGTTTACGGAAGGCATGACGGCCGGCCGCGGCTTTATCGCGCTTGTCGCCACGATGTTGGGTCAATCGGGTCCGCTTGGGGTAACGGCGGCAAGCCTGCTGTTCGGCTTTATGGATGCACTCAGCATCCGGTTCCAGGGGCTGGCGCTGCCTACGCATTTTACGCAGATGCTGCCTTACGTCGTAACGATTCTGGCGATGTTCTTCTTTAAGGATAAAAGCTTCCAGCAGGACGCGCTGAAGCAGGGATCCAGCTCCAGATAGGCGCGTATGCCGCGTCGCGACAATCTGTGATGGAAGTCATCCCGTCGATAAGCGGATGCGAAAGCGATCAAGCGTAAAGGAGATGAAGTTGGTGCATAAAAAAGCAGAACGTTTGAAAAAAATGAAGCCGGTAGCGGTGGGCAACCTGACCGATGAGCAGCGGGCCAAGCTGCCGCCGGGGCAGACGCTGACCGAGAAGTTCCCGATTTTGCATGAAGGGGAGGTTCCCCATTACGACATGTCGGAATGGACCCTCNGGGTTTTCGGCGAAGTCGAAGAGGAGCGGACCTTTACNTATGAAGATATTCTGGCGTTGCCAACGGTAACCGTGAACACCGACATTCACTGCGTTACGCGCTGGTCCAAGTTCGATACGGTATGGGAGGGCATCCTGTTCCGGGATTTCCTGGCGGGCTTGAAGATCAAGCCGGATGCCAAATACGTCATGTTTCACGCCGATCCCAATTATGACACGAATGTACCGATCGAGGATTTGCTCCGTGACGATGTGCTGCTGGCCTATCGTTTCAACGGCGAGCCGCTGACGGACAAGCACGGCTGGCCGCTGCGCACGGTCGTGCCGCACCGCTATTTCTGGAAGAGCGCCAAGTGGCTGCGCGGCATCGAGTTTATGAAGGAAGACCGCCCGGGCTTCTGGGAACGCAACGGCTTCCACAACGAAGCGGACCCGTTCAAGGAAGAGCGGTTTAGCGGCGAAGCGCTGGATATACCCGAAGACGAATGGACACGTAAGGAGTTTGACTAATATGTTGATGCCTATTTTGCAAGTAAACTCAGAGGATATACCTGAATTTGTGATNGTCTGCGGCGATCCGAAACGCGCGGAGACGATATCCCGTAAGCTCGAAAATGCGCGCGAGCTGGCATTCAGCCGCGAGTACCGCACTTTCGTGGGGACGTATGAAGGCGTTGAACTGGCGGTAACCAGCCATGGCGTCGGCTGCCCGGGAGCGGCCGTTTGCTTCGAGGAGCTGATCCGCGCGGGCGCGAAGACCTTGATTCGCGTGGGCACCGCCGGGTCTTATCGGGCGGACACTCCTGCGGGGAGCCTTGTGGTCAGCACCGCGGCGATCCGTACGGACGGTCTGACGAAGCAGCTGGTACCGGACGGTTTTCCGGCGGTTGCGGACAGCCAGGTGGCGGAGTCGTTGTACGAATCCGCGCTTGCGATCGGCGAAGGCGTCGTGCGCAAGGGCATTACCGTCACGCTGGACGTGTTCTTTAACGGAGTCGAGGAAGTGCCGCACCAGAAATATAAAGCGGCGGGCGCGCTCGGCGTCGAGATGGAAATTGCGGCGCTGTACGTCGTTGCGGCGATCCGCGGCGTTCGCGCCGGCGCGATTGTCGCCATGGACGGCTTTGCTGACGCCGACCTCGCGGCCGAGTACGATCCGAACACAAACGTGGTTGCCGACGCGGTGGAGCGCGAGATTAACACCGCTTTGCAGGCCGTGGTGAAGCTGGCGAAGCAAGGCTAACCAGGGAAAGAAGAAAACCGGATTTCCTGAGCGTGAGCTGCAGGATATCCGGCTTTTTATTTTGAGAAAGATGTAATTCCTTTTGATAACTTAAGACAGCAACTCCAGCCGTGTCTTGTTATTACTGCTTAGCCGGCTGAATCGTGAAGAAAGGAACCTTCTCGATTCCGACAGCCCGCACGTAAGTAAACAACTGCCCTTTATGGTGGATCTCATGGTCGACCATATTGCTTAGCCACACTTTGCCGGGCGCTGTGAACCCATTGAAGTCGAGCGGCTGCTCAAGCTGGCTATCGGACAATTCGGCAAAAAGGGCCGTAGTCGATTCGGTCGACCCTTGCACGATATTTCGAATGTCGTCGATGGTCTCGAATTTGGTGGAAATCGAGGGTGGAGAAAACGAGCCGTTTTGGATGGAACGCAGGAACATATCCGAGGTTGCCGCAATATGAACAGCTAATCCGCCCAAGGTATAGGCATGATCCCACGGTTTATAATCCAAATGCTCGCTCTGTACGTCCTGCAGCAGCTGAAGCAAGACTGTACGGTGTCTATGCCATCGTTCGAATTGCTGTTGACCTTCATGACTCATGGTTGATCCTCCTTGATCGATTACAGAATTAAGTCTTGGAATAGGCGCCCGCCTTATTCGCGGTTCATATAACATTCGATAAGAGATAGCAGATTCCTTCCCAATGCGCAAGCTATGCCCAGGTGTTGAATTCAATAATTGGAAAAAAGCAGTTGCAAAAGGAAAACGGACCGTATATACTGAGTTCAATTAGTGATTGGTCAATCAATAATGAAATGAAGAATGAGTGAGTGAGAGGAGGTGGGTTGAATGGCAAGAGCTTCAACCTCTGCGAATCGGCGAAATGAAATCGTGGCAGCAGCAATCGAAGTGTTTGCAGAGATCGGATACTATCGCGCGACCACCGCTCAGGTTGCCGAACGGGCAGCGATATCCCAGCCTTACGTCTATCGGTTCTTTACCAAGGAATCGCTGCTCGTGGAATCGCTGACTGTCTCTTGGAAGCGCATCGTGCAGGCATTTCAGGGGGTGATCGATTCCGCTGCTCCGGAGGAACTGGAGACGGGCCTGATCCGGGCGTACGAAGGGATTGTGCAATCCCATCGCAGCGAAATCTTGCTGCAGATGCAGGCGCAGACGATCCAGGAAGCGCCCATCCGCGAAGCGATGCAGCAGGGAATGAACGAGGTGAAGGACCTGGTTCAGCATGCTTTCGTGAAAGCGGGATTCGAGGATGCCGACAAGAAAACCTCCGATTTTCTGGCCCGGGGGATGCTGTGCAATGTAGCCATGGCGATGGATATGCCG
>Ga0055538_1000482_pt1 | contig 14635 bp, 10 predicted proteins | sample AraplaCvi_mLB_r2_2_FD_55038 | JGI IMG/M metagenome (GOLD analysis project Ga0055538, IMG submission 55038) | Arabidopsis root microbial communities from North Carolina, USA - plate scrape CL_Cvi_mLB_r2 | ecosystem: Host-associated > Plants > Roots > Endosphere | place: USA: North Carolina | reverse complement strand
TCGCTCTCTTATCAGCAATGTTCCTCGTTCTGCCAGCGGGTCCGACTCTCTTATCAGCGATGTTTCGTTTTCTATCAGCGATTTTGGCTCTCTTATCAGCGATGTTCCTCGTTCTATCAGCGATTCTGGCTCTCTTATCAGCTATGTTCCGCATTCTATCAGCGATTCTGGCTCTCTTATCAGCGATGCTCCGCTTTCTATCAGCGATTCTGGCTCTCTTATCAGCTATGTTCCACTTTCTATCAGCGATTCTGGCTCTCTTATCAGCGATTTTCCGTTTTCTATCAGCGATTTTGGCTCTTTTATCAGCGATGTTTCGTTTTCTATTAGCGGGTTCTGGCGCAGCTATGTTCCGCGTCCTATCAGCGGTTCTAGCTCCTCAGCTATGTTCCGCGTTCTATCAGCGATTCTCGCATCTTTATCAGCGTTGTTCTATGTTCTATCAACAACTGTTCGCCTTCATTCCTGCTCTTTTATCTAACTCCATGAAAAAAGCGATTATTGCGTATTTGCAAAAATCGCTTTTACTTTATTTAATAGCGTCGAAACGTTTATAAGCTACTAATCTTGTAGACCAGTAAGAGTATGTAACGTCCGAAATTTCAACACCGTCTGACCCTGCATGGATAAATTTATTGTTACCTATATAAATACCCATATGTGATATTCCATCTTTATACGTATTTTGGAAAAATACTAAATCTCCTGCTACTGGATTTTTAACTTGTGTTGTATTGCCGTTGAAATATCCTTCGCTACTGTCTCTTTCAATTTTTAAACCACCTTGATTAAAGGCGTAGTAAATAAGGCCACTGCAATCTAGACCTTCAGGTGTGTTGCCACCATAGAGATATGGTGTTCCTACTAATGAATTCGCTACGTCCACTGTTTTCTTATAAATAGCTTGTCCATTAGCTGCAGGATCTTTAGTCGTTACTGTTGATGTTCCCGCATCTGAAGATCCGTTATTATTATGTACTGTGTCATTTTCGGGTAATGAAGCCTCTGGAGATAATTTTAACACTTGTCCAACGAAAATTGTGTCTGTCGTAAGTCCATTCCAGTCTTTTATGTCCTTTATTGTTACATTATATTGCTTAGCAATTTTGGATAATGAATCGCCTTTAACTACTGTATGTGAAACAGTTGCGGGCTTTGATGGTGTTGTTGGTTTTGGTGTTGTTGGTTTTGGTGTTGTCGGTTTAGTTGTTGATGGATTTGAAGGTTTTACCGCATCATTAGAAGCTTTCTTTGAAACTTCAAGCTTTTGCGCGACGTAAATCAGATCATTCTTTAAATTGTTCCAGTTTTTTATGTCTTGTACTGTTACTTTATTGCTTTGAGCAATTTTCGTTAAAGTATCTCCTTTTTGCACGGTATAAGTAGCTGCCTCTGCGGTCTGTAATGCTAAAAAAGAAGTAGCAATAGTGCTTAAAGCAAGGATTCTTAATTTTTTTGCTTTTTTCATATCATTTTGCCTCCGTTCGTGCTAAAATATTTCCTTGTGTGTCTATCATACTAGATAATTAAGAAATCAGAAATCAGAAAAATTGACTATTTTTCAAACAATTTATGAAAACTACTGATTCCGACAGATTCTTACAAATTGTAATAGAATATTAATTGCAAGATTAGTATTCATATGATAACATACACTTCTGTATTTAAAATTTTTAGAAAGTTTCATCTTTTCAATCTTAAAGGAGTTTTAATTTTTATGAAGAACATCATGCTTTTCATTAAAGAAAATTTGGCAGTAGGTTTACTATTATTTGCCTTATTTTTAGGTGCCGGAAATATTATCTTCCCCCCATTATTAGGTCAACAAGCTGGTGAACATATTACGACAGCAATGATTGGTTTCTTAATAACAGGTGTCGGATTACCTCTATTAGCAATAGTTGCAATTGCGAAAGCGGGTGGCGATTTACAAATACTTGCTAATCGTGTCGGCCCTACCTTTGGTATTATTTTTACATCAATCGTTTATTTAGCGATTGGACCATTTTTTGCAGTGCCGCGTACAGGCTCTGTATCTTATGAAATTGGAATTGTCCCATTTCTCCCAGAATCAGCAACAGATCATTGGGCACCACTTTTCATTACTTCTGTCATATTTTTTGCCTTTATACTATTCTTAGCTATTAACCCTTCAAAGCTTGTCGATCGTGTCGGGAAAATTTTAACGCCTGTTCTATTGGCCGTTATTTTACTACTAGCGATTAAAAGCTTTATTTCCCCAATGGGTGAACCAGGGGTAGCTATCGGGAAATACACTGATTCTCCGTTGACTGAAGGCTTTGTTCAAGGCTACTTAACAATGGATGTACTAAGTGCACTCGTTTTCGGGATCGTTATTTTGCAAGCATTGCGCGACATGGGTATGTCAAATACTAAAAAGCAAGTCAAAACGACAATTTTCGCGGGAATTGTTGCTGCTATTGGCCTATCATTTGTCTATATCTCACTTGGACAAATTGGTAACACTAGTATTAATGCAATTGGTACTTTTGATAATGGTGGGAAAATTATTGCGAAATCAGCTGAAGCTCTTTTTGGCAAATTTGGAACTATCATATTATCTGCTACAATTTTACTAGCGTGTATATCTACTGCTGTAGGTTTATTGACTGCCAATGCTCAATATTTCCATAAACTATTTCCTAAAGTTTCGTATAAAACGTTTTTAGTAATTTTCACAATTTTCAGTGCTGCTATAACAAACGTAGGTCTTTCTACAATTATTAGTGCATCACTACCTGTTTTATTAATCATCTATCCACTAGCGATGGTATTAATGGTTCTGTCGCTTTTTGATAACTTCTTTAAAGGTGGGAAAATTGTCTACATTTTAGCATTAATTCCTACATTCTTTGTAAGCTTGAATGATGGTTTAAAGGAAATGAAAATTACAATTGCACCATATGTGAACATTTTGAAAGCTTTGCCATTATACGAGCAAAGTCTAGCATGGCTTGTACCTGCAATAATCGGTGCGCTTATCGGCTTAGTCATTCATAAGCTCACAAAAAAATAAAATTTCTTCATCTAACTAGAATCTGATTGCTTTTTGCGAATAAGCTTCAAGCTTCTTTTAGACACCGACTGTCTAGGAATCTTGCATAAACTTACTTTTTCGCAAATGGCTAGCAGATTCTTTTTTTGTAGGTAACCCTCCTTTCCTATTCACGGTTATATGGAAATTCATGTATAATAAAGTTAATTAGAAAAGAGGTGTCCCATGAAAAAAATATTGTGGTCTTTTGTATTCGTTCTATGCTTTTTCATCATTCCATTGACAAACGCTTCTGCTGCGAGCAATGAGCAACAGCTTGTAAAGGAAATCAAGGCAATTATTGAGGAAAACTATGTTGGAACCATCCACGGCAATTTACAAAAAGCTAAAACAATTCCTGAAATCATTGATATGCTAGACCCTTACTCCACATATTTTACGAAAAAAGAACTTGAAGATTATATGAATAGCATCGATCTATCAACAATTGGGATTGGTGTAATCATCGAAGAGCATGAAGATGGCGTTCATATTTTACAAGTGTTTGAGGATAGCGGTGCATCTAAAGCTGGTGTAGTTGCTGGAGACATTATTATCGCCATTAACGGACAATCCGTAGTAGGAAGCTCTACCCAAGAAGTCTCCTCCTTATTATCTGGTGACGACAATACGAAAATAGAAGTGACGCTTCGACATGCAGATGGTAAAACTTCAACTACAACCATTACACGGAAAAAATTCACATTACCGAATGTGGAATCTGCGTTACTGTTTGGGGATGTTGGCTATATTGCTATGTCATCCTTCTCAGAAGACGGTGCAAAGCTTGTCAAAGATGCGCTTATTCAATTAAAACAGCGTGGTGCAACCTCTTTTATACTTGATTTACAAAACAATGGCGGAGGCTATGTATCAACAGCTGAGGAGATTGCAGGGCTATTCCCAAAAGCAAAAATTGCCTACTTACTGGAAGAAGCACATGCCTCTTATAAAATACGTGCAGTCAATCAAAACGAAAAATTCCCAGCAGATACACGTATTCTAGTAAACCGTTATAGTGCTAGCGCCTCTGAAATGTTAGCAGCAACATTACAAGATCAGCAATCTGCTATTTTATACGGAGAAACTACGTATGGAAAAGGCTGTATGCAAGGCTTTTTTGAACTGCAGGATGGTAGCTATTTAAAGCTTACAACTGGTAATTTTACAGGTCCATTAGGGAAAACGATTAATGAGGTTGGGGTAAAACCGAACGTCCAAACAAAGACCGCTCCTATTTACCAGGCACATTATGATGCAATTAAAGCACAATATACAAATTATAAAGAGCTTGCAAGCTTAAAAAACGTACCAACTTCTAAAACATTTACTGTGAAATTCTCACAAGCACTCGCTTCGCAAATTGCTGAAGGCAGTGTACAACTCGTTACTTTAGGCGGTAACGAAGTACCCGTTACTACAAAAGTTGATGGTCATTCATTACTTGTTACTCCATCAAAACCATTAAACAGCGGACAAGAGTATATGCTACTCGTTCATCCATCTATTCAAAAAGAAACAGGCAATAAGCTTCAAAAAGGCGTTTATCTTCATATTACAGTTAAAAAATAAGGCTAAGACAAATGTGTTTTGGCCAACAAAAATACCGAACTATCCAATGAAACTCTCATGAAGTGTTTCGGAATAGTTCGGTTTTTCTGTTTATCGTGTTTTGTTAATTATTCGGCTTTATGTCTCAGCCTCATTCAATTTGACAAATATTTGTATTTACTTCTCTTAAAAAGTATAAATGAACTAAGTCGCTTGCTAACTCGCATGGCTGTTTTTTTTGTTCAAGTAAATTTGTTAATATTAAACGCTCTAAGGATCCTACAAAACTATCTACAACTATGTTTATGTCTGCACAATATGATTGTAATATATGGGCACAATCATAACGATGTATAAGGTGAGTAAATTGCTGTGTAAGTCGAGATTTAACTACAAGTGACTGCTTAGATTCAAATAATCCAATTTTTGTTAATTTAGGGTTATCAATTATGTAAACGAATAACATTTGTATTTTTTGCTTTAGCTCTGTAACAAAGCCTTCTAATCCCTCTTCGCCTTCTTCTAATTGTTTACCCATAATTTCATCAAACCCTTGCTGAAATCGTTTATTCAGATCGGTGTAGAGAGCATCCTTACTTTCAAAATATAAATAAAAAGTTGGCTGTGTTACATTCGCGGCTTTGACAATGTCACTAATCTTTGTATCATGATACCCTTTTTCAGAAAATAACGCTAAAGCCTTTTCAAGCAATAATTGTTTACTTCGTTCACCATTTGAATTAACCTTCCTACCTCTTGCCATACTTCCCACCTTATCTAATTTGTAGTAGTCATAGTCCTTTAGACATTACTGAAATAATGCCAATTTATCCATATGTTCATAAATAATACCACTATTAATAAAACTAATTATAATACAGCTCCTATTTTTTCACTATAAAATATTATAAATATAACAAGTTTTTTGCAGATAGTGCTTATAGTGCCCAATCGAGTTTTATTCCTTTCAACTGTTTTAATAAAGTTTTTCCCACAAAGGACACCGCTATCCACTACAGGCTACTCGCTTTTCCTATGGGCGCACCTTAGTAAATTCCCTTTATTCGAACAACAATAAGCATATCAACACACCTGAAATAAAAAAGTGGGTATCCCGTGCTTTCCAAGATACCCACTTTTCCCTATTATTTTAAAAATTTCCGTTTTAGTTTATCACTAAATTCTTTTACTTCTTTCACGCCAAATAATAAGTACGAGCCAACAACTACTGCACTAAAAATAACAAGGCCTACAATGAAAGTTAGCCATATGTTGTTGAATACTAAAAACTTGCTTGAAAAATACAAAACAATCGTGATAATAATCATTGGCGGAACTGATCTGAAAAATTGCAGCTCTTTGCTAAAGATCCCCATTTTCAAGTCATATTTATAGGCTGCATAAATAATTAGCATAATAAAGTTTGTTACTGAACTCACTAATGTACCCCATGCAATCGCTTCTGCTCCATATTTATCGACAAGCAACTTAATAACGGCAATGTTAATAACAAATACATTTATTAGGCTGAAGATAACAGGTGCCATTGAGTCACCCTTTGCATAATAAAAGCGCGTTATATACCCGTTTGCAGCTAAAAAATACATCGATAAACAGAAGATTGCCAGTACTGGTGTAGTAATTGCAGTTGAAATTGCATCAAAATTACCACGTTCATAAACAACCTGCACGAGATTCTCTGCATAAAAATATGAGTAGACTGTTACAGGATAAAGTAACAACAATAGATAATGTAGCCCTTTTGAGTATAAGCTTTTAATGGAAGCAAGGTCATTCTCTGCTTCTTTTTGACTCAAAATTGGAAAGATAACTGTCGTTACTGCTGTAATTAAAATTGCTTGCGGGAATTGCATAAGTCTTGATGCATAGTTTACAGCAGCTACTGCCCCTTCAGATAACATTCCTGCAAAAACACGCTGTAATAATGCATAAATTTGAATGGTTGCCCCACCAAGCATAATCGGTAACGTCATTATCCACAATTGTTTTGATGCAATATTTCGTTCAAATGAAAAACCAACCTTAAATGAATCCAATTTACGATATCCAATAATCAGGAAATATACCATTATTGCTGCACTGACTAATGCACTAATACCGTATCCAATTGGACCGATAAAAAGGGATAAACCTACAGCAATCACTAAAAAGATTGCATTATAAATTAAAATAGCAAAGCTAGACAAATGGAATTTATGATTTGCGTTTAGCAATCCACTATACCATGAGGACAATACGAGTAAAATTGACGAAGGCATCATCCAATAATATAGATTTTTAGCTAAATCTAACTCACTTTGACTAAATGCCTTTTTATCTTTACTTTGGTTAAACATCTCCATAATTGGATTAGTGAACGCTAACATTAGAATTGTCATTATTGAAACCGTTAACAAGACAATAGTGAAGGACTGTTTAACAAATAGCGCACGATCCGTTGTTTCCCGATTATAAATTGAGATAACAGCAGTAGTAAATGCACCACCTACGACTAGATATAAAAAGTTTGGAATTGTGTAAGCTGTGAAAATACTATCAGCAATATAGGTACTTCCATAGTAATATCCGATAATCATTTCACGTAAAAATCCAAATATACGGGCCACGACATTAATAATCGCAACTGCCCCAACTATTTTTATAAACTTATTCATAGGCCATCCCCACCTTCAATGGCCGACTTATAAATCTCTATACAGCGAGCTGTTATATTTTTTTCATCGTGAAGGGCTAATACTTCGTCGACCGCTTCACGATTCATATATTGTTCTTTTGGCGTGTTCACGGCACGCAGCATCTCCTCAGATAAAACCATCGCATTTTCGGGCTCCACTAAATGCCCTGCGCCCTCTCCAAGCAAAGATACAAGTCCGCCTACTTTTGAAGCAATAACAGGTGTATCTGTCGCTAATGCCTCTAATGCCACTAATCCAAAACCTTCTAAATGGGATGGTAATACAAAGACATCACTTGCTTGGAACCACTTTACTAGTTCTTGTTGTTTTAGTGGATCTATAAATTTGACGTCTTCACTGATCAATGGTTGCAAGGATTGGAAAAATGCCTGATCTCTTCTAGAACCTACAATATTTAACTCTAAAGGCCGAGATACTTTTGTTTTTAGCATTTGGAAAGCCTGTAACAGCTCTTCAACGCCTTTTTGTTTTATAACATTTCCTACAAATAAAAATCTGAATGGCTCAGTAGCTAATTGCAATTCTTTGCACACTGCTACTTGATTGCCTTTTGTGAAAACCTCACGATTCACACCCATGCTAACGACAGAGATTTTACCTTTTTCAATCCCAAAATCTTGTTCAATTTGTTGAGCTAAGACAGGACCTACTGCGATAATATGTTCACTTTCACGTAAAATACTCTCTGTCCAATTACGAATTCTTGCGTTCTTTTTCGCCATGCGCTCAATATCTCCACCATGAGCTGTAACGATAAATGGTATACCAAACATTTTCTTTAATAGGAGCGACAGCATACCAGATGGAAACACATAATGTGCATGTGTGACATCAATAGACTTTCTGTTTTTTAAGCCTTTCATCAATGTCGATAAACCCCATTTTGTATATTTCATAATGGTGTTCTTCTTACCAGTTGCCGGATTAGTATTTACAGATATATCTACGTCTAGTCCTGCCTTTTCAAGAGCAGTGACTTGGTTTTTCACAAAAATACCGAATGATAAATGATCAGATGTTGGATACATATTACTAATGACGAGTATTTTTTTCATAGACGTGTCACTGCCTTTTTCATTAATTCCTGACCACGCATGGCCTCTTTATGAATGTGGGTAGCAATTTGTTTCGTCTCCGCAATCGACTGGTCCCAATTACTACTTAGTTTGCCTACTAATGTGGATAGAGCCTTCACATCATCCTCTATATCCTGCATTTGTAAGCAACGATCTGATGCGCCTACAAAGGACATAAAATCTTGTACTTTTGTATGATAGGATATCGCAATAATCGGAGTTTCTGAATCCGTTGCCAAAATAAGCGAGTGCAAACGTGTACCGATAATAATATCCTGTTCCTCCGTTACATCAAGTAATCGCTCCGGCACCAAATTTTCATCAATAATTTTTGTGTGTGCACGTTGTTGCATTTTTTTCTGAATATCCTTCGTCACAGTGACGTCCTGCGGGTATTTTGTGGCAAAGAATGTAATTTCGACATTATGCTCAGAAATTACATGATCTAAATTTTTCGCCATTCCTGTAACGTACGCATCATATTTTTCAACATTTCCTTCTGGCCAATAGTTTGCATTATAGTACGGAACCGCTGATACACCTATTTTAATTGGCTTTTCGGCGTAATGTTGACGATCACCTTTTAATGTAAATGCAGGATCACCAATAATATCTATTGGCTTTTTCACCCCAATACTTTGCAAAAGCTTTTTAGACTGGGGATCACGTACAGAGATATTTGCTGCATAACGACACATTGCGCGAATACTAATTTTCCCAGAAATCGTATCAAGTGGTCCAGCGCCACATCCGTAAATAATGTAGGGAACATTACTTTGCTTTGCCATCATTGCATACGCTCCATACAGGTGAGCCTCACGTTTATAAAAATCCATTAAAATACCACCACCACCAATGATGAGGAGGTCAAATGTTGAAACATATTGTTTATTATTTTTATAAGTATGGATAAACGTTTTAAATAAATTACTCTTCCTGTAATACAATGGATAGCTATGTACCCCATAACGTTCGGATGTTTGTTGTGTGTTATTACTAAAAACGGTAATGTCATCATTAGTTACCGAAAATGTTTGTTTTACTTGTTGAAGAATGCCGTATAATATTGATTCATCACCATTATTATCATTGCCGTAATTCCCCACAATGCCTATTTTCATTAAAAAACATCCTTTTACTTTTTAATACTGAGATTATACCACAATTGCACATTTACGTTCTTTTAAAAATAGTAAATATAAGATGAGCTTCAAAAGTTACTACTAATCTTGTGATCTGTTTGTTCATCAACAAAACATAAGGTTGATTTCCGTTGCGGCTAGGCGCTTTCTTGGAGCGTCCCAATCAATAACCTTTTATTTTAAAGAGAAAAATAGCAAACTAGGTAACACGACTAGTTTGCTATTTTTTAAATGCTAAGCCATTCTTTATTGATTAATTGCTCTATAAAGGAATAATCCGAAATGAGCGCGACTAATCGCTTCATCTGGCTTAAAGGTGTTATCACCATAACCAGTTGTAATTTTGTTTGCGGCTAACTGTTGAACATATGTGTATGCCCAATGATCCTTCGATACATCTTTAAAGTTAGTGCTGCTTGTCCCTTTTAGATTATAAGCTAATGCTACTACCTTCGCCATTTGTGCACGAGTTAAAGTAGCATCAGGATCAAAGACATTATTGCCCTTACCACTCATTATACCAGACTCAACTACAGCTGCGATTTGTTTATAATATATGTGATTCGCAGGAATATCCTTAAAGCCTGGATTTTTGACGTTTGATGTTTTTAAATCAAGTGCGCGACTAATAATAACTGCTGCATGTGCACGTGTAAGTTTGTCATTTGGTCTAAATGTGCCATCTGGATGACCTGTAATAATATTATTTTTTGTTAAATACTCAATTTCTTTATAGTACACATAGTTACTAGGAATATCTTTAAACAACGCAGCTTGTGCTACAGTTACAGTAGCCTCTACTCGCTTTGTTCCTAAAGTCGCTACTACTTTACCAGTAGCACCTGGATTTTTAGCTGTAAACTTACCATCATTAGTAATCGTACCGATATTACCTTCTACAGACCATTTCACTTGTGATGCATTGTAAACTAGCGGTTTGCCACCGTCATCCTTTGCATCCATAGTAAATTTAACAGTTTCGCCTGCTCCTACAGTTTTTGACTTTGGTGCAATGTCCATTGTTGCTGGAGCATCTACTACTTTCACTTGGAATGATTCAACAGGCGTGCCATCGTGGTTGATGAAAATACGATCATTACCAGCTGTCGTTGAAGTATAGTTCAAGCCGTTAACTTTTAAAGTATTACTCTCAGATGTTAGCGATACATGACCGTCTAATGGTAGCGCATTATAGTTTTCATCTAAAATGTATTGCACTGCTATACTAGACGAAGCACCTGCTAAAAGAGTTGCATAGCTTGTACTATTCGTATATTTAATATATTTTCCTTTGCCAGTTGGTGCCGTACTTACAGCTTGTAATGTTGCGGACACAAGACGCTGCGCATTGCCTGCATTTAATGGTAGGTTCGCTAATACGACATTATTATTACCGTAATTTCGAATACCCATCGTTGTTGAGCCGCCGCCATCTAAGTTAATTGCTCGATCAACACCAAGCGACACTAAATAGTTCGCAAGTTGAACCATATTCATCCCTGCGCTATGTTTCTGTTTTCCATCAACCGTAATAAAGTGTACTGTTTTCCCATTATTACTTGTCGCCACAATCGTACGTGCTGTAACCTCTGTTGCACGCTTACTAGATGTGCTCATCATAATGTAAGGTTTATTATCTTTTACTAAATACGGACCACTTGCCAGGATAAATTTTGCATCCTGCCATTGCTTATCAATAGCGAAGTTAACACTTAGCTCATCGCCAACTGCAATTTGGCTTAGCTTACTGTGCCAATCCCCACCTTGTAAAGATACGACAAAGCCAGTTGAAGGGATCGATATTTTTTCTTTTGATCCATAAGGTGTAATTTGTGTAACTTTCCCTGTTAATGTTTGACCAAATTTATTTTCAGTAATCGGAGCTCCAGTATCTACTACAATTTCAAAACCATATTCATTTGTATTTGTTGTTTTACTATAAAATTGTGGTGTGTAAACAATCGCTTCATATATATTACGTGCACGATTCATTCCTGTCATTTTATAGTCTTTACCGTTGTGAGAAAGGGTTACATTAAAATCAAAATAGTCAATAACACCCCTGCCATCTGGAGAAACACCAAAAGCTGTAGGGACATTCATATATTCATCGGAGCCCTTTGAAACAGCTCCACCGTTTAAAATAACATTATCTTTACTTAGTAAAAATAATGGGAAACCTGCTGACATATCGAAGAAACTTGCATTAATAGCACCAACTACACGATTCCCCTCGCGTGAATTACGATTAGCATTTGCTACTGTCGATTCTCTGCCATTGACATTCGCGGGCATACCTAATTGTACTTCCGTCGTTTCGTCTACATTAATAGCAAGATGATTAATAGAATTTGTTTTGGTACTGCTGTATGTATATTGTTTATACTGCACACCATGTGATAATTGTAATTCCTTCTTGACCGTTTGGGCAGCATAGGCATTTAACGGACTAACAACCATTGACAATAATACAACTAAAACCAGTAAATTTTTCGCTACTTTTTTCATTTTTTTGCGCTCCTGAATAAAATGGAGCCTTCAACTCTCCCTTCACTTGTTTTACTTCTATAACATTATCAAAAATATGCCAAAATATCCATGGAACATTTAAGCTATTTTCCAGTTTTATATGAATTGTCATGAAAACTATTTATATAGTCTCATTTTATGATTTTTCAAATATTTGACCTTATCGTTACTCTATAACTTTGGTAAAATGATGTAGAAGTCTAGGAGGGTAAAATATGAAAAAACTATCAATCATTGCTTTGCTCATGACAGTAATCGGCATGCTTCTTTGGCAACCTCAACTGGCATCTGCTGACGAACTAACAGGGCATTCACATGAACAGGGTCTTCGTTATTTAATTTCTAAAAATGCATTAGTAAAAGATGCAAAAGGAAGTTATCGTCCAAATGACAATGTGACACGTGGAGAGTTTGCTTCTTATTTAAGTAAAGCCATGAATCTTAAAGCGACAAGTGACATAGTCTTTAAAGATGTCCCAGATACATATGTACATGCAAAAGATATTAAGCTTGCTGCTTCAGCTGGTATTATTACAGGTTACGGAGATGGTTCATTTAAGCCTAATGCCGCTATTTCAAGGCAGCATATGGCGGTTATGCTTGAGAGAGCTATCGATTATTTAAATATTCCTAAAGGTACGCCTACTATTACGTTTAAGGATAATGCATCTATCATAAAAGACTACCGTCAAGCAGTAGCTATAGGTGCACAACTAGAAATCATTAAAGGCGCTAATGGTTACTTTATGCCTGCAAAAAATGCAACAATTGGACAAGCATCTTCGTTTATTGTCCGTCTAATGCAACTTGCTGGTGATCCAGACGCTACTGCACCAAATGGTGGCAACACAAACGGCGGTAATACTAGCGGTGGTAATTCAAACGGCGGCGATACAAATACCGGATCTTCTAAATATGCTATTAAGGAAATTTCAAACGGCACATTGGTTGGTAACCAAGGATTCTCTACTTTTGAAGCTGCTGAAAAAGCTGTGACAAAAAATACACAGGTTATTGTCCAAAGTGATAAAATTGTGAAAATGTCTTCAGGCTACGCTGTAACAAATGATTACGTAGCACTAAAATCTGAAACAATTAATGACTCGCTTGCTGTTGCGGCTAACACAGAAATGGAATACCTCAGTAGTGATGCAACACAAGTAAAAGTTCGATTAGCTGGTCAAGTCGGCTACTTAAAACATGCTGATGTTACATTAATCCCATTTTCAATGAGCAAAGGTCGTTCTTACTATGAAAATGTGAATGGTGAAATTAAACACACACTTTACGATTACAAAACAAATAAATATTCTTCTAGCTATATTTTCGGAAAAGCGCCATCCTTTATGAAGCAAAACGAAAAATACTATAGCTGGAACGGTATTTATTTCTCAAACGGCAACGGCTCTTCTAAAGGTGATGCCTATAATTATTATCAATTTTTACCTGCCCGTGCCCAAACACAATACACGGCACAAGAAATTGATACTTATATAATGAATAAGCTTGCAGAGATTGAGAGTACAGGAGCTACCCTTTATAAAGATGCTACAAAGAAAAGTAAGTTAATAGGTTTAGGGAAAACATTGAAAGATGTAGAAGCAAAATCCCAAATTAACGCAATGCTTATTTTATCACTTGCCCAGCATGAGAGTGCTTATGGTATGAGTGAACAGGCACAAAATTTAAATAACCTATTTGGCTTGTACGTGTATGATACGAACCCACTAAACAAAAATTTTGATAGTATAGCTGACAACATCAATGAGCTTGTTGATAAATTCCTACAGCCAAACTACATTAATCCAGGGGGTTCACCTGGTAAAAACTTTGCGAATGGTGCAGTAGTAGGTTCAAAAGCTCTTGGCTTTAACGTAAAATACGCGTCTGATCCATTCTGGGGAGCAAAAATTGCAGGACACTATTACCGAGCTGAAAAGGCGTTAGGCTTTAAGGATGCTAATAATCCATACACAATCGGTCTAACAACAACAAACGGCTTAAACGTTCGCACAGGTGCAGCTACTAGCAATAACCCTCTATTCACATATGCACGCAGTGGTATGCCTGTGATCATAACTAGCTCTGCTACAAACGGCTGGTATGAGATCATTTCTGATAAACTGTATACAGGAAAAGCTTTCGTGAGCAAAGACTATGTACAAGTGATCAATACAGTCAAATAAAAAAGAAGTCGTCCTATAACGTAGGGCGACTTTTTATGTTGTTGAAAATCTATAATGGCAATGTTATGGTGTCACATTGTTTTTTCGGCAAAATAAAGGGGAGCAAAATGTTCAACTTCTCGACACACACCTGCCATGGGAACACCCTAATAAAAAAGAGATGCCTCAAATAATATTTGAGACATCTCTATTATTGTTAATATGAAAGCTTTTTCTTATCTGTTTTAATAATCGCTGACGCAATTATGACAAAGCCTAGCATTAAAATAAAGATTAAATCAAGCAAGCCTGTATGCATAGACACTGTAAATAAGGTAATGACAAATGCATAAGCTACAGAGTGGAAGCTACGAATACCGCCCTGCTTCACTTTATTATA
>Ga0055538_1000475_pt1 | contig 14758 bp, 14 predicted proteins | sample AraplaCvi_mLB_r2_2_FD_55038 | JGI IMG/M metagenome (GOLD analysis project Ga0055538, IMG submission 55038) | Arabidopsis root microbial communities from North Carolina, USA - plate scrape CL_Cvi_mLB_r2 | ecosystem: Host-associated > Plants > Roots > Endosphere | place: USA: North Carolina | reverse complement strand
CAGACCGGTTATACAAGAGTACGAATAACATCGACTCTAGCCTTATGTTCTGCTCCGATCTCAAAATGCACCTGAACTTCGCCCTACTTATGATACGGTTCCCCCCGATTGATCTTCACCGCTCGATAAATTTGCTCCACCAGCACCAGACGCATCAGCTGGTGCGGCAAGGTCATGCGCCCGAAGCTGAGCTTCGTCTGTGCGCGCTTCAGGACGTCCTCGGAGAGGCCGTTAGAGCCGCCGATGACAAAAGCCACGTTGCTGGTCCCGTACGTGCCCAGCTTGTCCATATGGGCTGCCAGGTCTTCGCTGGACCACAGCTGGCCACCGATCGCCAAGGCGATGACGTGGGTGTCCGGCTTGATGTGGCCGAGAATGCCGGCGCCCTCCTTCTCCTGCACTTGGCGCATCTCCGCTTCGCTCATGTTCTCGGGCGCCTTCTCATCCGGTACCTCGTGCACGGTCAGGCGCACATAAGGCGCAAGACGCTTGCTGTACTCCGCAATGCCCTGAACCAGGTACTTCTCCTTCAACTTGCCTACGCATACAATCTGTATATTCATGGCGCTGTTTCGCTCCTTAAACTCGACTTTATGACGTTCATTCTAACATGGTGCCACTGCCAATTAAAGGACATACCATACGCATCCCACCTCCTAAGAGAGCTCTCACCCTCTTTCGATTCCACTAAACTCAAGCCGTATATTAAAAAAGAGCCCTCTCCAACGGGAGCGGCTCTTCTTCACTTCCTATCTATTTTAAAATGACCGGCAGCTCTTTCAGCGCAAACATCATCGTGCTGTCCATCCGTGCCAGCTCTACGGAGCGGTCCCGGCGGTATTCGGGGTAACGGTCCAGCAAAGTCTGGAGGGCGATTCGGGACTCCATGCGGGCTAACTGAGAGCCCATGCAGTAGTGGATGCCGCTGCCCAGACCCAAGTGAGGGTTCGGATTCCGGTGAATGTTGAATACGTCCGGCTGATCAAACACATCCTCGTCATGGTTGGCCGAAGCCATCCAGATATAAACGAACTGTCCCTGCTTCAGCTCCTGCCCCCGCAGCACCGTGTCCTGCTTCACGCTGCGGAACATCAGCTGAACGGGCGAGAAGTAGCGGAAGACTTCCTCAATGGCCCCAGGAAGCAGCTGTGAATCTCCAAGCACCGCTGCACGGACCTCAGGCAGGCTGTCGAAGGCGAGCACGGCCGAAGAGATCAGGTTGGTCGTCGTTTCGTTGCCGGCGACGAGAAGGAGAATGCAGAACCCGATAATCTCCAGTTCGGTCAGGTGTTCATTGTCGATACGGGCCTCGACCAGCTTTGTGATCAGATCGTCCTGCGGATGCCGGCGACGGTCCTCTGCAATCTCGGAGAAGTATTCGCTCATCTCGCGCTGGCATTGGTAATAGGCATCGGCATTGTCGCCAACCAGAGCATCCGACCAAGCCTTGAACCGTTCCCGATACTCCATCGATACGCCGAGCATTTCCGCGATCACCGTGATCGGTAACGGACTTGCGAGATCGGCCACGATATCCATCTTCCCCTTCTTCTCCGCTTCGTCCAGCAGAGATGTCGTGATCTCCTGGATCTTGGGGGCAAGCGATTCGATCATGCGAGGCGTAAAAGCATGGGATACCAGCTTGCGCAGCTGGCGGTGCTTCGGCGGATCCTGCCGCAGCACACTGGATTCAATAGGGTCAGCGGAGGATGAGGAGCCCTGGGAAGAGAACACTTCGTAATTTGTGAAGACCGCTTTGACATCCTCGTATTTAAATACGTTCCAGGCTCCGCCACCATCCATCGCCGCCACCGGAGATTCCGTCCGCATCTGGCGGAACCATTCCAGCGGGAGTAAACCGTTCTTATTCCATTCCATGCTTAACACCTTCGCTTTCCTCATCAAATTTGAACTGACTGGTCAGTTATAGGTATGTAAAAAAAGAAGGCCTTGCTTATTCAAGCGATATAAACAGGCCTTGGGTAATCATCGTAAAGGCAAACCGTTCCAGATCCTCGCGCGAATACCGATCTTGATGATTCAAGTAGTAATTGCAAGTGCTCTCCAGCGTACCGACGATGCTGGCAGCGGCCAGGTTGGGATCCACGGCACGGCACAGGTTCTCCTCACACTGTCCTTCCTCAATCATGCTTGCCAGAAAGCTTAAATAATTCCGCTTAAGCTCCTTTAACTCATCCAGGACATCCTGCTCAATACCGTTGGAAATCTCATTGAATACGATGTGCGAGAAATGTCGGGATTCCAGAAACAAATCCAGATGATGGCGAATCGTCCGCTCAATCTTCTCCTTCATCGGCAGGGAGGAATTCAGATCCGCTTCCGTCCGCTGCATAATATCCTCAAACCCCTGCTTCACCACCGTTTTGAAGAGCTGGGATTTGCCCGGAAAGTTGTAGTACAGTGTCCCCTTGGCAACCTGGGCGCGGGCGGCAATCTCGTCCATGCTTGCGCGGTGGTATCCGTTCTCGGAGAATACTTCAATGGCTGCTTGGATAATTTTTTCTTTGCTCACAATAGGGTCGGCCCTTTCACAGCTAAATTTAGTTCACTGTTCTTATTCTGACTGGTCAGTTCAAAAATAAGATACCATGCTGGAATAAATCAGTCAACAAATAGGTCCCTTTCCCCCATGTAAATGTTGGATTCCATCGCGATCTATTTCGATTCTTAGGTTTATTTCCGTGGTATCCTATACATATGGACCAATACGGTGTATATTTCAACAGGGCTGGTAAAGAATCAGCATATAGGAACAAGAATATACCGTAACGGAGTGATGGGTTGAGTAAATCCAAGGGCAAGGGCGGAACAGGCAGAGGCACGGGCAAGAAAGGCTGGAGCCGATGGGATGCAAGCGCAAGAAGAGCCAAGAGCAAACCCAAACCTTATACGAGTAAAGGGACCAAGCAGGCGGACAATGCAGCGGACGCCGGTAATCCTAAAGGTACCCCATAATGAACATATGGTTTTAGGAACCCCTGACACAACCTAATGAAGGAGATGAACGGATTGGACAATCAAGAAGTTTTGACGGACATGCCGTCGAATTATGAGGAACTGAAAAGCTCCGCCAACCGAAACGCCAATTGGAGAGAACGCTTAAACGCCGTTGAAGAGCTGGGAAAATGGAAAAACCAGAAATCCATCGATATTTTGCTGCATAGACTGAATACGGATGCGGTTCACCAAGTGCGGGAAGCTGCCTATCATAAACTTCAGGCCTTTGGCGAGGACGTGCAGATGCCCGAAAGACGCAAAGGCGAGCTGATGAAGGACGTTTCGAAGGTGCTCCTGCGCATCAAAAAAAGTCTTCCCCGTGACCACACGTATAAAGATTTCAAAGAGAAGCTGAAGAAGATGAGAATCGACATCTACGATGCGTACGAGGGTGACAAAGGCGCCGACTTCGACAGCTGGCTGGAGCAAACGTGGTCTTCCTTGTTAAGAAGATAACGGTGCGCCCAGCCTTTCGGATGCTCACCATGTATATGAGAATTCCGGATATGTTATACTGAACACAAATATTAATTTATAGGAGTGGTACTCTGAGAAAGCAAAAGCCCATGTCGTTTGATGATCTGCTGAAGGAATTGCAAGGCCAGAAATCGGTACAGGAGGACCCGGATAACATCTCTCTGGAAAAGCTGTTCAATGAATCGTTTATGCGTAAACATTCATCCCATAACAGCTTTGGGGATTTTGTGGTAAAAGGTAACTTCCAAGTGGAAACGCACGAAGATATCGACAACATTCCGGACGAACTGTTTGACCGTCATGTCTCCAGAGAAACCGATTTCCCGGATTGGAAATCGATGCTGGAGCAGGCCAAAGCCGATCATGCGGCTGCCATGAAGTAAATAATGATAAATGTCGCTGCTATGACGCAGCTATGATCAGGGGCCGAAGGCCCCTTTTTCTATTCCATCCTTTAACGTGGTATGCATTTCGACAACAAATTGCTCACTTCGTCTCGGACTTGGATTCCGATTCTGTCCCGGCCTTTTCCCTGAATTTCTTATAGAGCTTTGTAATATTCGCCGTATTGATCTCGATGTTGTGCTCGTAAGCGTATTTCACTGCATATCCCAGCGCCATGGTTGTAGCACCCGCTACCGTCGCTCCGGCGACCGATCCAGCACCAGGGAACACCTTCACGATCTGCCGGAAAATGCTCTTCCCAATATTCCCGAATATCGTGGCAATGACGAGCTCCTTCGCCGTCTCCTTGCTGATCGGCTTATTGTACAGCACCGCAAGCCGGGTAAGCAGACTCACTTGAATGCCGGTAATCGGAATGATATCCGACCCGGGGATGGGGGATGCGCCTACTGCTCCTGCCGAGATCGAGGCACCGATGATCCACCCGTTGGCGGTCGCCGACTTTTCCTTGATGCTTTTGGCAAAAAGGATGTCTTTAGACTTTTTTTTAAGCATCTCCAGAATGCTGCTCCGCAGCCGATCGATGTTCTGGCCCGTCCGTGAGGACACCGGCATAACTTCATAACGCCCTCCGGTCTCCTTCCGGATACGCGCCACCAGGCGATCGATTTCATCCGCGGCGTCGATTTTGTTCAGCACGATCAGAATGTTCGAGTTGACGCCTTGAATTTTCTCAAATGACTTCTTCTCCGCCTCCGAGAACACGGTGCCTGCAGCGTTCAGAAAGAACAGCACGATATCCGCCTGTTTATAGTAATTCAAGGTCACCTCCGAATTGGCGGTGTTCACATCATTCAATCCGGGTGTATCGATAAAGGATATATGGTCCTTGTACTTGTGCGGATGAATCACCGTCGTTTCCCCGGGCTCGGCCCCGACGCCGGCCACCTCTTCGCCCACGATCCGGTTCATGGTGGAAGACTTGCCCGTATTCACGTCGCCAATCAGCGCAATGAGGATTTCCTGCTTCAACTGGCGGTTGATTTCATCCATTTCCTTCTCGTAGGCCTCATCGGCTGCCCGCTTGATCTCTTCTTCCCAAGCTTTTCCGTAGTCATCCATTTCTGATCGTCTCCATTCACGATAGGTTTTCGCGCCTCCGTGCAATCTATACATTCATCATACACTACGCAGGACTGTCCACCGAAGCTGCGTTTCTTCGATTCCCTTCATGATTCTCTTAAACAAAAAAAGCGTGAATTCATCACGCTTTCCCATTCGCATTATTTATTGAATTAAAAAATTCACATTACACAATTAAAAATTCAGCATGCTTCTCGCACTCCGCGCACTTCACCGGTGGGTCCCAGTCCGAAAACTCGGTCTCCTTCAGATCAACAATATCCGGGGCATCCTCATATTCATCCACGAAATTTTCGATCGCTAGTTCCACATGTTCCTTGCATACGACGTACATTCTATGCATCCTTTCTATCTTTCGCCTCATGTTGTGTTTACCTTCAAACCAGTATAGCCACTCTTCTGTTCTACCACACTCTACGAGAAAAAGAAATGTTTTTGACCCATTTATCCATCCCCGCTGTATTTCAACCCACAAATGCTTCCGATCCATCCATGGATTTCACATCCCAAGACCTTCCGCCCAACTTCATTACAGGTGAGCAGCAAAAAAAGAGCGTGAAACACGCTCCTCTTCCGCGGCCGTCTCAACGGCTCGTATCTAACCTTTTTCCATCTCTATATATGGATACTATTCCATGCTAACGATAATATAACCCGCTATTTGCTTCTATAAACACCGAACAAGCACATCTTTATGAATAATGGTACACTCGCGGATCGTCCGCCAAGACAGCCTGCGTTATTCTCCAGGCTTCTCTTCCAGCTTGACCTTCAGCGACTGCAGCTTGCCGTCACGATAGAAGGTCACGTTCAGGTCTCCGCCCACCTTCGTGTTGTAGTACAGGTGCTTGCGGAGCTGGAGCGTCGTTGTAATCGGCTTGCCATCCAGCTTCACGATCACGTCGTTCAGCTGCAGACCGGCATCCAGCGCAGGTCCAAGCGCATCCAGCACGACCACGCCTTCGGTTACCGTCTTCGGCAGCTTGAGATCCTCCTTCTCCTTCTTGCTCAGCGGAGCATACGGATTACTCAAGTCGACGGTGTATACGCCGAGATAAGGGCGGGCAATATGCCCCTTCAGCATCAGCTCGGTCACGACCTCCGTAATTTCGTTGACCGGAATCGCGAACCCGAGTCCTTCGACGCCGGTGTCGGCAATCTTCATCGTGTTGATGCCGATGACTTTACCGTTCAGGTCCACCAAAGCGCCTCCGCTGTTGCCCTCGTTAATGGCTGCGTCGGTCTGGATGACCTCCTGCTCCCAGTCGTAAATGCCGTCCTGGTTCAGGGATACCGGAATGATGCGGTTGGTATAGCTGACAATCCCGGAGGTCAGCGTATCGCCTAAACCCAACGGGTTGCCGATGGCGATCACCGTTTCGCCGAGACGAAGCTTGGAGGAGTCTCCAAATTCGGCAACCTCGCCGATGCCTTTGCTGTCAATCGACAGAACGGCAATATCGCTGACGTTGTCCGTGCCGACCAAGGTCGCTTTTTTCTTCTCGCCGCCTACCAGAACAACCTCCAGGGAATCGGCGCCTTCCACCACATGGTTATTCGTAATCACGAAGGCTTTGCCCTCGAGTTTCTTGAAGATGACGCCAGATCCAAGGGCATCCTCTTGCGAGCCGCCGAAATCCTCGCCGAAATCAAAATCATCGCCAAAGTCGAACCCTTCCGGAAGCTCGAAGTCGCCCTCATTCTCAGGCAGCGTGCCGGATTCCTCTTCCAGACCTTCACCCTCGATCCCTTCCTCTTCAGGCAGCGGAGTCTCTTTGTGCGTCAATACGCTGACAACCGCAGGACGCACCTTCTGGGCAGCGCTAATAATCCGTTCATAAGGATCCCCATCCGACGTGGACAGCTGATGACTGCCATTGATCATGGTAATCGGTGACGACGTCGCAGGATGACCTGTAATGAAGCTGAACAGCATCACCGCAATCAAGGCGCTGCACACGGAACTGATCGCGGAAATCTGGAATGTGGATAAACCCTTCCTGCGGCGGGTGGTCCGCCACTTCGTTCGCTCAGATCGGTCCTCGCTGGTATTTTTGCTCCGTCTGGAAATTTTAGTTGAATAGAAATCATCGTCAAACAATCCCATTGCGATCCCTCTCTCCCCTTGGTTGCTACGCGTCAAGATACTTTACCAGCTTCAGACCTACCGCCATTACCGACTGACCTACTAAAATCATCTTGTCGTCATAACAACCGCCTTGCACCGCATGTATCTATCTTTCTATGAATCGGCAGCGTGCCACCTGTTAGATATCTCTCTAATGTATGACTCTTCTGGGACTCAAAAAGTTGCATTTTTGAGCACAGTCTTTGAACTTTTAGTGAAATATCGCTCCTTATCCAATATTTGAACCCACAGCCAGAAATCTAGTTCCAGAAAAGGTATGTATTGACACCCGACCGTTCAAAAAAAACCCTGTATCCTTCTATTACCACAAACAGGGCGTTTTAAGCGCGAAACATCCGTTTTTTTCTAAAAAAGATGGGAATACCTGGGCCGGTTGCATTTGGCGTATACAAGCACCCCGTGCTCTAGTTCGTTGCAGGTGCTTAACCACAGCCCGCGCACCTTCCGTTGCTCCTATTGTACCACACGAACACAGGTTCACGTCAGCTTTCTTTGGTAAAAACAAATGCTAAATTGATGGCAATTTTAAGAGTCTGTGTAAAGAGAGATTTTACATTCGATCATAGCGATTGTTCGGGTGAACACAATACCCTTGTATACGAGTCAGACAGCCAAAAGGTTCCATTTTTCGAGGATTTTCCATGATCCCCTATTCCCTCATCCCCGCAATCCTGGCAGCGGCTACCCTTGATTCCTGCATTCCCCNTTTAAAGACTATACCGAACAAATGTGTTAAGAAAATGGCAGCATGGTTGGTCTTCCAAGCCAAATATNTTCATTTCGGAATGCCGCGCCACAGCTCTCCGGCGACCCACACATCATTCCTATTTGGATTCACCGTCACTTATTCTTTCCGAACCTCTCCGCTGCAAAAATACTTCCCCGTCCCCTCTGCAGTATCTACCCTGTTTGGCCTATCGAAAAAGCACATCGCCTGCGCAAGCCATANGATTTCGATCTGCTCCTCCGTCTCCTGGCATTGGTTAGGTTATCCATTCATCTGCGGGTTGACCGCAGGGAATGTTATAAAGGGGAAATCATATGCAAGGAGGGTTAAGGATGGCAAGAAGATCACGGCGGCACCGGAGTCCCGAAATGCAGCAGTTCATGACAAACGTGATGCGGAACGAAGGCTATCAAGTCGACCCGCAGCGGCAGAAGGACCTCAAATATGAGGTGGCCAAATCACTCGGCGTACCATTGAAACCCGGAGACAACAGAGACCTGACCACCGAACAGGCGGGTAAAGTCGGCGGTGCAATCGGCGGTTCCATGGTTCGGGAAATGGTTCGTATGGCGCAAGAAAGCCTCAGCAAGCGTTAGAGACAAGCCGTTTCTCAGCACGTGATACGTCCGTCCGTAACAGCAAACAGCCCCACGTCATCAATCCATCTTGACCGTGGGGCTGTTATGTTCATGCCTATATAAAGATATCCATGTTATGAATGCTGAATTCGTCCAAGGCAAGCTGTCTCACTAAACTATTCCCCGACTTTATCCCAAGGGGTCGGACGGTCATAATACGTATCGCACAATTTAAACTCGCTGTCCTTGAAGAAGCAGCCGCGGTCTTCCATCGTATCGCGTACGGTCATTCTTGCCAGGTCCATCATGTTATGATCCAGGCTGAGGTGGGCCAGATACGTCCGTTTAGTATCGCCTGTCAGCAATTCGCTTAAAGCATCGCCTGCCGAATTATTCGACAAATGCCCCATATCGCCGAGAATCCGGCGCTTGGTATTCCACGGATACCGTCCCATCCGGAGCATCTCGATATCGTGATTGGCTTCCAGCACCAGCACATCCGATCCATCCAGCGCTTTCTTCACCTTGTCGCTGACATAACCGAGGTCCGTAGCAACGCCCAGCTTCTCGTCGCCGTCATAGAAGCAGTAACCGACCGGTGCCGCAGCGTCATGGGATATTTCAAACGGCTCCACCCGCAGCGTGCCAAAATCCTTGACCTCATGACTCTCCAGCACAATCCGGTTCTCTTCCGCAATCTTGCCCAGCGACTTGCTCATCGCTTCCCACGTCTTCTCATTCGCATAAATCGGCAGATTGTATTTGCGCGCCACCGCGCCAAGCCCCCGGATATGATCCGAATGCTCATGCGTAACCAGGATTCCGTCGATTTCTTCTCCCATCATTTCGCGTTCCTTCAACAGCTCATCGANGCGCCTTGCGCTTAAGCCAGCATCGATCAGCAGTGTCGTATCCTCATTGCGGACAATGGTCGCATTGCCCGTTGAGCCGCTCGACAGCACGGAAAATGAAATCCCCATAGTCTTGTTACTCCTTTGTCGTATCGCTTTTTGGCGTCAGCACGTCCCCGCTGATGCCCTGTACATAGATCATCTCGCCATGATCCAGCGTAAACCGCCACGTCGGTGCTGCCAACTGATCCTCTGTATTAAACAACTGCCCATAATAACCAAGCTGAATATCGCGTACCGCCGAGTCAGGCGGGATGAAATTACGCTCGATAAGGGTTTCCAAGGCCTTCGATGCAGGCAGAACCTTCTGTTCCTCCATATCGCTGCTTGGCAGAATCTCAAACACGGGTTCGCGAAACGCATGGATCTTCTGGGCTTCATGGATAAACTCCAACTCCACGTTAAACAGCGGCCATTCCTTCTGCACCAACGGCCGGAATATGAAGACATTCTCCTTGTCTGACGGCTCGTCATGGCGATAGTTCCCGAGATTCGCAATCTTGCCTTCCAGTGCATTGCGCAATTCCTTCTCATCGGCATAAATCAGCTTCGTGTCCACCGGCTGCTCCAGCCCTACCGGCTCGCCCTGGGCTTCCGCGCTGTAGATATAATTAATTTTGGGCAGCTGCGGCGTTTCCGTCGGGATGGGACTCAGCAATTGAATCCCATTCTCCTCCATCACCTGCTGGGTGCTCTCGGAAAGCGAGGTGAAATCCAGATTGGAGCCGACCTGCTCGCGGTAGTCCATCCAGAGCTGATAGCCCAGCACCAGATTCAGCAGCAAAAACGCGTAAATCAGAACATTTTTGGCACGGCCCCAATCCATGAATATCCCTCCTTGTGATTCAATGTACCCCGTATGATTACTCGAGTATGACAACCGAGCCGTTCTGGAGCTTTAAAGCCCATACCGGCTTCAGCAGCAGCCCATCTCCCGTCAGCACCGGCAAATAGGCGGGATCCAGACCTGTAACCACACTCTCCTCGTAAGGCTTCAGCTTTGCTTCCAAGTCTTCGCCTCCCGTAAGCTTTACCATCTGTTTCTTCAAAGAGGCCGGCTCGAGATATAACAGCGAGCGCTCATAAGAGGTTACCGTTCCCTGCTGCAAATCCAATTCCATGACGCCATATTGGAAGCCTGGCGTATTCAGGATCGGGAATCCGCCGTAGTATTGTTGGAATTTCACCAGCGTCCGATCCTCGGATTCACCCGCTTTAGCCAGCCTGTATATGCCATTCCAGCCCCCATGCTGATTCACGAAATCGATGGCGGACAGCACATCCTTGCCGGGACTGCTCTCTCCGGATGGCGGTGCAGCCGGATCGGTATAGCTGATCCATTTCTGTCCCTGGTCCACCTGGAGGCTCCGCTTACTGTCCGTGTAAATCTCGGAGCCGTCTTTTTCCCGAATGTTGCGGGTGATGCTCGGGTCAAAAAACAGGCTGCGCTGCATTTGATCAACCGTATATTCCCCGATCGGCAGCTCAACGCTGACCATATTCAGCTCCTTCTCNGGGNTATAATACCGGCCATCCACCATCTTATACGGNGTCCAGCTCAGCCCGAAGTCCACCAACTGATCCACGTCCTGTACGGTCAAATCCGCCTGGGCGGCTTCATAGACGACATCGCCTTCCGTACTGAAAAACATGACATGGATCTTCGCTTCGCCTTCCACGCTGTACAACCACATTTTGTTGATGCTTTCCCCTTCAAACAGGGTGTCCGGGACGATCTGCATCACTCTCTGGAGCAGCGTTACCGGAATTCCCGAATCAAAGCTAAGTTCAATGCCTCGATTCTCGGAACGAACCTTGGCCCAATCGATGTTGCTGACCATCCGCCGCTGGAAATTATCAAAGGTCCGGCCTTTAAGCCGGTTATACACGAGATTATAGAACGTATCGTTCGGATAAAACACCGTATGCTTGTCTTCGCCCAGATGAATGACCATTTTGTCGGGAAAGAGGAGATTCTCGGGCTTCTCTTCCGGCCCCATCTCCTCGGTTCGGATATAGGCGTCCTTCGATTGCACAACCGAGTCGCTGCCCGGAAAACGGAAAATCAACACATAACTTTGTACCAAGCTGCCAACGACCAACAGGACCAGCAGCACGGTCTTCAATCGCTCCTTCACGCTAACACCCTCCCCTCATCGTCAAGGGGCAAGGTAAAGGTCACCGTGGTGCCCTTCTCCAATTCGGATTGAAGCGTAATGAAACCCCCATGTGCCCTGACAATTTCCCGGGCAATGGACAGACCGAGGCCCGTTCCGCCCAAATTGCGCGTCCGTGCTTTATCCACCCGATAGAAGCGCTCAAAGATCCGGTCCAGATCCTTCTTCGGAATACCGATCCCGGTATCCTTAACGGATAAGGATAACATGCCTTCCTCCGTTATGCTTGCATCCATGGTGATGGTGCCTCCGTCCGGCGTATATTTAAGGGCGTTGGATATCAGGTTATCGAGAACCTGATCAATGCCGTCCCGGTCCAGCATCGCCGTGGATACGCCCGGCTTCACTTCAATAATAGTGCGGATATGCTTTTGCTTCATTTGGAAAGAGAATCGGTCCTCTACATCCTCCAGCATCTCCACGATGTCCGTCCGCTCCTTATGCAGAGCGGCCTCCTTGGAATCCAGCCGAGACAAATGCAGCAGGTCCGTCACAAGCCGGATCATCCGGCCGGTCTCATTCTGGATGACGCCGACGAATCGCGGCCCCATCTGTTTATCCTCCAGCGCGCCATCCTCCAGCGCCTCGGTATAACTCTTGATCGTTGTCAGCGGCGTGCGCAGCTCATGGGATACATTCGCCACGAACTCCCGCCGGGATGCCTCCAGCTTCTCCTGCTCGGTAACGTCCTGCAGCACGGCAATCGTGCCCGTGATGCCGATCTCCCGCCGGTGAATCGGCGTGAAGGTCACGCGCATCATGAACGGTTCCCCGCCCTCGCGCGGCGTAATCTCAAGCAGCTTCGAATCATGGCCTTCGCCGCGCGCCAAGGCTTCGGATTCGGATTCTTCCAGGCCCAGCAGGGACACGATATCGTGTCCTGCCAGTTCTTCCCCCTCCACGCCCAGCATTTCGCCGGCACGCCGGTTCATCAGGATGACACGTCCCGCTTCATCGGTTGCGATCACGCCGTCGCTCATATTCGTCAGGATCGAAGCAAGCTTCTCCTTCTCTTCTTCGTTCTGCGAGAGAGCTTCGCGCAGACGGCTGGTCATATAGTTGAACGCCTGGCTGAGCTGGCCGATCTCATCGCTGCCGAATACCGGCGTTTTCTCGGTAAACCGGCCATCCGCGACGGCCCGCGCGTGCTTGGTCAGCTCCTTGATCGGATGGGTAATCGTATGCGACAGGATGACGCCAAGCACCGCGGTCAAGCCGAGGGCCAAGAGAATGCCCGATATAAAAATATTGTTGATCCGCTGCATCGTGCTGTACAGCTCGCTCATGCTCGCTACGATGTATATCGCGCCGACGATTTTTTCGTTGTACATGACGGGCTTGGCCACCACTTTTTTGCGGATATTATCATCGTCGATGATGTACTCTTCATTATCCTGTATTCCCTGCAAGGCCCGACTGACAACCGTCTGCGTGTTCTTGGTGCTCACATAATCGGCGTGGGAGGGCAGCGATGTGGTCAGGACCCGCCCGGTGGAGTCCAGCACCTGGATTTCGGCGCCGTTCAGGTTGAACAGATTGTTCACCATGACGCGCAGGCTCTCGATCGGATCCTCCTCGGTATCGTTCTCGCCGCCAAGGGTTTTGGCCGCCAGAACCGACATCAGCTCCGCGCGTTCCTGCAAGTCCTTCGTGAAGTTGCTGGTCAGCGAGTTCTTCATCGCACTAACAAAATACACCCCGATCAGCTGCATCGCGATCAGAATGAGAAGGACATAAATAATGATGACCTTCGCCTGGATGGTGCGGAAGAAGGACAGCCACTTCATTACAGGCCTCCGTTTTTCGCGCTGCGCATCAGGTAGCCCAGTCCGCGCCGAGTCAGGATATATTCCGGTTTGCTCGGATTCTCTTCAATCTTCTCGCGAAGCCGGCGGATCGTCACGTCCACGGTCCGCACATCGCCAAAGTATTCAAAGCCCCATACCGCCTGCAGCAAATGTTCCCGAGTCATCACTTTGCCGGCATTACGGGCCAAATAATACACCAATTCATATTCGCGGTGCGTCAGATCGAGTGCTTCCCCGCTTTTGTATACCATGTACATGTCCGTATCAATAAACAGCTCAAACAGCCGCAGGCCTTGTCCGCCTGCATTTGTGCCGCCTGTGTTATCCGCCGTGTTGTCCGGCTTCTGCTGACGTCGCAGATGCGCCTTCACGCGTGCGAGTATTTCTCTCGTGCTGAACGGCTTCGTTACGTAATCATCCGCCCCGAGCTCAAGTCCAAGCACCTTGTCGATCTCTCCGTCCTTCGCCGTCAGCATGATGATCGGGATCTGCAGGTTAGCGGCACGTACCTCGCGGCACACGTCCATTCCGTCTTTGCCGGGCAGCATCAAATCAAGTAGCATCAAATCCGGCCGCTGCGTGAGCGCAATCTCCACGGCGCTAATGCCGTCAAAGGCGCAGATGACCTCATAGCCCTCTTTTTCCAAGTTAAACTTTAAAATATCGGCGATGGGCTGTTCGTCATCCACCACCAGAATGGTTCCCTGCATCTTCCTGTTCACCTCATACCTTCTTAAAGAGGATGTTCAAAAAAGTCCCTTTTTGAACTCACACTTAAACGGTCTTCTTTTCATTTTACCACACCTGCCGTTGCTACACACCCACTGGTCCAANGTGGCTGTGCTGATTCTGGGGGTAGCCACTTTGATGATAATGTTGAAAACAGGTTAGGCCTAAGAACGCGGCTCCCCTTCGCTTTNTGAGTGTGCGTATTGAATGATGATAAGGATAGAATCGTCACTTGTATAACCGTGTACGCTTGTTGAAATTCATAACTTTTTTGGATTATCATGGAATCACCCTTTGAGAGAGATTCATCCGTTTTATTTAAGTTAAGAATGGGAGCTCAATCTATAAATACAAGGAGGAGTTATATGGATGGAAAGTACAAATATACTTACTCATTTTAGACCCATATATATTCTGTTTATCCTCATTCTGATCATCTCATTGTTCATCATGATTTTTCGGAATCGCCATAAAGTAATCAATGGTTTTACAATTGCAATAATTACCCTTATGAGTTTGGCAGTATCCGCTCATCTGACCTATCAAATAGGTTACCTTGCAGATGAATTAGGAATCGGCGGCGACGCTGTATCCTTTAATATGTTTATTGCAGTAGTGATACTATCTTTGGTTAAT
>Ga0055538_1000473_pt1 | contig 14833 bp, 8 predicted proteins | sample AraplaCvi_mLB_r2_2_FD_55038 | JGI IMG/M metagenome (GOLD analysis project Ga0055538, IMG submission 55038) | Arabidopsis root microbial communities from North Carolina, USA - plate scrape CL_Cvi_mLB_r2 | ecosystem: Host-associated > Plants > Roots > Endosphere | place: USA: North Carolina | reverse complement strand
GCGCCCAGAAGTTAATGATCCACGCCCGACTCCAGCCGGTGTGCCCCCCGCCGCTGGCCAGCCTGCGTTCCAATGTCGTCTTGGCGGCCTCGGCCAGCTCCGGCGTGCGCTCCACGCTAAAGCTTTCGCCAGGGTANAGGGCAAANAGATGGGAGATNTGGCGGTGCCCCGGCTCNACCTCTTCGTAATCTTCCATCCACTCCTGAATTTGNCCGTATTTGCCGATTTGCGGTTGGGGCAGCCGCTTCAGCGCGTCCTTGAGCTCCTCGCGGAACGCCTCATCCCGCCCGATAATTTCCGCACTCTGCATGCAGGCATCAAACAGCGCTTCGATGATCTGGAAATCCATCGTGGCCCCGGCGCACAGCACCCCCGTCTCGCCGTTTGGCAGCTTATACCGGTTCTCCGGGGAAACGGAAGGGCAAGTCACGAGCCGCCCTTCGCCGTCCTCGATCAAATAATCGAGCAGGAACAACGCCGCCTCCTTCATCGTCTCGTATGCCCGCGCCAGAAAATATCGGTCCTGACCGAATCGGTAATGCTCCCACAGATGCAGGCACAGCCAGGCGGCGCCCATCGGCCAGAAGGAAGCAGGAAGGTACGTATCCTGCGGGGCCGTGTCCGCCCAAATATCCGTATTGTGATGCGCGGTGAAGCCCCGGCAGCCGTACATGACGCCGGCCGTAACCCGCCCGGGCTCCCGCATCCGTTCGATCAGCTCGAAGAACGGCTCGTGGCATTCGGCCAAATTGCAGTTTTCCGCATGCCAATAATTCATCTGCGCATTGATATTGATCGTGAATTTGCTGTCCCACGGCGGGGTAAAGCTGTCGTTCCAGATGCCTTGAAGATTCGCGGGCAAAGAGCCCGGCCGGCTGGAGGCAATGAGCAGGTAGCGCCCGAATTGAAAATAGGTAGCGATCAGGCCGTGGTCTTCCTCGCCCTGTTGGAACCGCTTCAACCGTTCGTCGGTCGGGAGCGCGGCTNTGTCCGGATTCTCGGGCAGCTTCAGTTCGACCCGTCCGTACAGCTCGCTGTAATCGGCGACATGCCGGGCTAACAGCTTGGCATACGGAACTCGGATCAACTCCTCCAGCCGCCGTTTGCCGTCAAGCTCCGGGTCGGGATGCCGGAACGTCGTTCCGGCGGCAAGCAGCAATGTGACCGAGCTTGCGCCGTCCACCAGCAAATACTCGCCAAGTGTGCGGCAGACGCCGCCTTCCGGGACCGCCTTCAAGACGGCGCTGAAGGAGCTGCCTCCTTCGCCGCCGCAATCCCCGCGCATGACCAGCCCGCTTGCCTCCCATTTGTCCGTCTTCTCCACGTACCTCCAGTTCCGGCGGTTGAACCGGGCTTTGAACGTGACCGCCTCCTGCTTGTCGGCGGTGATGCGGATGACGATCACCTGATCCGGATAACTGGCAAACAGCTCGCGCGTATACCTGATCTCGCCGATCCGGTAGCTGACCCGGGATACACCGCGCTCCAAATCAAGCTCCCGCACGTAATCCTCGGCAGGCTGGCCATGCTGGCCGAACGACAGCAGCAGATCGCCGAGCGGCACATAGTGCCGCTGCGCTTCAGGCAGCCCCGCCATCGTCATCGCCGCCAGCTCCTCCGCTTCCCGCAGCCTGCCTTCCATAATCAGCTTGCGGATCTCGGGCAAATGGGGCAGCGCATCTTCATTGTTGCGATCGCGCGGGCCGCCGTACCATACCGAATCCTCGTTAAGCTGCAGCTTCTCCTCGGCCGTGCCGCCGAAGATCATCGCGCCCAGCCGGCCGTTTCCGATCGGCAGCGCCTCGTTCCATTCGGCCGCCGGTTTCCTATACCACAAGCGATGCTTCCGTTCCATGCCATTCCAACTTGTCATGCTTCTCCTCCAATCCGCTATCGCTATTTGAACTAGTGCAGCTCCACCAACGCCTTGATCACCTTCGATTCCGGCAAGAGCCAGCTGTCGAACCTATCGATCATGTCCTCGAGCGAGCTGCGGTGGGTAATGTAATCGCCGATGTCAATGCAGCCGTCGGTTATGGCCGCAATGACCCGCTCGAAGTCCTCCCGCGTCGCATTACGGCTGCCCTGCACCGTCATTTCCCGCGCGTGAAAATCGGGATCGTTAAAGGTGATCGTGCTTTTTACCAACCCGACAAACGTCAAGGAACCGCCGTGGCCGACGAGCCCAAAGGCGCTTTCCATCGACGAGGCGCTGCCTGTAGCGTCGATCACGCATGCCGGAAAGCTGCCGTCCGTCAGCTCGGCCAGCGGTTCCTTCGGCTCCCGGAGCGCGCTTACCGTATGCTCGGACGCAGCCCAGGATTTGCAAAATGCTAGCCGCTCGTCGTTCACGTCCATCGCAATCACCTGCGCGCCGGCGTAGCGTGCCATCGCCATGACGCCCAGCCCGATCGGTCCGGCACCGATGACCAGCACCTGTTCGCCGGCGCCCATCCCTGAACGCCGGACGGCATGCGCGCCGATGGCCAGCGGCTCCAGCATCGCCGCCTGATCGAGCGTCAGCCCATCCGTCTTGATGAGATTTCGGATCGGTACGGCAATCCGCTCCCGCATGCCGCCGTCCACATGGACGCCGAGCACCCTCATGTCCTGGCAGCAGTTCGTTTTACCGCGGCGGCAAGCCCGGCAATTACCGCAATGGAGGTACGGAATCACGCTGACCGGATCTCCCGCCTGAAAGCCCCTCCCGGTTGTCGCCAATCTGCTCGATCGTCCCGGAAAGCTCGTGGCCGAGCACGCGCGGGTACGTAAAATAAGGCTGATTGCCCCGGTACGCATGCAGGTCGGTCCCGCAAATACCGATGCGCCGAAACCCTTACGATCGCTTCGCCCTCCCGCATGTACGGTTCCGGCAGATCCTCCCGAACGACGAACCGCCCAATATCCTCGCAGATGGTGCCCTTCATCAGGATCGCTCCTCGCGCTGCAAGGCCGGTTCCCCGCCCCACTCGGGACGCCCGCTCGGCCACGTTGCGCCGTGGATCGGCTTCAGAATCTCCAGCACTTCGCGCAGCAGCTGTTCGTCCATCGGTTCTTCGGTCCACAACACGTTGCTCTGGATATTAGCAGGATTCGCCGTGCTGACCAGCGTCGTCGGAATCCGTTCATCGGCCGTCGAGAACTGGACCGCGAGCTTCGCGATATCCGCGCCCCGGCTCCGGCAATGTTCGGCCGCGCGCCGGCAGGCGGCCTTGATGTCCTCGCCGGCGGGATGCCAATCCGGCACGCCGCGGTTGCTCAGCAGCCCCATGGACAGCGGCGACGCGTTGATCAGTCCGGTTCCGTTCCGCTCAAGCGCCGGCAGGATCCGAAGCAGCGATGTATCGTTCAGGGAATAGTGGCAGTACGATAAGACGACATCCGGAGCGGTATGGGACAACACCGCCTCAAAGACATGAAGCGGCAAGGCGGATACGCCGAAGAAGCGGATCTTCCCTGATGACTTCAACTCCTCAAGCGCCGGGATCCCTTCCTCCACCACCTGCCCCGGCGAACCGAATTCGATGTCGTGCAGCAGCAAAATGTCGAGATAATCCGTCCCCAGACGCCGCATGCTTTCTTCCGCGCTCCGGATCACCCGCTCCTTCGAGAAATTGAACTCGTCCTGTCCGTAACGCCCCGCTTTCGTGCACAACATATACCGGTCCCGCGGAATCGTCCCCAGCGCCTCGCCCAGCACCGTTTCCGCTTTCGTCAAGCCGTAATAGGGCGAAACGTCGATCAGATTGATGCCCATGTCAACGGCGGCATGAACCGTACGGATCCCTTCTTCCTTCCGAACGTTCCGGAATACGCCGCCCAGCGAAGACGCTCCAAAGCTTAACGCCGATACGTCCAGCCCCGTGTTCCCCAACTTTCTGTATTTCATCGCCTGGTTCCTCCATTGTTAATGTTCATTCAATTTATAAAATTTGGCGGCGTTGGCGCCGAAAACGGCTTCAATCGCTTCCGGCGTCAGCCGATCCTGAAGCGCATGCCGCAAGACGTCAACGACTTCGTCATAGGTGGCTGCCAGAAGGCAGACGGGCCAATCGCTGCCAAACATCACCCTTTCGGGACCGAACAGGTCCAGCGTTTCATGGACGTATGCAAGGAAATCGTCCTTGTTCCAGCCCTGACGGTCGGCCTCCGTTACCATCCCCGAAAGCTTGCAGAAGATGTTCGGGTATTGGGCGATTTCCGCCATATGGCTTCTCCAGGGTTCCATGACTCCAGATGCGATCGGCGGCTTCGCCAAATGGTCAACAACGCCTCGAAGCCGCGGCACCCGCTCCAGCAATTGAACCAGCTGCGGCAGTTGGTCCGCCAGCACCAGCAAATCGACCGGCACGTCTTGTTCCGCAAAATATGAAAGCGCTTCTATATAGGCGGACGATAAAACGGCGTTCGGATCCGCCATATCCTGGATCATGACGCGAAACCCGATGAATTTCGGATGCCTGTTAATGCGGAGGAACTGTTCCTTAAACGCAGGGTTCTCCAGATCCAGCCAGCCGACCACGCCGGCGACGAAATCGGCCGTTTCGCTTAATTTCAGAATGAATTCGGTTTCCTCGATCGTCGGCGCCGCCTGGACCAGAATCGTATGGCCCATGCCGTGTCTCTGCAAATGCGGTTTGAGATCGGAAGGCAAATAGTCGCGATAAAGCACCGGAATTTCGGGCGTAATCCATCCGTAATCATTGCGTTCGATTTTCCAAAAATGCTGATGGGCGTCAATGCGCATCGAACACCACCTCCATTCCACCTTATTGTAACATCCGATAACAGAATAGAAATTGCCGAATCCCGCATATTTGTACCTTTTTTTGATGTCTAGCCTCCGGATCAACAATCACGAAACGACAAGCCCGCAGCGCGAGCTTGTCGGCCTATGGTTAAATCCGTCAGGCAGCGGACCAGGGGCTGAAAACCCAGCCATAGATCTCAATAGGAGATACCGTAAGTCGCCCCTCGTTCTGTCGGGATCGTATAGACATCTTCCCTTCCGGACTGAATCTCGACGAGGATGCCAGCCGGCAACAATGTTACACTCGGTGCATGAGGGGCCTTCAATACAAGGGCATTGCCTCCATGCGAGACGACTTGGGCTTCCGTGAGCTTCCCATCGTCCCATCGCATGCTGACCTCAAAAGCACCGCGGGCGCGCAAGCCCTTTACGCGGCCTTTCGGCCAATCGCCCGGCAGCGCGGGCAGCAGCTGCAGGAAGCCTTGATGCGACTGGAGCAGCATCTCGGCGATGCCGGCCGTGACAGCGAAATTGCCGTCGATTTGAAAGGGTGGATGCGCGTCGAACAAGTTCGGATATACCCCTCCGCGGAAATAGTTCTCCAATTCGTCATCCCGAACGAGATTCATCAGATTGCGAATGAGCCCGAGCGCCCGGTCGCCCTCGCNGAATCGGNCCCAGAGCGAAATTTTCCAGCCTAGGCTCCAACCCGTTCCTTCGTCTCCCCTGCGCTCAAGCGACCGCCGGGCAGCCGTGAACAGCTCCGGCGTCTTTCCTTCGGTCAACTGCCGTCCAGGGTAAATGCCGAACATCTGGGAGGCATGGCGATGATGCCGGTCCTCCTCCACAAAATCCTTCGACCATTCAAGCAGTTGACCTTCCGAGCCGATCTGCAGCGGAAACAAGCGCCCTCGTGCGGCGGCCAGCTCCCGGCGGAAATCCTCATCCACAGACAACGCTTCGGAAGCTTCGATCAGGTTGGTGAACAGATCCCAGATCAAGGACAGATCCATCGTCGATGCTGCGCCCACGCCGGCGAATACGCGATTCGCCGTTTCAAACTTGTGCTCCGGCGAGGTGGACGGGGAGGTGATCAACCGCCCGCTCCCATCATTATGCAGCCAATCGAGGCAGAACAGGGCGGCTTCCTTCATGATCGGGTAGGCTTGATTGCGCAAAAATCGTTCATTGCGTCCGAAAGCGTAATGCTCCCATAGATGCTGACATAGCCATACGCCGCCCATTGGCCACATTGCCCAGACGGGATCGCCGTGGCCAAAATCGCCGACCGGGTTGGACAATGCCCAGATATCCGAATTATGATGCGCCGTCCACCCTCTTGTGCCGTAGTGAACCTTTGCCGTCTTGCTCCCATTCTTGGCAAGATTGCCGATGAAGGTCAGAAGCGGCTCGTGAAGCTCGGCCAGGTTGGTTGTCTCGGCTGGCCAATAATTCATTTCCGTATTGATATTGAGCGTATAATTGCTGCTCCAGGGCGGACGGGTCTCCTCGTTCCAGATCCCCTGCAGGTTTGCCGGCTGTGTGCCGGGGCGCGAACTGGCAATGAGCAAATACCGGCCGTACTGGAACAGCAGTTCGACAAGTTCCGGATCCCGTCCGCCCAGCTCGGCAATCCNCCTGTCGGTCGGCCAGTCGCCGGNTGCGCTCTCGCCTAGCGACAGCTCGATTCGGTCGAAGAAGCTGCCGTGATCAGCCGTATGGGCGTTCCGAATGGAAATGTAATCACGTTCGGCGATTCGCGCAAGCGGGGCTTTGCAAGCCGTATCCGGATCTTTCCCCTGGCTCCCCGGCGGCTTGTCAAAACCGACAAAAGATGTCGCGGCACTGAAAAACAACGTTGCGGCCGTGGCGCCAACAATATGGATCCCGGACGTATCGGCCAACACCGAGCCTCCTTCCGCACGAACAGCAAGCCTTCCTTCGAATCGCATGGCTTCCGACTTGCCTGCCGTGCCGTACACGATCGGGCGACTGCTGGAATAATAATTAGGCCAAACTTGCTCCGGCGCCATTCCCCTCATCACGTATTCCCCTTCCTCTGCGAATACGGTATGGCGAAGAGGGCTGTCGAGCTTCGCATGGCAGCTGAGCGCCCCGGGCCGGCTTGTCGTAAGGCGGACGACAAGCACTTGATCCGGATGGGAGGCAAACGCCTCCCGATGGTAGACCGTTTCCCCGACCGAGTAGGAAACCTTGGATACGGCCTTTGCAATATCGAGTTCCCGCTTGTAGGAATGCTGGCCAGGCAAATTGCCATGCTCCATCACAATGTGCAGATCTCCCAGCGGCATGTAGGATTGGCTGTAAGCCCCCAGCATACGCTTCGACACCCGGTCTGCTTCCTCATAGTTCTCTTCGCGAATCAGCTCCCGAACGACCGCAAGCAACGCCTTCGCTTCCTGATTGTTTCCATCGCGCGGATATCCGGACCACAGCGTGTCCTCATTGAGTTGNATGCGTTCCCGCTCCACGCCGCCGAACACCATCGCGCCAAGCCTGCCGTTCCCCAGCGGCAGCGCCTCCGTCCAAGCTCGGGCAGGCTTGTCATACTGTAGTTTCATAGGTTGTTCATTCCTCCCGGGTACTCAACGATTTATTTCGATATTGTCGATGAATCGTAGGCAGCCTGCATGATTTCAATATAACGCGGCATGTTCAGACCCTCCAGCCCTTTCACGTAATCATCCCAATCCTTATCCAGGCTCTTGGCACCGGTGATGAACAGCAAGGCGTTCTGGTCAATATAGTCCTTGATGTTCGTCTGCATCATGCTGGCTTCGTCGGCAACCAGCGGGTCGACCCATAGCGCCCAGTGCGGGAAGATATCTTGCGGCTCCTTGCCTTCCATCAATAGTGTTGCCTCGTACAGGCGGCGTTCGTAACCGTCATCGGCGTAAATATCCGTGCCCTGAACCTCGGCATCGCGGTATGCCCGGTGATGGTTATATTGGGTTAATGCTCCCCAATTGTCATTGCGGGGCTGTTCCCCGGATTCAAGCGGGATCGCTTTATAAAGCGGCTCCACTTTATCGTTCAGCGCGATTTCTCCATCCTGCGGCTTGCGCCAGCTTGTGCCTTCTTCACCGAGGTAGGAAAGCATCGCGCCTTCTTGCGTGTAGAAATAGTCCAGCATCTGAATGGCGGCGATTTGGGCTTCTTTGCTCGCTTTATTCGTCAGGACGAAGGATGCGCCCGGATCGATCGGATAGTTGAATGTTGCATAATCGGCATGCGGTCCTTGCAAAGGCGGAAGCGGGTTATAGTCCTTGCTGTACGGCGCGTCTTCTCCCGTTGTCAGGAACAAGGCGGGATGCATGCCGGCCCCGGCGCCCAACAGCTGTGCGTCCGCGTTATCCCCGATTTTTTTGTACGCGCCTGCATTTTGCGTAAAGGCTCCCGGGTCAATGAGCCCCCCATCATAAAGCGATTTGATGTAGGCCAGCGCTTCCTTCCATTCCGGTTTGTTCGCGGCGGTGTCTACCTGGCCCTCCTTCATGATGAGATACGTTCTGTCGTCGTTGTATATAAAGCCATTCATGAGGTACGGAATTACGTGAACGCCGAAATTTTCGACGGATCCGCTGAGCGGCACTTCGTCCGCCTTGCCGTTGCCGTTCGGATCCTGTGTCTTGAAGGCCTCGAGAACCGCTTTGAATTCTTCCGGCGTCGTCGGCTGCTCAAGTCCGAGCTGATCAAGCCACTTCGTATTGATCCACATTTTATTCGGGTAGGAGCAGTGGAAGCATTCGTTTAAGCCGGTCAATCCGTAAATGTTGCCGTCCGGCGCGGTGTTCATCGCTTTATAATATTCGTTGTTCTCCAGCACTTCCTTTATGTGCGGAGCATGCTCATCGATCAGGTCGTTCAGCGGGATGATCACCCCCTGCTGTCCGAACTTCAATAAGTCCGTCTGCGAGAAACGGTCTACCCAAGGAATAAGCATATACAAGTCCGGATAGTCGCCGGACGCTAGCGAGATTTGCCGTTTTTCGGCCGCGCCGTCAAACGGAACGGTTGTCCAATTGAATTTGATGCCGAATTGCTCTTCCATTTTTTTCGTAAATTTGTTCGTTTTCAGATCCATATCCGATCCTTGATGGGCAAATACGTTGATCGTTACCTTCTCGCCGGANTCCGGCATGCCGCCTTCCTTCCCTGCGCTTCCCGGGTTGTCATTTCCGCCGGAGCATCCGGCAAGCACGAAACTAAGCATCAGNATGAGAACAAGCAGACGAGTTGCTGTTTTTCTCAAATCAATCTCCCCCTCATGAATTGGTAATGCAACATAACGGGCTCTGCCCACGATCAGCCCTTCACGGAGCCAATGAGCATGCCCTGCACGAAATAGCGCTGCACGAACGGATAGATCACCAGCACCGGGAGGCTTGCCACCACAATGAGCGAGTATTTCATCAGCTCGGCCATTTGCTGCTGCTTCACCATCTCCCCGGCGTCCATATTGCCCGTTCCGCTGCCCAGGATGAGAATGCTGCGGAGAATGAGCTGGAGCGGATAGAGCGATTGTGATTTCAAGTAGATCAAGGCATCGAAGTAAGCGTTCCACTGCCCCACCGCGTACATAAGCGAGAGCACGGCGATAATCGGTTTGGCAAGCGGAAGAACGACGCTGAAAATGTAGCGGATGTCGCTGCACCCGTCGATGTCTGCCGCCTCGGAAAGCTCATCCGGGATCGAGGTCTGGAAGAAGGTTCTGGCAATAATGACCTGCCATACCCAAACGGCATTCGGAATGAGCAGCGCCCAGCGGGTATCGATCATGCCCATCGATTTGACGACCAGATAGGTCGGGATCAAGCCGCCGGAGAACAGCATGGTGAATGTAATGAAAATCATAAGCGGCGTGCGGCCGAAGAACGACTTTTTTGACAGCGGGTATGCGACCATGATAGTCAAGGATACGCTGATGAACGTGCCGGCAACGGTATAAAACAGCGAATTGGCATAACCGGTCAGCACCTGGCTGTTCCGGAACACCGCCTCATACCCTGCCAGCGTCACGTCGACCGGCCATAGCCATACCTTGCCCGCGGAGACGGCGCTTGGACTGCTCAAGGAAGAACTTACGATGTAAATCAGCGGATACAGCACGGCGATTAATACCAAAGTCAGTATGATGTAGGTCACGGCTAGAAAGATGCGGTCCCCCAGCGACTCCTTGATCTTGATCCTCGTGCTCCGCCGGCTTCCTTGATGGGTTTGCAATGAGTTCATGTCACTCCCCCCTTTCGCGAAATTTACCAGAGACTGGTATTGGAAGCCCGCTTGGCAATGGCATTGACAACCAGGAGCAGCACCAGATTGATCAAGGAATTGAATAGTCCGACCGCCGTGGCGAAACTGTAGTTCGCGTTCAGCAACCCGATTTTGTACACATACGTGGAGATGATTTCCGACGTGGACAAATTCAGCGGATTTTGCAATAAGTACATTTTCTCGAAGCCGAGCGCCATGATGTTGCCTACGCTGAGAATCAGAATGATGACCGCGGCCGGCAGAATGCCGGGGAGATCGACGTTCAGAATCTTCTGGAACCGATTGGCGCCGTCCACCTTGGCCGCTTCGTATAATGACGGGTCCACTCCCGCCAGCGCAGCAAGATAAATTACGGCGGAATAGCCCATCGTTTGCCATACGTCGGACAGCACGTAAATCGTACGGAACATGCCCGGCTCTCCAAGATAATTGATCGCTTCGAAGCCAAGCGCACCCGCGATCGTATTCACGATCCCGAGGCGTGGGGACAAGAACAGCATGATGATGGACACCATGACCACCGTGGAGATGAAATATGGCGCATAGGTGACCATCTGCACGGTTTTTTTGAAGCGTGCGCTCTTCACCTCGTTCAAGGCCAACGCCAGCAGGATGGGGATGGGAAACCCGACGATCAATTGATAGAACGAGATGTACAGCGTGTTTTTGATCAATGTCGCGAATGCCGGATTGCGGAAAAACATCTCGAAATACTGCGTGCCGACCCATGGGCTCCCCCAAATCCCTTTCACCACGTTATAGTTCTTGAAAGCAAGCACGGCGTTTGCCATGGGCAAGTACTTGAAGATGATGAAGTACAAGACCGGCGGAATGACCAGCAGATACAGCTGCCAATGTCTTCGGAAGCTTCGGTAGGCGGCTCTTCCGATTTCCGAGCGTTTGCCGTTCGGAGCTCTGACCGTTTTGGACTTGGAAAATAGGGTACTCAGTTCCATCCCTCCTTCGATGTGGTTGCTGCCGTTGAATCAAGGAAGACTTGGCAGCGCTTTCTTGTGCGTAATCATAAAATTGCACGCTCGGCGTCGTAAAGACACACTTGCTCCCTCACCGTACAATTTCGGAAATGGATGGCTTCCAAGCCTTGATTTTCCTCGTTTTTTCACTTGGCGAATTCTTTAAAAAAACGTCAGTCGATACGTTCGATCGGTTCGTCAGAGCAAGAGCTGACCTCCCCTTCCGTATCAGACGGCGGAATCGCTGTCTCCTTAATCGGCCATGTGCCGAAACGTGCTTGGCGACACGCCGCGAACCCGCTTGAAGGCCCTCCGAAATGAATGGGCGCTGTTATACCCCACCTGCGCGGCGATCTCGTCAATCGTTATTAGGTTTTCCTGCAACAGGTCGGCCGCCTTGCCGATCCTCACCAGCTCAACGTAGTCCGAAGGATTCGTTCCCGTATGTTCCTTGAACATTTGGGAGATATACTTTTCGGGCTTGCCAATATGCTCCGCGATACGATAAAGCGTCAACTCTGCGTCGGAGTAACGCTCGTGGATATAGCGGATGATCTCACCCACGGTCTCGGCATGCATGTCGCATTTTTTCTTCCGGACGTCCATGCAGATAGCATGAATGAGCTTCCCGAATCTGTCCCTGAGCTGATCGACCCCGTCCGTCGTCGAAACGGCAGCGATCTGTTCCTTGATATGGTCGGTTAACGACTCGTCGTGGAATATTTTTTGTTCGGCCAGCTTCAAAAAGGTTCCCTTGAGCTCCGTCACAAACTGCTGCGTCATATCGTACGACAGCTCCCTTTCTTCAAAGTTCCGGCTGAACAGCTGGTCAAGAAGGCGGTTTGTTTCCTCCAGTTCACCCGCCTTAAGCGTATTGAGCATACGCTGTTCGGATTCAATCGGATAATAGTACAGCTCCGTTGCTTTCATCGCATCCTCGAATCGGGTGATGCCGGCTGCTCCAGTGTAGACGGCATATTCCAATGCTTGCTGCGCTTCGTTGAACGAGTCAGCTACGTCATTCCACGCGTCGAACACCGAACCCAGCCCGATCGTGATCGACAATCGATGCTGCCGATATACGGTATCGACCAGTTCGAGCAAACCGGCTTCCAGGCGACGATGTAAATCGTCCAGCGGCTCTCCGACCAGCGGATGCACGAAAGCGATCTGGTCCGAACCCCAGTCCGTAACCAGCACATCAGGATCCAGCCGGCTCAACGCATGCCGGACGATCAGACGGGCAACACTGAGTTCCTGAATGATTTCCTCGCTGTCGGCGCTGCCGTATCCNGCGACCTTTAGAATGCCTGCGCGGCCGTGCTCGCCGCGGAGCGGGACGCCCGTTTGACCAGAGACCGCCTCGAGCTCGCGCAGCGTATAGAAATCGCCTGTCAGCAGCCGTTTGATAAACGCATCCCGAAGCAGCGGGAGCTGATCGTTCAGCGAGGACTCCAGCAATTTGTTGTTTGCGATCAGAGCCGCGATGTTGCCGGCCAGGAAATCATACTCGTTGCCGATCTTCTCCCTGGAAGTGTGGTTTAACTCGCGAAACGCGGACAAGAGCGAATGGATAGGAGCACTGTGCCGGTACGCGAGCAGCAGTCCGATCAACAAGCCGATGACCAGTGCAGCCAGCGTAAACGTGATCGTCACCTGCTGGATTCTGTCGGCCTTCGTCATCAGCGCCTGCTCGGGGATTCCGGCCATATAGGTCCACCCGTTCAGGTCGGACCGGATGGAAATCAACAGCCGGCCGTCTCCCGTCGGGCTGACTTCACCGTTCTCGCCTCCCGTGGTCTCGATAAAGCGCCTGGCTTCGCTTTCGGCGATGCCCCGGGATAAGATCAGGCTGCCTTCCCGGTCCGCAACCAACGCCCAGCCGCCGTATTGGTCTACGATATTTTGCAGCAGGCTGCCCATATGATCCTCATCGATCAGGACGCCGATCATTGCCTGCGGATTGTTGAAGCTGTTAAGCGGAATCGACTGCANAAACGTGATGGCCGGCGTCTCGACGAACACCGTATCGCGGATTTCCCGCCTATATTTCTTAAGCGGAATCATCTNGTTTAGATGCGGTTTCTTCAATACGGCCTCCTCCCACTCTTCGAACGTCCACCCTTCAAGCCGATTCGCCGCGTAATAATGCTCGGGCCGATAATAGACGGTGTTCGGCGTAATAATGGCATTGTAATTGCGTATGTAGATGAAGAAATTGGACAGGTAGTCGTTCGTACTGCTGTACATGGACAAGCTGCGCTGCATGCGTCCNAAACCGTAAACGTTGTTGCTGTCGAGCGGCTTGGGATCGGCGATCAGACGATATAAATCCTGATTAATCGCAAGCTGCTTCGTGAAGGCTTCCACCTCCACCAGATGCCGCTCGATGATCTCTTTTCCCAGATTCAATGAACTCAGACTGTTTTCGATCGAGCTTGATTTTGCTACTTCAATCGAAGCCCTGTACGATGCATAACCTGCGATTTGGGGGATTAACAGCACAATCAGGTAGGAAATCAGAAATCTGCGGAACACCGGGGAGAACTTGGACCATAAACGCTGCATACGTACCCTCCTCAATAGAAAGCGTTTACAAATATGAAGCAATTCGATGATACACTTGACTGTTCGCAAGAAAAAGGTACAATTCCTTCCTCAGGGTACAATTTCATACGATATGGTAGGCTAGGAGCGAAAGGACGCAAATTCCTTTACGAGGCAATATGATCATTCGGAGTTAATATAAACATTAAAGNGGTTTGGCAGGAACCACNGCGAGCTGTGTGTNGGCACTTCGTGGATTTCCTTACTGATTACCAGCCAAGAACAAAGAGCTGCCCTTCCAAGTCACCCTTGTGACTTGAAGACAGCCCTTATCATANGCTTTGTTAACAGNACCGTAGACNATGTGTTACCGTCCGAGTTCACCNACAAAAGTCGTNACGCTTTGCGCGGGAAGATGAGCCCAGAAATTGCTCCCTGTTACATTGAGAGACGTTCCGGGTTGAAGATTGCTGCTGCTGCTCGTGATCCANCNNGATACCTGCGAAACGGATCCATTCTGAAGGACAAAGTTCTGATTGACCCCGNAGCTGCTCCGGTTTATGGCAACGATNACGATTTTGTTGTCACCTTTATAGGCCGATACGTAAACGTTCGTTTCTGGATTTTTCGAAGCATCCACCCTGATATAGCCGGGACGGACAAATTTGGAGAAATGAGCCATATTGTAGCCGCGTTTGCTGATCGTGCCGTCCTCTTTCATCGGACCGTATGATCTCCGGATATACCACCATACATAAGCTTGAAATTCTCCTTCAACCATCGCGTTGTGGATATGGTAGGACACATCCAGGGCTTCGGGCCAGTGATCTGCCGAGTTGTTGTCGCTGTTCGGGTAGTACACCTCGGTCATCCAGAGGTCTTTTCCCGCTCCTTTTTGTTTGAATAGTGGATACGCGAAATTGCTAACTTGGGTTCCGTACAGATGAGCGCCAAGAATATCCATATTGGCAAGCGCTTGGGGATCATTTAGAATCGGGTCCGACATATTTTTCAGATATTGGAACGATTCCGGTGCGATCACTCTGCTGTTGATCGATCCGGCATTTTCTTTCATAAAGCGAAGCATTTCCTGCGGCGTCCACCACGTCCAGTCATGCGCATAATCGGGCTCGTTCTGGACGGAAATCGCGTAGAGATTCACGCCATTGTTTCTCATGTAGGTTACGAAATCGTTAAGATGCTGGGCATACGCGGCATACTTGTCGTAACGAAGTCGCTTGGCCGACGTATCGCCGTTGCGGTTGAA
>Ga0055538_1000467_pt1 | contig 15012 bp, 10 predicted proteins | sample AraplaCvi_mLB_r2_2_FD_55038 | JGI IMG/M metagenome (GOLD analysis project Ga0055538, IMG submission 55038) | Arabidopsis root microbial communities from North Carolina, USA - plate scrape CL_Cvi_mLB_r2 | ecosystem: Host-associated > Plants > Roots > Endosphere | place: USA: North Carolina | reverse complement strand
TAGCATTATGGCTTAAATCTAAAGATTTGGAAATGAATATCAAATTGATATCGGTTAGAAGTGAATTAAATATCTCAAATGAAACAGATGTATTAATTCATACAGCTGCATTAGTTCATAATAATGAAAATCATTTTCAGGAATCTGACTATTTTAATATCAATACCGATTTAACAATTAGATTAGCGCAAAAAGCTAAAAATAAAGGTGTTAAACACTTTATTTTTTTTAGTACAATGGCAGTATACGGATTGGAACAAGGTCAAATTAACAGTGAAAGTCCGTTGCAACCAAAAACTTTTTATGGAAAATCAAAACTTGCCGCAGAACAAGCATTACAAGCGATGCAGGATGAGGATTTTGTTGTATCTATTGTCCGACCACCAATGATATACGGGCCGAATTGCCCGGGTAATTATTCGCTGCTTCGAAAATTGGCTAGAAAGACACCAATTTTCCCAAATGTTTATAATCAACGTAGTATGTTGTTTATAGATAATCTATGTGAATTTATAAATCAACTAGTAATCAATAAAAATTCAGGTGTTTTTCATCCCCAAGATGGAACTTATATTTGTACATCACAGATGGTATTAGAAATTGCTAAACAAAATAAACACTTTATTTTACTTAGCAAAATTGGTGGTGTTATGTTAATGAGAACGTCATTAAAATTTTCTTTAATCAATAAAATTTTTGGAAGCCTAACATATTCTAAGGATATTTCACAATACAATGATAATACCTATCAAAGAATAACTTTTATAGATGCAATTCGAATAACCGAGCAAGGTTGGAGGAAATGTTAAAATGAAGCGAATATTAGATTTTATTCTTTCTTTTATAGCTATAATTTTCTTTTCCATACCAATGTTAATAGTAGCTATCTGGATAAAAATCGAATCAAAAGGTCCTATTCTTTTCAAACAAAAGCGTGTTGGGTTGAATGGTGAACTGTTTGAAATTTATAAATTTCGGTCTATGTATATAGAAACGCCAAATGTCTCGACGGAAGCTCTTGGAGATCCGAGTGTATATATTACTAAAGCGGGGAAATTTATACGAAGAACTAGCTTAGATGAACTTCCACAGCTTTTTAATATAATCAAGGGGGATATGGCAATAGTTGGCCCAAGACCAGCATTGTACAATCAGTATAATTTAATAGAAAAGCGCGAGAATTTAAATATTAACTCTGTAAGACCGGGATTAACAGGGTATGCGCAAGTAATGGGACGTGATTTTATATCCGATGAGGATAAGGTTAGATATGATAATTATTATCTAGAAAACATGAGTATTATGTTAGATGTAAAAATAATTTGGATAACTTTCTTCAGTGTATTAAAATCTGAGGGTGTTAAAATGAAGTAAGTAATGAGGTAGGGTGTATAATGAGAAAAATCCGCAAAGCCATTATTCCAGCTGCAGGGCTAGGTACACGTTTTCTTCCTGCTACCAAAGCAATGCCAAAAGAAATGCTCCCAATAGTAGACAAACCGACGATTCAGTATATTGTGGAAGAAGCTATTGACTCTGGAATTGAAGATATTATTATTGTGACTGGTAAAGGTAAACGTGCAATCGAGGACCACTTTGATAATGCTGTTGAGCTTGAGACGAACTTAATTGAAAAAGGGAAGCTTGACATGCTCGAAAAGGTGCAAGAATCTGCGAATGTAGAAATTCATTATATTCGTCAGAAAGAGCCTCTTGGACTAGGACATGCTATTTGGTGTGCACGTAAATTTATTGGAGATGAACCGTTTGCTGTATTGCTTGGTGATGATATTGTGAAAAGCGAAGAGCCTTGTTTAAAACAGTTAATGAATCAATATGAGAAAACCTTGTCAAGTGTCATTGGTGTGCTAGAAGTGCCAGATGAAGATGTACATCGTTATGGTGTTATTGATCCAGTGAACAGTAATAATCGATTAATGCAGGTTACACAATTTGTTGAAAAGCCCACATTAGAGGATGCGCCATCAAATTATGCAATTATTGGACGTTATGTATTAACCCCTGAAATATTCCGTTTCTTAGACGAGAAGAAAAAAGGCAAGGGTGGCGAAATTCAGTTAACGGATGCTATTGAATCTTTAAATGGTATTCAACGAGTATTTGCTTATGAGTTTGAAGGACGTCGCTATGATGTAGGTGAGCAATTGGGCTTTATCGAAACTACCATTGATTTTGCCTTGGAACGTGAAGATTTAAGTAAAGGTGTAAAAGAATTCATTTTAAAAAAAGCAAAACAGTTAAGTGGTGAAACTTTATGATTTTAGTTGTTGGTGGTGCTGGTTATATTGGTAGCCATTTTGTTAAAGAATTAGTAAAGACTCATGAAGTAGTAGTGCTCGATAATTTAAGCACTGGTCATCAATGGGCTGTAGATGCAAGAGCTACTTTTGTACAAGGTGATTTAGGAGAAACTTCTACAGTTCAACAAATTTTTGATACATACAATATTGAAGCAGTTTTACACTTTGCAGCATTTAGCTTAGTAGGTGAGTCTGTAATTGATCCTATGAAGTATTATGAAAATAATGTAACTGCTACTTTGAATTTATTAAAAGTAATGAAGGAAAACAATATTGATAAGTTTATCTTTTCTTCTACAGCTGCAACATATGGGATGCCAACTGTTGATTTAATTGATGAAAAAACGCCTACTAATCCTATTAATCCATATGGTCGCTCTAAATTAATGGTAGAGCAAATGCTTGCAGATTTTGCGAAAAGCTACCGGATGAAATATGTAGTATTACGATACTTTAACGCTGCTGGTGCATATGAAACAGCTGAAATTGGTGAAAGTCATTCTCCAGAAACGCATTTAATTCCGATTATTCTCCAGCATTTATTAGGACAAAGAGAATCCATTTCAGTGTTCGGTACTGACTATGATACACCTGATGGTACTTGTATTCGCGACTATATCCATGTTACAGATTTAGCGAAAGCACATTTACTGGCTCTTGAAGGTTTGTTAAAGGGTGCAATCGAAACGGCAACTTATAATTTAGGCAATGGGAATGGCTACTCTGTAAAAGAAGTTATTGAAACAAGTGAGCGCATTACAGGGAAAAAAGCCATTGTGCAATATGTGGAACGAAGAGCAGGTGATCCTGCTAAGTTAGTTGCAAATGCTGATAAAATTTATTGTGAATTAGGATGGAAGGCTCAATTTGATATTACGGATATTGTAAAAAGCTCATGGAATTGGCATAAGAAATAATGATAATAAATCACCAACTCGACAAGGCTCGAGTTGGTTTTCTTTTTGTAATATGGCATAATATACATATCAAATTTTACCTAAAGAAGTGAGGATTCTATAGTGCTAACAGAAATTGTTAAAACAACATTGCTGAATTGTTCACTAGACGATAGTGATATATTACGGTATAAAGATCGCGTAAAGAGGATTCATGATGCTTTACCACAATATCCATTAACAGGGTGGATGAATTCTCCGTTACAAGATCAAGAAGCACTTATTACTTCTATTGAACGAGTAGCGAGTGAGGTACGTGCTTGTGCGGATGTACTTGTCGTTGTCGGGGTTGGTGGATCATTTTTAGGGGCACGAGCAATTCAAGAGGCGTTAATGCCTTACTTTGGTCTAGCTAAATGTGGCATCGAGGTTGTTTATGTTGGTCTTAATATGAGCGGTGCATATATTAAAGAACTACTCGAGTATTTAGATACAAAGCAAGTGTATGTCAATGTGATTTCAAAGTCAGGTGGTACGATGGAGCCTGCGTTGGCATTTCGGGTTATGCGTTTATATATGGAAGAGCGTTATGGTGATAAGGCAATCGAGCGCATTATTGTGACGACAGATGCTGAAAAAGGGATTTTGAAGGAGATTGCAGATCATGCTGGTTATCGCCAATTTGTGATTCCTAATGATATTGGTGGGCGTTATTCCGTATTAACGCCTGTAGGCTTACTACCGGTAGCAGTAGCTGGAGTTAATATTCGTGCTTTAATAGAGGGTGCACGATATGCAGCTACTGAGTTAGCAGAATCAGATTTAGAACATAACGATGCATATAAATACGCAGTTATGCGACATATGCTTTATGAGAAAGGGTTTACTATTGAGTTGCTTGCTTCCTTTGAGCCAGGTTTGAATAAGTTCCATGAATGGTGGAAGCAGTTATTTGGTGAAAGTGAAGGGAAGGAGCATAAGGGGCTCTATCCTTCAACGGTAAATTTCTCAACGGATTTACATGCGATTGGGCAGTTTATTCAAGAGGGAAGTCGTGTAATGTTTGAGACATTGTTACACTTCCATGAAATTAAGGGAGATTTAGCTGTACCTTTTGATGCACGAAATGAAGATGGATTAAATTATTTATCGACTCGCACCTTTAATGAGATTAATGCTATTTCCAAACAGGGGACAGCACTTGCGCATGCAGAGGGAAGGGTACCTGTTATTCAGCTTGAATTACCGAAGCTTGATGCGTATCATTTAGGTTATTTAATTTATTTCTTTATGAAGGCTTGTGCGATGAGTGCGTGCTTGCTAGAAGTTAATCCATTTGATCAGCCTGGAGTTGAAGCATATAAACGTAAAATGCTAGAGTTGTTGAAAGAAGAGAAGGTGTCAAAGTAATGGTTAATGTTCGTGAATTCTATAATCAGTGGATAGAGATGAATCTACCAAATTATTTAGCAGAGGAGCTTGCATCTATTGCTAATGATAATAGTTTAATAGAAGATCGCTTCTATCAATATGTATCCTTTGGTACTGGGGGGATGCGTGGTGTTTTAGGTGCTGGGACAAACCGTATGAACGTTTATACCATTCGTCGTGTCGCAGAAGGGCTTGCTCGTTATATCGAATCGAATGGAGAAGCAGCTAAAGAACGTGGAGTTGTTATTGCTTATGATACACGTCATTTCTCTTATGAATTTGCATGTGAGACTGCACGTGTATTAGGGGCACATGGTATTCGTTCATATATTTATAAGGAAGCACGACCAACACCGCAGTTATCGTTTACGGTACGTGAGTTACATGCTTATGCGGGTGTTGTCATAACGGCTAGCCATAATCCTAAACAGTATAATGGTTTTAAGGTGTATGGTAAGGACGGTGCACAACTAACACCTCAATTTGCTAATGACATCGTAGAACATATGGGAAATATCGAGGATATATTCGCTATTAAGGTATCAGAACTAGAGCAACTGGAGCAGAAAGAAATTTTGCTTTGGCTTGGAAGCGATATGGATACGGCATATTTAGAGCGTCTTTTAACATTAAAGGACAATGATGATATTGCTCTAGATATGAAGCTTGTTTATACGCCATTACATGGTGCTGGTTTAGTACCAGTTAGTGAAGGACTACAGGCTTTTGGTTTTCAGCAAATACATATTGTGAACGAACAAGCTGTACAGGATGGGGCTTTTCCCACAGTTTCTTATCCAAATCCAGAGGAGCCTGCTGCTTTTGCGTTAGCAATGGAACTAGGGAAGAAAGTAGGCGCAGATTTATTATTAGCAACAGATCCTGATGCGGACCGTTTAGGAGTGGCCGTGAAGAATGGTGAGGGCTATGAACTATTAACGGGAAATCAGCTTGGTGCACTATTATTACATTATTTACTGTCAACAAAAAAATCGAAAGGCACATTACCAGACAATGGAGTAATGTTAAAAACTATTGTAACGTCTGAACTAGGATCAATGATTGCCAAACAGTTTGGTATAACAACAGAGAATACGTTGACAGGCTTCAAATATATCGCTGAAAAAATTGAGGAGTATGAAAAAACGGGTACTTTTTCGTATTTATTCGGCTACGAAGAAAGCTATGGCTACTTAATTCAAACTTTTGTCCGTGATAAGGATGCTGTACAAGTTGCGTTAAAAGTAACGGAGATGGCTGCTTTCTATGCAAAGAATGGACAGACTTTATTAGATGGTTTGTACGATTTGTATCATCAGTATGGTTATTACCAAGAGACCTTAGTTTCACAGGTATTTGAAGGGAAGAATGGCCAAGATGAAATGAAGGCGCTATTAAATAATCTTCGACGAAACGTGCCTAAGTCAATAGCGAACTTAGAAGTAAAACGATTTGAAGATTATTTCACGGGACTTTCAACTTTAGCAGATGGTTCTACTGAGCCTATTGAATTGCCAAAGGAAAATGTCTTGAAATACGTACTAGAGGATACATCTTGGGTAGCCATTCGACCTTCAGGTACAGAACCGAAATGTAAATTCTATTTTGGAGTGGTTGGAGAGACAATGGAGGAAGCTAAAGAAAAATTAAAGCAACTCCAAGCTGCATTTTTATAGATCAGCAGTTTAATAAATCAATTAATAAACGCCCTTATTAAAAGAGGGCGTTTTGTTTTTTACTCTATCTATTTCAACTCGGCCTTATGCTGGGCGAGTGGGGTGACAGTAGTTCAATAAGTCGATCTGTTTTTCTTGAATTTGCTGTTAATTGTTTTAGCTTTTAATTGATTTTAAATTTGCCTGTTTGATTTGTTACTGTTCAATTTCTACTATTTCAAGCCGACTTTCTATTGATTCAAGACCAATTTCAGATTGAATCGAAAGTTTGACTAATTTGTTTAAACCACTCGCTTAAAACTTCCTCTATTGATTTTACCTGTCTTCTATTAAAAAAAATCATTTTTTAAATCTCCCTCTCTTAATATTTTGTATCTTTGTAAGGGGTTAATAAATTTTAATATAAAAATATAGTTATTTACATAGACCATTAATAACAATAAATAGATAAAAAATTAATAAGGTATTAACAATAATATGTTTACATATATATGTAGTGGAAAATATGTTTTAACGCTTATTTAATATGCTGACAACCCTGCGTATGAAAATAATCTTATTTTTTGCAATTTAAAAGACCTATCATTCTTAAAATTGAAAGGAGCATTAATCAGATGTCAAAGAAGAACTGGAAGAAGCCTATAAACGCCTTTTTAGCAACAACTCTAGTCGCGAGTGTTGCCGCACCAGTAGCACCCTTCACTGTACAAGCTGAAACATTAGCAAAGGATTTAATCATTTCAGAGTATATAGAAGGAAGCTCCTTCAATAAAGCCATTGAAATATATAATGGTACAGGTGCAGCGGTTGATTTAAGCAATTATACGTTAGAGCTTCATACGAATGGGGAAGTTACCGCGAAAAATAAAGTGAATCTGACGGGTACTCTAGAAAGCGGAGCTACTTATGTTTTATATCATAAAGATGCAGCGCCTAACATTAAAGTAAAAGGAAATCTAGAAAACTCAACTGTTATTAATTTCAATGGAAATGATCCAGTCGTTTTAAGGAAAGCTGGTGAAATAGTCGATTCTATTGGACAAGTCGGTTCTTCAGCGGATTTTGCTAAAGATGTAACTTTAGTAAGAAAAAGTTCAGTCTTGTCGGGTGATACGACTATTGAGGATCCATTTAATGCAGCTTTAGAATGGACTTCATATCCGGTAGATGATTTTTCTAATTTAGGGCAGCATGTTATGGATATTGATTCAGGTCAGCCTGTTGACCCTGAAGCACCGGCAATTCTTTCAATTGGGGAAGCTCGGAATAAAGGAGTAGGTGAAACGGTAACTATTAAAGGTAGAGTTGCGGCGGGCTTGAAAAATACGTTCTCCGTCCAAGACGAAACAGGTGGTATTGCCGTAAGACCTACTAGTTTAGCTATGTCTATTGGTGATGAAGTTACTTTAAAAGGTAAGTTAGCTGACTATCGTGGGCTACTACAATTAGATGGTGCGACAATCGTTGAAAAGGTTGAAAATGCAGGTGTACCTTCTCCAAAGGTAGTAACAGGTTCTCAAGTGAATGAAGATAATGAATCGCAGTTAGTCACAGTAAAAAATGTTACGTTTACAGATGTTCAACAAGGGGCTGGATGGGCAAACTTTACTGCAAGTGACGGAACAAATTTCCTCGTACGAGATGAAACAAATTCGCTTGGCTTAGCTGTCGGTACAAACTATGAATCTATCACTGGTATTGTTCAACAGTTTGATAACGACTATCAAGTCATTCCCCGATCAAAAGCAGATATTGTAGTGGATAGTTCAGCATTAAAGCCTGCAAGCGCATCACCTGGAAGTGGGACGTTTGTTGGGAAAACAACAGTCACTTTAACAACACCGACAGTCGATGCAGAAATTTATTACACATTAGATGGCACGGTGCCGACTGATAAAAGTCTTAAATATGAGACACCAATTGAAATTAGCAAAAATACGACTTTAAAAGCAATAGTTAAAGCGAAAGATGGCACATATAGCGAAATAACTACATTTGATTATCGCATTGCTGATCAACTCCAAATTCATGATATTCAAGGGGCAGGACATGCTTCAACCTTTGATGGTAAAACAGTTGAAGGAATTGAAGGAGTCGTAACTTATTCATTTACGTTAAATAATAATTGGTATTATACGATTCAAACGCCAGATGAATTGGCAGATCATGATCCGAATACTTCTGAAGGAATTTTTCTGTACAGTGGAAAGAAACCATGGCCAATAAAGGTAGGGGATTTAGTATCTGTTAAAGGTAAAGTAAGCGAATATGCTTACGATGGCTATGATGATAGGCAGCAAACAGATTTAAAAACAACTCAAATTAATGTGCGTGACGATCAAGATGGGAAAGTAGAAGTCATTAAAAGTAGTGTAGCTTTACCAAAAGCAATTGAAATCGATAAGCTAAAAATGTCATTTAGTCAAATCGACAGTGATCAACTCCAAATTTTTAATCCAACAATTGATGCTATTGATTTTTGGGAAAGTATTGAAGGGATGAGAGTAGAAGTTAGAAACGTGAAGGCGGTAGCACCTCAGGAGCATGGAGATTTAGTAACAGTACTTGAGGATGAATCGACGGACACAATTCACGGTGGGGTATTGTATGAGAAAGAAAATGCAAATCCGAACAGAATTCAATTCCGACTAGAACCGAATGGCGCTGCACGCAATTTTGAAGTGGCAACAGGTGATAAATTTAAAGGACCAATTACGGGTATCGTTGGCTATTCCTATCAAAACTTTAAAATCTATGCTTCGTTAGATGAGATGAAGGCAGCTTATGAAAAAGGAAATACAGCACCAGAGACTACAAAAATAATAAAGGCAGAAGATAAGGTAACAATTGCCTCGTATAATTTGGAGAACTTCTCTAATAACAAAACTTCGACAACTGATGATAAAGCGAGAAAATTAGCAAGAGCAATTGGTATTGATATGGGTAGCCCTGATATTGTCGGCGTAACAGAGGTGCAGGATAATAATGGGCCATCTGCAGGAGATTCAAAAGCAGATCAAAGTTATAAAAGATTAATTGACGCTATTAAAGGTGTCGGTGGTGTCGAGTATCAGTATGTTAATATCGATCCAATAAACAATCAAGACGGTGGAGCACCGGACGCTAATATTCGAGTTGGCTTCCTTTATAATCCAAAGCGAGTTAAGCTGAAAGAAGGTATGCCATCAGGAGATGCTACAACAGCAGTTGGCTATAAAGATGGGAAATTAACATTGAACCCTGGTCGAATTGATCCGGCAAATGAAGCGTTTCATAGTAGTCGCAAACCTTTAGCAGCACAATTTGAATTCCAAGGTGAAGATGTAATTGTTATCGCAAATCATTGGAATTCTAAAAATGGAGATACTCCTTTATTTGGTGCGATTCAGCCGCCACAGTATGGAAGTGAAAAGCAACGTAAAAAAATCGCCAACATTGTTTATAATTTTGTTGAGGACGTTAAATCAAAAAATCCAGATGCAAATATTGTTTCTTTAGGTGATTTTAATGATTATCAATTCGCTGATGCACTTAAAATCCATGAAGGTCAATTGATGACAAATATGATTAATAAAGTGGATGCTTCGGATCGTTACACATATGTTTATCAGGGGAACTCACAAGTATTAGACCATATTTTAGTGTCAAATAATTTGGCAGAAAAAACAGATGTCGATATCCTTCATATTAACGCTGACTTCACGGACATGGCTGGTCGTGCAAGTGACCATGATCCTGTAATGGTACAAATCGATGTTAAGAAAGGTTCAACTGTTGAACCGATTCTGCCTGAAATAGTATATGACTATAAGAACTTCAAAACAAACAAATTGACAATAAATAAACCTAGTGTGGCAGTGCATTTAGATGCTCAATCTGTTATCCCAAAAGGTGTTTTCCTGAAAGGCGCCTATGCGGAGCTACATGGAGAAGGCTTTAAGACGACTGATGTTTTCCTTAGTCCAGCTAAAGCAGGGATGATTATCGACCTTAAAGGCAATAGCGTGAAAACACTCACAATTGAAGGTCCAAAAGTCAGTGAAATAAGAGGCGCTGAAAATATAGATATACAATCGATCATCTATAAAAAGGGCGCTGCTCCAGAGCAAATTAAATTTACAAATTCGAAGGGGGATCCCATTGTGGATCCTTCTTTGCCTTCAGAAAACAAGCAACCAATCATTAAAAACCCGATTTCAAATAAAACTGTAGCTGCTGGAGAGGAAATTCAAATTGATTTAACAGATTATTTTTCAGATCCTGATGGTGATGAACTTTCATTTACGGCTACAAAGGGCACTATAAGTGGAAAATTATTAACACTCAATTTAGATGAGGGTAGTCATATTGTTGGCGTTACAGCATCTGATGGCAAGAACAGTGTCACGACAAGCTTCAGCGTGACAGTAATGGCTAATGATTATTATGCAGGCGCATATAACAAGGAAGGTCAAGCACTAAAAAAGGCTCTTCATGATATCATTTCTGAACAAAAGGTACTTTCTTATGATGATGTTTGGGATGCTTTAAAGTATACAGATGAAGATCCTAATAATCTGAATAATGTCATTTTATTTTACTCTGGGAAATCTAGTCCAAAAACAAACAGTGGCGGCAATGTAGGAAACTGGAACCGAGAGCATACGTGGGCAAAATCACACGGAAACTTTGGGACAAGCAAAGGACCCGGAACAGATATCCATCATTTACGCGCAACCGATGTACAAGTTAATAGTGCAAGAGGAAATTTAGACTTTGACAATGGAGGCAGCCCAGTCGCTGGTTGTAATGGCTGCTTTAAAGATTCAGATTCATTCGAACCACCTAATCGCGTAAAAGGTGATGTAGCACGTATATTATTATACATGGCAACTCGTTATGAGCCTGGAGATAAGGTTGATCTGGAATTAAACGATAAAGTCAATAATGGAACAGCCCCTTATCACGGTAAACTCTCTGTTCTTTTACAATGGCACAAGCAAGATCCTGTAGATGAATATGAAAAACAAAGAAATGAAAGAATTTACGATATCCAAGGCAATCGAAATCCGTTTATAGACCATCCTGAATGGGTGGAGAAGATTTGGTAATGGAAAGTTCCGTTAATGCAGTGACCTTAGATTTTCGATATTATTTTCTTCTTTAATAATATAGAAGAGTACTCAAAACGCCACTTTAAAGTTAAGTGGCGTTTGTGATTTATAATATTCAATTCAAACTAATTTACATAGTACTCTTTAGGGTTTTGAATATTTATTCTTTTCAAAAGTGCATTTTCAGTAGGCCCATCGAACTCAGCATGGAATACTACATTATCAACAGTAAATGATGCGAAATATAGTATTTTGTCAATGGTATCCGTGAAGTCATTTTCTTCTATTTTTATTTTTTGATTTATAGCCTTTGAAATATCTTTTGCTGTTACTTGTTTAAAGTTAAATAAAAGAACATGAGTAATAGGAGCGTCATTTATGACTCCATCGTAAAATGCCGTACAAATTGAGTAATCTTCATAAGATTTGCAAAAAACACCTTCAAAATATTCTTCTTTCTCTATAAACTTATTCTTTTGCACTCCATCACCAATAGTATCCGTAAAGGAAATTCCTGTTTTTGTAAAACTATTATTTAATGCTTTCATAAATGCTTCATTATGTATTAATGGAAGTCCTGTTTCGAGCAATATTTTTTTATTATTTGCTAATAGATGATCGTTTTTTACTACATAGGTTTGATTTAACTCTGGCCCAACTAAATGGAAGGAATTTGTAGTAGGATTAACGGTTATATCTTCCCTTTTTCTTGCATATGCTTTGAAGCCTAATATGACACGAGAATTATCATCAGAAGCCTTAATAAGGTTCACTTCATGGTCAATCGTTTTGGCTCCAGGTTGAAAGTCACTCGCAATGAGTATTTCTTTATCATCTAGTCCATTTAGTACGCCATGGAATGCAACGTCGTTATAAATTGGATATTCATAGTGTAGGTCACTCCAGTTCTCCCAAGTTTTATTTATTTTATTATATTTTCCTACAATATAACCATAATGAGTTTGATCACTGTATCCAAAAATATATTCGGGGATTTTATCTCCATCGAAATCGACAAATTGCTCAGCTGCTACAGGGAATTTAGATTTCGTTTGCTGATACCATTCACTTGTATTTACTGTACTCTGCCATTCTTCTCTCGATTGAGGGAGAGCTTGCTCCGCTGCTCGCTTTTCAGAAGCCCCTTCATTTTTCTTAGAAACTGCCTCATTATTAGAACATCCTACTAATAAACATGCAAGTAAGAGCAGAGACCATTTTCTTAACATCTTGATAACCTCCATTTATTCTTTAATCTAGCTATAATTTATCATTTATAATGATACCTTTAGTCGCATCTAAATATCTACATATTTAATGAAAACTACTAATTTAGGGAGGAAAATCTATATGTTTATTAGAAAAAGTATATTATCAGTTCATAAAGGAGATGTGGAAGATGAGACCATGGAAGTCTAATGAAAAGATTGAGGTTATATTTGATGAATCACAAAGACATAGATTATTTTTTTGTTGTGAGTGGGATAGTGATTTACCATTATGTCTTTTTATCATGTTGAATCCAAGTTTAGCGGATATGGAAAAGTGTGATCGAACATTGGATAAATGTATTAAGATTGCTAAAAGTAATTCTTTTGGTTCTATTGGCGTTGTTAATTTGTTTTCTCTACGCTCTAAAGAACCGGAAGATTTATTAAAAGAGGAATTACGGACTCATCCTGAAAATATAGAGTATGTAAAAAGAGCGATTGATGATGCTAAAATAATTGTTGCTGCATGGGGAGAAAAGGGAGCGTGGTTTAATGCAACGTATCCAGTTTTGAAATATTTAGAAGATGTAGGTAGAGATTTACACTATCTTAAACTAAACAGATATGGAATGCCACAACATCCACTTTTCTTAAAATCGGATACGACTTTAAAAAAATATAAATTTAGAGATGAGAGTTTAGCCTTTAAGATTTGTATTTAAAATAGGAAAGATAAGTTTTAACATCATTAAGCTTATCCAACAATAAATATGGAATAGTAGGAAAAAATCTGCGTACTTCTATGAGGGAGGTAACACAGGCAACACCTTTTAGAGCTGACCGAGCGGGCTAATAGTAATTTAATCATGCGGTGCTGTCTTTCTTGAATAGCTATAAGTCGGTTTGTCGGTTTACTTTTTCGTTCGTTTCAAGAAAAGTTTATTTGATTTGCTGCTGCTCAAAGTCTCTTATTTCAAGACGACTTTCTACTGACTCAAAAATATTCATGGCGATTTTTAATTGAATCAGGACATTGATTGATTTGCTTTAATTCGCTTAAAACTTCCTCCAACGACGATTTCATCTCGCTTCTATTAAATATACTATTTTGCTAATCTATTTCTCTTTAATGTAATCCCCTCATTATAGCATAGATAACAAGTATCTCCATTGCATTGATCGACAAACTATGACAGACTTAAATGAGATATAATAGTTTTAGGAGAATGTTTAGTGATCAAAGAGTGGGATTTACTGCGTGTGGTGGCGTGTTTGTCTATTTTATTATTACACACCTCTTCGTGGATTATTATGGAGGTAGGTGTAGAGCCAGAGCAGTCGTTTTATCTGTTTTTACGGATTGCGCTCTGTTATGCAACGCCGACGTTTATTTTGTTGTCTATTTTAATTTTGGCGAATCGTTATCAAGTTAAAATACCGAATAACTTTTGGCCGAATAGAATTCAATATATTTTTCTACCATATTTAATGTGGGCCATACTTGATTCTGTAATTGTAGAGTTAATTTATCACAATGGCTTAGTATGGGAAAAGTTTGTCAGTAATGTTGTTTACGGTGGATTTGTAGGTTGGTTTGTTGTGGTTATGATGCAGTTATATGTAGTCTTTGCGTTGATGAAGCGCTTTAAATGGTCTATGGCTTGGTTTTTACCGTTATGTGTGCTGATTATGTTAATCCATCATTCATTGATCGCCTTGCCATATCCATTTTTTGAAGAGAATGATCTCATGTTGCGTTTACTCTTTACGGGCTGGCTTGGTTATTTTGCGATAGCATATGCGATGGGTGTATATTATACGCAGATTGCTGCGCTTGCAAAAAAGTATCGTTACGCGATGGTTGTGTTGTTCGTGTTATCTGCTGTCTTTTTATATATTCGTCTGCAGCTCGGTTATATAGAGACACATTCGAGACGACTTGATTTAATACCGCTTGTGATAAGTATCGCCTTGTTGGTAATTGCCTGGGGGCAGTCGCTACCTTATACGAAAACGGTTCAATTGCTAAGTCGATATGCGTTTATGATCTATCTCATTCATTGGGAGGTTCTGCGGATATCAACAGGATGGTTTGTGGATCATTTTAATAGTACGCTTGTGCGAGTGCCATTGCTAATGTTGTGGGCGCTAATCGTTTGTATTACAGTGACGAAGTTAATTTCGATGCTTCCATTTAGTCAGTTCGTAATTGGGAGAATAAAAAAGCGTACCGCATAGGAAAAGCAGTGATTTCTTTAATTATAGAAATCACTGCTTTTTTTGTGGTTCTATAATATTTGTTGGGGTAATCACACAATTTTATGCATAAAAAAGCACAGTATCACCATTTCTTATATACTTGAATTGTCTAGAAACAAGTAATA
>Ga0055538_1000462_pt1 | contig 15177 bp, 11 predicted proteins | sample AraplaCvi_mLB_r2_2_FD_55038 | JGI IMG/M metagenome (GOLD analysis project Ga0055538, IMG submission 55038) | Arabidopsis root microbial communities from North Carolina, USA - plate scrape CL_Cvi_mLB_r2 | ecosystem: Host-associated > Plants > Roots > Endosphere | place: USA: North Carolina | reverse complement strand
CAATATATTGAGAAATTAAAACAGCTATTAACATACGAGGAACCAGAAATAAAAATAAGAGCATTAAAAGGTCTTTACGAAATTGGTGTCATTGATGAAATCGATCCTTACGTGCCATTTGTGGCATCAGATATGTGGGAAGTAAGATTAATGATTGCAAAAATCTTTAAGCATGTGCCGCTAGAATATAGCTATGCTTATTTAGAACAGCTTCTTGAAGACGACAATTGGTGGGTACGATCACAGGCAGCAAAAACAATTGCGGAAAATAGAGAAGGAATTGCGAAATTACAGCAATTTATGGAGTCTTCAAACGACCAATATGCAATTGAAATGGCACAGGAAACAGTAGTCAGAAGGCAGGGGATCAAATGAAAGTAATGATAGATTATTGTATGTGGTTTTTTGGCGGCATTATTATGTTTTATATGTTATTTGTTATTGTTTCCTATTGCGCAATGTTTGTCATTGCCATGCTAGATTTACGCAAACGCTATAAATTAGATCCCTCAGAATATGATGATGCGCATATCGATGCCTTCTACTCAAAACCAGTATCCTTATTAGTCCCTGCTTACAACGAAGAGGTTGGCGTTGTAGATACAGTCTATTCATTGTTGAATTTACGATATCCGCAAACAGAAATTATCATTATTAACGATGGTTCTACCGACACAACACTGCAAACTGTCATCGAGCATTTCCGAATGAAACCCGTTGATAAAATTATTCGTACAAATATCCCTACAAAAGAAGTTAAACAAATTTATGAATCGGAAATCTATAAAAATTGTATTCTAGTAGATAAAGAAAATGGCGGTAAGGCAGATGCATTAAATGTAGGTATCAATGTTTCGCAATATCCTTATTTTTGCTCTATTGATGGGGATTCAATTTTAGATGAAAAATCTTTACTTCGTGTAATGAAGCCGATTATTTTATCTGATGGTGAAGTGATTGCGGCAGGAGGAAATATTCGAATTGCCAATGGAGCGACAATGCAGCTTGGTTCTGTTACTGAAACCCACTTACCGAATAACTACTTAGTCATCATGCAAATAATAGAATATTTGCGAGCTTTTTTAATGGGGCGAATCGCTTTAAGTAAATTCAATCTTGTGCTTATTATTTCCGGAGCATTTAGTGTCTTTTCGAAGGAATGGGCTGTGNAAGCGGGCGGTTATTCAACGAATATTATTGGAGAAGACATGGAGCTTGTCGTGAATATTCACCGTTTGATNAGAAAGAAAAAAGAAAAGAAACGTATTGAATTTGTACCAGATCCTGTGTGCTGGACGGAAGCNCCTCAGACATTAGGGGTTTTGCGAAATCAACGTAGACGTTGGCATCAAGGATTATTCGAAAGTCTTTGGAAACATAAAACGATGACATTCAACCCAAAATATGGCTTGTTAGGGTTTATTGCATTGCCTTATTTTTGGCTTGTAGAATGCCTAGGTCCAATTGTTGAGCTAGGTGGTTATATTTATATCGTAGTAGCATTTTTCTTAGGGAAAATCTATTATGAAGTAGCGGTAATACTGTTGCTGCTCTTCGTTATTTATGGAGTTATTTTTTCAATTGCATCTATACTATTCGAGGCATGGACAATGAACACGTACCCGAGAAAGAAAGAGCTGTTACGAATGATACTTTTAGCATTTACTGAAATTTTTTGGTATCGACCACTCACTCTTTTATGGCGCTGTGAAGGATTAGTTCGGTTTATGCTAAGAAAAAGCGATTGGGGCAATATGAAGCGTGTCGGCATTGCTGAAAAGGAGAAAAGTGTATGAAGCGAATATATATAGGGGTCATAGCTACTCTAATTCTCATTGTTACACCTATAGCATGGTGGTATTTGAGCGATGAAAAACCGCTGAACGTTGCGATCCTAGATAAAACGGTTCCGAACGAAACCTATCGAGAGCATTTAGGTGTGAACTGGTTTTTAAACCATTATAAATACACAATTGATCATCAACCATATGATGCACAAAAAAATTACTATGGTACGATTCCGAATGATAAAACGAAAAGAGTATCTGAAAAAAAGTTTCCGACCGACTATAGCAATTATGATGTTATTTATTTGGCAGATACGTATGGTGTTTATAAGGATGATTTAAATGAAAAAAAGCGTTTAGGTAANCGCTCAGAAAAAATTGTTGGTGGCTTAGAAATGGAAGAATGGCAATCAATAGTAGGTCGTTTAGCAAGCAACAAGAAAAGTATGCTTATAGCTGAATACAATACATTTGCGTCACCAACATCAGAGGCAGTTAGAAAAGAGCTACAGGACTATTTAGGCATATCATGGTCTGGATGGATTGGGCGTTATTTTGATGAGCTTGATTATCATAAAAACTCAGAAATCCCACAATGGGTCATAGATGAACATGGTGATAATTGGCCATATAAGGGCGGTGGCTTTCTTCTATTTAATGAAATTACAGAAAAGCTCATTGTGCTGGAGCTGGACAAGCATGTAAAAACAGAAGGTATTCAGGTGCAATTTACGGAAGAAGGGCAAAAATTCTTTAATACCTCTATAAGTGCAGAATATGGCTATTGGTTTGATATTATCACGCCTAAATATGCGGAGGATGCTCTTGCTAATTATAAATGGGACTTAACAAAAGATGGAGAAAAACTATTAAAGGACAACGATATTCCGCAGCAATTTGCAGCTATCGTTTCACAGGATAAACGTTACACGACAAGCTATTACTTTGCTGGAGATTTCAACGATATGTCACGGGTACCGAACCTTTATAAAATAAAGGGTTTACCGACTATTTATAAATATGCTGAGAAGTATGCAGATAGTTCATTTTACTGGTCGATTTATATACCAGTCATGCATAAAATTTTTGAAACGTTTGAGCAAAAAGAGGTTAAAGAAAACGTTAATCATGAAAAACAAAATTATAATGCACGTATTAAAGGTGAATCATTTGAAGTCTTACACGATGGGAACTGGGAGCCGCTAGTCTTTAAGGGCGTTAATATCGGTATGGGGAAACCGGGAGCATTCCCTGGCGAGGCGGCAATTACGGAAGAAGAGTACTATCGCTGGTTCCGTCAAATTGCTGAGATGAATGCCAATACGATTCGCGTCTATACATTACACCCACCAGGTTTTTATCGGGCACTTGCTAAATACAATGTGGAAAACCCAGATAAACCATTGTATGTATTGCATGGTGTGTGGATTAATGAGGAAGGCTTGTCAGATTCACTAGATGCCTATGATGAAACTACCTTAAAGGATTTCCAAGTAGAAATGAAGCGCATGGTAGATGTTATCCACGGTAATACTTATGTGAAGCCAGTAGCAGGACATGCTTCAGGCTTATACGATGTTGACGTTTCAAAATATGTTATTGGCTGGGTGCTAGGAATCGAATGGTATCCGCACATGGTAGTCGGTACGAACGAAAAACACGCTAATATAGGCGAATACAATGGGACGTATTTTGAAACGAAAAATGCTGCACCATTTGAGCATTGGTTAGCGGAGCAAATGGATCTTATTACTACTTATGAAAAGGATAAATACAATTGGATTCGCCCAATGAGCTTCACAAACTGGGTAACAACCGACTTGCTAGACCATCCGTCTGAACCTTCTGAGGATGAAGATTTGGTTGGAGTCAATCCAAATGTCATTTATACGAAGGGTGAAATGCAGGCGCCAGGACAATTTGCTTCTTATCATGTGTATCCTTATTACCCTGACTTCTTTAACTTCGACCAAAAATATTTAAATTATAAAGATTTCCGGGGCAATAACAATAGTTATGCAGGATATTTAAAAGACTTACATCAAGCTCATCGTATGCCTGTCCTTATTGCGGAATTTGGAATCCCAGCAGCTCGCGGGATGACACATGAAAATGTTTATGGCTGGAATCAGGGGCATATGTCCGAACAGCAGCAGGGTGAAACACTTCAACATTTATATGAAGATATTATGCATGAAGGCTTGCTAGGAGGTCTTATCTTTACATGGCAGGACGAGTGGTTTAAGCGAACTTGGAATACGATGGATTATGATGACCCGAATCGTCGACCATTTTGGTCCAATGCACAAACGAATGAACAGCAATTTGGCGTGCTAAGCTTTGATAGATTTAAAGTAAAAGTAGACGGCAATACAACAGAGTGGAAAGGTACACAACTGTACAATACCTCACCTTCAGATACAACAGATTTTGCTGTCGATTATGATGAAAGATATTTGTATTTCAAATTAAAAAGTGATGTTTTAGAAAAAGCTTCACCTCGTATTTTACTTGATGTAGTACCAAATCAAGGGAATACTTCGGCGACATCAATAAAAGATATGACATTTTCAAATGGTGTAGATTTTATGGTGGAATTAAATAAAAGTGAAGACTCTCGAGTTGTCATAGATCAGTACTATGATTTCTATGATTATTTTTACGGTCACAATTTAAAAATGATTCCGCCTCGTATGGTAGCTGTCACAAAAAATAGTGGTAAGTTTGCGCCGATTAACTATGTGCTAAATAAACAGCTATACTTACCAGAGCAAAAAATTACAACCGATTTTAGTTATTATGAAACCGGGAAGCTGCTTCAAGGGAACGCCAATCCAAAAGCAAAAGATTATAATTCATTAGTAGACTATACATGGACGGATGATCATGTGATTGAGCTACGAATTCCTTGGCTACTAATCCAGGCAAAAGATCCGAGCCAGCGTGAGTTTATCGGAGATCTATATAAGGATGGGAAGGAAGCTTCGACTAAAGTCGATAATATTTATATTGGTGTCGTTTTTGTAGATAAAGACGGTAAGGTTGTAAAATCTTTACCAGAGACAAATGGTCAAGTCTTACCGAAACTTTCACCATATACTTGGGAACCATGGCAAACACCTAAGTTTGAAGAGCGTTTAAAACAATCATATTATATTTTACAAAAATTATTTACAGCATATTAATATAGAGGCTTAGGATAGGTGAGTATTTGCCTATTCTAAGTTTTTTGTATTTTTATCAGAAAATAAAAAATAGTTTTACGATTGCGTCTATTTCACAAACTGTATATTCTCTCAACTGTTTATGGTAAATTACTAATATTACATTCTAGAAAGACAGTTGTATTTTTAAGGAGGACAATATAATGAAGCTTAAATTTGGTCTATTGGCAAAAATTATTGTCGCTATTTTGTTAGCGGTAATACTCGGAAGCTTTATGCCAGAGCCAATTGTACGTATATTTGCAACATTCAATGGCTTATTCGGTAATTTTTTAAATTTTGTTGTACCACTTATTATTATTGCATTTATTGCTCCGGGCATTGCTCAGCTTGGGAAAGGCTCTGGGAAATTATTAGGTTTGGCAACATTCTTTGCTTATTTCTCAACAATCATTGCAGGAATATTTGCCTTTTTGGTAGCGCGAAATGTGTTGCCCAATTTCATATCAAGTGGTGCTATGGAAAGCATGAAAAACCCAGAGGAATTTTTAGCGCAGGCATTCTTTAAAGTTGAAATGCCGCCATTAATGGGTGTTATGTCAGCATTAATTTTTGCATTTATCGTAGGAATTGGAATGACAGCCATTCAAAGTGATGTGATGAAACGCGGTTTTGAAGAGTTTAATAAGATTATTGAAAAATTAATTTCATTTGTTATTATTCCACTTTTACCATTTCATATTTTTGGTATCTTCTTGAACATGACGTTTGGGGGGCAAGTCGCAAAAATTTTATCTGTTTTCGCAATTGTCTTCGTACTTATAATTGTGATGCATTGGGTAATATTGCTAGTGCAATACACTGCTGCTGGAGCTTTAAATAAGAAAAATCCATTTATGTTACTTCGAACAATGCTGCCTGCGTATTTTACAGCATTGGGCACTCAATCTTCAGCTGCGGCTATTCCAGTTACATTGCGACAATCGCAAAAAACAGGGGCTTCAGAAAAAGTAACGAATTTTACAATCCCATTGTTTGCTACCATTCATTTATCAGGTAGTACGATTACAATCGTCACTTGTTCTTTAGGTGTTATGATGATGAATGGTATAGATATAGGTTTTGTACAATATATCGGCTTTATCTTTATGCTAGGTATTACGATGGTTGCTGCACCAGGTGTGCCGGGAGGAGGAGTCATGGCAGCAATTGGTTTACTGCAATCAATGCTCGGCTTCGATGAAACAATGGTTGCACTTATGATAGCATTGTACTTAGCGCAAGATAGCTTTGGTACGGCTACAAATGTAACTGGAGATGGCGCATTATCTATGATTGTTGATCGTTTCAATAAAAAAACAAATTAATACAGGATGAGTCATGGACAGCATCATCTAAGCAAAAAAATCGCCTGCTACGGCGATTTTTTTTTCTTAGGATTTAGCTGTTATACAGATGTTGGAGTTTTCTTAAAGATTAATGACAGAGTGCATGGATTTACTAATAATTAAATAGCCCTAAAAGAATAGTGAATTTTTTTGTTACAAATTATTACAGTTTGTGCTTACTAAAATTCAATAAAATTTCACGATTATGTAGGGAGTTGTTGAAAAAAACGTAGTGCTAAAGAATTGAATTTAAAATTTTGTTAGAAAAAAATGCGATAAGATAGTTGTTTTTTCATTTTGTATGGAATTTGTTTAGAAAATGTTTAGTTTTATTTAGTACTATATGTGTGAAGAGATATAAATTTCAAATTTGTGGATTATATTACTGAGAATGGGTGTGGGAATGAGGGTGATTCATAATGCAAAAGAATGAAGCGTAAAAGAAATAGCAATTGAGAAGTAGTCTTTGAATTTAAAATAACTTAGACAGGAGTAATTGCTTATGGGAATAAAAATTGAGTCACCGATATTAGCTTTATCAAAAAAAATCAAAACAAGAAGCGCTGTAATTGGGGTTATTGGACTTGGCTATGTGGGGCTTCCATTAGCTTTGGAGACCGTCAATAAAGGTTTTGAAGTAATTGGTTTCGATAAAGACAATGAAAAAATTTCTAAGTTAAAAAGTGGTGTTAGCTATATTGCTGATATGTCTAATGCAATCATCGAAAAAGCAATTTATGAAGAGAACCTTGAGCCGACAAATGATTTTGCTAAACTTGCACATGTAGATGTCATTATTATTTGTGTACCGACACCTACGACTGCAGATGGAGCACCTAATATCTCGTATATTGTTGATGCAGCTAATGCAATCGAACAAAACATGTCCCCTAATACTTTAATAATTCTTGAAAGTACAACTTACCCCGGAACAACCGAAAAAGTAGTTCAACCAATCCTTGAAAAAGGTAACTTCGTTATTGGAAAAAATATTTTTTTAGCTTATTCTCCTGAACGTGTGGACCCAGGGAATTTAAATTTTTCAGTTTCTAATACGCCTAAAGTAGTTGGCGGCATAACAGCAGCTTGTTTAGAAGTTTCCAAGCTTTTTTATGAAAAAGTAATCAATACAAATGTGTTTGCTGTAACAAGTCCAAACGTTGCTGAAATGGAAAAGTTACTAGAAAATACATTTCGACAAATTAATATTGCCCTAGTTAATGAATTAAGTCAGATTTGCCATAAGATGGATATAGATGTGTGGGAAGTGATTGAAGCCGCCTCAACAAAGCCTTATGGTTTTATGCCATTTACACCTGGCCCTGGAGTTGGCGGTCATTGTATACCAGTAGACCCTAAATATTTATTATGGGCCGGCCAGCAGCATGGTATTTCTGCAACATTAATTGAGGCAGCAGATAAAATTAATGATTCCATGCCGAACTTTGTAGTTGAAAGACTAGAAAATTATTTACATGCACAGGAAAAAGAAATAAGTGAGGCAGAGATTGTAGTTATTGGAATTACTTATAAGCCTAATATTAATGATTTCCGAGAATCACCGGCACTACATGTTATTAGGGAATTAAAGGAAAAGCAGTGTGATCTAAAGGTTATTGATCCATTTATCGGAACATTTTCAGTTGGTAACGACATTTTTAACACTGTTTCATTAACACAAGAATTAATTCAAAAAGCTGATGCTGTTGTCATTTTAACGAATCATGCAACTATTGATTATTCCTTAATTGATCAACATGCTACTTTAATTTTTGATACGAGGAACACCCAATATCTATTTAAGAATGAAAATTATTACAAATTATAAGGGGATTCTTTAGAAATGATACGACTAAAATTATGTAGTCTACTCATCATTTTATTTTTAGCTGGGTGTCAAGCGTCTACTCAAAATCAGATTAAACCAGTTGATTCGACAATTGAGGTAAAGGAACACGATGGGACGATGAGTGATACTTATAGTCACATAGGCATTATTAGTCCAAAGGTAGCATTAACCTTTAATGGGCTTGCGGACAATGAAACAATGCAGCGTCTATTAAAGGTATTGGATCAATTTAACATGAAGGCAACATTCTTTGTAGAAGGTACACGAGTAGCGCAAGATCCAGAGTTAGTGAAGGACATTTTAGCAAAAGGTCACGAGGTAGAAAACGGAACATTAACATTTACTGAAATGACTGATTTAAATTATGAAGAAACGTATAAAGAAATTTATTTAGCGAATGAAGTTTTTGAAGAGCAATTAGGTTATACACCGAAATACGTTCGTAGTCGTTCCGGTGACTCAACTGACAATATGCGTTTAGCGGCTAAAACCCTCAATATGAAGGGAGTTGTAGAGTCGTCTATTAATCCGAAAGATCGCAATATGCAAAGTGCTGAGGAAATTGTGGATTATATTCATCGCTTTATCAACAGCGGATCTGTTATTCATTTAAACACATACATTAATCCTGCGATTATTGATGTTATACCACTACTGTCTAAAGTAGGGGAAGAAAAGGGATACGTTTTCTCTACATTAACGGATGTCATAGATGAACAATATTTAGCAAAATCGTTAGAGGAAATTGCAGGCTATGATGCTATTAAAATGAACCCAGATTACAAAAATGTTAAACCCAATATGTTCTACCGTAAAAATACTTCAAAAAAGGAAGTTGCTTTAACCTTCGATGATTGGGCAAGTGAGGACCGAATTAAAGAAATTTTAGATGTTCTTGATAAGTATCATGTTCAATCTACATTCTTTTTAATTGGCAAAGGTGTAGAAAAGGACCCGCAATTAGCACGATTAATTGTTGAGAGAGGACATGAGGTCGCAAGCCATTCTTACAATCACCTTGATGTTACGACAATGACACCAGAAGAGTTACAACAGGATGTCGTGATGGCACATAGGGCGTTAACATATGCCTTACAGGAAGAACCTTTGCTGTATTTCAGGCCAAATAAAGGTGCTATTAATGAGGAGTCAGCGAAAATTATTGCCGCTACAGGTATCAAATCTATTGCTATGTACGATATAGCATCATTCGATTGGAATTTAAAATATACCGTTCGAGATATTTATAATCGTGTGATGACTAGAATTGCTCCAGGAAAGGTGATTGTTATGCACATTTTAGACGGTACAAAAACAGTTGAGGCATTGCCACTAATCATTGAAAAGCTGCAAAAAGATGGGTATAGTTTTGTGAAAATGTCGACTTGGATTGAAGAAGATTCAAATAAGAAAGTGAATTGATAATCATGAATAAGAAAAAAGAGATATTAACGATACCACGCTCTGATCGACGCATTTTATCGAATATTCCTGACCCAGAACATGTCCGAAGTCTTGTTAATCGTCGAGGTGCTTCGTATCAAAAGGAAGAAATCGATCCTACAGATGTCAATGAAATATATCGCTTACAACTGTTAAGTTTACGCTATGAAACGAATTTTGAAGTACAAATTAAAAGAGCAAAGCAAAAGGGTAGTGACAAATATTATGCAGAGGATATCTCGGTTACAGGTATCCTTGTATTTTCCAATAGTCCTACTAATTTTTTAATAGATGAAATTATTACGATGAAATTTACTATACCTGGTGGTGCGATGCCGGAGGGCTATGAATCTAAGGTAAAGGTAAAAGCGAAAGTTGTTCGTCACTTTACAAAAGAAGTAGATGGTGAAACTAGATGCTATTATGCATGTGAATTTTTACAGCCTTTAAATGACTATATGGTAAAAAAACGATGGGGACTATCAATCTTTATGGCAAGTATTTTTTTATTGATAGTTTCTCTAATCGTTATGTTAATGCGGGCTGAAAGTGTCATTTATTTTAGATTCAATAAATTCTTATATCTATATAGTATTATTGCTGCAACTTTTCTTTTAAGTAGATATTTATTTGGTATTTTCTATAGGAATGTTCCGATAAACCCTAAGTTTGAACCAGGCGTTTCTATTATTATTCCAGTATTTAACGAAGAACAATGGATTCATAGAACAATCTTAAGTTGTATTAATCAGTATTATCCTGTAGACAAATTAGAGGTTATTGTTGTAGATGATTGTTCGACAGATAGAACTGAGGAAAAAGCAAAAGAAATGATTGACCTTATTCATAGCGAGGGTGAGCGTTTTAAAACGGAGGATCGTTTAAGCTTCTATAAACTACCTCAAAATGGGGGGAAACGTGAGGCTTTAGTGGCAGGAGTGCATCTTGCTAAACATGATTTAGTTGTTTTCGTAGATTCTGATAGTTTTTTAGAACCTCATGCCATTCGAAATTTAGTACAGCCTTTCCAAGATCCAAAAATGGGTGGTGTGGCTGGAAGAACAGAAGTGGAAAATAAATTTACAAATGCTCTGACAAAATTGCAAACAGTTCGCTATTATATAGCCTTTCGGATCATGAAAGCTGCTGAATCTTGGTTCGATACAGTCACTTGTTTATCTGGTCCTTTAGCATGTTATCGAAAAGAGCTTATTTTGAAGAACGAGACAGCATGGTTAAACCAAAAATTTCTTGGACAGCCTGCGACCTTCGGGGATGACCGTAGTATGACAAACTATATTTTGAAAACACATCGAACAGGATATCAGGACAATGCTGTATGTTCTACAATTGTTCCATCCGATACCAAAGTCTTTTTATCTCAACAAATGAGATGGAAACGATCATGGCTACGCGAATCATTACGAGCATTTTTATTTATGTGGAAGAAGGAACCTTTTATGTTTCTTTTCTTCATCATCGGTTTAATCGTTCCAATAGCAGCGCCTATTGTTGTTGTTTACAATTTAGTTTATGTGCCAATTATGCATGGCATTTTTCCAACTACATTTTTAATGGGCTTATTATTGATGGCAATGTTAATGAGCTTGGCCCATCTTTTCTTTAGAAAAAGTAAATTGTGGACGTTTGGTTTTATCTTTGTACTTTTCTACGAATTTATTTTGCTGTGGCAAATGCCTGTTGCATGGGTAACATTTTGGAAATCAACTTGGGGAACGAGAGAAACACCTCAAGATGTCATCGCTAAAGAAAAGAAATTAGAAAAACAAAAATTACGAAAATCTCGATTTTCGATTCTAAAAATTAGCAAAATGGGTGAGAAGGAATGAGTGAAAAAAATGTTGCATTAAATCCAGCTAAAAAGAATCGAAGGAAAATAATACGATCAATTGTTCAAACGATGATCGTTGTATTTTTAGCTGTTATTTTAATACGTGTGGTATTTTTAACGGATAAAAGGGTAGAGGAAACGGTTCCTTTAGTGAATGAAGATGGTTTCATTGCAATATCATATTTTGGAGTGAGCAGGGGTGAATCTCCTAAATATGTATCTAAAGAGAATTTGAGAAAACAACTAGCACTGCTTGAAAGTCAAGGCTATAAAACCGTTACTCAGCAGGATATTTTAGATTTTTATCAGAAAAACAAACCATTGCCAGAAAAGGCGTTGTATTTATCATTTGAAGATGGACGTACAGATTCTAGTATATTTGCTCAAAACATCATGGAGGATCTCAATTATAAAGCTACCATGTTTACGTACGCCAATAAAATGGATACACGGGACAACAAATTTTTAAAGCCGAAAGACTTATTACTCATGAAGAAAAGTGGCTATTGGGAGTTGGGCTCTAATGGGTACCGTCTGACATATATTAATATGTATAACGATAAAGGACAGTCGTTAGGTGTAAAAGATGAAAATAATGTGCCGAATAAAACGACGATCGAATATTATAATCATTATTTAATGGACTTCATTCGCAATCAATATATGATTCCAAGTGAAACGCGACAAGAAATGGAAAAGCGTATCCGAAAAGATTACAAGCTAATGCATGATATTTATGAGGAGGAATTAGGAGAAGTTCCGAAAGCCTATGCTATTATGCATGCCAACTCACTTTATAATAATATGGATTCGTTAGTTGAAAGTGCGAATAATAAAGAAATTAAGGATATATTTAAAATGCATTTCAATTTGGAGCTAGGGGCATATAATGATGCGGATGCTGATCTCTACAATTTAAGTAGATTACAAGTATCCCCCTATTGGTCTACCAACCATGTGATGATGAAAATCCGCCAAGCGAGTAAGCAAAATGTAGCATTTGAAGTCGGAGATTCTGAACGCGCCAAAGAATGGTCAGTAGTGAAGGGGGCAGCAGAATTTGAAAATAATGAGATTACAATAACATCGGAACCTTCTAGTGAAGGACGGATAATATTAAAGGAAACTCTGCCAGAGAAATATAATGTAAACTTTGCCTTTAAAGGGAATGTCGTAGGACAACAATCTATTTATTTAAACTATGATGAAAAATATAATAGCTATATTCGGGTGGCATTAATTGATAATGAGATTGTTGTTTCTGAAAAATCACCACAAGCAAGCGTTATTGAAAAAGAACGTTTCCCGTTAAACGAAATAAAGTGGAATGAAGAAGAGTATGCATTTAATAAGGCTACTGTATACGATTATCTGGATACGCAAAAAGGCTCTAGAATTGACGAGGAAGAGTATCCGCGAAACCTAATAAAAAAGAGAGTATTTAACATTAATGTAGAAAATGGTAAAATCGACATAAGTGTAGATAATGTATTATCCAAGACAATTCAAGTAAATCCTGACATTCAAGGATCTAAAATTGGATTTGGTGCGTTGTTCAGTAAAAAAGAAACATCGCATGAACAGTATGCAGATGATATTTATGATACATTCATCGAAGATATTTTGATTACAGATGTTAACGATCAGACGCTTTTTACTAACCAATATACGAATTTCGATAAAGTAAAGCACAAAACATTGACTTTATTTAATAATGTTGTTGATTTCTTTATTGAAACCTTCTAAAACGGGGGGAACTAAATTCAAGTGAAAAAAATTTTTCTGTTTATCTGTATAGCACTACTAATTATCACCGCTTGTAGTAATAGTAAAGAAGCACCTGTTCAGGCAAGGGAAGGTTTGAAGTACAAAGACAACCTTCAATTATCTATTTGGTTACCTGAATGGCAAAATAAATCTGCCATCGAGGATGTGAAAAATTCACAACAGGGCTTACAAGACATTCACGTTTTTGGAGCTTATTTTAATAAGAATGACCAATTATTATTAACTGAAGATGCAATAGAAACATTGAAACAAACACAACAACAATTTAATGAATCACATCATGTAATACTCACGTTAATTAACGATTACGTTACAGATAACGCTCCAATTGTTCAGAAGGATAGTGCGTTATTACATCGGTTGTTTAAAGATGCATCATCAAGGCAGCAACATATTGATAATATTATGCAGGTTGTTGAACAATACAATGTGAATGGTATCGAAATTGATTATGAAAAGGTTGCTAAAGAGGATCTCTCTAGGTACGTCCAATTCATAGATGAACTTTATGAACAGCTATTAAAAAAGGATGTTTCATTACATGTCGTACTAGAGCCAGAGTTTCCATTTAATATTAAATTACCGAGTGGGCCTAAATATACTGTGATGGCTTATAATGTGCATGGATATCATAGTGGCCCAGGTGCAAAGGCAACCTATTCATTTTTAAATGAATTAGTAAAAAAAATTAAAAAGTCTAATCAAAAATTAGCGATTGCCTTCTCAACTGGCGGATTCCAATGGATAAATCAAGGCAAGACGGTTGCTTTAACGGAGGTTGAGGCAGAGGACTTACTAAACAAAACGAAAGCAGTTAAACAACGCGATCAAGCAAGTGGTGCGGCTTATTTCACTTTTTTAGATGAACAAAATGTTAAGCATGAAGTTTGGTACGCCGATCAAGAAACACTTAAAAAATGGACAGCGCACGTGCAAAAAAGAAGCTACAATGAGGTTGTTTTATGGCGTGCCGGAGGTCTAAGCTCAAAAACATTACAATGGATTAACGAACAATCAAAGGAATGATTGAAAGAATTGCCGGAGTGACGGATGGAAGAGCTGATGCGACGGAAAGAAGAGCCAAGGTGACGGATAAAACCAGCCAGAACAGTCAAAGTCGCGGATAGAAACGTTAGAATCGTGGATAGCACAGCCAAAGTTGCGGATAGAAACGTTAGAATCGTGGATAGAACAGCCAAAGTTGCGGATAGAATTGCCAATGCGACGGATGGAAAGGCGAGAGCGACGGAAAGAAGAGCCGAAGTGACGGATAGAAATCAGAGCGACGGAAAGAAGAGCCGAGGCGACGGAAAGAATCGTCAGAGCGACGGAAAGAAGAGCCGAAGTGACGGATGGAAACCAGAGCGACGGAAAGAAGAGCCGAAGCGCCGGAAAGAATCGTCAGAGCGACGGAAAGAAGAGCCGAGGTGACGGATGGAAATCAGAGCGACGGAAAGAAGAGCTGAGGTGACGGATAAAACCAGCCAGAACAGTCAAAGTCGCGGATAGAAACGTTAGAATCGTGGATAGAACAGTCAAAGTCGCGGATAGAAACGTTAGAATCGTGGATAGAACAGCCAAAGTTGCGGATAGAATTGCCGATGCGACGGATGGAAAGGCGAGAGCGACGGAAAGAAGAGCCGAAGTGACGGANAGAATNGTCAGAGCGACGGAAAGAAGAGCCGAAGTGACGGAAAGAATCGTCAGAGCGACGGAAAGAAGAGCCGAAGTGACGGATAGAAATCAGAGCGACGGAAAGAAGAGCCAAGGTGACGGAAAGAATCGTCAGAGCGACGGAAAGAAGGGCCAAGGTGACGGATAAAACCAGCCAGAACAGTCAAAGTCGCGGATAGAAACGTTAGAATCGTGGATAGAACAGTCAAAGTCGCGGATAGAAACGTTAGAA
>Ga0055538_1000461_pt1 | contig 15260 bp, 13 predicted proteins | sample AraplaCvi_mLB_r2_2_FD_55038 | JGI IMG/M metagenome (GOLD analysis project Ga0055538, IMG submission 55038) | Arabidopsis root microbial communities from North Carolina, USA - plate scrape CL_Cvi_mLB_r2 | ecosystem: Host-associated > Plants > Roots > Endosphere | place: USA: North Carolina | reverse complement strand
TCGTATAACCGCCTGGTTTAACGGTGAGCATGCCTTCGCCGCTCGTGAGCGAATGAACCTCGGCTTTCAGCAAGTCGGTAGTCCGCACCGGAATGGTGCCGTGAACGTGGACGGTATCGTTATGGAACGCGGGTTCCTGATAAGTGCCGTCCAGCGCGGCTAATTTGGATAGTACTTTGCTTAAGCTGTTTTCCGGCAGAATGAATTGGATCACATTTATGGGCTCGTATACTTCCGTCCCTGCTTGGTCGAGCGCAGCCATGAGGACTAGAGGAGTCAAGCTTCGAAAATCCCTTGCCGTCGAAACCGGGCTTGCGTAACCGGTATGCGTCAGCGTTACGATCGTATCGGTCACGGCCCATCCGTACAAACCTTCCTGAAGCACCTCGAATACCGTGTCTTTAATTGCTTTCTGAAAAGCTAAGGGAAGGGAGCCCAGCTCTACTTCCAGTCTATACTGAATTCCGGTACCGAACTCGCCAGGTTCAACCCTGATGCCCACCGTTGCATAAAAAGGACACTCGCCTATATATTCAACAGCTTCTCCCGTGCCATAAGGCTTCTCGATGCAAATCACCCGCGGAGCGGAAAACACGGCTTCGATGCCGTACTGCTGCAGAATCGTTTCCAGCAGAATTTCTTGCTGGACTTTGCCGAATACATGGATGACATTCTGGCTTGTTTTCGCATCCTGACTATATTGCAGAAAAGGATNTTCTTCGGTGAGGTCGCTTAAGGCGGCATGCAGCTGATGTTTCTCCGCGGAATGAACGGCCGAAACCTGGACTTGAATCGGCGGCTTTTGAAAATGAACCGTCTTCATCCTCCCGGAAACGCTGCCGATGACGTCGCCCACCTTGAGTTCGCCGTCGATGAGAATGGCGATGTCGCCTGCGCCGATTCCATGGACCGGAATGGATTTGCCCTGGTGCAGAGCATGAAGCTGCTTCACCTTGANCGTCGAGGTTTGTCCGTTCTGATGGATCACTGGNATTTCATCACGATATTGGATGCTGCCTGCATATAGCCGGAGGTATACATTCCGCTCTNCATTCGGTCGTCTGATCACTTTGAATACCAAGCCGGATAACGGTTCTTGCTGAAGCATCGACGATGGGTTAACCGGGAAAAAATCTCCGAGCGCTTGAAGCAGCGGTTCAATGCCGAGGCCTTTGGCTGCTGAACCTGCAAATAGGGGATAAGCTTTGCCTTGGCGCGTTTGCCTCCGCACTTCCTCCTGCAGCCGTTGGTGGGATATCGGAATATCCAAGGCATAATCGTTCAGCAGATCGTCATTGGACAATGCCAGAGTTTCCACCCAGCCTGCGTGGTGGGGATCGGCCGCGTCCACCTGAACGGCTGCGCTGCCTTCCTTGATGACCGAACTCATTTCGCAAATATGTTCGTCAAGCAGATGGCGTATCATCGCATAAACCTTCCGGTAGTCGGCGCCCATTCGATCGATTTTGTTCATGAACAATAGGGTGGGTATCTTTTGTTCCTTCAATGTCTGCATGAGCACGCGGGTTTGGGACTGTACGCCTTCAACGGCGGAAATGACCAGAATGACGCCATCCAGTACACTAAGCGAATGCTCGACTTCCGAGATGAAGTCGGCATGACCGGGCGTGTCGATGAGATTGACTTTCAGATCGCCCAGCATGAACGATACCGCGGCGGATTTGATCGTAATGCCCCGTCTCCGNTCGATGTCCAGTGAATCCGTAGTCGTATTGCCATGGTCCACCGAGCCTGCTTGTTCGATAATACCGGCCTTAAAAAGAATTTGCTCCGTTAGGGTAGTTTTACCGGCGTCAACATGGGCCAAAACTCCAATGTTCAATATGTTCTTCATATATCGTAACCCTCATTCGTTTCATCATTTGTAGTCCTTTCGGTTGGGTGTCGTTGTAAAATTGCCGCATAGATATCGCCTCCATGTAGAATAAAGTTACTTCTAGTTTATCCATTGGGAAGTGATCGGAATATGGAATAAACGCTTATAATCATTCATTATCTTGCACGGCACCCGACAACGTGCTGCGTTCTGTTTGGATTTACATATTTATTACCGTGAAATATCGCCCGAGTTGAATTAGGATAGAGACATAAACCATGTTGAAGGAGTCTTGCATTTGATATCACTTCATGTCATAGATAAGGATAATTGGGAGGATTGCATCCGCCTTAAACCCAAACCCGAACAGGAGAAATGGATTGCCCCTAATCTATATTCCATAGCGGAAGCTCAATTTATGGAGGGTTTCGAAACGAGAGCCATTTTCCATGATGACGAAATGATCGGATTTGTTATGTACGGACTGCACCCGCACGATGACAACTATTGGATATACCGATTTATGATCGACGGGAATTTTCAGGGAATGCATTATGCCAAGCCTGCGATTCGCCTGGTTCTTGATGAGATTCACCATTCGCCGAATCGTACGAACGATGTTATGCTGTGTTACAAGCCCGGGAACGAGCGTGCCAAAAGGCTATATACCCAAATCGGGTTTACGGAAGCCGGTTATGCTCCCTGGGGAGATGTGATGGCTAAATATAGTTTTGTATAATATAGACGTTCATAATATAAAACCGTGCGTTCTGTCATAACTTATGGCGGCACTATCCAAGAGGAAGGGAGGGAACTGCGATTCGAACCTTAGCGATAAGCGACATTCATGGCTGCTATGATGAATTCAATCAATTATTGTCCGAAGTGCGGTATCATCCCGCACAGGATAAGCTGGTCCTGCTTGGGGATTATGTGGATCGCGGATCAAAAAGCAAAGAAGTGATTGAGCAGGTGATGGGAATGCGGGATTCCGGCGTCATCACCCTTCGCGGGAATCATGATCAAATGATGCTGGATGCCATTCTGCTGGATACGGATGAAGTAAACTCACGCTGGATTCGCAATGGTGCGCGAAATACGATTGAAAGTTATTGCGGCGCCGATTTTTTTGATGGCGATCTGGATCGTTCCAGATACAATGAAGGCAAGGCTTACATAAAACGGCAATATGAGCATCATCTATCATTTCTCGATACGCTGCCCCTGTATTATGAAACAGACACCCACATATTCGTGCATGCCGGTATCAATCCGGGCGTGGAAGACTGGAAGCAGCAGCCTCCACATGATTTCATCTGGATTCGGGAACCATTCTTCAATTATCCCACCGGCATCGACAAAACCGTGGTATTCGGGCATACCCCTGCCGTCAACTTGCATGACTCGGAGCATATTTGGTTCTGTGNCGATGGGGACAAAATCGGCATCGATGGAGCATGCGTATACGGTAAACAGTTGAACTGCCTGGAAATCACGGAACAACTGGAATATCGAACGTATTTTGTCCGGTCTGTGCCTGCGGAGTGATAGGAAGAGTATGTTATTCTATCATTAAAGCCATGGTTTAACAGACAGAATAGGAGGATCAGTCCATGTTGATGATGAACGAAAAGATCAAAGCGCGCGAAGTCGAGCTTACCGGCCTGAACGGCGAGGAGTTGGGCGTCGTCTCNAGAGATGAGGCGCTTGCTCTGGCCAAACGTCACAAAGCCGATTTGGTATGCACTTCGTTGTTCAGCAGCCCGCCGCCATGCAAGCTCGTAAGCCGCGGCCAAGCGAAGCAGGAGGCGGTTAAAGCGAAGCAGCAGGTTTCGGGCGGTCCGGTCAAAGTCAAGGAATTCCGCCTGTCCGTACATATCGAAGAGCATGATTACGACACCAAGCTCTCGCAGATGCATAAGCTGCTGGCAGCGGGCAAAGCCGTCCAGCCGGTCATACGCATTCAAGGCAAGGAAGGCGAAGCGGCCCGTAAGCTGCTTGAACGACTCGTTCAAGATCTGGCCGGGGTGGGCAAGAAGGAAACGGGTATTCAGGTCAGCGGCAAACAGGCTGCGGTGAAGTTGCTGCCGGTATAATCTTGCGGAACCTCTTACAAGGGCGTTTCATTTTACGTGACGTTTAGCGGTTTACTTTTTGATATTCTGGTGATATTATGGATCAAATTATAAACGCCATGAAGAGAAGAGTAGATGAACAGGAATCCCTGCAGAGAGCTTCGGTATGCTGAAAAGGAGCGGGAAGCCCTTCATTGAACCAAGCCTCCGAGCGGCGCATCGGAACTTATGGATAAGGGATGGTGCGACAGGAGCTCCTGTTACAGAGCTAGGGTATANGCGATCGCGTGATGGCCGTACCCGATAAGGCTGGTATCGAGAGATATCGGCAAACCGGGGTGGCACCGCGAAACGAATCTCGTCCCCAAGACTGATGTCTTGGAGACGGGATTTTTTGTTTTATACGGCATGGCGGCAGTAATCAAACATAAGGAGGATTCAGGTATGAGCAACGATTACAACAAGGGAGCGGAAACGGCGGATTTTTTGACCAGGATGGTCAGGGAGGATGTGGAGAACAACGTATATCACAGGCCGGTGGCTACGCGGTTCCCGCCAGAGCCCAACGGTTATCTGCACATCGGCAGCGCCTATGCAATCCACATTAACCATGCCATCGCCAGCCGGTTTAACGGGACATTCAATCTTCGGTTCGACGATACGAATCCGCTGAAGGAAGACATGAAATACGTGGATGCGATCCGGGAGGATATCGAGTGGCTCGGACTGAAGCCGGGCGTTTATTTCGGATCGGATTATGCGCATCAAATCGCTGAGGCAGCCAGGAAACTCATCACCAAAGGGAAGGCATATGTCTGTGATCTCACGCCAGAGCAAATGACGGAATTTCGGGGGACGCTGAACGAAGCCGGCATGAACAGCCCGTTTCGAGAGCGCAGCATCGAGGAGAATGTATCGTTATTCGAACAAATGCTGGCAGGGGCATTCCAAACGTCCGCGAAAGTGCTCCGGGCCAAAATCGATATGTCTTCGCCCAACATGAATCTGAGAGACCCTGTCTTATACCGGATTATTCATGCCGAGCATTATCGTACCGGAACCAAGTGGTGCGTNTATCCGATGTATGATTTCGCCCATCCGATCCAGGATTGGATCGAAGGAATCACTCATTCGCTATGCTCTGCCGAATTTAAAGAGCATCGACCGCTGTACGAATGGGTGCTGGCTGAGCTGGAAGTGATGGAGCCCCCGAAGCAGCGGGAGTTTGGCAGATTGAACATCTCCGGATACGTAACAAGCAAGCGATACCTGAGGGAACTCGTCGAGGGAGGTTTTGTGGATGGGTGGGATGACCCCAGACTGCCTACGCTGAAAGGACTTCGGCGACGGGGGGTGAATCCCGAGGGAATCCGGCATTTCCTGGACGAACTCGGCGTGATTCGCGGCAACAGCATGGTGGACTCGGCGATGCTCGACCATTTCATCCGTCAGGACTTGAAGGATCGGTGCAGCAACGCGATGGCGGTCATGAACCCGCTGAAGGTGATCATTACGAATGTTCCGGAAGATCGCACTGAGTTGCTGAGCATACCGAACCATGAACATGACGAAACGTTAGGGATGCGGGAGGTTCCTTTTTCACGGGAACTGTACATCGAACGGGAGGATTTCATGGAGGAGCCGGATCCCGGATTTCACCGGTTATCGCCCGGCAAGGAAGTGCGTCTGAAAGGAGCCTACTTCATCAAATGCGAGCATGTCGTGAAAGACCCGGCAACGGGGGGCATCATGGAAATTCACTGCACGTATGATCCACTGACGAAGAGCGGCAGCGGATTCAAAGGGCGCAAGGTGAAATCCACGCTGCACTGGGTCTCTGCGAAGCATGGGATTCCGGCGGAGCTTCACTTATACGATACCTTGTTGAAGGAAACGGCCGAGCTGTTGGAATCGGATAATATTTGGGCGGATCTCCTGAACCCCGATTCGTTGATTCGGGTCAAAGACGCCATACTGGAGCCCTCCATGAAGGAACCGGCCATGAACCAAACGTACCAATTTATCAGACACGGCTATTTCTGCTTGGATTCCAAGCATGCAACAGAGCATAGGCTGGTGTTTAACCGGGTCGTTTCGTTGAAGGATTCATGGAAGAAGACCGGCAAGAATTAAGGAATGCGATCAAGGGGCCGCGATCGTCGGGTACGGACCTTCAGGCAGCACAAAGAAGCCGGCAGCGTGTGGCTGCCGGAGATTCCTTTGCTGCGCTCTTGATCAATGATCCTGTGTATGCTGCTATTCATGGGACGTTAAGACGTCCAATGTGCCGGCCGGGCTAAGGAAGAAGGTAGCCGGGTGGTTGCGTCTCCCTTCGCCGCGTTAACCTGGAATTGAGTCAGGAAGATGCTGTTCGTTAAATTAGCTCCCCTTAGATCCGCATCCCGGAAATCGGCCCCGATCAAATCAGCGGCCCGCAGATCGGCNCCTCTGAGGTCCGCCGCAATGAGGTAAGCTCCTCTCAGATTGGCGTATCTCAGGTCAGCTCCNTTAAGCTTTGCTCCCATGAGATCGGCACCGCGGCCCCCGATCTTCTGACGCACGGGCGGCCCTGTATGCTTCTGTCGCGCATCGTTCCGCACAAGCTCACTGGTTCGAAGAAGCAGCTGGTTCACTTCAGCGCGATGAGCTGCCACATCCAGCCGTAACAGGGATGCGGCAGGAAGCTGGGTCAACCTCCTCGTCGCTTCCAGCGACGATTTAAGATCAGAATGTATGGCATGCGCCGGCTCCAAACTCAGCGCTTCGTTCAGATACCATAACAGCTCGTGAAGCTGTCGCATAATCGGAAATACGTCGAACATTTCTTTTGCCGTCTCCGGGGCCTGCCGCCAGTCGCGTCCGTTATAGGTGACCTGTGAAACCATTTGTCCCGCGCCGAAGCACTCATAAACGGTGCATCCCCGCATGCCGCGCTGCCGCAGGCTATTGTGAACGCCGCATCGGAAGTCGGATTGCAGATGGCGGCAAGGGGTCCCGCCGTCTTTGTCGATGGCAAAATCGGCAGAGGCAGCGAAAGGCAAAGCGACGCAGCATAATCCAAAGCAGCGTTCGCAATCCGATTGCAATTGAATTCGTTTCTGTTCATCAGGGTTGTGTTCTTGTCTGTCTAGCATGCGTAAAGGGGCTCCTTCCGGTCATAGAAACGTCAATAAATGACTAATTATAGTTCTATTTTAAAACAAAACAAGGATAGAGTCATAGATGCAATGTTGGTTATAACTGTTTTATACCTTAAGAATGCGCGAGAGCCGGATCTGCGCAACCCTCGTTTAGGCTGCCAAGGAAATTTAGGCAGTTTTTTTTGCATGATCGATGAAAAGCCAACAGATAGTATATAATGAAATTCGTGTCTTCGGATAGGCTGGATGTGGAATCCCGTTTATTTTAGGACATATGTCCTTTCCTGCGTCCGGTGAGATCACTTTTAATAGTATACAGATCTATAGATGAAGGAGTTTGTATCGTGAGAGGAATTTTATTTGCATTCATTGGCGGTGCCTGCATTACGCTGCAGGGTGTAGCCAATGCAAGGATCAGCCAGGATATGGGCACCTGGCAAGCCGCCGCGGTTACGCAGCTGACCGGGTTTTTGATGGCATTGGTCATTCTGCTGTTCGTCCGGGANGGCAGCAGGCAAGGCTTCGGGCAAGTGAAGCCNCTGTATCTGATCGGCGGAGCGTTGGGCGCGCCCATCATATTCAGCGAGGTGACGGCGATTCAGAACATCGGCGTGACATTAACGATATCCGCGTTATTAATCGCCCAGTTATTCTTGACGTTCCTGATTGACAGCAACGGATGGTTCGGCGTGGCGAAGAAGAGAATGAGTTTGCCTCAATTCATCGGGATCGGGATGATGATTGCCGGAGTCGTGATTATCAAATTATGATGCGGATAACAAGGGGCCTTTAGACGGGTGAAGGGGAAAGGAGACAGGGACGTGAAGGAAATTCATGATGCCGAGCTCATGCGGGATTTTTTGTTAAACAACCAAATCAATTCCATATTTGCCGATGGGCTAAAGCCTTATTTGGTGTTATACCATTATGACCAAGGCGACATCATCTGTACGCAAGGCGAGCCTGCGGAGATGCTGTACGTCCTGGTTGAAGGGAAAATTAAAATCTTCACGACATCCGCGGAAGGCAAGGCGCTGGTCCTTTCATTCAAAACGCCGCTCGAGGTGATCGGAGACATCGAATACGTTCAGGGACATCCGATGATCAATACGGTACAGGCCGTGTCGCCCGTCTACATGATCGGCGTGCATTATCGCTGGCTTCGCAAATACGGGCAGGAGCATCCGCCGCTGCTTCAATTTTTGCTGCGGATCATCACGCGGAAATTTTATATCAAATCCAATTTCTTGAGTTTTAATTTGCTGCACCCAGTGGAGGTGCGACTGGCCAGTTATTTACTGTCCGTTTCGGAGGAAGAGTCGGGCACGTTCGTCATGAGCGACCCGGCCGCATACCATCTGACCGATGTCGCGAATCTGCTCGGAACCAGTTATCGGCATTTGAACCGGGTAATCCAGAAATTCAGCCATGAAGGGCTGATCGTACGTCGCAAGGGTTCCATTCTGATCAAAGATCGGGAAGCGTTGATGAGTGTAGCCGGCGGCAATATCTACGAAGAATGACGTTGGTGAAAGAAACCGTAAGGGAGATAGAGCATGGTAGCAGGATTGGTATTAGCGCTGATCGCGGGTTCGTTGGTTAGCTTGCAGAACATTTTCAATAACAGGGTGAATGAAAAAACAGGCTCCTGGTCTACAACGACGTTGGTGCTAGGCATGGGCTTTGTGGCTTCGTTCGTCATGAGTCTTGCCGTAGAGGGAAAAGGGACATTCGACATTCAAAACATGGAGCCCTGGTACTGGATCAGCGGAATGATCGGAGTCGGGGTCGTGATCTGTTTGGTACAAGCGACAAGGCTGCTTGGTGCTACATTCGCGATTTCGATCGTTATGACCTCGCAGCTCGGCTTCGCGCTGCTGTGGGACTCCTTGGGCTGGTTGGGCCTGGAGAAGGTCCCGTTTACGAGCAATCAGTTGATCGGTGTTCTTGTGATTATCGGGGGTATACTAGTATTTAAGTTAGGCGGGAAACAGGAGCAGCAAGAGACGGCATAGCCATCGGCAATCGAAGAATGAGGGAGGAATCCACATGATCACGGAAATTGATAAAATCGCTTGGATCCACATCCTGGATGGACGCATACTGGGCGCTCGTTCCAAGGGCAAGGACACGTATTACCTGCCCGGAGGAAAGCGGGAACCGGGAGAATCCGATATCGAAACCCTGGTTCGGGAAATCGAGGAGGAGCTCTCCGTTCGCATCAAACCGGAGACCGCGGCGAATGCAGGGAGCTTCCGCGCTTCCGCCCACGGTAAATCGGAGGGCGTTCGGGTAACGATGTCCTGTTACACGGCTGAATATGAAGGGGAGTTAAGACCGGCTTCGGAGATTGAAGAGCTGGCATGGCTTACGTATAAGGATCGGGCACGGGTCTCCGAGGTCAGCCAGATGATCTTTGATCATTTGCATGAACTGAAAAAGCTGGCGGATTAAGCCTTAGGGATTATCCTATTACTTGATCCTGGCTGCCATCTGACGGGCGTTTTCATTATCCATGCCCGCCCTGACAGCAGGCCCAAGTGAATACAGCTATGCAACAAAAAAAGACGCTCCGAGAGGAGCGTCTTTTGTATTTGGAACAAATGTTCGTTTTATGGGTCATCTAAATTGAAAATTACTATATTCGGCTTTGATATTATTAGTATAACTCAGCGTTAAATATAAGTCTATATTTTGCCAGGAAAATGCCCTATAGTGTGTAATACCCGGCCGGGATAGAAACTGCATCGCCAATGTTTAACTTGTGGCTGTTTGGACTGAAGAGAGGGAGTTTTATGCCAATACGATTATGGAATACCAATTTAAAGGTTCGATTATTCGGCGAAGCGCTGTTCAACATGCTGTTTTGGATGTATTTTCCTTTCATAACGGTTTATTTCGGCGCTGCACTAGGCAATCATATCGCNGGAATCCTGATGACGGTTCCTCCGATATTCAGCATCGTCGGCAGCCTGCTCGGCGGCGCTATAGCCGATCGGCTGGGACGACGCCCCGTCATGCTGCTTGGCGCCTCGCTGCAAACGGTCATGTTTGCGCTGTTCGCGCTGTCGCCTTCGCACTGGACCGATTATGCCGCATTTATCGGCATCGGATTGGGGGGAGCCATCTACAGGCCGGCCAGTTCGGCGATGGTAGCGGATTTGGTTCCCGTTCAAGAACGACGGCAGGTATTCGCAACATTTACGACGGCAAACAACTTAGGGGCCGTGCTTGGTCCGGCTCTTGGAGCCATTTTCTTTTTTCAGTATCGGCAAGAGCTCCTGTGGTCATGTTCATTCGTATTGCTGGTCTATTTCATCNNGATTTACTTCATTGTTCAGGAAACCTTACCGGCTTCAGCGAACAGTNCGGAGCGANCTGATTCGATCNTTCAGGTATTTAAGGCGCAGTGGAAGGGATATGGCATCATTTTTNGGGATAAAGTGTTTCTGGTATACATACTGGCAGGGATATTTGCCCTTGTGACCATCATGCAGCTGGACCTGTATTTGGCGGTATATGTCATCGATTATGTGCCATCCCAGACGCTGTTCTCCTGGAACGGTCATTCGCTAATGTTATCGAGCACGGAGATTCTTGGGTGGGTGCTGGGCCTTAACGGGCTCCTGTTCGTTCTATTTATTCTTCCGGTAACCAAGTGGTTTCGGAACTGGAAGGAGCGTGACGTATTCGTTCTTTCTTCCTTGCTATCCGGTGTAGGCACGTTTGCGCTCGGGCTGAACACCAACATCTGGTTTCTATTCTTCGTAACCATTATTTTTACTTTCGGNGAAATTGTCCGCTCGCCGGTGACGCAAAGCTTTATCAGCCATTATGCGCCGGAGCATGCAAGAGGACAGTATATGGGAGCGGACAGTTTGCAGTTTACGGTAGGAAGATTGCTGGCGCCGGTGACGGTATTTCTGTCGGCTTGGGTACCGCCGATGGGCGTATTCGGCATCATATTGTTATCGGCCTTGATCAGCACGGTGTTGTATATTCTGCTATTTCGAATGTATGTAGAAAAAAGGCAAAGCTAGCGGACGCTTGAAATGGGATCGTAAAACGAAAGGGCCAAGCCGGGTTGGGACGCAACCGGTTTGGTTCTTTANATTTTCATTCGAGTCTCGCCGTGGAGGTTTGGAAAAATGTTGTATTTTCGTATTTACAAACCGTCGGTCGGTATATATAATANAGTTACAAATTCANGGAAGGTTGGTGAAGGCCATGATACCGTTCATAGCCATGTTCGTTTCGCTTCTTTTGTTTCGGGCACTGGGCTTTGCAGGTTGGGAGTATACGAATGATTGGGTTATTTCGCTCCGGTTGGCGGTAGCGGTCATGTTTCTGGTTACGGCTTCTGCCCATTGGGGAAACCGTCGAGCCGATCTGATCGCGATGGTCCCGCCGGGGATCCCTAATGCCGCGTTTATCGTTAGCATAACCGGGGTGCTGGAGATTGCGGGTGCGATTCTGATCCTTATTCCGGCCACGACCGCCTTCGCCTCTGCAGGCCTTGCCCNTATGCTGCTGGCCATGTTTCCGGCCAATGTGTACGCTGCAAANCACCGANTGCCNNTCGACGGCAAGCCGGCCACTCCGATCGGAACGAGAACGCTNCTGCAAATCGTGTTNCTGGCGGCGGTCATCATGGCGGGATGGCTTNCGCCTCAGGGGTAACCAACCATCATCAAGGAGGATAACNGATGAAGCAGGAAGAACGACGAGAGCAGACCAAGCGAGTACTGCTTGAAGCCACGGAAGAACTGATACGTGAGCAGGGCGCAAGCCGAACCACGCTCAATGACATCATGAAGCGTTCCGGCTTATCCAAGGGAGCTATTTTTCATTATGTTTCAAGCAAGGATGAGTTGTTTGTCCTCGTGTTAAGAACAAAGCTTGCCGAACAGAACGAGCAGTTCATGAACGAGGTGAACAAGCAAGGGGACAATAAACAGTTTGACGGGCCGATGAATGCCATTGCAAACAGCATGTGGAGATTGGAAAGCAGGGACGATGTCAGCAACCTGATCTTGATGTACCTGATCGGCAAAAGTGATCAGCCGGAAATAGCCAACATCGTGGCTGGCTTCTACAGGGAAGCGATGGCCACTTCCAAGGAATGGATTGTGACGGGCCAGGCAGCCGGCGTCATAACGAAATCCATCGATGCGGAACGGACGGCGGAGCTGTTCGAGCTGTTGTCTTTCGGATTGCGGATGCGTGGGCTTATCGGCGTAACAAGCGATGTATTCAGCACGAAGGAATATTCGGATTTCATCATCGATATCTTGCGGCCCGGACATCGGAAGGAGGGCGATAACCGATGACGTTATGGTTATTCCTTCACATTGCCGGATGTGTATTGTTTCTGGGCAATATCGTCACGGCGGCATTCTGGAAGGTGCGGGCGGACCTGAAAGGGGATCCTGCAGAGATCCATCACACGGTAAAAAATGTCATGTTAGCCGATGCCGTGTTCACGCTTCCAGGGTTGCTGATAATCATCGTTTCAGGCGTAGTGATGGCCGTGCAAGCCGGATATGGAATGAGCGGGATGAGCTGGCTTACGGCTTCCTTGGTTTTGTTCGGCATTACGGGAATTCTGTGGGCGGGCATATTGATTCCTCTGCAAAAAGGAATGATTCGGCATAGTTTGCAGTCCNTAAAGGATGGAGGAATCTCAGCAAGTTATAAGCGAGCTTCAACGTATTGGNCGGTAGGCGGGACGATAGCAACACTGCTGCCGTTCGTTATTTTATACCTCATGGTGAGCAAANCATTCTGAACGATAATGACGANCTGATCGCTAAACGGCGATCGGGTCGTTTTTAGTTAACGTCCGCAACGAAAACATGTCGAGTGAAGCGCCGCCTCCCCTCTGGCGCAAGCGCATATTTGACNNNCGTCTGCATACGATTAGGCGAGANAGCTTGCGAATAGGGAGGAAAACTTCATGTCCGTTTATGATCCGCAGCTGATTCAGATGGTTAAGGATTATCTGCCAAACGGCGCGGAAATTATACACATAGGTCATTCTGCCAAACATGCTGCCGTTATAACCGCCGATGTCACGGGAGATCATGTGCCAGAAATCGTTGGAGTCTATCGATTGAATGAAGTATTATATCTATTTGTGCTGCATTATCGAAATAATGGTTACGAAGTCGTTGCCAATGTCATGGGACAGGGGTATGGGGTTACTTTACTGACGGCAGCTCCNGTGTTAAACCCCAGCCTGAACCATGTGATCGTAGGNTGGCAGCTCGGCTCTATGTGGTCCAAATTGTCGATCTACGCATGGACTCCGGAGGGATATAAGGATATCGCGCCTGCTGACGTGAATTTCAGTTATATCGATATCGTGGATCTGCCCGGTCCGGCGGGCTCGGATGGTCTTGCTGAAATCGCGTTATGGATCCACGATACGGGAGAAGCGTACCGAGTCGAGGTGGTCAGGTGGGACCGAGGAACGTTAGTGCCTGCAACGGATGCTTACCCTTATTATTTTCCTGCCGTTGTTCAGTATTACGAAAGATTGACGCACGAACATCCGGATTACGCTTATTATTGGTACTACTTGGCGGACGCGCAATACCGGGCAGGGATGCCGGAGGCCNCGCTTGTGTCGGTCCGTAAAGCACTTGAGTTCGCAGAGCCTTACCCTTCACGCGAGATTCTGTTTGAGCTTGAGAGCCGGATCAAGGAAATGCTGGCAAGCAGGGGGCAATCGCAGACCCTTGGCCGTTTATTTCCGGCATCCGTGAAAACAACGAGCGGAACAAAGTGGGGATACATTGACCGTAGCGGCAGCATGGTCATTCAACCCAAGTATGAGGATGCTCAGGATTTCCAGGACAATGGCCTTGCAGTCGTTGGCGCAGACGGACTTTATGGGCTCATCGACCGGTTCGCCCGTTTCGTCGTGAAGCCCAAGTATCAATCCATTAGCCCATTCTTGGAACATCGAGCAACCGTGATCGATCGTCAAGGCTTTCAGATGATCAACGAACAAGGGCGAGTGCTGACAAGGCGGAGTTATCCGTATATCGCGGGGCTTAGCGAAGGAAGAGCCGTTTTCGATGTTACCGATTCCGGCGACGGAGATGGCGCAAACAGCCGATACGGCTACCTCGATGCCGAGGGTCAGGAGGCGATCCCTGCGCAGTATGAGGAAGCGAATGATTTTGCAGGCGGCAAAGCCGTTGTGAAAATAAAAGAAAATCTGTATGCCCTCATCGATCTCCATGGACGCCAATTGGCTTCCTATCCGTTCGCTTACGTTGGACCGCTAGGTGATGGCATGATGGCCTTCCAGAAGGAAAGCGCCGGCAAGTACGGTTATATCGATGAACAGGGGAACGTTGTCATCCCGCCGGCTTTCTCTTCCGCATTCCCTTTCCATCACGGGAGAGCTATCGTTAACACGGCTGAAGATTACCGATCGAAGTATGGCGTCATTAATAAACTAGGAACATGGGTGATCCAGCCGGAATATAACGATATCCGCGATTTGAAGGAAGACCGGTTTGCACTCGGGCGTGCGATTGTTCCGGAACAGCCGTATATTGGATCTATCTATGCCATTGCCGATTGGGAAGGAAAGAGGCTGTCCGATTATGTATATCGTGACGTTCTTGAATTCAAGCATGGTTTGGCCTCGGTATATGATGCAAAGCAGACGTATTTCATCGATCGAACAGGCCAACCGGCGCCGGGATATCCCCGCTTGAACGGCAGCGGTTCATTTACGCTGGAACCAGGCGGCTTGATAAAGGCCATGGTCGATCAGAGGCTGTCGTATCTGGATCGATCAGGCCGCGTCATCTGGAAGCAGAATACGGTAATTCCGTTACAGCCTCCTTATCAGGTCGCAGAGGAGAAATATAAACCCAATCCGGATTACTTAGTTTATTATCCTCAGATCGATGGAATGAGGGATCGGGCTGCCGAGCAAGCGGTTAATAACAAGCTTAAAGAAATGTCTCAAGTAAAGTTCATCCCGGCAGACCAGCAGCTGGAATATGCTTATACAGGCGATTTTGACGTCATATTCTACAAGGAGCAGCTGCTTGTACTCGAGCTGAACGGTTATCACTATCCCTTCGGTGCCGCGCATGGCAGGCCGACCCGAACCTTTGCCTTGATTAACCTGGGGAACGGCAGCATGTATTCGCTGAAGGATTTGTTTAAGCCAGGCAGCGATTA
>Ga0055538_1000459_pt1 | contig 15360 bp, 14 predicted proteins | sample AraplaCvi_mLB_r2_2_FD_55038 | JGI IMG/M metagenome (GOLD analysis project Ga0055538, IMG submission 55038) | Arabidopsis root microbial communities from North Carolina, USA - plate scrape CL_Cvi_mLB_r2 | ecosystem: Host-associated > Plants > Roots > Endosphere | place: USA: North Carolina | reverse complement strand
AATCCGTTACAATGCCTGTCCATAGGACAGTCTCCGTATGATTCAAGCGTTCATTGCTCACTTGAGGCCCCCCTCAATGTCACTGTCGATCCTGTACTCGTTATGCTGCCTGCTGCTGCTGCTAACTTTAGAAAGCCGCGTCGCCTGCGACGCGGCTTTCACTTGTATAGGATCTTCTGATATCTAGACTGCAAACGCCCTTCAGCGGTTTAATTAAATTTCGATTTTATCTTTGCTTGGCTTCGGCGAATTCGGCTTATTGCTCACATTGCGGCCTTTAAGAAGGAGCCACAACGGACTTGCGATAAAGATCGAAGAGTACGCGCCGAATGCCAAACCGATACAAATGGCCAGCGAGAACATCTGGATCGACTCGCCGCCCAAGAGGAGCATGAAGAATGCAGCGATGAATACGGACAAGGCCGTATAGATCGAGCGCCCGATCGTCTGCGACAAACTTTTGTTAACCAGATCCTTGAGATCCGAGACCCTCTTAATCTTCGCAAACCGCAGGTTTTCCCGGATCCGGTCAAAGATAACGATGGTATCGTTGATCGAATAACCAATGATGGTGAGGACGGCGATGATGAATGTCAAGTCTACCTCTAATCCAAGGATGGAGAAGATACTGATGACAACGAAGGCATCATGAAGGAGCGCTACGATCGCTGCAATCGCAAACCGCCATTCAAAGCGGATGCTGACGTAGATGATAATCCCGATACAGGAAATCAATACGGCATAAATGGCGTTTCGTCCCAGCTCTTTGGCCATCTCNGGNTCAACCGTATTAATTTCGAAGGTTGCCTTCTCGTCCAGCTTCTCGATGCCGGAACGAAGCTTCTGATCCTGATCNTCGGTCAGCACNTCGCTGAATCGGATGTTGACGCGGTCANTACCCGGTGTAACGCTCGCATCCTCCCCGATTCCGGCNTCCTCTAATACGGTATTGATTTGCTCCGTGGTCAACGGTTTGGAGAGTGAAATATCCACGTTCGAGCCGGATTGGAAATCAACTCCGTAGTTAAGTCCGCGAGTCAGGAGAAAAACTAAGCCCAAAATCGTAATTACAATGGANANTACGTAGAAAATTTTGCTCTTGCCTACGAAATCGAAGTTCTTAAAGCTCACGAATGTCACGCTCCTTTACGCCATAATGGCTCGGTTTACGGGCCCAACCGATATTCACAAGCAGATTGAGCAGGAAACGGGAGAAATAAACGTTCGTGGCAATACTAACGATGATCTCCAAAATCAATACAAGGGCAAAACCTTTTACCGCACCGGTACCGAATCCGAACATGACAGCGGCAACGAGAATCGTCGTCAAGTTGGAGTCCATAATGGCGCGCAGGGAGGATTTACCGCCTGATTTCACTGCAGATGGCACACTTTTGCCTGTCTTAATCTCTTCCCGGATGCGTTCATAGGTGATGATGTTGGCATCCACCGCCATACCAATACCTAATATAAATGCCGCAATACCTGGAAGCGTCAACGTAAAGTCAGCCCAAACGAAAATAAGGATCAGCAGCCATGTGTGCAAAATAAGTGCGAAACTTGCCAGCAAGCCCGGTACGCGATATCGGATAATCATGAACAGCAAAATCGCGATGGAAGCAATCAGACCAGCTTCTAAAGTTTTTGTAAGAGATTGCATGCCAAGCGTAGCGCCTACGCTTTGCGAATATTTCTCGACCAGTTTCAGCGGCAGGGCGCCGAGATTGATCGTATCCCGGATCTGCTTCGCTTCATCCAGCGAGTAGTTCCCCGTAATTTGCGCGGTACCGTCCGTTAATACGGCTCGTACCGTCGGAGCTGACAGCAATTGGTCGTCCATGAAGATAGCCAGCTCTTGACCGAGAAGACGTTCCGTAATTTCAGCAAACTTCCCTTTGTCCTTCACTTTAATATCTATCATAGGCTGATTAAGCTGGTCATAGGCTACCGATGCGCCGTTCTCGACGAAATCGTCGCCGCGGAGCTCTATTTTACAGAACTCCTCGCCTTCTTTACAGCCATCATTGCTTCGGAATGTGAGGTTCGCAGGTTCTTTCATTGTTTTTCGAACTTCGGCCTCATCCGTTACGCCCGCCACCTTCAAGCGAATCCGGTTCGCCCCTTCCGGCGTGACCTCNGGCTCCGATGTTCCCATCGCATCCGCACGCTTTTGCAAGCTCTTTGCGGTTTCCTGCAGCGCTTCTTTGGTAACCTGCTGCCCTTCCATCAACGGTTCTGCTTCATAAAGGATTTCGAATCCACCCTTTAGATCCAAACCTAGACGGACGTCTTTCAGCAAGCCTGGAGTTGTAACGGCCATTAAAATAGTGATCACGAGCACGGTTCCGACGAAACTGATAATTCTCTTCATGCCGTCCTTTGTTCCCCCTTTTTACTCAATATTCCTATTATAGCGATGTCATAAAACCCAGTCAATTTATCAAAATTTGTCGGGCTTATGGATGAACCCTTATATCCGCAAGGCAAAAGGGACCTCTTCGATTAATCGAAAGAAGATCCCTTATATGCTGATATTGTCATATAGTTCATTAAAGCTGTTGCTTTCAAGGACAGAATGTCGTTGACCAATTGGTGGAGGGATGGAATGCCTTCCTTTTGGTACTTGCTGCTGACACAGTTCCAAATATCGTCGCTCGTCACATACTCGTACCCAATCAAATGCATTTCCTCAACCTTGCTCAAGCATACCATCTCAATGGTGCTCATCAATTCTTCCTCGCTCATTTGCTCGAGTTCCATGCATATGGCCTCCTCACTGACTCCCTGTTGTCCCTAAGTTACATTCGACATGACATATGGCTTTCCTTCTATTCCTACCATGTCCAGAAAAAAAAGTAAAGTCATCAGATGGGACAGGTAGGGCATATCCATAAGAATAGCCATGTCGTGTCAACGTATTCAGCCTTAACCAGGGAGTGGGATGGACAGTGAACAAGCAATCGTTTATTAAAGGAACGCTGATTTTACTTGCAGCCGGCATATTAAACCGCCTACTCGGTTTTATTCCCCGGATCGCCCTCCCCCGGATCATCGGGCCCGAGGGTGTCGGAATTTACCAATTGGGGTACCCCTTCTTTATCGTGCTCGTGACCATCATCACGGGCGGTATTCCGCTAGCTATTGCCAAAATGGTCGCCGAAGCGGAAGGTGCCGGGAAGCCTGATGCTTCCAAGCAAATTCTGCATGTCAGCCTGATGCTGACAATTACGGCAGGAGCCCTCTTCACGGGACTCAGTCTGCTGCTTGCTCCTTGGGTAACCGGTGTCCTTTTGCCGGACGAGCGTGTATATCAAACCTTCATCAGCATGACGCCCATGATGATCATCATTGCCGTTTCGTCGGTGTACCGGGGATATTTCCAGGGCAAACAAAATATGATCCCCTCTGCAAGCTCCTCCGTTATCGAGACGATAGTCCGAATTATATGCATGTTGTGGTTTGCGCATCTCCTGATGCCCAAAGGCATCGCTTACGGNGCAGCCGGGGCCATGCTTGGAACAGCNGTGGGCGAGCTGATTGGCATGATCGCGCTGCTGCTGCAATATTCCGGCGAGGGCCGAAGAACGAACAAACTTTTGCCTAAACCACAAGAAGCCGTATCTGAAAAAATAGCGCCGGAAGACGCTCCCTCGAATAAAGGCATCCTGAAGCGGTTATTCGGCATTGCATTGCCTGTAACGGGCGGAAAGATGGTGGGGTCCTTCTCCTACCTGCTGGAAACGATACTGACCAATCGCAGCCTCGCCATGGCAGGTATCGCAACCTCCGTGGCCACCGCCCAATACGGCGCTCTGCAAGGCATGATCATCCCGCTTCTGCTATTGCCCGGTGCTTTGACCGTTTCCCTTGCCATCTCCCTGGTGCCTTCCCTATCGGAGGCAGCGGCCCGCAACGACCGGCCTACCATCCATAAGCGNATGAATCAATCCCTTCGGCTGGCTCTTGTCTCGGGAGCTCCGTTTGCCATCATTATGTTTGTCCTGGCCGANCCGCTGTGCCTGCTGCTTTACGACAACGCCGAGATTAGCGATNTGCTCAAAATCATGGCGCCCTTTGCCTTGTTTCTGTATGTGCAGTCCCCGCTTCAAGCTGCCTTGCAAGCATTGGACCGTCCGGGACGGGCTTTGTTGAATACCTTATTCGGTGCGGTCATCAAGATGAGCCTTATCGTTTATTTGGCATCCAATCCCGCCTTCGGCATCAAAGGGGCCGTCATTGCCATCATCGTTAACAGCATCGCGGTAACATTGCTTCACGGTTTCAGTCTCTCCAAGCTGATCGGCTTTCGGTTCCGCCTGCTCGATTATGTCAAAATCGCTGCCGTGATGATTATTATGGGTGCCTGCGTTCTTTACGGGTACAGACATCTTCCGTTCTCGACGACCCCCTGGCTGCAATTTTGGGCCTCTATCGTGGTTGGCATTCTGGTCTATTTCATCATGATTTTCATGACCAAGCTGGTAACGCCCCGGGATCTGGAACGCGTCCCTGTCGTCGGTACCTGGTTCAACAAGTTTAGTCGCCGCTAGTCCCTGTCTTTGCGGTCGATGTAAATTCGTCCTTTATGGTCGATGGAGCATAGGAAGATATCCTTAAAATCTTTGGCTCCGTGGTTTTGAATCTCGTTTTTTAGCCAGAACCGTGTTTTTTCAATTAGTTCAAGGTTCTCGTCCTGTACCTTTCCATCCAAAATAAGCGGAATGGGCAGTCCTTCATACGTAATTTTATCGTATGGAATATCAACAACGGTAGGGTTTCCTGTTTCGGATTTGGCCTTGGATAAAGTGCCTGAAGAATCAGCGGAGCTTGAGGCGTTGGAAGAACTGGATGAACTATTCGAGCGGTTCGAACCGTTATCCGCATCTTTTGGAATAACGGTGAGCTGGCCGGAAGTTTCGAGAATCGCAAATTCCACGTCCGCCAAACTGTCGATATCCTTCCCCCTTAATTGCTGCATCAGATCATCCAGATTGTAGCGAAGCTTTGACATCTCCTTGCGGTGAAGCTTGCCTCGGGATACCAGTACGCTGGGTTTTCCGTCCGCAAACAGCCGTATGCTTCGATTTTTCAGGCCGATAAAGGCAAGTCCTACCTGAATGGCAACCAACACGGCGATAGGCGCTAGTCCGTCCCAAATCGGTTTATGGACATCTTCGAGGACAAAAACGGCGATCTCTGCGATCATGACGGATATGACCAAATCGAAGATAGACAGCTTTCCGATTTCCCGTTTGCCCATGATTCTCATGGTAACAAAGATGACCACATACATCAGAACGGTCCGCAGAATCAGAATAGTCATATGAGACATAAACAATCCCTCCCTAGCTTGTCGAACATTCTCATGTACAGCTATTCTGGCCTGCCGCAGCTCTTCCCATTCGATTACAACTGATTAATTAATGGTAATCCTGCAAAACCCGATGCAAAATGTTCAGTTTGTACTATATGTACAGGCTTGGCCATACAATGNAATTATCAAGATTTGTTAAGGGGGATGATTCATGGAACCGATCCGGCGAGTATTCACCTTCAGGATCAACAATCCGATTCTTTCAGGACTATTGTATTCTTATTTCTGGATGTTTCTTGGCGCATTGGCGCTATCCCTGTTGCTATGGGGCAGCGGACTGGCCGAGGATGATTTATCGTTCTACACGTTTCTGGTACATGCCGTCGCGGCCTTTAGTGGGGGTTGTGTGAGCGGTAAACACGCAGGCAACAAAGGGTGGTATTATGGCTGCCTGACCGGGCTGGTATATGGGATTACGCTGCTCGTCATCGGCTTTCTAGCCTTGGATAGTTCCTTGTCTCTCGGAGATTTGACGCTGATAGCCACGGTTTTTGCTGCCGGCGCCATCGGTGGAATGTTCGGGGTTAACTTAAAAAAATAAAACCTTACAGCGAATACTCTTTGGTGCACTTCACGCCCATTGCTAAAAAAACAAAGGCCGGTTCCTAAAAGGAGTCGGCCTTTGTTTGTAGCGATGACTTTCCATATGTAGGTGAAACGAGATTATGCATCCGTATTCACGCTATGGCTTACCGAGTTGCGGTCGAACGTCAACTTCGTTACGTCGTTCACTTTCAATACCACGATGTCGTCGGTAATCTCCACGATCGTCCCGTGAAGGCCTCCGATCGTTACCACTTTATCGCCTTTGGACAAGGCGCTAAGCATTGCGTTTCTTGTTTTCTGTTTCTTCTGCTGTGGACGGATAAGCAGAAAATAAAAGATGACGAACATCAGAACGAAAGGCAAAATCAATCCCAAAATGCCTCCGCCCTGACCTTGCGCTGCTGCGAGTTCAAATGAACCAAACATTTCTTTCCCCCCTTTCACAAACTTATCATGATGGCCATGATCTTGCTTTAGAACCCTTTTTCATTATCATGTAGGCCGTACTTATCAAAAAACTCATCGCGGAAATCAAGCAGACGGTCATCCATAATACTCTGACGCACGTTACGCATCAAATTGAGCAGGAAATGAAGGTTATGATACGTTGTCAATCTTAATCCGAACGTTTCATCACTCTTGATCAAATGACGTAAATAAGCACGCGAGTAGTTACGGCANGTNTAGCAGTCGCATTCCGGATCCAGCGGTCCGTAATCCCTGGCATATTGAGCATTTCGAACGACAAGACGGCCTTGACTTGTCATCGTTGTCCCGTTGCGGGCGATCCGCGTCGGAAGCACGCAATCGAACATATCCACACCACGAATCGAGCCCTCAATCAACGCATCCGGTGATCCGACTCCCATCAAATAGCGAGGNTTATTGTTCGGCAGCAGGGGCACCGTGTAATCCAGCACTTCATACATAAGCTGCTTNGATTCTCCCACACTAAGTCCACCAATAGCATAACCCGGGAAATCCATGGAAGTCAAATCACGGGCGCTCTGACGGCGAAGATCCTCATGCATGCCTCCCTGCACGATGCCGAACAGGGCTTGGTCCTCCGGTCTGGCATGACTCTTCAGGCAGCGTTCAGCCCAGCGGGAAGTCCGCTCGGTGGATTGTTTGACGTACTCATACTCCGCAGGAAAAGGCGGGCATTCATCAAAGGCCATCATAATATCAGATCCCAGCGCGTTCTGAATCTCCATTGCGACCTCCGGAGAGATGAACAGTTTATCTCCGTTCAAATGCGAACGGAAATGTACGCCCTCTTCCGATATTTTTCTCATTTCCGCCAAGCTGAATACCTGGAAACCGCCGCTATCGGTCAAAATCGGCCGATCCCAGTTCATGAATTTGTGCAGTCCGCCTGCTTCCTTCACAATATCATGTCCCGGTCGCAGGAAGAGGTGATAGGTGTTGCTCAAAATAATGTGGGCATCCATCGCTTTAAGCTCTTCCGGNCTCATCGTTTTTACGGTTGCCAACGTTCCTACAGGCATGAATGTCGGCGTATCGATTACCCCGTGGGGGGTGTGCACTCTGCCGAGCCTGGCGCCCGATTGTTTGCACGTTTTAATATGTTCATAAGTAACAGCTGCTGCCATTGTAATAACCAACCTCCGAAATTAATAGATAAACATCGCGTCGCCAAAGCTGAAGAAACGGTATTCTTTGTCAACGGCTTCCTTGTACGCATGCAGGATGTGATCGCGTCCGGCCAGCGCGCTGACCAGCATGACCAGCGTGGATTTCGGCAGATGAAAATTCGTAATCAGCGCATCCACCACGGTAAAAGAGTATCCCGGATAAATAAAAATGCTTGTCCAGCCGCTGCTCTCGCGCAGAGGCTCGCCCTTTAACTGTGAGCCTACCGTCTCCAGCGTTCTGCAGGAGGTCGTTCCTACGGCGATAATCCGGCCGCCGCGCCGTTTCGTTTCATTCAACAGGTCTGCCGTTTCTTGGGATAAGGAATAGTACTCTTCATGCATGACATGGTCCTCCACCTGGTCCACGGACATCGGGCGGAATGTTCCCAGTCCCACATGTAAAGTGATGAAGGCGATGTCCACTCCCTTGGCCCGGATTTGTTCCAGGAGAGCCTCCGTGAAATGAAGGCCGGCCGTCGGCGCTGCTGCGGATCCTTCATGCTTCGCGTATACGGTCTGATAACGATCGCGATCATCCAGCTTTTCCTTAATATAGGGCGGGAGCGGCATTTGGCCCAGTTCATCCAGGATTTCTTGGAAAATCCCCTTATACGAGAAGGACAAGGTGCGAGCACCCATTTCTCCTTCCTCCTCAATGACCGCCTTTAGTTTCCCATCGCCAAANGAAATCACGTTTCCCTTTTTCAGCTTCTTGCCGGGTTTTACGAGTGCTTCCCAGCGGTCTTCTCCCATATTCTTCAGCAGAAGGACTTCGGCTTTCGCGCCGGTATCCTCCTTTTCGCCGAACAATCGGGCCGGGATCACCTTCGTNTCGTTTAATACGAGCGTGTCGCCCGGATTCAAGCTGTCTATGATATCCGCAAACGTCTGATGGCTAATCTGTCCGCTCTCTTTGTTCAGCGTGAGAAGCCTGGAAGAACTTCGATCCAGCAGCGGCGTCTGCGCAATTAAGTGTTCAGGTAATTCAAAATCATACAAATCCACATTCATGTCGGTCAGTCCTTCGTTATAGTCGTGTTGCGGTAATAGTGTTGGAGTATCTGCTTATAATCATACCCTTCGTCAGCCATTCCTTTGGCACCCCATTGCGACATGCCCAGTCCGTGGCCGAAGCCTTTACCGGTAAATTTAAAGCCCGGAGAGCTTTCGATTACGCGTGCTGTCCCCGTTCCATTCATCACGACGGTGCCGGAGCCTTTGACGTTACCGTTTCCGCTTCCGGAAATGACGGATACCGTTTGACCGCTCGAAATCGTTGATACCGCACCATTCGCGCTCAATACAGTATAACTTCCGGTCGATTCAATATCAAACAATGTGCTTGGAAGACCGTTAAAAGCCGACCGGAACATATCCGGATATTTTACGTCCAGCACTTGGCCGTTGGCTTTCACCGTAAGAGCCCGCCCCGATGGGCCTCGTTCCGTTACATCCAGCGAAGCAATGGAGGCCGGCAGGCTATTGGCGGTTTTTCCTTTTAAAGTGGCCAGCAATTGATCCGAAGTATAAGGGCCTCGAACCCACTCGAAGCTGTTGGATTCCGCGACTTTGTCCAGGACGACGGCCGTTTCTCCCGGATTCATCTTGCTTACGGGCTCAACGTTCGATTGGATCAGCGGCAGCGGGCGCACGTTGGTATCTTTCGCGGTAACAGTCATATAAGGAAGACCTGCCGATGTTGCATTGCCGGTTTCCTTTACATTATCCTCACGCACATAACCCGTAATGCCACTCGGAAGAAGCACATAATACCAAGCTTTAAGCGCGGCCTGCGACGAGGAGTCGCCAGGGCTTTCCACCGCGGCAAACAGATCGTTACGATTGCCCCAGACTTCGGTGGAGTCCGCCGTCATCCCGCCGCTGTTGGAGGAAAACACGGTTTCCACGATTTTACCGTCTTTCATGACGACTTCGCCATCGGTTGCATCCACTGCCTGAATAATGCTCGGATACTCATAAGCTGTCCCATAATAAGCCTGGCTCAGCGTGGTGTCCACGACATGAGCTACTTCGAACTTATTTCCTTGGAAGAGCGCATAGCTGCGCGCTGCCACGGCCTGTGCTTTTAGAGCCTCGGTTCCCCAAGAAGACGGCACCTCCGCCCCCACGACGGAGTATAAGTACTGTTGGAACGGCAATTCGTTGACGAGGTATAATTGACCGTTCTTTTGCCCGATCTCCAAAGCGCCTCGATATGAGCGATCGGATCGTTCCTTCACATTCGTTCCCGCACCAGATTTCCCGTCAACCCGCAGAACGGATTGATTACCTGACAGCATGTAATGCGCCACCCCTTGGGGAGCCGCCAGATTCAGGCTTACGTCACTTCTTATGATAAGCCCCGGCGTTTTGGCGTTCTGTTCAACCAGGCCGCCGGATACTTTGGCAGCTTCTGTCTTGACAGCGGCGAGATCGGCCGTGTTTGCCGCTTCGCCTACCCACACTTCATAAGCCGAAGTTCCCCCGGTCGGCACCATAACATTGAATGCATCCAGACCGGCATCGGCGTACGCCTTACGCACGGTCTCTGCCTCCGTCTCCGATCCGTACGATCCGGCAGACAAATGCAGGGCNCCTTTAACGGCTGGCGTTTGCCCATTCAGATATGCAGCCGCTGTCTTCGCTATCCGAGCAGCCGCATCCGCGGCCGCTTTTTCTGTACCGTACATCCCGGCGTACAGCTTGTACACCTTGCCATCCGCAAACAGCATCGGCTGGTCACTTGTCGCCTGCAGCTTTTTCGCTGCTTCCGAAGCGGCTTTCCAATCCGTTGTCTCAAGCACCTTAACGCGGTATGTATCCACGCTCATCCGGACCTGCTGGTTCGCAGGGATACTCATCAGGGTCTGATGAGTACCGGAAGCAAGCAGCGATGCGGTCAGTGCCTCGGCGGATTTCAGCGTCACGGCATTGGTCGTCGATTTATACTGGCTTCCCAGATCCAGGAACATCGCAACCCGTATCGTATCTAACGAAGGAGCGGCTGCTTGCACGGCGGGCGCGCTCCATATGCTTCCGGCAACAGCCAGCGACAAGAGTCCTTTGGTGGTCCAACCGAATAATGATTTCGTCCAGTTCCTATCCATGTATGTTTTCCTCCTGTAACTAATTGGATATGGTTTAAGGCATAAATGTCATGATTCCTTCAGCTAGCGGCGATCCTCCGGAAAGGGAATGCCTAAATGCTGATAAGCTGTAGGCGTTACGACGCGTCCCCGCGGCGTTCGCTGCAAATAACCGATCTGCAGAAGATACGGTTCATAAACATCCTCTATGGTTTGGCTTTCTTCCCCGATGGTTGCGGCAATGGTATCCAGTCCCACAGGTCCCCCGCGGAAGCTCTTGATCATGGCGTTCAGCATTTTGTGATCGATAAAATCCAGGCCCATCGGATCGATTTGGAGCATCTTCAGCGCTTCCTGCGCGATGCTTGGCGTAATCATGCCGTCGCCCCGAACCTGCGCATAATCGCGGACCCGTTTCAAGAGGCGGTTCGCAATGCGCGGGGTCCCCCGGGATCTTAGGGCAATCTCTTCTGCGGCCTCTCCCAATATCTCGATCCCCAAAAGATCGGCATTGCGTGACACAATGTAGCTCAGCTCATCTACCGTATAGAATTCCAGACGGCTTACCACACCGAAACGGTCCCTCAGCGGCGCTGAGAGCAAGCCAGCCCGGGTTGTGGCGCCAATCAGGGTGAACGGCGGGAGATCCAGGCGAACGGAGCGTGCGCTCGGTCCTTTCCCGATCATAATATCCAGGGCAAAATCCTCCATGGCCGGATACATCACTTCCTCTACCGTCCGGTGCAGCCGGTGGATCTCGTCAATAAACAGGACGTCTCCTTCCTGCAGATTGGTCAGAAGCGCCGCCAAATCGCCAGGTCGTTCGATGGCCGGGCCTGACGTCGTCCGCAGATTAACGCCAAGCTCATTGGCGATAATATTGGCCAGCGTCGTTTTGCCAAGTCCCGGAGGACCGTACAGCAGCACGTGGTCAAGCGCCTCGTTGCGCATTTTTGCAGCCTCGATATATACCTTCAAATTTTCCTTTACTTGATTCTGTCCTATATATTCAGCCAAATAACGCGGACGCAGACTAAGTTCGACAGCCTGTTCGTCCATCATCAGATTGGCGGAAATAATTCGATCGTCCATCTATATAACTCCTCTCTTGCAGCGATTCTCTATCTATCCAGCGAAAAGCTGCTGCAGTGCCCGTTTCATGAGCACATCGACGGATTCGCCGCTTGCGCCGGAATCCTTGATCTTCAGCCATACTTTGTCCAGCTCGCTATCCGTATAACCCAGCGCCTTCAAGCCCTCGCGGGCCTCGGACCATGCCGAGCCGCCATCATCCGATTCCGGCTCCTGGATGGCAAAAAGACCGGTCATCATGCTCGCATTCCCGAATCCTTCAAGCTTATCTTTAAGATCCAGAATCATGCGCTGCGCTGTTTTCTTGCCGATTCCCGGAAGTTTGATCAAGAAGGATATATTCTCTTGATAAATCGCGGAAACCACATGATCCGGGGAGCCTCCGCCGAGTATGCCGAGCGCCACGCGCGGGCCGATTCCCGAGACCTCGATCAGCTTACGGAACAGCTTCTGCTCTTCCCTTGTCGGGAACCCAAACAGCAGAATGGCATCCTCACGGACGTGATGATGGGTGAAGACCGTCACGGTTCCTTCCGTTTTGGCGAAAGCATACGGATTCGGACAAAACACCCGGTATCCTACGCCTTGAACATCCAGCACAATATATTCACTCTCTAAATGGACAACCTGTCCCCGTAAAAAATCGATCATTTTCGCAATACCTCATTTAATTTGGAATTAAGTGTGTAGGAATGGGCGTGGCAGATTGCCACGGCCAGAGCATCCGCCACATCATCGGGCTTGGGGATGCTCTGCAGCTTCAGGAACATCCTGACCATTTCCTGTACCTGCTTCTTCTCCGCCTTGCCATAACCGACGATGGCCTGCTTAACCTGCATAGGCGTATATTCTGCAATCGGGAGTCCGCGCTGGACCGCCGCCAATATGAGGACTCCTCTCGCCTGGGATACGGACATCGCGGTGGTGACGTTGCGGTTAAAAAACAATTTCTCGAACGCAACGGCCTCCGGCTCGTATTTATCGATAAGCTGCAGCATGCCTTCATACACGTGGTGCAGCCTCTCTTCATCCGGTGTATGAGCTTCCGTCTGGATGCAGCCATACTGGACCGGCGTAACTTTGCTTCCAACCTTATCGACAAACCCGAAACCCACAATCGCAATCCCCGGGTCGATTCCTAAAATGCGCAAACCAATCTCTCCTCTGATGAAGCGAACATATGTATCGTTCTCCCATTATAACAAAAGTTCGGCCTCAGTTGAGGAAAAACTTTGATCCCATAAGCCACAGTTCTATGTCCTCCATGACGGCACCGCCAATGGAACGGCGAAACACCAAAAAAACCGCCCGGAAAAATTCCGGGCAGCTGCNACTTCGGTGATGAAGCGACAAGCATAGACGTTTCAAGGGCTAGGGCTCATGACATTTTCGGCCATATCCCGTGCATAGTCGCTAAAGGTTGACAGTACACTGTTGTACTCTTCCATGTCTTGAATTCGAATACCTTCTTCAAGCTGTTGAATCACGTCTTTAGGCAAAGAGGATTCCATCGAGCCGACATCCAGTTGGAAGAAGGTGCGCATGACCTTCTCTTCTTCCGGCGGGCCGTCAAACAACGTCAAGTTCCCGTTGGCATCGATGCTCATATAGGCTTGCCGCTTGCAGGCGGGTGAAAGGTCGGATACGGTTTGCTCGAGCCAGACATTTCCTCTATTATCCAATCGCCCCTGCCATAAAGGATTTTTATTCATCAGTTCATAAATGCCGTCCGCCGTGAGCTTTCCCATATCCTGCTCTTCAATGCCGCAGACATACGTGATGCGGACATGAACATGCTTCTTTCCCTTCGAAGTATTCAGCTTCTGCATGAATTCCCTCTGATCCTGCCTGCGTTCCTCCTGCTTATCATCCTCGATTTGCAAGTATTGCATCGTTTCCACAGCCAGCGGCGTTTCATCGAAAGGAGCGGTGAGCAGCCTCTTCATCTGATCGGTTATATTCTGGCCGGACCATACCATGACACCTACGAGCACTACGATCGAACTAGACCAAATCGCGCGTCTCCAACGTCTCCAACGTTTTCTGAACAGTTTCTTGAAGAAATGAAAAACACTCAAGGTTATCCCCTTCTATTCAATGTTTTTCATATTGTGACCGGGATGCTGTCAAAATATTCAGTTCCGCTCTTGCCGTTGGTATCATTTTCTATCCATAACAAAGAAAGACCGCCTTCAGATATACTGAAAGCGATCTTTCGGTTCGAATCGGGATGACACGATTTGAACATGCGACCCCCTGGTCCCAAACCAGGTGCTCTACCAAGCTGAGCTACATCCCGTTAATTAATGCCGGTGAAGGGACTCGAACCCCCACGGTTTCCCTCACGATTTTGAGTCGCGCGCGTCTGCCAATTCCGCCACACCGGCACAAAGAAATTTCATAAGTTAAGCATATGTTTGTAAAAATGGCACGCCCTGAGAGATTCGAACTCCCGACCTTTTGATTCGTAGTCAAACGCTCTATCCAGCTGAGCTAAGGGCGCAAAATGGAGCGGACGACGGGAATCGAACCCGCGACCCTCGCCTTGGCAAGGCGATGCTCTACCGCTGAGCCACGTCCGCAAATATGATATGTATTCCAATTCCAGCTCTCTTGGTAAAGATGGTGAGCCATGAAGGACTCGAACCTTCGACACCCTGATTAAAAGTCAGGTGCTCTACCAACTGAGCTAATGGCTCTTATCACTAAGAGTTAAAGAATGGCGGAACTGACGGGATACTCTCTCTTCGTTCGAGACTGCGAAGTCTATGCTAACGAAGCTAAGCTCCGACGAACCCAATATGGATTCTCATCCCTGAAGCTAATAAGAATGGCGGAACTGACGGGATTCGAACCCGCGATCTCCTGCGTGACAGGCAGGCATGTTAGGCCTCTACACCACAGTTCCAAGAGGCATTATCGCTATTGCGATATAATTTGGTTGCGGGGGCAGGATTTGAACCTACGACCTTCGGGTTATGAGCCCGACGAGCTACCGAACTGCTCCACCCCGCGTCATTAAAAGGATTGCTTGTATGGGATCCCCGAAAAGTAATCGGAATTACCTGCGAAGCGTGAGCTTCACTTTATGGGGATGAATCATGGTGGAGGCTGAGGGGATCGAACCCCCGACCCTCTGCTTGTAAGGCAGATGCTCTCCCAGCTGAGCTAAGCCTCCATCTGAATTATTACATGCATTAAAGAAAGTGGTGACCCGTAGGGGATACTCTCACTTCGTTCGAGACTGCGAAGTCTATGCTTACGAAGTTATCCTCCGACGAACCGACGGGTTTCTCATCCCCTGATGCATGAAAGAAAGTGGTGACCCGTAGGGGATTCGAACCCCTGTTACCTCCGTGAAAGGGAGGTGTCTTAACCCCTTGACCAACGGGCCGTATATAAAGTCCTTGCTGGCGGAGAGAGAGGGATTCGAACCCTCGAGACGCTTTTGGCGCCTACACGATTTCCAATCGTGCTCCTTCGGCCAACTCGGACACCTCTCCGTATGGCTCCCCGAACAGGACTCGAACCTGTGACAACTCGATTAACAGTCGAGTGCTCTACCAACTGAGCTATCAGGGAATATGTACCGCTTGGCGACGTCCTA
>Ga0055538_1000458_pt1 | contig 15381 bp, 14 predicted proteins | sample AraplaCvi_mLB_r2_2_FD_55038 | JGI IMG/M metagenome (GOLD analysis project Ga0055538, IMG submission 55038) | Arabidopsis root microbial communities from North Carolina, USA - plate scrape CL_Cvi_mLB_r2 | ecosystem: Host-associated > Plants > Roots > Endosphere | place: USA: North Carolina | reverse complement strand
AGTCCATATAAGGATATGGTATAATGACAAGGTATATTTTAAGGTTATACCAGAGAAGTTAAAGTTAGGAGCGATCATGACCGTGATACCCAATCCACAACACCCATCCTTAATGCTCGTCGACGGGATGGCTTTATTATTTCGTGCTTATTATGCAACCGCGTCCAGCGGTTATATCCGCCGTACCAAAGCGGGCGTGCCGACCAACGCGATATACGGTTTCCTGCGGTATATGTGGGATGCCATCGATAAATTTCAGCCTACCCATGTGGCTTGCTGCTGGGATATGGGCTCAAAAACATTCCGTACGGAGCAATTCGCCTCGTATAAAGGCAATCGTCCGGAAGCGCCGGATGACTTGGTTCCACAGTTCTCNNTGGTNCGCGACGTGACGGAATGCCTCGGGATCCCGAATCTGGGCGTTGTGGGTTATGAGGCCGATGACTGCATCGGTACGCTTGCCAGACGGTTCGGCGATAGCATGAACGTCATGATCCTGTCGGGCGACCACGATTTGCTTCAGCTCGTGAACGATTCGACTTCGGTCATCATTATGAAAAAGGGGCATGGCAATTATATGCACTATACCCCGGAGACGCTTTATGCCGAAAAGGGTCTTTCTCCAAGACAGGTGATCGATGTTAAAGGTCTGATGGGAGATACGAGCGACAATTATCCGGGCGTACGCGGGATCGGCGAGAAGACGGCAGTCAAGCTGATCCAGGAATATGAATCCGTGGAAGGCATCCTTGCGAATCTCGATTCATTGACCAAAGGGATTCGCACCAAGATTGAAGCGGATCTGGAGATGCTGCATCTGTCCAGGGCCCTGGCCGAAATTCATTGCGAGGTTCCGATGGAATGCGAGCTCGATTTGTGCCGCCTGAGCGTGGATCACGAACGTGCGTTAACCAAACTGGAGGAGCTGGAAATGAAGAGTCTGGGCCATCTTTTTGGGGTGGCGGTGGTTTCCTAGCCACTTCGGTCGAAGACGTCGTACCGGAGACATCCGCAGCAGGCCGAGNCACTTCTTCAATTTATCCGGAAGCCTAAAAAGAAGCGGGCTTCTTCACGGTGGCTGNATCGTGTTTATGGNGATGTCGTCGTGNCCACGACGGATATACTCGGTATGCCGGAATGGCAGTCGATAAAAAACATCACTGCTGTCCAGCATCAGTGCCTTTATACTGGGATTAGCGGCGCACGCTGGATGTCCCGGCGCGCGTATGTCGGCAAAACGGCCGGCGAAATGCTGCGTCTCGGAACGGGCAAAGGCAGAGATAGAGGCAGGCAGACTTGACGGGAGCACAATGTTTACATATGCTTCGAATAGAGCTTGTTAGCAACCATATAGAGAACAAGGCACAGCACATCGTGGAGAGGATGGAAGAAGCATGAGTTTACTTGGAGCAATTGAAGCAGGAGGAACCAAGTTCGTTTGCGGCGTGGGTACGGAGGATGGAACGGTTGTGGAGCGAGTGAGCTTTCCGACGACAACGCCTGAAGAAACCATGGCAAACGTCTTTAACTTTTTTGCGGATAAGGATATAGAGGCAATCGGAGTCGGTTCGTTCGGACCGATTGACCCGGTGAAAGGCAGCCCGACCTATGGCTGCATTACAACAACGCCGAAGCCGCATTGGAGCAATTACAATATCGTCAAAGCATTGGAAGAGCGTTTTGACGTTCCGATCGGATTTGATACGGACGTAAACGGAGCGGCTCTTGGAGAATATACGTGGGGGGCGGCCCAGGGACTGGACAGCTGTCTTTATATCACCATCGGAACGGGAGTAGGGGCAGGCGCCGTGGTATCCGGCGAACTGATTCACGGCTTGTCCCATCCGGAGATGGGGCATATTTACGTCCGCCGTCATCCGGAAGACAAATATGAAGGCACTTGTCCTTATCATGCAGACTGTTTGGAGGGGCTTGCTGCGGGACCGTCTCTTGGCAAACGCTGGGGTGTTCCCGGCGTGGAATTGACGCCGGATCATCCGGCTTGGGAGATGGAAGCTTATTATCTCGCTCAAGCACTGATGAATTATGTCCTCATCTTGTCCCCTCAGCGGATCGTGATGGGTGGAGGCGTGATGAAGCAGGAGCAGCTGTTCCCGCTGATCCGCACGAAGCTTCAAGAGCTGCTGGCAGGATATGTTCAGCATCCAAGCCTTCATGACGGGATCGATCAATTCATCGTTCCGCCGATGCTCGGCGATAATGCGGGTCTCTGCGGCGCATTGGCATTGGCCAAGCTGGCAGTGGATGAAGCCAAGAGCATTCAAGCTTAGCCTGATTTCTTATATAGGCAAGTTTAAAATGGATTGGATTCTATTACAGATCATGGTATTATAGTTTCAACAGTATAATGTATGGAACGAAGGAAGCACCTTTCTTGCCGCTGTGCGGAGGAGAGGTGCTTTTTTGCGTTGTTCCGCCTTTATGCTGATTGCGTAAACGGGAGGTTATCGAGGGATGCAAATTGTGTTCATGAATCGGATGAGCGGAGCGGATGAGTCAGGTCATCTCCGTTCGGCTCAAGTATGGATCGGCGAGGAAGAAGGAGGATGGCGGCTCGGCTGGCGGAATATGGAACCGGACGGTGAAGTTTCCGATGACGAATGGTATGAAGGCAACTCATGGAATGAGCTGCTGTGCGTGTATCGGCACCAGCTTGCGAAGAAGCTCGGAGAAGGCTTCCGCCCGCTAATCGAAGGGGTATTTCATGAACCGGGGGAGACCGGGAGCAAGAATCTCGGCACTCAGAAGCTGCAGTGTTACAGCGAGCTGTATGGATCGGAGGAGCTGTACACGGAGCTGTGCGCCTGGCGGAGGAGAAAGGCCGCATCCGGAAGAAAAGCGCCCTATTTCATTGCCAGCAACCGGGTGCTGCGCATGATCAGCGCCTTTGTTCCCCAGAGTGAGGAAGAGCTGCTGCAGCTTCCGGGAATCGGGGTTAGCAAGGCTTCGGAGCATGGGGTGGAATGGCTGGAGATCACAGCGAAAACCGAGCGAACCACAACGTTTCCATTGGATTGGGTGGATGCGCAGCTGCCGGAAGAGGAGTTCTTGTCCTGGCTGTATAAACAGAAGGAACAGAGATTTCAGCAGGAGCTTGATCGCTTCCGAACTCGCCGTGCGATGCTGATTGGCATAGCCGAGGGCGCTTCGCTGACCGAGCTTGAAGCGCGTACCTCGTTGTCGCGTCGGGATTTGGTCGAGGAATTGGAAGGGCTTGAGAAGGAAGGCTATGATACGGAGCAACTGCTCCAGGTCGAATTGAACACGATGACGGCTTCGGAGCAGGAAAACGTATGGAAGGCGTTTGAAGAATTGGGCGATACGTTTCTTAAACCTGTGTTACAGCGGGTATACGGACAGGGACAAGCCGAGAACGCAGAAGCAGAAGAGCTGGGCGGAACGGAGAGGCTGTATGAGCGCCTTCGTCTCATACGGATCCGCTTTCGGCGGGATCAGCCCGGGAAAGCGAATGCCGGTTAATCTGCCTTAAACGAAGTCAGGACGGATTCTCCTGGTTGCCGGGAGATCCGTCCTGATGCTAATTNGCNGTGCATGTAGATTGAGTTTTAGTTGCGGCNGTTCGTATGAACCGCTGTGAGCCGGCCAGTACTCTCCNCTTTTGATCAGGGTGTCTCATATCCAATCCTTTTTACGGAACAGATAAAACATGAGCGCGCCGGCAAAAACCATGATGCCGATAACCACATAATAGGAATATCTCCAATGAAGTTCCGGCATATACTCAAAGTTCATGCCGTAGATGCCCGTAATCAGCGTCAATGGAATAAAGATCGTTGTAATAGCGGTAAACACGCGCATGATTTCATTGGCCCGATTGGCGATACTGGATTGGTAGGCTTCCCGAAGGTTCCCCATGAGATCCCGATAGGTCTCGAACGTTTCGGAAATTTTAACGGCATTTTCATAGATATCGCTAAAGTATTTCTGCAGCTGGTCATCGATCAGCCGAAGATCTTTTTTGTTGAGCGTATTGATAACTTCCTTCTGAGGTCCAAGCACCTTTTTCAACCAAAGAATCTCGCTTCGCAGACCGATGATCTCGCTAAGATGGGATTTTTTGGTATGCATCAGAATGTCTTCCTCCAGCTTTTCAATCCGCGCTTCAATTCGGTCCCCTACGGAGAAGTAGTTGTCCGTGACGAGGTCGATCAAGAGATAGAGGAAGCGGTCAGGCGTGCTGACTTCATCCTCCCAGAGAAGCGGTTTGACGGTGCGAAGCTCGTGGATCTTTTGCTTGGTCACCGTAATAATAAAATGCCTGCCCAGGAAAACATTCAATGCCCGAAGGAAAATCTCTTCATCGTCAAACCGGATGCTGTTCACGACGATAAAATAGTGGTTCTCATATATTTCAATTTTGGGACGCTGCTCCTCTTCGCTGAGGCAATCCTCAACGGCAAGATCATGCAGGGAGAAGAGGGGCTGCAGTTCAGCTAAATCATCCACGTCCGCATCCAGCCAGTAGAAGCCGCTGGCCGGAGCTGTCAGCGTCATTTCGATGTCATCAACAGGGGTAAATACGCCCGAATCGACCAACCGGATTTTCATCTGATATCACTCCTTTGTCTAATCCAAGCTGCTTAAGTCAAGCAGTTAAGGCACAGGATATCAGCCCACCGGTGTACGGGCATAAATCGAGGAAGGTTAGAATACGATAAAAAGCGCATGAAAAATAACGCTGCCCTCTGCCGGTAAGCTGATCTTGATCCTATGCGGTTGTGCGTCTTGTGCATCCAGTTTCTGGCTCGGGTCACCGTCCATCTTCCATGTCACCTCTTTCATACTCGGTTTTAAACAGCACTTGTCTAGTATAACGCCGGGTGTAGGACCTTTCAAGTGAAATCCGGAGCAGTCCAAGGGCCATGATATAAGGTATGGAAACCTTTGGTGAAGTGTGACAAACTCATGAAAAGGTTCTTGACGAAAAATTGAGGATGATTTAAAGTAGGTATCAATTACGAAACAATTCCAAACAACTGAATAAAGCGAAATCTTATCAAGAGCAGGTGGAGGGACTAGCCCTATGAAACCCGGCAACCGGCGGCAACATCGCACGGTGCTAATTCTTGCAGGAGATACGACGATGTATAAGCCGTTGTATAGCCTGACAGATGAGAGAGGCGCATTGTGATACGTATATGATGACCTTTCTCTACTTCGAGAAAGGTCTTCTTGCGTTTATACAGTCTAACGCTCTTTCTCACAGCTTTATGGATGTATCATTTCATATTTCGAAGGAGTGAGCCGAGATGCCAATTAAAATTCCGGATGCCCTGCCGGCAAAGGAAGTTCTGGCTGGAGAAAACATTTTTGTCATGGATGAGAGTCACGCGTTTCATCAGGATATCCGCCCGCTGCGGATTGCGATCCTGAATTTGATGCCAACCAAGGAAACGACAGAGACCCAGCTGCTGCGATTGATCGGGAACTCCCCGCTCCAGGTGGATGTCGTCCTTCTTCACCCGAGTTCCCACGTATCGAAGAATACGTCGGCCGAGCATTTGAAATCATTTTACAAAACCTTTGAAGAAGTGAAGAACCGTCGTTTTGACGGCATGATCATTACAGGAGCTCCGGTCGAGCAGCTGGAGTTCGAAGAAGTGAATTACTGGGATGAGCTTACTGAAATTTTTGAATGGACCAAGACGCATGTGACCTCTACGCTCCATATCTGCTGGGCGTCGCAAGCCGGGCTTTATTATCATTACGGCGTGCCGAAATACAGCCTCGAGGAAAAATGCTTTGGCGTGTTTCCGCATACGATCAATGAAGCGTGTACCAAGCTGCTCCGCGGATTTGACGAAATGTTCTTTGTCCCGCATTCCCGTCATACGGAAGTTCGGCGCGAAGACATAACAGGCGTGGACGATTTGGTTATCTTGTCCGAGTCCGAGGAAGCAGGGATTTATTTGGTATCAAGCCGGGACGGCAAGCAGATTTTTGCCACAGGGCATTCCGAGTATGATGCGGACTCCCTGAAATGGGAGTATGACCGGGACGTTGCCAAAGGCATGGACATCGCGCTGCCTCGCAACTATTATCCGAACGATGATCCAACAAGAACGCCTCCGTCCATATGGCGCGCGCATGCAAACTTATTATTCACTAATTGGCTCAATTACTATGTATATCAGGAAACGCCATATGACATCGGTCCGCAAATATAAAAGCGTACGGGAGGAGAGTTTGTGATGGAGAAGAAACCTTTGAATATAGAGAGCCGGCTGGCACAGATCGGATCGGTGCAGGAACCGGTAACCGGCGCTGTGAATTTTCCGATTTATCAGGCTACGGCATACCGCCANCCTAAATTAGGCCAGAGCACGGGGTTTGATTATGCCCGCACCAAGAATCCGACCCGTTCGGTGCTCGAGGATGCTTGCGCCGAGTTGGAATCCGGTGACGCCGGCTTTGCCTGCAGCTCGGGCATGGCGGCCCTTCAGACGATTTTTGCGCTGTTCGGTCAAGGCGACCACCTGATCGTATCGCTCGATCTGTACGGAGGAACGTATCGGCTGCTGGAGCGGATCATGTCCAAGTTCGGGGTAACGGCAACCTACGTGGATACAAACGACTTGGATGCGCTGGAAGGATCCAGACGACCGAACACGAAGGCCGTATTTATCGAAACGCCGACGAATCCGCTCATGATGGTTACAGATATCGAAGCCGTCTGTACGTGGGCAAGACGCCATCAATTGATCAGCATCGTGGATAATACGCTGCTAACCCCGTATTTCCAGAGACCCATCGAGCTTGGGGCGGATATCGTCATACATAGCGCCACCAAGTATCTGGGAGGGCATAACGATGTGCTGGCAGGCATTATCGTGACGAAGGGCAAGGAATTATCCGAGGAGATGGCCTTCCTTCATAACTCCATCGGGGCGGTGCTGAGTCCTTCCGATTCCTATCAGTTAATGAGGGGAATGAAGACACTCGCGCTTCGCATGGACCGGCACGAATCGAATGCAACCGCGGTGGCAACCTTTTTGACAACCCACCCGGCGATCGGTGAGGTGTATTACCCGGGGCTGCCGGATCATCCGGGGCATGAGATCCAGAATCGCCAATCCAGCGGCAACACGGGCATCTTCTCCTTCAAGGTGAAGGACGCCCGCTATGTCGAGCCGGTGCTGCGGCACATCAAACTGATTGCATTCGCAGAAAGCCTCGGAGGCGTCGAGTCCCTGATGACATACCCGGCCGTCCAGACCCATGCGGACATCCCGCTTGAGATTCGGGAAGCGATCGGCGTGGACGACCGCTTGCTTCGGTTCTCGGTCGGCATCGAGCATGCGGATGACCTGATCGCGGATTTGGATGCTGCGCTGGGCGCGGCTATGGCAGAAGTGGAAGGGAGCACGGGAGCATGAGCATCGATAAAGGACCATCCGGCTTGGAAACCCAAACCAAGCAGGTATCAGCAAAACGGGGACACGAAGAAGAACTCCGTTTCGAGACGAAATTATTGCATTTCGGCGGGGAAATCGACCGGGCAACCGGCGCCTCAAGCGTTCCGATCTATCAAGCCTCGACGTTTCATCATGAAGACGTCTTTAACCCGCCGCTGCACGATTACAGCCGCTCCGGCAATCCGACGCGGCAGGCGCTGGAAGATTATATCGCCCTCTTGGAAGGAGGCGTGCGCGGCTTCGCTTATGCTTCCGGCATGGCGGCGATCTCCAGCTCGTTCATGCTGCTGTCCGCGGGCGATCACATGATCGTGACGGAGGACGTATACGGCGGAACCTACCGCCTGCTGACCAGCATACTGAGCCGTATGGGCATCGAGAGCACCTTCGTCGACATGACCGATCTGGATCAGGTGAAGGCGGTCCTCAAACCGAATACAAAAGCGGTTTATATGGAAACCCCTTCGAACCCGACCTTGAAAATTACCGACATCGGCGCTGTCACGGATTGGGCAAAGGAGCAAGGCCTGCTTACCCTGCTGGACAATACGTTCATGACGCCGTTCTATCAGCGCCCGATCGAGTTCGGCGTGGATATCGTCATCCACAGCGCAACCAAATTCCTTGGCGGACACAGCGATGTGCTGGCAGGTCTCGCCGTAGCCAGAACCCAGGAGCTGGGAGACCAATTGAAACAGCTGCAAAATGGTTTGGGCACGGTGCTTGGGGTCCAGGATTCCTGGCTCCTTATGCGGGGCATGAAGACGCTCAGCACTCGGATGGCCCACTCCGAGCAAAGCGCGGCCAAGCTGGCGGCCTGGCTGCAAGGGAGAAGNGACATTGAGCAAGTGTATTACCCTGGCCTCTTGAATCATCCGGGACGGGAAGTCCATGAGAAGCAGTCGAGCGGTTACGGCGCGGTCATCTCCTTTGACGTCGGCTCAGGCGAGCGTGCGAAGCAGGTGCTGAACCGCGTGAAGCTGCCGCTGGTAGCCGTCAGCCTGGGAGCCGTGGAGAGCATCCTGTCGTATCCGGCGATGATGTCCCATGCGGCCATGGGCGAGAAGGTCCGGCATGAGCGCGGCATTACCGACGGTTTGCTCCGCTTCTCGGTCGGACTGGAGGATGTGGATGACCTGATTGCCGATTTGGACCAGGCCTTTTCTGCCAGCAACTAAAGATTTTTAAGAAGCGATAATCTCATTTGAAGATTTGCCAAATCATAGAATTCGGCATCCTGTCACGGACGGGATGTCGTTTTTAATGGCGGAATGTGGTAGGATGGGATAGATGAAGTTTTACTGGTGATTTGTATCTTGTTTTAAGTAGGGAGGCTGCAAGAATGAGTGCGGTAAACCGTATATTGGATAAAGCTTTACGCGGTGAGCGTTTAAATTTGGAAGATACCGTGACCCTTTTTGAGAGTGATGAGATCGAGAAGATTGGCCATGCGGCGGATGTGATGACCAAGCGCCTGCATCCGGATCCCATCACGACGTTTGTTATCGGCCGGAATATCAACTACACCAACATATGTGATGTATTCTGCCGTTTCTGTGCTTTTTATCGCAGACCCGGCTCTTCCGAGGGCTATGTTCTGCCGGATGAGACGATCTTCCAGAAGATTCAGGAAACCGAGGACGTTAATGGCACTGAAATTTTGATGCAGGGTGGAGTCAATCCGGATTTGCCTTTCAATTATTATACGGATCTGCTTCGCAACATTAAGAAGCGGTTTCCCAACATTACGATGCATTCCTTCTCCCCGGCGGAAATCATGAAGATGGTGGAGATCTCCGGGCTCACACTCGAAGAGGTAATGCGCGAGCTTCACAGCGCGGGTCTGGACTCGCTGCCTGGCGGCGGTGCGGAGATTCTGGATGATCGCATCCGCAAAAAAGTCAGCCGTTTGAAAGGTACATGGCGCCAATGGATGGATGTCATGCAAACGGCCCATAAGGTCGGCATGAACACGACGGCTACCATGGTCATCGGTCTTGGCGAAACGATGGAGGAACGGGCGCTGCACATGCTTCGCGTACGCGAAGCACAGGATGAATGCATCCAGAACGGGTATGACTCCAAAGGGTTCCTGGCCTTCATTCCGTTTACCTTCCAACCGGACAACACGAACCTCAAGCGCGAGCGCGAAACGCCGGAAGCGTACCTGAAGACGGTAGCCATCGGCCGGCTTGCGATCGACAACGTGCCGAACCTGCAATCGTCCTGGGTAACGATGGGGCCTGAGGTCGGCAAGCTGTCGCTCAGCTACGGCTGCAACGACTTCGGCAGCACGATGATGGAGGAGAACGTGGTGTCTTCCGCAGGCGCCGTGTACAAGGTCAACATTGAATCGATTATTCAATTAATTCGCGAGACCGGCAACATTCCGGCTCAGCGCAACACCCGGTATGAAATCCTTCGGGTGTTCGAGGATAGCAGCACCGTGGAGCGCGACTTCGTAATGCAGAACTAATCGCATATTATAACCCTAAATCCGTAAGACGGGCCGACTCGGCCCGTTTTTTATTTAGATATCAGAAAGTATAAACTCCAAAGCATGATTCTTCCTGAGATCGCAATGAACAATAACATTAAGAGCGGCAGGCCTTTCATTGGAATGTGCGTGGATAAACATTTTTAATATGCGCGCCGGGACTTGCTTGTTTTTCCAAGCAGGAGTTCCGTATATCCCCGAGCGGGTCCCCATATACTGAAAAGGGAACTCGAAAGGAGTGATTCCATGGAACTGTTCAGCATTTCTGTCGTTACGCGGACGGAGGACGAGAAAAAGGCGTTCCACCGCATATTTTCAGACAAGCAGAAAGAGCTACATAAACAGTGCAAGCCTCTCAAATTCACATTCAGCGCTTCGAATGACCGCGTGATTTGGACGTGCTCCGGCAAGCTTCCGCTGTCTTCGTGGACCGCATCGGCTGACACGCTGCGCCGGCTTGCTGCCGAAGCAGTCACGGCTTATATTCTGGAGGAGAAGGAGCAGGAGATTGCTGCACGGTTAATGTTCGCGGAATTCGAGTTTGATGATGAGGAAGAAGCAGGGCGGNTCTTGCAGTGGTTTTTGATGCTCCTGCAAAAAGAAGACGGCCCGACCGGAGATTTCTGGCAGAGCCGCAAACGNAAGCTGTCCGAAGGCATATATCAATGCCTTAACGAGGCGCCGGAGCTCAATCTGGACGGTTTCATGACCTTCCGGCTTCGGTCCTATGAACAGGAGCTTCGCGAGATGGCCGAGTACGCGGTGGATGAGTTCATGCTTGATCAGCAGTATGAGGAGTTCGTAAGCCTGCTGAAATATTTCGTTTATTTTCAGGAGCCCAAAATGCCGCTGGTACACGTCATTCATAAAGGGGGAGAGGACTTTTTGCTGCTGGACGGCAATCTTCGCCCGATCGAACGCCCTCGTGACGACGGACTGGTTATGGAAAGGCTGGATCAGGAGATGGAGATTGAGGATATGGTCGTCAGCACGCTGATTTCGGTATCTCCGGCCCGCATGATTATCCACACAAGACAGCCGGAGCTTCCCGTCATCGCCACATTAGCCCATATCTTTGATAACCGGGCCGAAGTATGNTGCAGCTGTCCAGAATGCAGTGCGCTTCTTGGAAGCGGACGAATGATGACTTGACGCACCGAAGCGGTCAGGATTATAATTACTGATAAATTCACGTAAAAGCTTTGACAAAGACATGAATCAATCCGGATTCGACCGCTCAGAGAGAGGAAACCTCGGCTGCAATTTCCTCCGGTTCGCCATTGATTTACCCCTTTGTAGCTGTGTCGTCGAACCCGCAAGTCATCAAGAATGCGGATGAGTAGGCTTCACCGGTTCATGACCGTTACTCAATGCTGATGAAGGATCTTAATCGATTATGTACCGGGTACATAAGAGGTTGGAGAGATCGAATTAGGGTGGAACCACGGGTATAACACTCGTCCCTTCGCGGGACGGGTGTTTTTTGCATGTTCCGGTATCCTTCGCTGAAGTTCAGGCAGGCTTGTGAACAGCCCAAGGCCTTGCTTCACGGGGAGACTAACGCGTCCTTCATATATGGAAGAAACGTGAAAACTTTTTTGGGGAGGAATGCAAGGTGGCTATTAGCATTAAACTGCCTGACGGCTCCGTACGGGAGTATGAGGCTGGCAGCNATATCGAGGATGTGGCTGCGTCGATCAGCAGCGGACTGAGAAAGAATGCCGTTGCGGGAAAAATGGACGGGATCGTCGTGGATTTATCCACTCCGCTTCAGGACGGAGCGCTGATCGAAATCGTAACGCAGGATACGCCCGAAGGGCTTGANGTNATGCGCCACAGTACAGCGCATTTGCTGGCTCAGGCAACCAAGCGTTTGTATGGACAGAAAGAAGTCAAGCTTGGCGTAGGGCCGGTCATCGAAGACGGCTTCTATTACGACATGGACCTGGAAGAGCCTTTGAATCCGGAGGATCTGCAGAAGATCGAGAAGGAAATGGAACGCATTATCGGCGAGAACCTCCCGATCGTCCGCAAGGAAGTGAGCCGTGCGGAAGCGCTGCGCATTTTCGGCGAGCTTGGGGATCCATACAAGCTGGAGCTGATCAACGCGCTTCCGGAGGACAGCATCATCACGATTTACGAGCAGGGCGAATTCTTCGACCTTTGCCGTGGACCGCACGTCCCTTCAACCGGCAAAATCAAGGTGTTCAAGCTGATGAACGTGGCAGGCGCATACTGGCGCGGCGACAGCAAGAACAAAATGCTTCAGCGTGTTTACGGTACGGCGTTTGTGAAAAAAGCGCAGCTCGACGAGCATCTTCGCCTGCTGGAGGAAGCCAAAAAGCGCGACCATCGCAAACTGGGCAAGGAATTGCAAATGTTTACGTTCTCTCAGCTCGTTGGACAAGGCTTGCCGATCTGGCTGCCTAACGGCGCGAAGCTGCGTCGTACCCTGGAGCGTTATATCGTGGACATGGAGGAACGTCTGGGTTACCAGCACGTGTACACTCCTGTACTCGGAAACGTGGAGCTGTACAAAACCTCCGGTCACTGGGAGCACTATCAGGAGGACATGTTCCCGAAAATGGAAATGGACAACGAGGAGCTTGTTCTGCGTCCGATGAACTGCCCTCACCATATGATGGTATATAAGAGCGATATGCACAGCTACCGGGATCTGCCGATCCGCATTGCNGAGCTTGGCATGCAGCACCGCTACGAGATGTCCGGCGCACTGACCGGCTTGCATCGCGTGCGCGCGATGACGCTGAACGACTCGCATATTTTCTGCCGTCCGGATCAGATCAAGGAAGAGTTTGCCCGGGTCATTCAGCTGATCATGACGGTCTACAAGGATTTCGGCATTCACGACTATCGCTTCCGTCTGTCTTACCGGGATCCGCAGGATACCGAGAAGTACTTCCAGAANGACGAAATGTGGGAAATGTCCCAGCGCATGCTGCGTGAAGTAGTGGAGAGCCTGGACATGCCGTTCTATGAAGCGGAAGGCGAAGCTGCCTTCTACGGACCGAAGCTTGACGTTCAGATCCGCACGGCACTAGGCAAGGAAGAAACGCTNTCCACCGTTCAGCTCGACTTCCTGCTGCCTGAGCGCTTTGAGCTGGAATATGTCGGCGACGATGGCCAGAAGCACCGTCCTGTCGTAATCCACCGCGGGATTCTGGGCACCATGGAACGCTTTACGGCCTTCTTGCTTGAGAATTTTGCAGGGGCGCTGCCGTTGTGGCTTTCCCCGGTACAGGTCAAAGTCATTCCGGTATCCAACGCCTTTGAAGACTACGCCAAGGAAGTGGCCGAGAAGCTTCAATTCGCCGGTATTTCCGTAGAGCCGGATCTTCGCAACGAGAAGCTGGGCTACAAGATTCGCGAAGCACAGCTCGAGAAGATTCCATACATGTTCATCGTTGGCGAGAATGAGAAAAGTGCCGGAGCGGTTTCCGTCCGCAAGCGCGGCGAAGGGGACATCGGAGCCCAGCCGCTGGACGAAATCATCCTCAAGCTGCGTGAAGAAATTAACACCCATGTGGTTTAGTTTAGCCGTAAAAGATAAGTAACCGAGGAAACATGCAGACCTCTGCCATGACGTATATTCTATTCGAGAAGTGGGAACCCTCGCTAGTAAGGGGGAGGTATTCACATGATCCAATGGAAAACATGGCAGAGGTTTTTTGCTGGTTTTATTTNATCAGCCATCTTGTTCAGCGCAGGCTCTACGGCAGTAGAGGCCCGCAATTTGATTCTAAGCGAATCCTACGAATCGACGGACACCCGAAATGTGTATGAACCGTCAGAGGAAATACAAGGCTCCGATTACGTGGAGATGTCTCGCTTCTATGCGCTTCGCGTGGTAGGTTTTAGTGATATGAATAGATATTTGGAGGTTCCAAGTACGGGGCCGAAGACCAGTGAGCCCGGCAAGAAACGCGAGTCCATGCCGGTGCTTGCCCCGAGGGAGGATCAGGTGCTGCATACGGTGAAGGTAACCGCTACGGGATACACGGCAGGTTACGAGTCGACCGGGAAGAAGCCGGGACATCCCCAGTATGGAATCACCTACTCCGGNGTGAAGGTCAAGCGGGATCGAAATACGCTGTCTACGATTGCCGCGGATCCTGATGTATTTCCGCTCGGCAGCATTCTCTATATTCCCGGCTATGGGTATGGGATCGTAGCGGATATCGGGTCAGCCATCAAGGGCCGGAAGATTGANCTCTATTTCTCCACCACCAAGCAGGTGTTTAAGGAGTGGGGGAAAAAGGACGTTGAGGTGCAGGTCATCAAAACCGGAAGCGGCAAATGCACGGAAGCCATGCTGAGAACCTTGGAGGACGCGATTGAGACCTATCGTTTCCTGCCATCATCCGTGCTGGAGGAAGCCATTTAGGGATTTTGCTGCGCGTCTTTGGCAGTAAACATTTAAGAATAATGACACCCTGTTCATCACATACTACTTTTCGGGGGCCAAACCCCTGAAGAGGATGATGGTATCGCAAATGAACAGGGAGGTGAATATTGTGGCTAAAAAGAACAAAGTGCAAGAGAACTTTAAAACACCTAACGAAAAGTTTAACGCTGAGTTTGCTGAAGAGACCAGCATCGCCAGCAACCCAAAAGGGAACTCCAAAGTACAGGAGAACTACAAAAAACCGAACGAGAAGTTTGACGCTGAGTTTGGCGATCTGAACACACCAGGGGACCATTCTGCAAACCGTTAAGGTGTAGATGTCAACGCCCGTTCGTGCAGCAATAAGACCTTCGCTTAAAGCGGAGGTCTTTTATTATGGACTGATACCCATTTATATCCAGGGACTCGGTCTCGAGACTGAGANGAACTTCATTCCACCGCCGCTAACCCGTTCATCGCAATATGTTGTACACTGTAATTAAGAAAAAATAGAACTGGAAGGTTAGGGGATGACCATGAGTAGAAAAGGATGGAGCCAGCTTAGCAACGGATTGCTGCTCATCGGCATTGGTGTGGTGTTTCTTCTTAATCAGCTCGATATTATACATGTGGACCTTGGTTATATATTCTCGACCTTTTGGCCGGTGTTCATCATCTGGTTCGGACTGCAAAGCTTGATTTATGCCCGTGGCGGAGCATTGTGGGGCTCGATCGTACCGATCGTCATCGGATCGTACTTTCTCGGAAGAAATCTGGACATGGTCCATTTCTCTTTCGGCGATTTGATCAAATACGCGATTCCGGTCGTCCTGATCGGGTACGGATTGCAGGTTATTTTCAAACCGAAGGATCATACGCCGCCGCCATCGCCGCCAAGTCCGGATGATTTCGGCTCGCATCGTCGGGACGATTACGATATCCCGGAGCCGCCTGAAGCGCGTCCGCTGGAATCCTCTCTGGACGAAGAATTCGAGCGAAGATTCGGTAAGCCAGACAAGGCT
>Ga0055538_1000457_pt1 | contig 15396 bp, 11 predicted proteins | sample AraplaCvi_mLB_r2_2_FD_55038 | JGI IMG/M metagenome (GOLD analysis project Ga0055538, IMG submission 55038) | Arabidopsis root microbial communities from North Carolina, USA - plate scrape CL_Cvi_mLB_r2 | ecosystem: Host-associated > Plants > Roots > Endosphere | place: USA: North Carolina | reverse complement strand
CTGGATGGTCCGATTGAATTGGGGCTTCTGTATGCGTTGATGGCACTCGGCGTATATATCACGTTCCGAATTTTGGATTTTCCGGATTTGACAGTGGATGGAAGTTTTACGACAGGCGCAGCGATTGCAGCGATTCTGATCACAAACGGCGTAAATCCATGGCTTGCTACGCTGGCTGCTTTTGCCGGAGGTATGTTAGCCGGTATCTGTACAGGCCTGCTGCACACCAAAGGTAAAATCAACGGTTTGCTGTCGGGCATTATTATGATGATTGCGCTGTATTCGATCAATATGAGGATCATGGGCAAGCCTAATATTTCGTTGAGCCAGGAAGCGAATATCTTCGGATCGATCGATCCGATTTATATTATGTTGGTAATCGTAATTATCGGAAAGCTGCTGCTTGATGCGTTCTTTCGTACGGATCTTGGCCTTGCGCTGCGCGCGACAGGCGATAACAAGCGGATGATCCGCAGCTTTGGTGCCAACACGGACACGACAACCATTCTGGGGCTAAGCATCTCGAACGGGCTGGTGGCCTTATCCGGCGCTGTGGTTGCCCAGCAATCAAGTTTTGCGGACATCGGCTCCGGTATTGGAATGATTGTCATTGGCTTGGCGTCCGTTATCATTGGCGAGGCTGTTCTGGGAACCGGCTCGGTATTCCGGACAACGCTCGCGGTCGTATGCGGTTCGATTATTTATCGGATTGTCGTTGCCGCTGCCTATGAAATTCCATGGCTGGAGGCTTCGGATTTAAAATTGATCACGGCGATCATCGTTATTATCGCTCTCGTGGTTCCNACCATCAACCGGGCGATGAANCAGCGTTCACAGGCACGGAGGCGCTCATCCGAACTGTTAGCTACGCAAGGGAAGACCAAAGGAGGTGCGCTCTGATGCTGGAAATGAACCATGTGTCCAAGCTGTTTAACCCGGGGACGGTGGATGAGAAAATCGCCTTGATGGACGTCAACCTTCATTTGAAGTCTGGGGATTTCGTGACGGTTATCGGAAGCAATGGTGCGGGCAAATCCACACTGATGAATATCATTTCCGGGGTAATGAAGCCGGACGCGGGTGAAGTGCGCATTGACGGCACTTCGATCGGCCATCTGCCGGAATTCCGTCGCAGCCGCTGGATCGGCCGGGTATTTCAGGATCCGATGGCGGGCACGGCGCCGCATATGACCATCGAAGAGAATCTGGCGATGGCATATCGTCGNGGCCAATCCCGCGGNCTCAGCATAGGCGTTACAGCCTCCAAGCGGGCCGGCTTCCGCAAACATCTAGAGCGGCTCGGCATTGGACTTGAGGATCGGCTCCGAGCCAAAGTAGGAATGTTGTCGGGAGGGGAGCGTCAAGCACTAAGCTTGCTGATGGCAACCTTCACGCAGCCGCAAATCCTGCTGCTCGATGAACATACGGCGGCGCTCGATCCCGCTCGTGCGGAGCTGATTACCCGCATAACCGATGACATCGTACGCGACATGAAGCTGACCACGCTTATGGTCACACATAACATGGAGCAAGCCATCCGTCTTGGCAATCGCCTCATTATGATGGATAAGGGGCGCATCATTCTGGATGTGGACGAAGAGCGCAAGAAATCCCTGACGGTGGAGCAGCTGCTTGGGGAATTTGAGCAGATTAGCGGCCATAAGCTGTCCGATGATCGTTTGGTTCTGGGATAATTTTCTACTTCAAGACAAGGAATCTTTGGACTCAAGATGAATTAGAATGTTCATAGAATTCAGCAAATAAAAGCGCTTCCGAAAATTTCGGAGCGCTTTTTCTCATAGTGTCATTTCATTTGACGATATATAAATAGAATAAGATTTGCAGGAAAATTGGCATTTTTAAATCTTATTGGGTATTTCATGTAAAAAAATGACGTAAATAAGTATTGACCGCTGGAATATTAATCAATATGATTACTGTATAGAGAAATATACTAATATTTGGGTTCTGATCCTGGAGGGTGGTGTTAGCTTGGAAATGACAGCAACGATTCGCGAACAAATGGAAGAGTTTCTACATAAGAACGAAATGACGATTAATCGGTTTGCTGAAATATCGGAGGTCAACAGCGGCACACTCAGCAACATTCTGAATGGCAACCGCCCGATTTCCATGCAGCAATTGGACCGAATTACGTCAGGCATGGGTCTGGAAGAGGGTTATTTCTACGAGTTGTACATAGATGAATGNATTTTTCATGCTACGCCGGATTGGCGNCGACTGGGACCGTTTCTCCACAGNTGTGCGGAACTGGGGAAGCTGGATTGTTTGGACAAGGCTGTCCGAATGACGATGGATAATATTTCTTACTCCCCGCTGCTCTTTGAAACAGCCGAGCTTTTTTTCAAAGAGGGAAAGCATGAGGCGGCCGTGCTGCTCTACAGGAGTGTGGCTGAGAGCGAAAGATTCCAGCATTCGGAACGGCTGGCCCTTTGCCAGTATAGGTTGTTTACGCTTGGGCTTACGGATGATCAGGATGCAAACTTGCAAGCGGCCGTATATTTTGAGCCATACGTGGATCGTTTAGATGAAATGTATCAGTTAGATGCGCTTAGACAATTAATTAATATAAATGTATCGCTTAATCGTTGGGATAAAGTTGAAGAATTAGCCAATAAGATGGGAAGTAAAGCGAAAATCCAGTATCAAAATAACATGAAAATGTATGATTTAGGAGACAAAGAGGTAAAACCGTTAATTTTTTATATTCTATATGGAGAATTAATCCTAGCAAATGTTTGTCGAGAGAAAGGTGATTATGAAAAAGGGTTATATTATATATCGTTATATTCAAATCCCGACTGGATATATGAACCGACTGAAAATGATCTTCAAATTATCGAACAATTCAAAGAATGGGGAAAAGCTAACAAGTACCTCTACCAGCTTATGATCGGACAGGTTGAGATTCTACCTGAATACATCAACTATATTTCTATAAAAGAAAATGAAGTCTTTCCTGCCCTGTGCAATATAATGATAGCTGCCAACCGTTATGATATAAATGTTGATCAAATTTTGGAGCGTTTTGAAGTGTATTTAACACTCAAAAATCAATCAAGTAATATAGGAACCATAAGTCGCCAAATCAATGCGGAAAGGTATACCCGACTTTTGTCTGAATTAGGAATATATTATTTAAATGCAAAAAATTACGACAAAGGTTTACAATATATATTGGAAAGTTTAGTTAGTTCTATTACAATTAATAGTAACAAAGGTATGCTAAGATGCATGGGGTTATTTGAACAATTCCGGGACTTTTCTTCGCTTGAAACCCAGAAACGATTTAAAAAATTAGTTAGTGAGGTGCAAAAGTTAAATGAAAAAAAGATTGGCTTGTCTACTAGCTACAGTTAGTATTCTAATGTTTATAGTATTTCCCAATATTTCGAATAATGCGGAATTGTTAGATCCAACGCATCGGGCTACATCATCGCATGATCATGGGGTCGGAAGCTGAGCAAGTTTTGGATTATGTATTTATACTAAAAATAGAAATGTCTTGAAGAAGATGGTTCCAGAATATATTAGGGGCTATCTTCTTTTTATTAGGTTTCATCTACTATTGACCTAACGAATGTAAAATAATAGCATGTAATTAATTATTTACTATACTAATATTTGGTTTTCCATCTGGGGGTGTTGTTACTTGGAGACGACAACCACGATTCGCGGAGAAATAGTAAGATATTTGCAGAATCATCGTATGACGATTAACCAATTTGCGAGGATATCCGGCATTAACAGCGGAACACTTAGTAATATTTTGAATGGTAATCGTCCCATGTCCATGCACCAGTTAGACCGGATTACCGAAGGGATGGGTCTGGAAGAGGGGCACTTCTATAATCTTTACATATCGGAAAGTATTTTCCATACTACTCCGGATTGGCGGAGGCTGAGGCCTTTTCTTGAGCGATGTGCTGAACTGGATAAATTGGATTATTTGCATAAAGCTGCACGAATGACGTTGGAAAACATCAATTACGCACCAATGCTTTTCGAAATGGCGGAAGAATTGTTCATCGGGGAAAAGTATAANGCGGCTGCGTTATTATACGAATGCGTAGCCGAATGCGAAAAATTGCAGTATTCCGAACGGCTAGCNCTTTGCCAATATCGACTATTCTTAATCAGGTTAGGTGAGAACCAAGAGGAAAATTTACAAGCTGCCGTATATTTCGAGCCTTATATTGATAGGTTGGATGAAATGTATCAGTTGGATGCGTATGTTAAGCTTATCAATCTGAATATATCTTTGCAGCGTATGGATAAAATCGAAGCTCTTGCCAAAAGAATGGAACATCAATCCAGAATTCATTATCAGCAAAATAGAAATACGTTTGAATCACTTGAATTTCCAAATAGACCTCTTCTTTTTTATTTACTTTATTCGTACCTAGTTCAGGCATATTTGCATCAAGAGCGTGGGNATTACGAAAATGCATTCTACTACGTATCCTTGTATGATAAACCAGANTGGGTAATAAANCCCAGTCCTGAAGAATCTCATATCATAGGTCAGTTTAGCGAATGGGCTGAAGCTAATCGTTATATGTATAGCTTGATGAGCGGACAACCAGGTGCCCTACATCAGTATGTAGATTACGTTGAATCGAGAGAAAATGAGATCTTTCTTGCTCTATGCAATATCATGGTCGCAGCCAATCGTTATCAACTTCATGTTGATCCNATTTTGGACCGTTTTAAAGAGCATTTGCATTATAGATCGCAGCAAAATGAGCTTGGAAAGATAAGCGATCAGGTCACAATAAACCGTTNCACCCGCCTTCTCGCCGAATTAGGGATATACTATTTGAATGCCAAACAGCAAAATCGCGGTTTATCCTATATCCTGGACAGTCTCGAGTATTCGATCAGAATCAAAAGCGATAACGGGATGCTGCGCTGCATGGGGATCTTTGAGCAGTTCCGCCATGCTGCAACCGAGGATATACTAAAACGGTATAATGAACTGATTCGCGATNTCCAAAAATTATCCGTGTATGCCTGGAGNCCGGTTGTGTAGGGCTCTTCGGTGCGTCCATGCGTTATTACATGACATTGCCGCCAGGATGTGACCTCNCGGGGCTATGGCCTAAAGTCCGGGTTTGTGATAAACTCGGATAAGTTTATTTTTACATATCGGATGAAAAGTAAGGAGTCCATGTCATGACATCAAGAACATCGATAGATCCAAACACCAATTCCACAGGGCGCACATGGTTGATCTTTGCAGGCATTATCCTTATTGCCATTAACCTCAGGGCGGCGATTACTTCGGTAGGTCCGCTGATCGGAATTATTCGAGAGGATACGGGGATTTCGAACACATTGGCAGGCATGCTGACAACGCTGCCGCTATTAGCCTTTGCTTTACTATCGCCGATGGCGCCGGCCATGGCCAAAAAATGGGGGCTGGAGNCANCCCTTCTGCTGAGCATGGTCGTGCTGACTTTCGGCATCNGCATACGCTCGATATCGTCTCCCTATACGCTGTTGATAGGTACCGCATTCCTAGGGATGGCCATAGCCGTCGGGAACGTGCTGCTCCCGAGTCTGGTCAAGCGGGACTTCCCGCGCCATATCGGTTTGATGACAGGCACCTACTCTGCCTCGATGAACCTGCTCGCCGCGATTGCATCGGGGGTCAGCATTCCGCTGGCTACCCAAGCCGGGCTTGGTTGGCAGGGCTCCCTGTTAATTTGGGGATCCTTGTCCTTATTGGCGATGATCGTATGGCTGATCCAGCGCCGCAGTTCCGGAAAGACCGCTGAGGTCAGTTCGGCTGCCGGAAAGCAGCAGAACGTGCTGAAGTCGCCGCTTGCTTGGTATATTACTTTATTTATGGGGCTTCAATCGTTTACGTTCTACGTGAACATCTCATGGCTGCCCGAGATTCTGAGAAGCCAAGGCATGGATTACGGTGCCGCAGGATGGATGCTCTCGATTCTCCAATTTGTCAGCCTGCCATTTTCCTTCATCATTCCTGTCTTGGCCGGCCGGAATCCGAACCAGCGTGTACTGGTAACGATCTCTGCATTGTCCATGCTGATCGGTTATGCCGGTTTGTTATCCGGCATGTCTTCGTTGAATCTCCTATGGGTGATGCTGGTAGGTATTTCGGGCGGGGCGAATTTCAGTTTGTCCCTGATGTTCTTCACCCTTCGTACCAAAACGGCCCACGAAGCCGCCGCGTTATCCGGCATGGCCCAGTCGCTGGGTTATTTGCTGGCTGCCGTCGGTCCGATGCTGATCGGGTTCCTGCATGACGCAACGGGAGGATGGAAGGTGCCTCTGACGGTGCTGTCCGCCGTTGTCGTGGTGTTGTTCTTCTTTGGTTTTGGGGCAGCGAAGCCAGGTTATCTGTCCGTTCCGGACGAAACNAAGACGGAGGCTTAAAGCTGCAGAAGTCAGCATCTGGTGATACATCTTGCTATAAGAACAATATGAAGAGCGATCCATGGAGATACTCCAGTTGGGTCGCTCTTTTTTAATGCATGTGCGGACTTTCGAACGATAGCACTCAAAGGTTCTGAAAATTTTACATNACGTTTACATAAATGGGTAGATTGATCATGAGAATATGGTATACTCTGAAATTTGATAAAGATGATCTGTATCCTTAAGACTGAACGGGTTAAGAGTTCTATTACTTTACATCAAGCAAACGGGGAGTGATGGTATCTTGAATCTACAGACAGATAAAGAGCAAACACAGTCTCAGGTTGGCAACAGACAACCGTCTGGAAGATGGCGTGCGCTCGGCGAAACCTGGTGGACTGCTCTGCAGCTGGGACTTACTTCTTTTGGCGGGCCGATTGCCCATCTCGGATACTTCCACCAGACCTATGTACGGCGGAAACAATGGCTGGATGAGAAAAGCTACGCGGATCTAGTGGCCTTGGCCCAGTTCCTTCCCGGACCTGCCAGCAGCCAGGTAGGCATTGGCGTTGGGGTTATGAGAGCCGGACTCTGGGGCGGACTTGTCGCCTGGCTCGGCTTCACGCTGCCGTCCGTGCTCATGCTTATGATTTTTGCCTATCTCATGCAAACCTTCGATCCCGGCTCGGCAGGCTGGATTCAGGGACTTAAAATCGTCGCGGTAGCCATCGTAGCGCAAGCGGTGCTCGGAATGGCAGGAAAGCTGGCATCAGGCCCTGTCCGGGCGGCTGTAGCGTTAATCGCCATGGCAGTCGTGCTGCTGTGGCAGAGTCCCGTGTCTCAAGTGACGGTGATCGCTCTTGCCGGCCTATCGGGATTGTGGCTGTTCAAGCGTCAAGCAAACGAAGAGGCAACACCCGAGATGAAAATGCCGATCGGACGGAGCGCCGGACTCTTTTGCCTGGGAGCGTTTGTCGTTCTGTTGGTAGGTCTCCCGCTCCTTAAAGGGATCACCGATAATGGATGGGTAGCCATTGTGGACAGCTTCTACCGTGCCGGATCGCTTGTATTCGGCGGAGGGCATGTCGTTCTTCCGCTGCTGGAGAGCGAGACGGTACTGAACGGATGGATATCTAAAGAGGATTTTCTAACCGGTTACGGGGCGACACAAGCGGTTCCTGGCCCGTTGTTTACATTTGCCGCTTATCTTGGGGTCCTGATTCAGGGAATACCCGGGGGCATCGTTGCCACGCTTGCCATCTTTCTGCCCGGATTTCTGCTCATGGTAGGAGCCATGCCATTCTGGAATGGCGTCAGAAGAAACCCGAAACTGCAGGGCATGCTGACAGGCATGAACGCGGCTGTGGTCGGAATTCTGCTGGCCGCTTTGTACCATCCCATATGGACTTCCTCCATCCACGGCCCGCTTGAATTTGTGATCGGCGCGGGACTGTTCGGGATGCTGATGCTCTGGAAGAGTCCCCCGTGGCTTGTTGTCATCATTGGCGCATTAGCAGGACAGTTTCTCCTGTGAAGGCCTTATTGAATAGCCCTCGGCACGGTGTGCCGGGGGTTATTTGATCGATTAGGAGTAAATCGCATCGGATTGGTTAAATATTAGGGTGTATCTCTATTCGGGAAGCATGCGTTGATCACAAGAGTTTTTAGCTCTTAATTCGATACAGAAATGAGTGGATAAACCTACATGATGGACAGCGACGTGAAAGATTGCATTATTGTTGGCGGCGGAATTGCAGGTCTGCAGGCAGCTATACAACTGGGACGGTATTCGGCCTACGATGTACTGGTCATCGACCGGGGAACGGGGCGTTCCACCATCTGCAAGAGCTACCGCAACATACTAGGATGGCCGGAAGGGGTGTCCGGTGAAGAGCTCAGACAGCGAGGGCGGAAGCAGGCGGAGGCCGTGGGCGTTGCGTTTGCAGCCGATGATATACGGAAGGCCGAACGGGATGAAGCGAAGTGTTTTGTGTTAACCGGAAAAGACGGAACCAGGTACAGGGCAAAAAGCATGCTGCTTGCAACAGGCTTGATGGACCGCTTTCCCAAGCTGCCGGGCCTGATGTCTACGCTGGGCACATCCGTTTTTGTATGTCCCGATTGCGATGGATATGAAATTCAGGATCGAAAAACCGTTGTGCTGGGATCAGGCGATCCCGGTGCCAGTATGGCCATCTTGTTGTCCGAGCGGGCGAAGGAAATCATCTATGTCAATCATGAGGGACAGCCGGCTTCGTCCGAGAACATGACGCAGTTAGTGAATCTTGGGATTCCGTATATAGAGAAAAGAGTAACCGAAATTCAGGAGGAAGGCGGCATCCTATCGGCTGTCGTGCTGGAAGACGGCAGAATCATACGCGCCGAGCGCGGTTTCATTTCCTTTGGAGGGAACATGATCTATTCCGAATTGGCCGAGCAGTTGGGGGCGGAACTGGAGCACAACCGGCATGTGAAGACCGATCNCCGATCCAAAATGACGAGTGTCGAACTGCTGTGGGCTGCAGGCGACCTGGGCGTCCATTCCGAATTAACCACCGTGGCGATGGGGGAAGGCGCAACGGCTGCGATCTGGATCCATAAAACGCTGAAAAAGATGACAAGCCAAGCCGTAACATAATGTTAGGAGTCAGGCTGGAATATTCGCATGGTCCAGGCCATGACATGATAACTAAAGAACCCGCCTGATCGGGCACGGAATGTAAGGAGCGATACCGTGGATCAAGGCGGGTTTTCTGTGCTATCAGCGGACTGTCACCTTGAATTCAAGTCGAGAGACTAGACGTTATGACAGACCGAATCTCGTGATATGATCTTCGAGTTTATATTTTTGCAGCAATTCCGTTTGCTTGGGACCGATCAGGTCAAAATGCGGGTATGGCTGGCGGTGATGGATATACTGCGGATTTAATCCATTGGATATGCACCAGTCCTTCAGGCGCGAAATATCCGAGCAGCCTACTTTGGTTACGGTATGAAACTCNGGAAACCGCTTATCGTACCAATAATGGGTTAAAAACGCGATATCGCCTTTGGCGACTTTCTGTTTCCATTGCTGTAATTCCTGCTTCGAGATGCCGAATGCCATGTTAGTCTCATCCTCATTCGTATATTCATTCTTCTCATTATACCAGCATATACTTGACTGCACCTACTTGTTTTCATAGCCTGGTGCTGCGAAGTCTGAAGCGCTGCCTTACCGTTGATCGAATCGATGTCGAAAGAGGGGGAACGNTATGATACTGGAATCAGCCATTCTTTATATTAAANCTGGGCTGGCAAGCGAATTCGAAAGTGCCTTTCGGGAGGCTTCCGGCGTATTGTTATCCAAAAAGGGGTATGTAGGCCATGAACTTCACAAGTGCGTGGAGAACCGGGATGAATATATATTCCTTGTCCGCTGGAGCGGCATTAAGGATCACCTGATCGGCTTCCGCGGGCACCCGGACTATAAGAAATGGGTTGCCTCTCTGGAACCGTTTTATGCAAAGGCGCCTGAGGTCAAGCATTATATCGACATCCGGATCGACAGCCGCGAGCAGGCGGAATCGGAGTTGGCTAAACTGTTGATTCCGGAAAGCGGCTCGGATTCCGCCGAGGAAAACAGGCCGTCAGAATAAAAGGGGCTTCATTTTATCGGCTAATACAACACGGCAAGAGTATCCCCTACTGAGGGTGATTTCCCGGGAGCCGTCCTTGGACGGCTTCTTGGCGTTATTGGAGGAGGCGCACCCTGGTCATTGAAGGCTTGGCCAAACTTGGCTTATTTTGTCCCGAATAACAGGAATTATGGGATGGCGTGACGAACTTTGTTGTTAAGTTAAACTACATAAGGGGTGGTTACAATCATTACAGATTATCAGGGCGTCCGACGTCTTGCCGACGACATTCGGGCAAACGTTTCCAAAGTTATGGTAGGCAAGGAGCAGCTGATTGACAGATTGTTTATTGCCATGGTCACATCGGGTCATGTACTGCTGGAAGATGTTCCGGGAACCGGGAAGACGCTGTTGGCCAAATCCATCTCCAGGTCGATTGATTGCACGTTTAAGCGAGTACAGTTTACGCCGGATTTGCTGCCGTCCGATCTGAGCGGCATTTATTTCTATAATCAACAATCCGCGACGTTTGAATTCCGTCCCGGTCCGCTGTTCACCAATATCCTGCTCGCTGATGAAATCAACAGAGCCACGCCTCGTACGCAGTCCAGCCTGCTCGAGTGCATGGAGGAGCGCCAGATCAGCATCGACGGAGTAACCCATCAACTGAAAGAACCGTTTCTGGTCATCGCCACGCAGAACCCGCTGGAGCAGCAAGGAACGTTTCCGCTGCCGGAGGCACAGCTGGACCGCTTTTTATTCAAACTGAACATGGGGTATCCTACCTCGGAGGAAAGCGTGAATATTTTGAAGCGCTTCAAAGACGAACAGCCGCTGGAATCCCTGACGGCCATCGCAGCGTCCGACAGCATCGTACAAGCCAGGCATATCGTCAGCAAAGTACATGTCAGCGATGAGATGTTGGCTTATATAGTCGAACTTTCCGAGCATTCGAGACGGGATGAAGCCGTCGCCTCCGGCGTAAGCCCGAGGGGCTGCCAGGCATTATTGAAGGCGGTGCAGGTACAGGCCGTCCTGAACGGTAGAGAGTTCGTTACGCCTGATGACGTGAAGGAGCTCGCCGTGCCGACGTGGGCGCACCGCTTGAAGCTGCGGGGGACGCTCCACAACCGCGGCGGCGCGACTGCGTCAGAAGAAGTGATCCAACGATTGCTGCAGCAGGTTGCCGTACCGACAGAAGAAGGCATCTCGTCGTAGGGGGCGATGGCGATGGGAGCCTACTGGATATTGTTAATCGCTGCTGTAGTTGTAGTCGTGCAGGGCAAGATTTTCAAACGGACGGCACTCCAAAAGCTGAACTACAGCCGTTCCTTCAAGGTATCGACCTGCTATGAGGGAGATTCCGTGGAATTGATCGAAATCATCGAGAACCGTAAAGCGCTGCCGGTGCCCTGGCTTCGGGTAGAATCCCAGTTCCGCTCGGGTCTGGCGTTCGATAACCAATTGAACCTGGACATCAGCGAGGGGCAATTCAATCAGAACCATAAGAGCTTCTTCAGTCTGCTGCCGTGGACCAAGATTCTTCGAAGACATCGAATTACCGCGAAACGAAGAGGTTTGTACAAGCTGGGAACGGTATCGATGACGACAGGGGATTTGGTCGGCATGGAGTCGGTTGTCCAGAGCAAGACCCTGTCCGGCGGAATTATCGTGTATCCGATGCCGATGGATGCGTCGGACATGGAGCTGCCGGTTCAGACCTGGATGGGGGAGATGCTGGTCCGCAGATGGATCATGGAGGATCCGTTCCTGATATCGGGCGTTCGCGAATATCGGGACGGTGATCCGCTGAAGGATATCCAATGGAAAGCGACTGCACGGACGGGAACCCTGCAGGTTCACAGGCGGGATACGACCGCGGACAGCCGGCTCTTCATCTATTTGAATATTGAAGATCATGAGCAGATGTGGAGCAAGGCAACGCGTCCGGAGGCCATTGAGTATGGCATCCGCCTGGCTGCCGGCATTACGGCGCATTTATTGTCACAGGGTATGGAGATCGGGATGGGGACCAATGGAACCCTTGGCGAGGATTCAAGCGATGAAGCATTTGTTCCGGTCGCAGGCGGCATGATGCAGCAGGAGCTGATATTCGAAATGCTGGCCAGACTGGAGCTGACCCGCCGGCTTTCTTTTCATGATTATTTGGCCCACGAGCTGTCGCGGCATGAAGAAGCTAAAGATATCCTCATTCTGAGCACTTACGTCAGTCCCAGGCTGGAAGAGATGTTTCAGCGATTCCGGGATAACGGGCACACGATCCAGGTATTCCTTCTCCGCGACGTGCCGTCCCCCGCGAAGGAGGTGTCCGCATGACCGGTCGAGGCTCCGGATTCATAAGGGCTTTTTTGCAGGGATTGGTGGAGTGCGTATTGTATTTCCCGGTGCTCTTCATTCCGGCATTCTATCTGCTGCCTGAATCGTACCGATGGATATGGCCCGCCCTGGTCTTAGGCGGGTACGTCCTGGGCTACGCAGGTGCACATTGGTTCAACATGGATCGTCAGTTCAAAGCGTTCGTATGGGCTTGCCTGGTTTCCGTTGCTGTATCCGTTGCCTTTGTAGGGGTTGATATCGCCCTTGCTTACGTTATCCCGCTGTTGTTTATTGCCAGTATTCGCGGAAGCCGGATGGAGCAGGTGAACTGGAAATTGATGTTCCCGGGAACATACTTCCTNATCGGGTTGATTCTGTACGGGGTCAGCAGCTTTTTTCTCAGTTTCATGGACTCCTTCCGCGACGGAATATCGTCTCTGACCTGGATGGGAGCGGCTGCGTTAGGATTGACCCTGCTGATCGTCAACCGGCAATACGTGCTGGACGAAACGCTGCCAGGCAATGACCAGCCCGTGCTGGAACGGCGCGTGCTGCGCTACAATCGCTGGTTTATCATCGTTTTGCTGATCCTTATTGCGCTGGTCGCTTTTCTTCCCCAGCTGCAGCAGTGGGTCTCCGATATGGCGAGGGGGATCGCCGCCTGGATCTCCGGATGGTTCAGCTCGGGTGCAGAGCAAGTGCCGGAGCCGCCTTCAATGTCGGAACCTCCTCCCGAGATGCCGTTTCTCGATGAAGAAACCAAGCCGCCCAGCCAGTGGATGAAAGTTCTGGAGCAAGTGCTGATTTATGGCGTGTTCACCGTGATCGGGATCGGCATGCTATACGTTCTGTTCCGGTTTGGTAAAGTGCTGCCCAGTCTCTACAGAAAATTCTCCGCGTGGATGAACAGGATGATGAACAGGCAGAATGTCCAGCCCCAGCTGGGCTATGAAGACGAAGTGGAGAATATAGAGCATGACCCGGCATCCAAGCGGCTGCGACGGCTGTTGTCCGGCGTGCGTATCGGCGGAAAGCATCGGGAAGGAGATGGCCCGGAACATCTGAATGAGAAAATCCGACAAATGTATCGTTTGATACTTTCCCGAAGCATCAGGGAAGGCTATAATTGGAAAGCGTCATTTACACCGCGGGAGACCGAAAACGATCTTAAGGAATGGGACGGACGGAAGGATCGCGTTCCGCAGTCCTTGATCGAGCTGTACGAGGAAGCCCGCTATGGAAACCGNACCATTACGAAAGAAGAAGTGGAAGGACTGCAACTTGACCGGAAGCCTAAATGAGGAGTGAACATCTTGTCGGTACAAAAAGAAAGCAACGCTGTTATTCACTACGGGGATCCCGCGGTAACCGGGGGCGTCTCCGTTTTTGATAAGGAATTTGACAAGCTGTTTTATTATGACGGAACCGACTTGGGGTTAACCTACCAAGCCCAAGAATCCAAGTTTCGCCTGTGGGCACCCACGGCCACCGAGGCCTACGTGCTGCTGTACCCGGATTGGAAGACGTCAGAAGCCCGGCGTTTCCCGATGACGCGGGACGTGAAGGGAACCTGGCTGCTGAAAATAGAAGAGAATCTTCATGGGATGTTCTACACCTACCAGGTGCTCATCGGGGATCAATGGAATGAAGCAGTCGATCCCTACGCGGCAGCCGTAGGCGTCAATGGCGATCGGGCTTACATCGTGGATATGGCAGGGACCGATCCCGAGCGTTGGACAGACGAGAAGCCGCCGTTCCAAAGCCCGCTGGATGCCGTTATCTATGAACTGCATGTTCGTGATTACACCATTCATCCGGACAGCGGAGTGGAGTTCAAGGGCAAGTTTAAAGGTCTGACGGAGACGGGTACCCGGGGGCCGGGAGGGATTCGTACAGGACTTGATCATATCGTGGAGCTCGGGGCCACGCATGTGGAACTGCTGCCGATTTATGATTTTGCCACGGAAAGCGTGGATGAGACCAGGCTGCATGAGCCTCAGTACAACTGGGGGTACGACCCGAAGAACTACAATGCTCCTGAAGGCTCGTATGCTACCGATCCGTATGTGCCGGAGATTCGGATCCGTGAATTGAAGGAGCTGATTCAGACCTTCCATGAACAAGGCCTGCGGGTCATCATGGACGTGGTGTATAACCACGTTTATGACGGGTATTTGGTCAACTTTACGAAGCTGGTGCCGGGATATTATCTCCGCTACACNAAAGACGGCAAATTCTCCAACGGATCCGGGTGCGGCAATGACACGGCATCCGAGCGTCCGATGATGCGGAAGTTCATTGTGGAATCCGTCCTGCATTGGGTGAAGGAGTATCGGGTGGACGGTTTCCGCTTTGACCTGATGGGATTGCTGGATGTGCAGACGATGAATGAAATCCGTGCGCGCCTGGACGAAATCGATCCTTCCATCATGACGATCGGCGAAGGCTGGGTCATGAATACCGAGCTGGACGAGAAGAAACGGGCGAATCAGCAGCAAGCGGCCTTGATGCCGCGAATCGCGCACTTTAACGATGGTTTCCGTGACGCAGTTAAAGGGGATATCTTTCATTATGATTATAAAGGCTTTGTGAGCGGCGGCGTCGGATATCAAAACAAGGTGAAACAAGGCATCGTGGGCGGCATTCCGTATTCCCAAGATATCAAGGCGTTTGCTTCCGAGCCGGATCAGTGCGTGAATTATGTGGAGTGTCACGATAACCATACCCTGTGGGATAAAATCATGCTGTCTACGGATGGGGAGTCGGATGCCGTTCGCCGCGATATGCACCGGTTGTCATCGGCCATGATTCTTACCAGTCAAGGCATTCCTTTTCTGCACGCCGGCCAAGAGTATTATCGCTCCAAGAACGGTGTGGAGAACAGCTACAATGCCAGCGATGAGGTGAACCGGCTTGATTGGGGAATGGCATCGGAACACCAGGACGGGGTGAAGTACATCCAGCGGCTCGTTCAGCTGCGCAGGAATCATCCGGCGTTCAGAATGAGGGATGCAGCGTCGATCCGCAAGCATCT
>Ga0055538_1000447_pt1 | contig 15651 bp, 14 predicted proteins | sample AraplaCvi_mLB_r2_2_FD_55038 | JGI IMG/M metagenome (GOLD analysis project Ga0055538, IMG submission 55038) | Arabidopsis root microbial communities from North Carolina, USA - plate scrape CL_Cvi_mLB_r2 | ecosystem: Host-associated > Plants > Roots > Endosphere | place: USA: North Carolina | reverse complement strand
CCCCCCCCTTCATCAGGGTCTGCCATTTCGCTGCTTCATGAAGAGAGAATCAACATCATCTCCATGCCGCCCGCATTTCTATCCGGGGAGCACCGATACCGCGGTTTATTTCGTTTTCTCCTTCTCTTTTTGGCTGATGATCATGTCCGTCACTTCCTCGGCCTGAGCCAGGACCGCAATGGGATCAAACGGCCAGAATCGCTTGGCATCCAGATAAAACACGCGATCCTGCTTCACCGCTTCAATCGAAGTCCACACCTTATCCTTCTTATCCATCTCGGCCCCGTTGGACTCATCAAAGAAAATATAATCGCCTGCATAATCTTTGAGCACCTCCAAGGAAACCTCCTTGTAAGTCACGTTGGCATCAATCAATTCCTTTTGGATCGTTGCCGGAGGCGTTAGCTGAAGTTCCTTATAGATGGCCAAGCCCCCCCGATAAATGCCGTCACCGTANAGGTAGAAGGTTTTGCCGAATGCGCCGAAGATCGAGAACGTCTCACCTTCTTCCAATACACCGTTCACTTTTGTGCGCAGCGCTTCAATTTTCTCATCAAAACCGNCAAGCCATTCTTTTGCTTCTTCTTCCTTGCCAAGGATTGCGCCGAGCCCCTCTACTTCTTCGTGCACGCCTCGATAGGTTTCATAAGGAAGAATGACGGTCGGTGCGATTTTGGACAATTTCTCGTATAGCTCCGGGTCCGAGTTCGCGCTGATAATCAGATCGGGGTTCAGTTCCACTATCTTCTCCGCNGAGCTTTCCCCTGTGTTCTCTATGCCATCGATCAGGTCCTGGATATGGACGTTCTCAAGATCCTTCGCCGTNGCGCCTACCGGCTTTTCTCCGAGCAGCAGCAGCGTTGGCAAGTAGGCATCCACTACAATTCGCTGAGGAGCCGTCGGAATTTCGATGTCTCCGTTAACTGTCGGCACCTTTTTGGTTGTTGGGGCTGGGGCTTCAGTCTTCGAAGTATCCGTCCTAGTTGCTGTTTTGCCTGAGGAACCGGCATGATTGGCTGTATTTCCATTTGCGCCGCATGCCGAGATGAAGATCGAGCATAAGACAAGCATGGTGAGCATAACGCGTAATTTTGACTTGAACATATTTTTACATCCTCCTAAGTATGGTGTTGGTTGAATCAAGCCCCGAATTGAGCTCGATGCAAACGGCTGTATATGCCGTGCGCCGCGAGCAGATCCTCATGGGCTCCTTGTTCGGCGATGCCTTTGTCCGCAACGACCACGATGCGATCCGCATTCTTGATGGTTGCGAGCCGGTGGGCAATCACCAGCGTCGTTCGTCCTTCCGAGAGCTCGGCAAGCGCCTGTTGAATCGCCGCTTCGGTTTCCGCATCGAGCGCTGACGTCGCCTCGTCGAGAATGAGGATCGGCGGGTTCTTGAGGAACATCCGGGCTATCGACAGTCGCTGCTTCTGTCCACCGGACAGCTTCACGCCNCGCTCGCCAATCAAGGTGTCCAGCCCATCCGGAAGCGAAGCAACCAGCTCTTCCAGCTGGGCACGGCCCAACGCTTTCATGATGTCGCTGTCGNCAGCATCCAGCCTGCCATAGGCGATATTTTCGCGGATGCTGCCATCAAACAGGAACACGTCCTGCTGGACGATGCCAATATGGGAACGAAGGGATTGCAGCCTCATGTCGCGAATATCGATCCCGTCTATCGTAATCTTTCCGGCTTCCGTGTCATAGAAACGAGGCAGCAATGAGCACAACGTGGTCTTGCCCGCTCCGGACGGCCCCACAAGCGCGACGGTTTCGCCTGCGCGAATGGACAAATGGACATCCTCCAGGACGCGGTCTTTGTTCTCGTACCCGAAGGTTACGCCGTGAAAGGCAATGTCACCCCGTACATGGCCGACCGGCTTGGCACCCGGCATATCTCCGACGTCGGGTTCGCTTTCCAGNAGCTCCAAATANCGCTTAAAGCCGGCGATTCCCTTCGGATACATCTCAATGACCGCATTGATTTGTTTAATCGGACCGAGGAACACGTTAGACAGCATGACAAAAGCAATAAATTCCCCGTTGGTCATCCGGCCCTCAATCACGAACCAGGTGCCGCATACCAGCACGAACAGNGANATGAATTTCATCAGGATAAAGCTGATCGACGAGTTCCAGGCCATGATGCGGTAAGCNATCAGCTTCGTCACGCGAAAGCGGTTGTTGTTCTCGGCGAAACGCGCGATTTCATGCTCCTCATTCGAGAAGGCTTGGACCACGCGGATCCCGCTGACGTTGTTCTCCACGCGTGCATTGTAATCGGCAATATCGGAGAACATGCGCTTGAACGCTGCCGACATTTTTCCGCTGAAATACAGCGATAAATAGATCATCAAAGGAACGATCACAAACGTCATCACGGCAAGCTGCCAGTTGATCCCGAGCATGATGCCCAGCGCTCCGGCAAGCGTCATGACGGCGATGAACAGNTCTTCCGGACCATGGTGGGCAATNTCGCCGATATCCATCAGGTCGTTGGTCATTCTCGAGACAAGATGTCCCGTCTTGTTGTTGTCAAAAAAACGGAAGGATTGCTTCTGAACCCGATCGAACAGCTTTTTGCGCATATCCGTTTCAATGTTGATGCCGAGTTTATGACCCCAATACGTGACCACGTAATGCAGGAAAGAACTGACAACATAAATGCCGAGAAGCCCAAGNCAAGCGTATAAAATCCACTTCCAGTTCCCGCTTGGCAGCAAGTCGTCGATCACGCGGTTGACGGCTACCGGGAATATCAATTCCAGCAAAGCCGCAAAGATAGCGCAGCAAAAATCCAATATGAACAGCCCTTTGTAAGGCTTGTAATAGGAAAAAAATCGGCGCAGCATAAGGACCTCCTTAAATCCGTAATGACGTTGAAAAATGCCCAAGCCCCTTGCCGTCGCAAGTTTGCGCTAGATCCCTGCGATCCTTGGCAGCTAAGCTTTTGTCCTGGATAGCAGGTACAGGAAGTATGGAGCGCCAATCACGGCAACCACGATCCCGGTCGGAATCTCGGACGGTTGAATGATCCAGCGGCCCAAAGTGTCGGCAGTGATGACCAGCAAGGCACCGGCCAGCGCCGTTACCGGAAGCAGCATTTGATGCTTCGCACCGACCAAGCGCCTGGCCAGATGCGGCGCTATAAGCCCGACGAATCCGATGCCGCCGCTCACCGCGACGCAGGAGGCAGCCANTCCGACCGCCGCAGCCAGCAGCTTCAATTGCTCCCTTGTAACGGAGGCNCCCAGTCCGGTCGCCGTCGGCTCTCCAAGATTGAGAACGTTCATCACCTGCGCTTTGTACATCACGAAGGGCAGCAGCACAAGCATCCATGGGAGCAATGCCAGGACGAACTTCCAGCTCGAGCCCCAGATGCTGCCGGCTAGCCAGGTGGCAGCAAACTGATATTTTTCCGGGCTTAAACGCAGCGTCAGCACGATCATTGCCGCACTGATGCCGGCCGCTACGGCGATTCCCGTCAACAGAAGGCCCGTCGGCTTAAAGCCCTGATTCTTCTTGTAAGCCAGTAGGCATATCAATGCGGCGGTGCCGCCCGCTCCAATCAGGGCGAGTACCGGCAACAGAAAGACCGGGGCCGCGGCCGTGCTCGGAAAAAATGAAATGAACAGCATAACCATTAATCCGGCCCCCGCATTGATCCCCAAAATGCCGGGGTCCGCCAGCTCATTACGGGAAATNCCCTGCATAACGCAGCCGGATACCGCCAATCCGGCACCAATCAGAAGCGAAATNACGATCCGCGGCAAGCGGAATTCGAACAGCACCAGCTCCTGTTTGTCCGTCCCGCNGCCAAACAGGGTTTTTATGACCTCAAGCGGCGATAAGCGAATGACCCCCGTGTTCATGCTAATGAGAAACACCAGTATGATTAGTACGCCCAGGATAGACNGCGTCATGATCTTGCGCTTCCTGCCTTTACGCTCGTGAATGGTATNGGTAACGGCATCCATCTACAGCTCCCTCCTTTCTTTGCGTGCCAAGTAAAGGAAGAAGGGCACACCGATCAGTGCGATGATCGAGCCCACAGGCGTCTCGTGTGGGGGATTCACCATTCTTGCCGCCAGGTCGGCTATGACGACCAGCAAGCTTCCCAGTACGGCCGAACAGGGAATGATGAGCCGGTAGTCGACGCCGACAAGCTTCCGGGTAAGGTGCGGAATCATCAGGCCGACGAAGCCTACCGCACCGACAACCGAGACGGCAGCCCCCGCCAGCACCAGCACGATTACCGTTCCGCCCAGCTTGACAAGTCCCGTTCGCTGACCGAGTCCCTTGGCGATATCGTCGCCGAGGCTGAGCATGGTAATGGAACGCGACAATGCAATAGCGCCCAATATAGCAGCAGCTATCCAAGGCAGCATAATTTTCAAATGAACCCACTTAATCCCGGCCGTACCGCCGGCATACCAGAACGCCATGTCCTGTCCGACCTGAAAATACAATGCGANGCCTTCGCTGAGCGCACTTAGCAGAGCGCTCAGCGCCGCACCCGCCAGAACGAGGCGAACCGGTGTAAGACCGCCTTTTGCCATGGAACTGACTCCGTACACGAGCACGGCACCCAGGCCAGCCCCCAGGAACGAGAACAGAATCAGGTACATATACGGCAATCCCGGAAAAAATGCAAAGCAGATCGCAATGACAAATCCCGCTCCCGCATTTAATCCGAGCAGACCCGAATCAGCGAGCGGATTTCGGGTCATCCCCTGCATAATCGCACCCGATACGGCAAAGCAGGCTCCCACCATCGCTCCGCCGAGGACCCTCGGCAGCCGAAGCTCCTGAATAATCTGATGCTCCGTCACATCGGGATTAAAGAAGAACACCGCTTCCCATACATTTCGCAGATCAATGTCGGCAGCGCCGAGCGATATGGATAAAGCTATGCCAAGCACCAATGCTGCCACGCCCCCGGTAAGAATCAGGGTCGCAGCCCATGGGCGTCCTTTGATATTGGCGTGGGTCTTTTCATCCGTAAAACTTGGATTGGACGTGTTTGATGACATCATTTTCCCCTCAATTTTATGATATTGATTATCATTATCATTGGTAACTATAAAATAGACACCTTTCTTCGTCCATGGACAATTTGAATTTCTCCTTGGAAAAAAGTCCATGNCCAAGTCAAGCACTTTTTTCCAGCCTCATTTCGCAGTCATCTGGCTTAACTGTTCCATTAGACCTCAATTTCGATGTCTGTTGACATGTAAGCAGACAGTCCATTACAATAAATNCTAATTGAATGAGGCGATGGAGTTCGCCATAACCGCTTCCATAGCTAATGACTCCTACCAGAGGTCGCTTTCCTGGTAGGAGTCTGTTTGTGTATGGAGGGTTTAGCGGCGAATCTATAGAAACGGGTGAGCTTGCATGATGAAAAAGTGGTTTGAAGGCGCCGAGAAATGGTCATTGGCCTTGTTGTCCGGTTACTTCGTCAAATGGGTCGTTCTGGGAGGCTTCGTGGGGTTGATGACTGGCAGTGCCTCTGCCTTCTTTCTCTACAGTCTGGACTACGTGACCTCCCTACGCATGGGAAATCCATGGCTGTTATACCTCCTTCCCTTGGGAGGCGCCGCAGTCAGCTTCCTTTATTACAAGTTCGGCAAGAGCAGTGCCAAGGGAAATAATCTCATTCTGGAACAAATTCATGACGGAACCGAAACCATTCCATTGAGAATGGCGCCGTTAGTGCTGATTGGCACGTTAATTACCCATCTATTCGGGGGGTCAGCAGGCCGGGAAGGCACTGCCGTTCAGATGGGGGGAAGCCTGTCGGAGTGGTTCGGCAAACTTATCCGCGTAACGCCGGCGGATCGAAAAATACTGCTGATCTGCGGAATCAGCGGCGGTTTCGGATCGATCTTCGGCACGCCGCTGGCCGGCACGCTGTTCGGGCTTGAAGTCCTTGCCATCGGGCTGGTTTCGCATCAGGCTCTCCTGCCTGCATTCGCTGCCAGTATGGTCGGAAATCTGACCGCTACCTCTTTTTGGGGCATCAGCCATTTGCATTATCCGATCGGAGATATTCCGGCACTGGGTATTATGGTGATTATGAAGGTCGTCTTGGCCTCATTGCTATTCGGTCTGACAAGCCGGCTGTTCAGTGAGCTAACCCATTCGCTCAAGCGGTGGTACGGTTATGTTTTTCACAATCCGATGATCAGAAGCGCTGCAGGAGGCGTCATCATCATTGGGCTGGTCTACCTGCTCGGAACCCGCGATTATCTGGGGCTGGGCATCCCGCTGATTGAAGCGGCTTTCGCTGGCGAAGTTTCGCCTTTTGCTTTTCTGGGCAAAATTATCTTTACCTCGCTGACGCTTGGAGCAGGGTTCCAGGGAGGCGAAGTCACCCCCTTGTTTGCCATCGGGGCAACGCTGGGCAGCGCATTGTCGGAGTGGATCGGATTGCATGCCCCTTTCCTGGCTGCTTTAGGTTTCATCGCGGTATTCTGCGGAGCGACAAACACCCCGATAGCTTGCTTTATTATGGGAATCGAGCTGTTCGGCGGTGAAGGCGCGGTGTATATGTTTATGGCCTGCGTCATCAGCTACCTCTTTTCCGGTCACTCCGGCATATACACATCGCAACTTATAGGCACTTCCAAACATCCGCAGCTCTCGTACCCGCCGGGCACGACCCTTGCCGGATCGAAAGCGTTGAACAAACGGAAAAACAACAAAAAGACGTCCGAGTAATCGGACGTCTTTTGCCTTTACACCGAGCTTTTNCGAATCGAGCGGTAGCTGANGAGTGCNAGGATAACCGAGATGGGAATAAGCCACAGGGACAGTTCAAAGGCTGTATGTTTGACAACCCATTCAATCACTTGCCCCCACCAGCCGTATTGGGTGACCAGAACGCTGGCTCCCGACAATAAGATGAAATAGAGCGCCATCATGACAAAGGTCTTCATGCCGCGATGACGAAGATAGAACACGCCGATTCCTATCCCGATAAAGGCAAAGGTAAGAAGCAATATGAAATAGATGATGAATTGTTCAAATAACGTGCCGTCATTCAAATACGGCAGTTTGAAGAACGATAACCGGTCTCCCCAAGAGCTTGTTAAGCTTTCTATTTCGGCTAATGCCAATAATATAATCGACGTTATGACGCTGTACGATACCACCATAAGAACAGAGCCCAGATAGAAGTCCGTTCTTCGAATGCTGAATCCGAGGGAGAAGGGAAACAGCTGCAGCACCGATACCAGAGCCGCGATAAACACATAGATAAAGATCGTTGCCAAACCCCCGGCATAGATCGCTTCACCATTAACCATTACGCTAATAATGTAATTGACCAGAAAGCTGAATGCCGTGATGGCCCAGGGCAAGTAAAACCAGGATAGTTTCTGTCTCGAATAAATATGGATTACGCCAGGAATTCCGTTCATGGTTGGACCCCCACCTTTTCGCGCTTAGTTAAATATACGATCAATTGTTGGAGGGAAACGGGGGTTGTTTCCAAGCCCAATTCCTCCGCCTCTTTTTGCAACTTCGTTGTCGCGCCTCCCATCACCGTGACGGACAACATGGAAGCGAACGATTCCCGATGTATCACTTCGTGCCCTTGAATAAATGATGCAACCGTTCCGGAAGGACCGACGATCTTAAACGCACGTCCCCGCAAATCATCCGTAGCATCGTCAAGCAAGATTCGGCCGGAATCAATGACGATAATATGCTCCAGCAGTCTGCTGACCTCGTCGATCAAATGCGTGGACAGAATAATCGTGCGCGGNTGATTCGTGTAATCCTCGATCAGATGATCATAGAACAGCTCNCTGGCCACGGCGTCCAGTCCAAGATAAGGTTCNTCAAAGATNGTTACGGGCGCNCGGCTGGCGAGTCCGACGATGATGCCTACCGATGAGAGCATNCCGCGGGACAATCTCTTTACNAGTCGTTTCATAGGCAGCCGGAATACCTCGATCAGTTTNTTCGCATATGCCGCATCCCAATTCGGATAAACGCTAGCGGCTATTCCCATAACGTCCTTGACCGTAAAGATATCCGGATATTTCTGGCCTTCCTTAATGAAGCATACCTGCCGGATCACCTTATGATTTTCGTATGGNTGNTCTCCGAATACGCGAATCTCCCCTTGGCTCGGGAACAGCTGCGCCGTTATCATCTGCATGATGGTCGTTTTGCCCGCGCCGTTCCTGCCCAGCAATCCATAAATCTTATTCGCCTCGATGGTAAAGCTTACATTATCNACTACCGTCGTATCCTTGTATGCCTTGCTCAAATTCTTAACTTCGATCACGGTTTGGCTCATCAGTCTTGCTCCCCTCTGCGAATCATTTCCGACAATTGATCTTTGGTAATCCCAAGTTTGGCCGCTTCCTTAACCATGGCGACCACATACTGTTCATAAAACTCCGTCTTGCGCTTCTCCATCAGCAGTTCACGAGCTCCAGAAGCTACAAACATGCCAATCCCCCGTTTCTTGTACAAAATTCCTTGATCGACCAGCAGATTAACCCCTTTGGCAGCTGTAGCCGGATTGATCTGGTAAAAGGCTGCAAACTGATTCGTTGATGGAACCTGCGTTTCCTCAGGCAGTCGTGCTTCGATGATGTCGTCTTCGATTTTGTCGGCAATTTGCATGAATATCGGTCTGCTGTCATCAATTTGAAATGCCATTTACCTCACCATCTTTCGTTTATAACCTCGTTACATAATTGGTTAGTTACTCATGTAATTAACCATATAAGAGATGATCCTCTTTGTCAATGGGTGATCGGAGTTTTTTTACAACGTCATGCCATNANCATGGACTTTTGTCCTAAACAAATAGTCCCTATAAGCCGATAAAATATAGGCACTACTACGCCCAACACAGAAAGAGACAAAGGAGCTTAAGAGGAAACATGAAAAGAATCATTGCAATCGTTGTACTGGCCATGCTGACGGTCATCACGCCGCTTTATGCCGCATCCGCCNCCAAAAATTTGGCTTACGTGGACAAGAACAGCCAGTCCTTCATCTCGGTCGGGGTACTCAAGACCTATGACGGTGTATCGGTAGCTTATACAGCTGCTGAGAAGAAACTCAACATCACACGAGACGATNCAGCCCTCACGCTATACCTGGGCAGTCGAAATGCTTATGTAAACGGCAAAAAGGTGCAGGCAAAAGCGGCCCCATTCTCCGAGAACGGCTCCACGTATGTACCGCTGCAATTTGTCAGCCAGCATCTTGGCCTTAAGCTGTCCTGGGGCAATAACAGATCCACCCTGAACATTACGGACGGCAGCGTGTCAAACACCCTCCCCGTTCTTTCGGGGAACATGATGACCCGTTCATCCAAGGCCGTGACGTCGGCCAGAAAAACATTTAAAGTAGGCGCGCGTTCTTTCAGCGCCCAGGTCGTCACCGTTTCGCTGCTCCATCCGAAGGTGGAGCTGGACGTTGTTTTGGCAGGCAATAAAGCAGGCAAAGTCGAAGACTTGAGGAGCATAGCGAAGCGCAGCAATGCCGTGGTAGCCATCAACGGGACGTTCTTTGACGCCTATACTTCGGGAGCGTACAANGCACCGTACGGTTATTTGGTCAGCAAAGGCAATATTTTTCACAAGGCCTCGGGAGATAACCGGACGATCTTCACCTATGACAGCAACAATCTGGCGACNTTGATGCCGGGACTCGACTTCAAATCCGTATATGAAACAGGCCGTATGGAAGGAGCACTTCAAGCGGGTCCGCGTCTGTTGACCAATGGCAAGGTGACGCTGGACGTCAAGAAGGAAGGATTCAAGGATCCGAAGATACTGACGGGCGGCGGTGCGCGAAGCGCGCTCGGCATCACGAAGGACCACAAGCTGATTTTGTTGACGACAGGCGGCGCTACCATTCCCCAACTGGCGGAAATCATGAAGCAGGCAGGTGCCTACCAAGCGATGAATCTAGATGGCGGGGCCTCCAGCGGATTGTATTATAACGGCTCTTACTTAACGACGCCAGGCCGTCAGATCAGCAATGCCATCGTCGTAAAATATAAATAATGACTCCTCTCCTCTGGTTAACCGGATCTTCCGCCGGCCGCCAGAGGAGTTTTATTTTTTGAGCAGCACTACCTCCGTCTCGAACCGCATATGCTGATCAATGAAATGTTTCACTATGAGGACCATTTGTGTAAATATATAGCAAACTGTCTATCGGGAGCCATAGGAAAGTTTGTGGTTGATTCAGCGGGGGTGAATTCCATTACATCGTCAATAGCGGTTATTCGGACGAGAGTCAGGGACACCATGGAGCGGATATACGGGGTCTTGAAGGAATGGATCGGAAANTATCCTATCCTTTCCAAGCTATATCACTTGTTTTCCTGGATTTCCTTGGCGGTGCTCGTTGTAAGTCTGNTTCTGATCGAAGAATCGCGTACCATGCTTATTCAATATTTATGGTCCTTCTACGTGCTGCTGCAATTTTGGCTGTTAAGCCGGAGCAAAACGGTCGCCTGGAAGCAGGTCAGCTTATTTGTTCTTTCGGGCGTTCTCTTGGTCATTCCCTTGACCAACGGGACCATGCAGGGGCTGCATATGATATTCGGAGGACGGACGACCGACACATGGTCATTTGCCGTCATGACCCCCATCATCGAGGAAATTTACAAGCTGCTGCCGCTGGCAGTATATTTGTTTTTTTCAAGAAGAGCCACTTCATTGAGCCTCGGCGATTACGTATTATTGGGCGCTGCTCCCGGCATTGGCTTTCAATTTATGGAGGAGCTGTCTAGACGGCTGGTCCAAAGCAATTACGGAGTTTCTTTTCTTGGCGGCAAAACGCTGCATTGGGAGTTCTTCGATTGGTTTCCCGGCTACTTCGAGGAAAGCTTTATTCCTACCATGATGAATGTTACGCATCCTGTACATAGTGCCATGATCGCGCTCGGCATCGGCCTCGCTTTTCGTTTCTCCAAACGCCTCACTCGCTGGGCCTATGCTTTTCCGGCGATCCTGCTGCTCTGGGCTGTCCTGAATCACGCAGCCTGGAATGGCCAGAATCGGCTCCCGGATTGGATACTTACCCTTCATGAGTGGACCGGGGAGGGCTACCGAACCGAAGGATTCTTCCTGACCCTGCTTGTTATCGGCTTGTTCATCGACTACTGGGACCTGCATCGAATACGCGACCGACTGCCTGTGCTTAAGGGGGAAGCCCTCATCAATCCGTTAACGGAGTTTTGGCAGATGACGCGGGCTTTGTTTACNGACCGGAAACGCCTGGGCTACTTGATCGGTTTCTACCGTGAGCGGCGCGAGCTCGGATACTCGCTGCTGTACGGCAATCTCGAAGCCGCAGGCCAAAGGGATCAGGTTCAGGACAATGTAAGAAAGTATTCTTCCGTTCTGGGAGCCATNGGAATCCTCATGCTAGCTGCCGGGATCCTATCCAACGTGGNTGATTTCATGACGGCAGCGGACTCCTCTTGCTTTGCGTGCCTGTTCGACTCCCTCCAGAATTGGTGGGATCGGCTTAGCGGCTGGGAACAAGCGGGAATCATATTGGGCGCCTTTGCCCTGTCCCTGCTGTTTGTCAGCTTCTGGCCGGCACTCGGCATTGCCATGACAGGTGCCGGCATTGCCGGAGGGGGACACGAAATCGCTGGATACATCCGCGATCCGAAGAAGCTGCTTTCTCCTCAGAATGCGGCCGCTGCCGTGTTAGCCGTGATGCTCANCCGGATCCCGGTCGGCAAAGGCCTCTCGTGGCTGTCCAATAAACTGGGCCCGCGAGCAAGAAGATGGTTGGATTCGCTCACCGAAAAATTCGGCTCGAAGACGCGCGAAGAGCCGGATGGGCCCCATGAACAACCGCGAGAGAATCCACGGAAGCCTGACGATGACCATGAGCATAATAAGCCGGAACAAGACAAACCGAATCAAGATAAACCGGATAACGAAAAGCCCGATGAAGATAAGCCGAGTGACAAACCCGATAACGAAAAGCCGGACGAATCAAACGACACCCCCCAAGAGGCACCGAGATATTCCGGGGAGCTGCAGAAGGTCAACAAGCCGGACGCGGCCGCCGATGCGCTGGCGGAGCGGCTTGGCGGAGAATCAAGGATGAAGTTTGATTCCGATCCCATCGGCCGGGAATTCGACGCAATTAGCGATGAATACATCGCCCAGACCAAACCTGCCCTTCAGCAGGTGAACAAAAAGGTACGCGATCAAATGAAAGCGACCTTCGAAGCTGCCGAGCAAACCGGCAGAAAGGTCTATTATCATTTTGAAGGGGAGCCTGCCCAATCGGTTATTGACAAACTGCAAGAATACAGCCAAAGATATGGAATAGAAGTCCACATCGATACCGATCCATTATAACGACAAGGAGTGAGCATTCATGTATGAATTTCACGGCTGGGCTACCATTCAAGAGAGTCCTGCGGAAGCGGATGCCGGGCAGCTCGATATGATCATTCAGAAAATACAGCTTAAAATTACCGAATTCGCCTGGGGCAGCGGCTTGTTATCCTTAAATGCGGCCAACGGTTCCTATTATCTTCATGTCGGCGGGTTTACCAACCGTAAAGGAGCCGAAGCTGCCGAGATAGTAGCGTTGTACCAATTGATTGGCGAAATCGCTCCCGGTTCATACGGTTTGCTGTACTCTCGGGACGATGAGAACTTGGAAGGCTACGATAACGAGTTCCGGGTTCAAGTACTGGCACGCGGACAATTACAGGAGCAGCGCGACGCGTTCCTCTCTCCTTGCGTGCCGGTGATCGAAGATGAAGTCGACTAACGACGATATCCGTAGGGTCCTTGCTTCGAATCTATGCGTTANGTTGTCTTAAAAAATCCCGTATCCCTTCATGCCATGTTTCCATGGAAGACGGGGTGCGGGATTTCTGGTTTATCTGAATATGGCCTGGTTCGTTGTAACACTTGTCGAACGAGCTTTCAAAAAGGCTTAAGCACGTCCATTCAATTCATCGATCGTTGCTTGAACGATGATNCGCAGGCCNTTCAGCATCGTTTCATGCGATAGGGTCGGCAGGGACGGCTTCTCCACGGCCATCTCCGTCGAAGCCGGAAAATGCACGAAGCCGGCAATAGCAGACCGTTGCTCGCGCCGGATTTCATTCAGAATCGCATACATCGTATTGTTGCAAATATACGTTCCGGCTGTATTGGATACCGATGCCGGTATCCCTGCTTCCTTCAGCCGGTCGACCATCAAACGGATCGGAAGNGTTGAGAATAATCCGTCCGGTCCGTCAACGTCTATAGGCTCGTCTTGGGGCCGTGCACCCCGGTTATCCGTCATCGTCGANTCCGNCGGTATGTCCTTGATGTTAATNGCGATCCGTTCCGGCGTAATGGCGGTCCGGCCCCCCGCCACACCGCAAGCGATGACCGCATCGGGTTCGCATGNCTTCATCTCCTGCAGCAGAATGTCCGCGCATTCGTCGTAATGCACGGGAAGAAGCAGCGTCCGGATCTCGGCGCCNGGAAAGACCTCTTGCCGNATCTCNTCAACCAGTCTCTCCGTAGGATTGACGGAACTCCCGCCAAAGGGCTCAAAGCCTGAAATTAATATTTTTAGCATATGGCATATCTCCTGTANTCGNTATGTAAACTGCCTGGGTCATTCGTAAATATTTTACTGATCATTACGATTGGATCGCTTGTACGTTGACGCCCTCGGCTTCAAGCCGGGATCGCAAGGTGGTGGCGAATAGCGATGCGTGCGCACCGTCTCCATGTATGCAAACGGTGTCCGCTGTTATCGGGATCAGCTTGCCGGTCAAGGATACCACCATGTTTTCCTTGACCATCCTCACCACCTGCGCGACGGAAGCTTCGGGATCNGTGATGACGGCATCCGGCCGATTCCTCGGCGTGAGGGAGCCGTCGTCCTGGTACGTGCGATCCGCAAACACTTCACTGGCNGTTCGAAGCCCTGCTGCTTNCCCTGCCGCGATCAGCTCGCTGCCTGCNAATCCAAACAGAATGAGGGTCGGATCGATTTGTTTGATGGCGGAGGCAATCGCGTCTGCCAGGGGCCTGGAGGCTGCAGCCATATTATAAAGGGCTCCATGCGGCTTTACATGCTGAAGCCCGGCCCCTTCCTGTATCGCAAAAGCCATCAAGGCCCCCACCTGATAGGTGACCATGTCATAAGCCTCAACGGGCGTAATGTCCATCCTTCTTCTTCCGAAACCGGCCAAATCGGGCAAGCCCGGATGCGCGCCGATGGCGGCGCCGCTCTCGACCGCCCGACGCACCGTTGCCCGCATGACGGCCGGATCGCCTGCATGGAACCCGCAAGCGATGTTAGCCGAGGTGATGCTTCGAAGCAGCTCCTTATCGTTGCCCAGCTTGTAAGCTCCGTAGCTTTCTCCCATATCGCAGTTCAGGTCCACTCGAACCATGGCGAAATCACCACTCCTTTAATTTCTGCTTGATCATCGCTTCCATCATTCGAAGCTCCCGAGCGCGGGCCGCGTATAGCCGTTCCGCTTCCGCCAAGGAAATTTCCGCAAAACGGATGCTGCCGCCTGGCGGCAGCTGGGCGATCAGCGGAATATCGACCGAAGCCACCTGCGCGATTTTGGGATAGCCGCCAAGCGTCTGCCGATCCGCCATCAGAATAATCGGCTGGCCATCGGAGGGAACCTGTACGGTTCCCAGAGCAACCGGCTCGGATATGTATTCCTTTGCTTGCCTTAACGTCAGCGGCGGACCGGTCAATCGGTAGCCCATCCGATCCGATTGCGGTGTAACGGTGAACCGTTCCCGGAACAACGCTTGCTTGCTGTCGTCGTCAAAATCATCGAATTGACGCCCGTTCAGCACGCGTACCACCGCATCTTGCCCGGTGAAGTCATACCCTGAAGCAGAAACGGACCATTTCGCGGTGAGAAAGCCGCCGTAATCGTCAACATGAAGGTTTCGTTCAGACGAATCAACCGGAAGCCGGGAAGCATGGGCATGCAGCGTATCCCCTTGCTTGAGCGCTCTTCCCTCATATCCGCCGATTCCTGCCCTTAAATACGTGCTGAGGCTGCCCATGACCGGCGGGACATCAAATCCGCCGGATACGGACATATAAGCGCGGCATCCCGCTGCCGGCTGTTGAAAGCTCAGCACACGGCCCGCTTTCACCAGCACCGGGCGCCACATGGGCACCTTTACGCCATCGATTAGCGGCGATAAATCCCCGCCTGTAATGGCAATCCAATGATCGTCGTGAAATTCAACGGCCAATCCTGACCATGTGATCTCCAGAACGGCGTGTTCACCCTCATTGCTGACAAGTCGGTTGGCAAGCCGATAAGCATAGCCGTCCATCGCTCCAGCCGTGATGATACCGTATCTGCCGTAACCCCGTCTCCCTGAATCCTGAAGAGTCGCCAGCAGACCCGGCTTGATGACGGTCAAACTCATAGGCTCACTTCCCTTAACCGTTCGTATTCCTCGGCTTGAATGGGCCTGAACCGAATATACTGTCCGCTCTTCAACAGCGTTGGCGGCTCGGCACCGGGACGAAACAATGCGAGCGGCGTCCGGCCGATAATCTGCCAGCCGCCCGGCGTTTCAATGGGATAGATGCCGGTTTGCGTCCCGGCGATTCCAACGGAACCGGCCGGTATTCGCA
>Ga0055538_1000446_pt1 | contig 15662 bp, 13 predicted proteins | sample AraplaCvi_mLB_r2_2_FD_55038 | JGI IMG/M metagenome (GOLD analysis project Ga0055538, IMG submission 55038) | Arabidopsis root microbial communities from North Carolina, USA - plate scrape CL_Cvi_mLB_r2 | ecosystem: Host-associated > Plants > Roots > Endosphere | place: USA: North Carolina | reverse complement strand
AATGTCTTCGTGCCGGATGCAATAATCGATTAATTCCACGATGTCGTCGATATGGATCCAGGAGAGCCATTGCTTGCCGCTGCCGATGTTGCCGCCGACCCCTAATTTATACGGCAGCAGCATTTTGGGGAGGGCACCGCCTTGATCGCCCAGCACGACGCTGATGCGCAGCTTGATTAACCGGTCGACCGGGATGCAATCGGCTGCCTGCTCCCATTGCTGCACAACCTCGGACGGGAAATCCATGATCGTGGCCGGACTGTCCTCATCAAACGCTTCATGCTCGGATGTACCGTATATGGCCATTGCCGATGCTTGAAGAATGACTGGAGGTTTGTGCTCCAGGCGCTGCATCAGGTCCGCTACGGCAGATACGGTTCGTTGCCGGGACTGAAGAATTCTCTTCTTGCCTGCTTGCGTCCAGCGCTGGCTCAGGGAAGAGCCGGCAAGGTTAACGAGCGCGTCCAAGCGCTCGAACCGCTCCGGATGGGAATTCATCTCATCCCAGGTTAAGTAGGATAATGACCCGTTTTGCTGCACGGCGGGGAACTCCGGCTTCGACCTGGTGACGATGATCATGTCATGTCCGTCGCGCAGCCAGCGCTTGCACAATGCTTGGCCAATGAAGCCGGTACCCCCGCAGATGGCTATTTTCATGAGCGAACCTCCTTGTTAAGTGATCATCAACCCTGATAAAACATGGCTGGGAATCATTACCCGTCATACGCTGAAATGAGCCGAGAAGGGAAAACGATACGTTACTTGTCAGAATCGTAAATCCAATGTTATACAACCCATTATACAGGAAATGCGGCATGGCACCGCTATATGATATTCCAGTCAACGCTTCAGCTTCTGCCTGGCTGAGAGCGGAAAGAAACCGCAAAAAACAGTTTGCCGCACCCCATGCCTTGGAGCCAGGGGGTGAACAAACTGTTTTTTGAGCAAGTGCAAGCCGGTATCGATTTATCACGCAAACGCCTGCCTTACGATCGCCGCCGCCTGGTCCAGTTCCGCTCTGGTGATGATGAGCGGAGGGGCGAAGCGGATAATGGCTTCATGGGTTTCTTTGCAGAGCAGGCCGAGATCTTTCAGTTTCTCGCAATAGGGTCTGGCCGGGACATTCAGCTCCATGCCGATGAATAGACCTCTGCCGCGCACCTCCTGGATATCGGGATGCGGGATGGATCGAAGCAGCCGAAGAAAATATTCGCCGAGCTCCAGGGAGCGAACCTCCAGCCCTTCCTCAATGAACACGTCCATGGAGGCGATGGCCACCGCGCAGCCGAGCGGATTTCCGCCGAAGGTGGAGCCGTGGGAACCCGGCTCGAATACATCCAGAATATCCGCGTCCGCCGCCACGGCGGAGACGGGAAAGACGCCGCCGCCCAGCGCTTTTCCAAGAATGTACATATCCGGCTCGACGTCCTCCCAGTCGCAGGCAAAGCGTTTGCCCGTCCTGCCGAAGCCGGTCTGGATTTCGTCCGCTAGCATGAGGACGTTGTGCTGCCTGCACAGCTCCAGTGCCCCGCTTAGGTATCCGTCAGGCGGAATGACGATGCCGGATTCGCCTTGGATCGGCTCCACGAGAAAAGCGGCCGTATTCGGCGAAATCGCCTGCTCCAGCGCCTCAAGGTCGCCATAGGGAATGACTTTGAATCCCGGCGTAAACGGACCGAAGTCCTCGCGGTATTCGCGGGATGAGGAGAAGGAGGTAACCGTGATCGTACGGCCGTGGAAATTGCCCTCGCAGACGATGATTTCAGCCTGATCTGTCGGAATACCTTTCTTCCGGTAAGCATAGCGACGCGCTGCCTTAAGCGCGGTTTCAACCGCCTCGGCTCCCGTATTCATGGGAAGAATCATCCCTTTGCCGGTTAAAGCGGACAGCTTCTCGTAAAAATCGCCTAGTTGATCGTGATGAAATGCGCGCGAAGTCAGGGTCACCCGGTCCGCCTGTTCCTTTAAGGCCCGGATGATGCGGGGATGACAATGACCTGCGTTAAGTGCCGAGTAGGCGCTTAACATATCGATATACCGTTTGCCGTCCGAATCCGTCACATGAATGCCTTCAGCTGAAGCGATGACGATGGGAAGAGGGTGGTAGTTTCTCGCGCCGTACCTTTCGGCTTTCTCGATATGAGGGTTGAAAGGGTCCATGGCGTAACCTCCTTGGGAGTCTAAAGAAACCGCAACGCGGAAAATACAGCCTGCCCGCGCAAGAGGCTTCATCATCAAGCATGATGCCTGTCATAACAATGTCATAAGATGCTTTCGCCCAGCATGGAGCCGATTAAACCGACAAGCAGCCGGGACGTCTTCTGCCCGCGGTCCAGCAGCGGGTTGTTCTCCACGAATTCGGCTGACGTCAGAATACCGGATTCCGACAGCATCTCCATGGCCAGGTGCGCTTCCCGGTAGCTGAGCCCGCCTTGAACCGGCGTTCCTGTTCCCGGTGCGATCTTCGGATCGACACTGTCAATATCAAAGGAGAGATGAACGCCATCCGTCCCCGTTGACGATATGCGGATGGCTTCCTCCATGACCCGGAACATGCCCATGCGGTCGATATCCTTCATCGTGAAGCAGGCGATGCCTTCCCGGCGGATGAAGTCCCGCTCGCCCTGATCAAGTGAGCGCGCGCCGATGAGCACGACATGCTCCGGCTTAATGGTTGATTTAACGCCGCCGATCGAGGTTAGCCGCCGATCGCCTTTCCCCAAGCTGACAGCTAGGGACATGCCATGGATATTGCCGGTCGGGGTAGTATCCGGCGTATTGAGATCGGAATGGGCATCGATCCAGATGACGCCCAAGTTGCGGTAATGCCGGGTAAGTCCGGCAAGCGTGCCGATGGCTATGCTATGGTCGCCGCCGAGCACAAGAGGGAAGGTGCCCGCTTCCGCCAGGGCGGATACGCGCGCTGCCAACTGCTCGTTCATCGTCACGACTTCTGTCAAATGTTTTAATCGGGGATGGTGCGCTTCATCCTTGCGCTCGGGGAGCGCAGCAGGATCATCGATCTGGTAGGTTACACCGAGCGCGTTAAGCTTGCGTTTCAGGCCGGCTCCGAATATCGCGTCCGGTCCCTGTCCAGCGCCGCGGCGGGTAGCTCCCCGGTCGAAGGGCACCGGGATGATCGATACGGTGGACGGAAGATTGTTCATCACTTTGCTCACCTCCACTTTGTAACAGTGTATTCCGGAGCCGGGCTGAGTGACTTGGGCAAAGCCCTATACAGGCCGATCCAATATGGAAAGTTTTGGGTTGGACGAGAAAAACACCCTTTATGCATGATTCATGGAATGACTGCAGAGAGTCCCATGAGACAGCATGAAGGGTGTTAATGACATGCAATTCGAATTAGGTTTCATTGCATGCTTACGCGGCATGCCCGACGTTTATTTTACCGTTTTATTATAGGTCTCGATCTTGGAGCTGATCTCCTGAGCAGCTTTATCCAATGCTTCCTGCGGCGTTTTCTGACCGTTCAGCACTTCCTCGATGGCCGTTTCCGTCAGCTGGCGGGCCTCAGGGAACACGCCCATGACAGCCCCCTGCGTTGCCAGGTTGGCGGTCGTTTGATGCAGTTGATCCACCGCGGTCTGGAATTGAGGATATTTCTCCAGGTTTTCTTTTACCAGGGACTCTTCGTAAGCTTTGGTCGTGACCGGGAAGTAACCCGTGTTGACATGCCAGTAGGCTTGGGTTTGCGGCTCGGCCAAATACTTCATGAATTCCCAGGCGGCCTGCTGCTCTTCTTCCGATTTGTTGTTCATCAGCCACAGGCTTGCACCGCCGATGATAACGCCGCCTTCGCCGCCGTCAGCCGGTTTGGGCAGGAAAGCCGTGCCGACTTCGAATTTGCCTTCCGCTGCGCTGACGATTCCGCGGAGCGAAGCCGTGGAGTCCAGCGTCATGGCGACTTGGCCGGCTGCAAAGGCTTTTTTGGTGTCATCCGTTTTACGTCCCAGGTTCAGCAGAACTTTATCGTCCAGCATTTGCTTCCACCATTCCAGCGTTTTCACGGCAGCGGCGTTGTTGACTTGCGAAGCGGTCGCCGGAGAAGTGCGGCCGTTGCCGTTGTTCAGCAGCTCAACGCCTTGGTTCGCAAGGAATTGCTCCATGAACCAGCCGTAAATGGCGAAGGATGCGCCGGTTTGGCCGCCTTTCGTTAGCGCTTTAGCCGCTTCCGCTACCTCTTCGTAGGTTTTTGGAGGATTTTCCGGATCCAGACCCGCCGCTTTAAAGGCATCTTTGTTGTAATAAAGGATCGGGTTGGAGGAGTTGAACGGCATCGAATACAATTTGTCGTCGAATGTGTAGTAATTTTTGATATTCGGTTCCAAGGAGGAAATGTCGTAGGCTTCAGCATCCATGAAGTCTTGAACCGGACGGATCGCCTTGGTGTCCATCATGAAACGGCTGCCGATTTCGTACACCTGAATCATGGTCGGTCCGCTATTCGATCCCAATGAAGCCTTCAGCTTGTTCAAGCTTTCATCGTACGTGCCTTGAAACACGCCCTCTACCTGAATATCCTGGTGTGCTGCGTTAAAATCGGAAATCAGCTTGTCCGCGACGGTCCCGAGCTCACCGCTCATGGAATGCCACCAAACGACCTTAACAGGTTCCTTGGCCGGTTCGNTGCCGGCGGCAACGGTCGTTTCTCCGGCGGTTGGCGTATTGCTGCAAGCGACGCTGATCAGCATGAAGCAGGAAAGCAGGAGCAGCGCGAAGGACCTTTTACCAAAACGTTTCATGATCGGTTAATCTCTCCCTTTTTGAAAATAAAGTATGGTTTGATCTATCAGAAATTGCGTGAGCCCGTTTGATATCGATAACCGGCACGCAAGGCTGATCCAATATGGTCTACTGGGTCGGCATCGTGGCCATTAGCCCTTCAAAGCACCTGCGGTGATGCCGCGCACAAGGGGTTTCAGCCCGAGCGCAAGCAGCAGCAGGGAAGGCAGCAGCAGCAGGAGCACGCCGGAGAGTATCAGATTCCATGAGTTCATCTCTTCGAACTGCAGCATGCCGATCCCGATTTGGACGGTTCGCATCTCGACCCGGTTGGTTGTCAGAAGCGGCCACAGGTACATGTTCCAATTATTCAGGAACGAGTAGACCCCCAGCGTGGCGATTCCGGGGATGGATAACGGCAACACCATGCTCAGGAAAACGCGGACATGTCCGCAGCCGTCCACGCGGGCCGCTTCAAACAGCTCCTTCGGCAGCTGCAGGAAGGTCTGCCTGAGCAGGAAGGTTCCGAAGGCCGTGGCCAGAAATGGAATGATGAGCCCTTGATAGGTGTCCAGCCAGTTCAGGCTTTTGACCGTCAAGTAATTCGGAATCATGATCACCTCCCACGGGATCATCATCGTCGCGAGAAAGAGGCTGAACAGCAGCGTTTTTCCCGGAAATCGCAGGAAGGCGAAAGCGTATGCTGCCAGACTTGCGGTCACGATCTGTCCGAGCATGATGGCAATGGAGACAATCAGGCTGTTTCCGATAAAGGTAAGGACAGGAATCGTATCGATCACCTTGGCGAAGTTGGACAGATTGACGGCTTCGGGAAGCAGAGGCGGCGGATAGACGGCCGATTCGGCCTCGCTCATCAGCGATGTCGACAAGGTNTATAGGAGCGGGAAAAGAACGGCCAACGAACCGAGAAGCAGCGCGATGTAGATGANGCTTTTGGGCATGAGACGCATGTTCANTGGTANTGCACCTTCTTCTCGACGAATTTAAATTGAAAGACGGTCAGCAGCAGAATGATGGCAAACAGGATGAGNGCCTGCGCGCTGCCGATGCCGAAGCGAAAATTNACGAAGGCATCCTGNTAGATGTTGAATACCATGACGTTGGTGCTGTTCATCGGACCGCCTTTGGTGAGGATGTTGATTTGNCCGAATGCTTGGAAGGCACCGATNACCGATACGACGGACGTGAAGAATAACGTAGGGGAGATTAGCGGCATCGTAATCCGGAAGAACGTTCTCAGCGGACCGGAGCCGTCNATCTTGGTGCTGTCATAGATATCTTCGGACACGCCCTGCATGCCGCTCAGCATCAGGATATAGTTGAATCCAAGATTCATCCAGACGGTCATAAGCGCGACGGAGATCATGGCCCATTTCGGATCGGTAAGCCATTGGACGGGCTGCGTGCCGAGCAGCGTCAGAAAATAATTCAGTATGCCTAAGGTCGGATGGTATAGAATCATCCAGATCATCGAGCCGGTACCGACGGACACGGCCATCGGAAGCGAGAAGATAAAGCGGAATATTTTCATGCCCTTGAGTTTGTTGTGCGTCAGGGCAGCCAGCAGAATCGCAGCCGCCATGCCGGTCGGAACCGTCAGCACGATGAACAGCAGGGTATTGCCAAAGCTTGTATAGAACATGTCGGAGGCCAATATTTCCCTGAAGTTGTCGAATCCTACGAATTCCGCTACCCTGCCTTGCGGATCGGTCAGGAACAGGCTAAGATAAACCGACTTGAGCAGCGGGTAGAATAAGAACAGGGCGAATATGAGCAGCGAAGGCGCTAAACATGCATAAGCGAGCAGAATTTCTCTGCGCCTTGTTCTCTTGATCGAGACGGGTTTCGCCGCGGTTGATACCTCCGGCCCGTTGACGTTCGGCGATAGAGAGTGCCCCGGAGAAGGAAGCGTGAATTCTTTTTCCATCATCATGTTTTACCTCACTTTCCAGCTTGGCCTTACAGCCTTGAGTATAGGAGCCGGATGTAAAATCCAGTAAGGGGTTTTGTAAGAATACCGTAATTTATTGCCGGACATGGCAGTTGCTGAAGGCGAGCTTGCCAGTGCCGGTACAAGAATATTCCATTCCCTAAAAGCTTGCACGTGGAAAAGAGATGTGATATCTTATACCTGTAACCGGTTACACATGAATGAGGTGATGACGGTATGGCAACGATCAAGGATGTGGCGAATCAGGCGGGCGTATCCGTAGCCACGGTTTCGCGGGTTTTAAATGGAAACGGTTACGTGCATGAGGACACCAGGTCCAAGGTGGAACAGAGCATTCGAGAGCTGAATTACACGCCGAATGAAGTGGCGCGTTCTTTATACAAGAGGAAATCCAAATTGATAGGACTTTTGCTTCCCGACATCATGAACCCTTATTTCCCGCAGCTTGCCCGCGGGGTAGAGGACGAGATGCAGGAGAATGATTACCGATTGATCTTCGGAAACAGCGACGAGAGCAAGAAGAAGGAAACGGAGTACATTCAGACGTTTGTCCAGAATAATGTGGTTGGCGTCATATCATCGACCAACAACCCGGATGCCGACATGTATGCGGGGCTGAACATTCCCGTCGTGTTTCTGGACCGCACCTCGTCGGACCGCCCTTCCGTGTACGCGGATGGCCGTCAGGGAGGAAGAATAGCGGCTGAGGAAATCGTGCGGCGAGGGAGTAAAGCCATAACGGTAATTCAAGGCCCGGCGGATGTGCGGCCTGCACAGGAACGTTTTGAAGGAGCCGTCGAGGTTCTGGAGCAACAGGCGGCTGCGTATCAAGTGCTGAAGACGACATCGTTTTCTTTAACCGATGCCGAAGAATTCGCCCAGAAAGTGTTCAGCGAATATCCGGACACGGATGGCATAATCGCGAGTAACGATATTATGGCATCCGCCGTGGTGAAGGAAGCGTTTCGGCTGGGGAAAAGGGTGCCGGAAGACGTACAAATTATCGGATTTGACGATATTCTGCTCAGCAGGCTGCTGGCCCCGCCGCTGTCGACGATTCATCAGCCGGCGTACGAAATGGGCCGGGAAGCGGCCAGATTGCTTATCGGGCTCATCGAAGGGCAGCGCATAGAGAAAAGCAATATCGAATTCTCGGTTGAATTCATAGAGCGGCAGACAACGAGAAAGGTGGAATCGTGATGGCAAAAATCGTGGTGATCGGAAGCGCGTCGATGGACTTGGTGGTGACCTCCGCCAAGCGCCCCGGCGCGGGAGAGACGGTGCTGGGCGATAGCTTTAAGACGGTGCCCGGAGGGAAGGGAGCCAACCAGGCCGTCGCGGCGGCAAGGCTGGGTGCAGAGGTGACGATGGTTGGCTGCGTCGGTGACGATTCCTTCGGCGAAACGATTTTGAGCAATTTGCAGTCGAATGGTGTTCTTACGGATTATGTGGAACCGGTTACAGGTATGGAAAGCGGCACGGCGCACATCATTTTGGCAGAGGGAGACAACAGCATCGTGGTGGTGAAGGCTGCCAATGATCGGATCACTCCGGAATACGTAGATCAGGCGGAAAAGGCAATCCAGGCGGCGGATATCGTGTTGATTCAGCAGGAGATTCCGGAAGAAACGGTGGTGCACGTGAGTGCGATATGCGCCAAGTATCAGGTGCCATTGATGCTGAACCCCGCTCCTGCCCGTCCGGTGCCGAGCGTCGTTATTGAACGGGCGGCATACATTACGCCAAACGAACATGAAGCCGCTATCCTGTTTCATGACGAGCCGCTCGGCGACGTGCTGCGCCGGTATCCGAACAAACTCATCGTAACGGAAGGGAAAAAGGGCGTTCGTTATTTTGACGGTATGCAAGAGGTCGTGGTTCCGGGCTACAAGGTTGAAGCCGTAGATACGACGGGTGCCGGCGATACATTCAACGGCGCATTCGCCGTGGCGCTGGCCGAGGGCATGAGTCTGACCGACAGCCTCAGATTCGCGAACCGCGCCGCTTCCTTGTCGGTCATGAAGTTCGGAGCGCAGGGCGGAATGCCGTCGCGTCTCGAAGTGGAAGGGAGCCTTTGATCATGAAGAAGAACGGCATGTTGAACAGCCACATCGCGAAAGTGCTGGCGGATCTGGGGCACACCGATACCATCGTGGTCGGGGACGTTGGCCTTCCGGTTCCTCCAGGCGTTCCGAAGATCGACCTGGCGTTAACGCTGGGGACGCCGAGCTTTATGGAGGTGGTGGAGGCGATCGCCGACGATATGGTCGTTGAAAAAATCGTCATTGCTGAAGAAATGAAGCGGGAGAATAAGGAAACACTGCATGATATACANGAACAATTTCAGGATTGCGAGATCGAGGCTTGCTCGCACGAGCAGTTCAAGGAACGGACTCGAAACGCCAAGGCGNTTATCCGTACNGGCGAAGCCAAGCCCTATGCGAACTGCATTTTGCAGGCCGGCGTTCATTTCGGTTAAAGAGGAGGAAGCATCATGAACATTGAGATGACGAATATCCATAAATCCTTTGGCACGAACCGGGTGCTGGCGGGCGTGGACTTTGATCTCCGGGAAGGAGAGGTTCATGCCCTGATGGGAGAGAACGGCGCGGGCAAATCGACGCTGATGAATATTTTAACCGGGCTTCACAGCCGGGATGAGGGCAAGATCTTGATCGACGGTCAGGAAACCTATTTTGCGAACCCGAAGGAAGCCGAAGAGAAAGGCGTCGCCTTCATCCACCAGGAGCTCAACATCTGGCCGGAGATGACGGTTCTGGATAACTTGTTTATCGGCAAGGAGATGACATCCGGCCTGGGATTCCTCAACATGAAACAAATGAAGGCGCTTGCGAAGGAACAGTTCGGCAAATTGGCGGTGACGATACCGTTGACGCAGGAGGCAGGGGAATGCTCCGTAGGCCAGCAGCAGATGATTGAGATCGCCAAAGCGCTCATGACCAAAGCGAAAGTCATCATTATGGACGAGCCCACGGCGGCACTGACCGAAAGGGAAATCGAGAAGCTGTTCGGCGTCATCCGCTCGTTGAAAAAGCANGGCGTATCNATCGTTTACATTTCCCACCGCATGGAGGAGATCTTCACGATCTGCGACCGGATTACNGTTATGAGGGATGGCAAATCCGTGGACACCAAGCCGATTCCCGAAACCAACTTTGACGAAGTCGTCAAAAAGATGGTCGGCCGGGAGCTGACCGAGCGATATCCCGCACGGCATCCGTCTCCGGGCGAACCGGTGCTGGAAGTGAAAAATATTTCCGGCAAGGGCCGGTTCGAGAATGTGAGCTTCTCGGTCCGAGCCGGCGAGATCGTAGGCGTATCCGGTTTGATGGGCGCGGGGCGGACCGAGATGATGCGAGCGATCTTCGGGCTGGACCCGCTGGATAGCGGGGAAATCTGGGTGCGCGGCAAGAAGGTTCATATCAAGAAGCCGGATGATGCCGTGAAACACGGCATTGGATTCATAACGGAGGATCGCAAGGATGAAGGGCTGGTCCTGGATTTCTCGGTCCGTGAAAATATGGCGCTGCCCAATCTGTTCAGCTTCTCATCCAGAGGATTCATCTCCGGGAAGAAGGAGCAGGATTTCGTCGAAACGCTGACAAAGCGGCTGCAGATCAAGACCCACTCATCCGAGACGCATGCACGCAATCTGTCGGGGGGCAACCAGCAGAAGGTGGTTATCGCCAAATGGATCGGCATTGGGCCGAGCGTGCTCATCCTGGACGAGCCGACCCGCGGCGTGGACGTAGGAGCGAAACGCGAAATTTACCAGCTGATGAATGAGCTGACCGAACGCGGCGTGGCGATTCTGATGGTCTCGTCGGAGCTGCCGGAGGTGCTCGGGATGAGCGACCGGATTCTCGTCGTTCACGAGGGCAGGATATCCGGTGAACTGGATCGCGAACAAGCCACGCAGGAACACATCATGACTCTAGCTACAGGGGGACAGTAATATGACAACTATTAACGATGCCAAGGCGGGAAAAGGGTTCAAGGTCTCAGGTTTGACGCAAAAGCTCGGTCCGCTGCTCGGACTGATCATTCTGATCGTCATCGTTTCCGTCCTGAATCCAAGCTTCTTGGAACCGCTTAACATTCTGAACCTGCTGCGTCAGGTATCGATTAACGCACTGATTGCTTTCGGTATGACGTTTGTTATCCTGACGGGCGGCATTGACCTGTCGGTCGGTTCGATTCTCGCGCTCTCCAGCGCATTTGTCGCCAACATGATGGTGGCCGGCTTTGACCCGATTCTCTCGATCATCATCGGCGTTGCGCTTGGCGGGGTGATGGGCATGATCAACGGTCTCATGATCACCAAGGGGAAAATGGCGCCGTTTATCGCCACCTTGGCTACCATGACGATATTCCGGGGACTTACGCTGGTTTATACGAACGGCAATCCGATTACCGGGCTTGGCGACAGCCTTGTCTTCCAATTGTTCGGCCGCGGATACCTGCTGGGCATTCCCGTGCCGGCCATTACGATGATCATCACGTTTGCCGTGCTGTGGGTCATCCTGCATAAAACGTCGTTTGGCCGCAAAACGTATGCCATCGGCGGTAACGAAAAAGCATCGCTTGTATCCGGCATTAAGGTACCGCGCGTAAAGATTATGATTTATTCCCTGGCAGGGATGCTGTCCGCGCTGGCAGGGGCGATTCTGACGTCCCGTTTGAATTCCGCACAGCCGACAGCGGGTACCTCCTATGAATTGGATGCCATCGCAGCCGTTGTGCTGGGCGGTACAAGCCTGACCGGGGGACGCGGCCGAATTGTCGGCACGCTGATCGGGGTGCTGATCATCGGAATTCTGAACAACGGGCTCAACCTGCTCGGCGTGAACTCATTCTATCAAATGGTTGTCAAAGGTGTCGTGATTGCGATTGCCGTACTGCTCGACCGCAAGAAATCGGCTTAAGGGGGAGAATGAACGATGAAAAAAACAACTTTGCTGCTCGTATCACTCATGCTGATCTTCATCACGGGCTGTTCCCTGGAGCCGCCGGAATGGGCAAAGCCCAAAACCGGCGGGGACGTCAAAGACATCAAGATCGGTCTTTCCATCTCCACCTTGAATAACCCATTCTTTGTCTCCTTGAAGGATGGCGTCGTCGCCGAAGCGGCGAAGCAGGGAATGGAGGTCGTTGTCGTTGACGCGCAGAACGACTCTGCCAAGCAGAGCAATGACGTTGACGACCTGATTCAGCAGGGCGTCAATGCACTGCTGATTAACCCGACGGATTCGTCCGCGATCTCGACCGTGGTTCAAACGGCAAACAGTTTGGGCATACCGGTCATCACCCTGGACCGATCGGCGGATCAAGGCGAGGTCGCTGCGCTGGTCGCCTCGGATAACGTGAAGGGCGGCCAAATGGCAGCCGAATATATCGTGGAGCAGCTGGGCAAAGATACGAAGGTCATTGAGCTCGAAGGCGTTCCGGGCGCTTCCGCGACCCGCGAACGGGGCAAGGGCTTCCATGATATCGCGGATGAGCAGCTGAACGTGGTCGCGAAGCAAGCGGCGGATTTTGACCGGACCAAAGGTCTTACCGTGACGGAAAATCTGCTGCAGGGCAATCCGGACGCCAAAGCGATATTTGCCCACAATGACGAAATGGCCCTGGGCGCAATCGAAGCGATTCANAGCTCGGGCAAAGACATCATGGTCATCGGCTTTGACGGCAACGACGATGCGCTGAAGTCCATCGAAGCNGGCAATCTGACGGCAACGGTAGCCCAGCAGCCTGAGCTGATCGGTCAGCTCGCCGTCGGCGCAGCCAAGGACGTGCTGCAGGGCAAAGAGGTGGAAGCGAATATCGCGGCACCGCTGAAGCTGGTCGTGAAGGAATAACTCGCGAAAATCAAAAAGCGTTACCCTGCGATAGAAGCAGGGTAACGCTTTTTTTTGCTATCCTGCTCATTCCATTACGGACTGCGATGTAACTCACAGCCTTGCGATGGCAGCAGGAATACAATATCGTAAAAGAGAACAGTTATTTCGCATGTGATATTATAATGGTTGTGTATGCGTTTACTGCTGAGATGTAAAAAAGGAGCTATGNATCTATGACAACGGAAAAAAGAAAACAAGCGATCGTGATCGTGGGCTACGGCGGAATGGGCAGCTACCATGCCAAGCTGATTAAGGACAACGCGTTTCTTGAGGTGACCGGAACCTACGATATTCTGGAAGAGCGCCGGAAGGCGTCCCGGGAGGACGGGTATTCTGCCTACGAGAGTTATGAGCAGGTATTGAACGATGATGCGGTTGACGTGGTGCTCATTGCAACGCCGAACGACGTGCATAAGGAGCTGGCGCTTCAGGCGTTTGCGGCAGGCAAGCATGTTATCTGCGAGAAGCCGGTAACATTGTCCGTAGGTGACTTTAAGGACATGGTCTCCGCTGCCGATGCCGCCGGTCGGGTGCTGATGGTTCACCAGAACCGCCGCTGGGANGAGGATTTCCTGACGATTAAGCAAATGTACAACGAAAAGACGATTGGCGAATTGTTCCGTATCGAATCCAGGGTACACGGGGCGAACGGCATTCCGGGCGATTGGCGCCATCTGGAAGCGCACGGCGGCGGCATGCTNCTGGACTGGGGCGTGCATTTGCTGGACCAGATCCTGTTCATGGTGGACAGCCGGATGACCAGCCTGAGCAGCCGCTTGAGNTTTATTTTGGGCGATGAGGTGGATGACGGCTTTGAATCGGTCATCGAATTCGAGAACGGCGTATCGGTTCTGATCGAAGTGGGAACGACGAATTTCATTACGCTTCCACGCTGGTATGTCAAAGGAACCGAGGGAACCGGCATTATTGAGGACTGGTCGTTAAACGGAAGAGTCGTTACCCGGAACCAGGATGCGGCGAAAGTGGAGCCGAAGCCGATTCAAGCCGGGGTAGGCTTGACCAAAACGATGGCCCCTCCTTCCGAAGAAGCTACCATTACGGGTGCCCTGCCGGAGCCATACCGTCAATCCAGCAGCTTCTTCGATAACTTTGCGGCCGTGACCCGGGGCGAGGCAGAACCGATCGTGAAGAACGAGGAAGTGCTGCGGGTCCTGAATCTGATCGAAGCGGTGTTTGAATCGGCCAGAACGGGCGAAACGCTGAAGGATTTCGATATTTACCCTGCGTAACCTAACGAAGGACAGCACTTATTGAATATCGTAAAGAAAGTACCGCGGCCGCCAAGCGATTATGCTTGAGGCTGCGGTACTTTTTATGTTGACGTCGTTGATCCGCCCATTTTTCATGGATTGCCAGTCCTTGCTGCGGTCATTTGGCGTGATCCACCTTCCCGCTGCCTCCGCCTTGCAGCACCCGCCTATAGTCGCTGGGCGCCCAGCCCGTATCCTGCTTGAACAGCTTCGAGAAGTAGGAATAGTTGGCGTATCCGACCTTCGCCGCAATCTGATACACGGACANCGGAGTCGACTCCAACAGATGTTTGGCCGTCCGGATGCGGGCCTGAATGATATAAGTGCCTAAAGATATGCCCGTTTCTTTCTTAAAGACGCGGGCCAAATAATCCGGGTTCAGAAAGACGATTTCCGCCAGGGTCGTTCGCGTCAGCTCCTCCCCGTAATGGCACCCGATATAATGCTTGATTTCCTCCACCACGGTATGGGAATGGCCGGCGTAGGCTTGATATTCGGCTGCCGTGCGGACGAGATACGCCATGTATTTTTCCATGTCTTCAATCGAGTTTAACGACTGCAGAAATAACTGATCATTGGTTTTGCCGGTATACAGCTTATGAGCCTGGATCTCTTTGCCCTTCAGATAGGAGTACACGAGCTGCACCATATCCAAGCGGAATAAACGCAGCACCGAAGCGCTGTGGACGCCGCTCTTGGCCAAATTCTGCAGGTACCGGCGAGTTTCTTCGAGAAAGGCGGCCGGGTTGTTTTCGGCAAGCAGCGCCTCCCAATCTTGAAGCGGAGGAGGGGTATACGCGGCTTCTTGCAGCGAATGCCGTTCCAGAAACATGATCTGGTTGCGCTTCTTGATCATGTCCTCGTTCATTTGCAGCAGGTCCCGCATGGATTTGTTGATCCCCTCCAAAGCCGCTGAGACCGATACGTTGCAGCACGCATCGCTCCGAAGGAACCGGTTGGCTTTCTCGATGAAGGACCTGCAGATGCATTCAATGACCGCGGTATCCGGAGAATGATTCCACTTCAGGATGACCATCCATTCGTAATCCCTATACTCCATGACGGTCTCAACCGTAAAGAGCGGATCCTGGAACAATTCGGACAGCACGTTGAGAAACGCGTAATCAAACAGGTCCTTGTCTTCTTTGCCCAAGCTTTGATCATACGGAAAAATCGTGATCAGCAGGGGGAGAAACAGATCCGACATCGCATAGGACAGATTCTGCTCCGCGATATATCCGGCGATGGCCGCCCGGTCCGACGAAGCTTTTTTTTCCTTGATCAGCTTGCTCCAGAAGTGCTCTTGCAGCTTTCTTTGGTTTTTCTTCCACAGCTGCCCGTTCTGTATCGCCTCCTGGTCGCTTTGCTGTTCCTTAGCTTTGTACACGGCCTTGGAGATGATGAGGCTGAGCTTATCGAATTCAATCGGCTTCAGGAAATAGTCGAAGCTTTGCAGCTCAATCGCTTTCTGCGCATAGTTGAAATCGGCGTAATTGGTCAGGAAGATCGTCTGTATGCCGTATTGTTCCTCGCGTATCCAGGCGAGAAGCTCCAGTCCGCTGCCCTGCGGCATTTCGATGTCGCAAATGAGGATCTGAACGGAATGACTCTGCAGAATTTCCCTTGCCTGCGCCACGCTGTAAGCGGTATGGATTTGTTCGATCGAGAGTGCCTTCCAATCAATCTTCTTCTCCAGCGCGGCCACGACAAAATAATCGTCATCAACCAGCAATACATTCATGAAATGTCTCCTCT
>Ga0055538_1000439_pt1 | contig 15989 bp, 13 predicted proteins | sample AraplaCvi_mLB_r2_2_FD_55038 | JGI IMG/M metagenome (GOLD analysis project Ga0055538, IMG submission 55038) | Arabidopsis root microbial communities from North Carolina, USA - plate scrape CL_Cvi_mLB_r2 | ecosystem: Host-associated > Plants > Roots > Endosphere | place: USA: North Carolina | reverse complement strand
TAATAATTCCTGAATGTTCTCAGGCTTTACGCTACCACCGTATTGAATTCGAATTGCATTGGCCGTTTCAGCATTATATAATTCCTTCACTACTGCACGAATTGCTCCGCATACTTGGTTAGCATCTTCTGCTGTAGCTGTTTTACCTGTACCGATTGCCCAAATAGGTTCATAGGCGATTACCATATGCTCCACTTCTTGTGCGCCAAATCCAGCAAGTGCTGCTGTAATTTGATGAGCAACCTTTTGCTCAGTAGTCCCCGCTTCACGTTCTTCAAGCGTTTCCCCACAGCAAATAATTGGTACGATATTATGCGCTAGTGCTGCAGCAACCTTTTTATTGATGGCTTCATCTGTTTCGTTATAATATTCACGTCGTTCAGAGTGTCCTAAAATAACATAGTCTACTTCCACACTTGCTAGCTGAGCTGGACTAATTTCTCCAGTAAATGCACCTTCGTTTTCAAAATGCATCGTTTGTGCACCAATTGCTAGCTCAGATTCACTAGCAACTTGCACAAGCGTAGGTAGGTAAAGTGCTGGTGCACAAACAACAGCGTCTACTTTATCATTTGAAGGGAGTTTGTCCTGTACCGCATCAACAAACTGAATTGCCTCTTCAAATGTTTTATACATTTTCCAGTTACCTGCAATAATTGGTTTACGCATCATTCTTGCCTCCTATGTTTTTATTCCGTTTTATTTATCGTTTAGTGCCACAATTCCAGGAAGCTCTTTCCCTTCCATTAATTCAAGTGATGCACCACCACCTGTAGAAATATGGTCCATTTTATCGGCAACTTCAAACTTTTCTACTGCCGCTGCAGAATCCCCGCCACCGATGACAGTATAACCAGTTGTTGTCGCCATAGCGTTAGCTACAGTTTTTGTACCATTCGCGAATTTATCCATTTCAAAAACACCCATTGGTCCATTCCAAATGATTAATTTAGAATCTTTAATAACTTCTGCATATTTAGCAGCTGTTTTCGGACCAATATCTAAGCCCATCCAGTCTGCTGGAATAGCGTCTACATCTACAATTTGTGTTTCAGCATCTTTTGAAAATTCGTTTGCGACTACGGCATCGATTGGCATATGTAATTGCACGCCTTTTGCCTTTGCTTTTTCAATAAAGGATTTTGCTAAATCGATTTTATCTTCTTCTAATAAAGATTTACCGATATCATAGCCTTGCGCTTTAATAAATGTGAATGATAAGCCACCACCAATAATGAGATGGTCTACTTTTTCTAATAAGCTTTCAATCACACCAATTTTGTCTTTAACTTTGGCACCACCGATAATGGCTGTAAATGGACGCTCCGGGTTAGATAATGCTTTTCCTAACACATCTAATTCCTTTTGCATAAGGTAACCAGATACTGCTGGTACATACTTAGCAATTCCTTCAGTTGACGCGTGTGCACGGTGAGCTGCACCGAACGCATCATTGACATAAACATCTGCTAATTTTGCAAATTGCTCTGCTAATGCTGGATCATTTTTTTCTTCGCCAGCGTGGAAGCGAACATTTTCAAGAAGAATAATGTCACCATTTTGCATATTTGCAACAGCTTCTTCTACCTCTTGACCAATTGACTCATCTAATTTAGTAACAGGTTGACCCATTAATTCAGCTAAACGGACACCTACTGCAGTTAGGCGCATATCCTCTTTCACTTCACCCTTTGGACGTCCTAAGTGAGAAGCTAAAATTACTTTGGCACCTTGTTCCACTAAATATTCAATTGTAGGAATTGCTGCTCGAATACGTGTTTCGTCAGTAATTGCACCCTCTGCCATCGGTACATTAAAATCAACACGTACAAATACGCGCTTACCTTTTACATCAATATCTTTCATCGTCTTCTTATTTAACATGAAGAAACCCCCTTCAAAGTTTTTAGTCATGAATTACCTGGATTCACCCATCTTGGCTCCTCACATCATTCACTTAACAGTATTAGATAAAAATAGTTGATTTCATCATCACAGAGGATTAATTTTGTTAAATAAGCCTTTTTAAAAAAGCGCCTTGGAACGGAAATCAACCCACGTTATGGTGAAGTACCCTTTTACTTGCTTTTATAGTAGCAAAAGTCACGTTCTATGTCTTGCAATTACATAACTAGTCACGTGTCTGCCTTATATTTCGTATAAAAAAGGAGTAAGGGTAAATTCCCTTACTCCCATTACCCTTGTATATTATATCTTTAAGATATTATAAAGGCTATACTTTTTGTGCGCAAAAAGCGGTATTATGTCACACTTTTTACTTTAGTTATCGAATTATGTCACTTATTTAGTGTTTAATCCTTTTTCTGCGATATATAAAGCTAAGTCCATTAAACGAGTAGAGTAACCAATTTCGTTATCATACCATGCTAGAACTTTTACCATACTATTTTCTAATACCATTGTAGAAAGACCATCTACAGTTGAAGAGTTATGGTTACCATTGTAGTCAATTGAAACTAATGGTAGTTCGTTGTAGCCTAAAATACCTTTAAGCTCATTTTCTGAAGCTTCTTTTAATGCAGCATTAATAGTTTCTTTCGTTACTTCTGCTTTTAGCTCCACTACTAAGTCAACACATGAAACGTTCGGTGTTGGTACACGCATAGAGAAGCCATCTAATTTACCTTTTAATTGAGGTAATACTTTAGAAACCGCTACTGCTGCACCTGTTGTTGTTGGAATCATTGACACTGCACCTGCACGTGCGCGACGTGGGTCAGAGTGCGGGAAGTCAAGGATACGTTGATCGTTTGTATAGGAGTGAATTGTCGTCATCATACCGCGCTCAATACCAAATTTTTCATCAAGTATTTTTGCAACTGGCGCTAGACAGTTCGTTGTACATGAAGCGTTTGAAATAACATCATCTGTTTCAGGGTTATAGTCCTCATGGTTAACACCCATTACAAACGTTGGCATTTCGCCCTTCGCTGGAGCTGAAAGAATAGCTTTTTTAGCACCTGCTTGAATATGCTTACCTACTTCTTCCATTGAGCGGAATCTACCTGTACATTCAAGTACTACATCAACACCTAGTTCACCCCAAGGTAAATTTGCAGGATCTTTTTCAGCATAAACTTTAATGTTTTTTCCATTTACTACGAAAGAATCACCGTCTGCATAAACATCAGCGTCGTAGATACCGTGTACTGAATCATAAGTTAATAAGTGTGCAAGCTGACCTGCATCTGTTAGGTCATTTACAGCAACTACTTCAAATTCATCGTGCTTCATTGCTTCACGAAATACTAATCGTCCAATACGTCCAAATCCATTAATAGCTAATTTTAATGCCATTGTTAATTCCTCCAATATTGTTTAAATAATTTATTTTGCCTCGGACATTTATAATATCCACAATTGGCTCTATTCTCATTCAGAGAGTGTTGAGCACTCGCTGAAATTTGAGTAATTTATAAAGAAGGTAAACCTTCTGCGATAGCTTTTGCGGCTACTTCATCTGTTATAAAAATGGTTTGCTTTGGTGCTACCTTAAAGTACGATAGCATTGCCTTCACTTTTTGTTTACCAGCAGCAACTGCAATGACTTGCTTACTTCTTTGTACTTGCTCAAACTGTATACCGATTGTTCGAATTCGATGTACAATTTCGCCTTCTGCATTGAAATAATATCCAAATGCTTCACTTACTGCACCCTTTTCTTCGAGTATCTGTAAATCTTCAGGCGATGAGTTACGGCGAACAGCCATTTCTTCTGCCGAGCCAATACCATGAATAACACAATCTGCACGATCATAATAATTCATCATTTCCGTTACCATTGGCTCTGTTAACATTGCTTGATAGGCCTGCTCACTTAAATGCTCCGGTAAAAATAATGTGCGATACTGAGCATCCATCTGCATGGCAAATGTTGAGACAAGTGTATTGGCTTGCATTTGCATTTCATGCCCAATACCTCCACGAGCAGCAACAAATGTAATGTTGTTTGTATCAGCTGGATGTAAAAATTGCGCAAGTGATGCAACCGACTTACCACCAGTAACAGCTACTATTTGACCATCAAAGGTAGTTGATATAAATTGTTGTGCTGCCTCTTTTCCAAGCAATGTTAATATCGTATCGTCCTCATTGTAATCACCTGGAACAACTATTACATGCTGTAAGCCAAAATGGTTTTTCAGTAATTTAGCTAGCTGTGTAATGCCAGACCATTCATAGACGAGTGCTCGAAGCTTATCAATCACTACTTCACCTTCGTCTGTACATACCATACCCGACTTTTGAGAATCTAATAACCCTTGCTCACGTAAAATATCCGTTTCTTTACGAATTTCTCGTTCAGTCATTTTAAGTGAATCAGCAAGTGTACGACGCCCAATTGGCTGCATAAGCTGAACTGTTTGCAAAATACGATATCTCGATTGCAGAAGCGGATACATTTCTGGAAGTAGCCTTTGCTGCGCCTCAGGTACAGATAACATATTAATCTACTCCCTTTATAATAGTCGTGGGTTAATTTTCGTCCCACCACTTAAAATTATGTCCCACTTACAATTTCATTATAATACGCTTTAAAATAAAGAGCAAGTAAATGTTATGTTTTGGTATTGAAAAATAATTTAAGTATAGTGACCTAAATGTGGATGCACTAGGGATTATGAAAGTTATTTTACAGCAAGACAATGCAAAAAAAATTGATTGGGTGATGATTGGAGTGGAGGCTGGACGACTCCTTGGATTAGCAATAGAAGAGCGAAGCAACTTATCAGACGCCTCATAGAAGCTTTGCTCTGTGCAAAAACGGAGCGACAGCAACAAATGTTTTCTATGCGAAAGCAAAGCGACAGCAACAAATGTTTTCTNTGCGAAAGCAAAGCGACAGCAACAAATGTTTTCTGTGCGAAAGCAAAGCGACAGCAACAAATGTTTTCTGTGCGAAAGCAAAGCGACAGCAACAAAGCGACCAGCAGGAACGGAAATCAACCCCACGTATGGTAGTGAGTATTATTAGTTTCTATTAACAAAAAAACCCGTAGCCAAATTATCATGGCTACGAGTTTTTTGTTAGCTTATTTTGTGAAAGATAAAATTGCGTTTTTCTTAAATCCGCCTAAAGCTTTTGTTGCTTCACTTTTATTTGTGTATTCAAAAATACGAACGTCCTTTTTCTCAAATACTGTAATAACCCACATTGTAAAATCTCCCTTCAACTATATGTTTTTGTAATATAACAATCACTAAAAATGTGATACTTTTGATAAACTGTTTTATAACAATCTCTTACTGATTCTTATTCTACTCCTATTTTTAAAAAAATAAAGCCTAATGTGAAGGTCTTCACAAACTGTTCAATTTCTAAACGCTTTCATTGAACAATTTGTGAATTGTGGTTATTACCGCTAAAAATTCAAGTAAAGTAACTATCAATTTTTTCGATATAGGTCCTCGTTGCCTGTTTTGCTGCCGCTACGCTTTCGCATAGATAAATTGCCATAAGAAGTGGCGTTCTTAGCCATTCCTCTTTGGAAGCACGCTAAAAGAAGCAAAAATATTCCGCTCTTTCACCGCTACATACATAGCAGAAAAAATGCGGAATTTTTAGGATTCACTTATTGTTTTGCTTCATTAAATGAGCAATTTGCTGCTCATTTGTATGTTCGATTTCTTCTAATTTTTGAATCACTAATTGCTGTCTTTCATTAGAATGATTCTGACTTAACTTCTTCTTCCCTTCCATACTTAAGATTTTTAATTTAAAGCCCTGAACGCCTTTATTGAGATTACTTACAAGCTGCTCATCTACCCGAGTTAGGCTATATGTGCTGGTAGGATGTTCATATTTTTTAATCATGTTGTTAAAGGAGTTCATTAATTCATCATCGTGTTCCATAAGCTCGACTTCCCCATAAACATGTACTGCTACATAATTCCATGTTGGAACAGCTTGATTTGTTTCATACCATGAGGGAGATATGTAGCAATGTGGCCCATGAAATATTGCTAAAACCTTTTGGTTCTCAATATCCTTCCATTGAGGATTCCCTTTTGCAAAATGCCCAATTACATAATCTTTTGTGTCATTCAACAATAACGGAAGATGTGTAGCAAAGGGCATTCCTTCATGAGTCGAAAAGAGTGTTGCAAAACTGTTTTCCTGAATCACTGCTAGCATCTCGGAAATATCCTTCATTTTAAAAGCCGACGGTATGTACATAAGCAGATCCCCCTTTGTTATTCGCTACACAAATGCTCCATAAGTGTTGCGTAATCCAAATTGCCGTATTGTATCACTTGCCCATCTTTTTCTACTACCGGAATCATCAACATATATTTTTCATGTATGCTCTCGTCTTCTTCAATATTAATAATTTCTATTTCGAATTCTATATCTTCCTGTACAAGCTTTAATGTATGCAGTCCTTCTACACATAGTCCACAATTAGCTCGACTAAAAAACTTCACGTTCAATTACAGCACCTCCCTTAAGAGCTATTATAAAACTATTAAACAAGAGAGTGTAATGCTCCCTTCAAAACTGGCTCCTATCCCTGAGCACTGTTCTAGTTAGAAAAAACTGTGCAAGGTACTCCCTGCACAGTTTACGTTCATGTTATTTTTTTAAATGGCTATCTAAGAATTTTAGCATGGCAGTGTAGAACTCGATACGGTTTTCTTCATTATGGAAGCCATGGCCTTCATTATCTTTCAGCATGTATTCCACGTCAACGCCTCTAGCACGTAATGCTTCAACGATTTGATCGGATTCAGCCTTATTTACACGTGGATCATTTGCACCTTGAGCTACAAATAGCGGTGTTTTAATTTTATCCACATGGAAGACAGGTGAAGCGGCTGTTAATAGCTCCTTATCTTTTTCTGGATGCCCTACACGCTCATAAAGCATTTCACGCATTGTTTCCCAATATGGAGGAATTGTATTTAATAGCGTAAAGATATTCGATACACCTACGTAATCAACTGCAGCTGCATATAGATCTGGTGTATAAGTGATACCTGCTAATGTTGCATACCCTCCAAAGGATGCCCCATAAATTCCGATGCGTTTAGGGTCTGCAATGCCTTGGTCGATTGCCCACTGTACGCCATCTGTAATATCATCTTGAATTTTTAGGCCCCATTGCTTATTACCAGCCTCAAGGAATTTTTTACCATATCCAGCTGAAGAACGGAAATTCATTTGTAGTACCGCATAACCACGATTTGCTAGTAATTGCGTCTCAGGATTAAAGCCCCACATATCACGTGCCCATGGTCCACCGTGTGGATTGACGATAAGTGGCAGATTTTTAGCCTCTTTGTTTTTCGGTAAAGTTAAATAACCGTTAATCGTTAAGCCATCACGACTCTTATACGAAATTGGATGCATTTCTGCAAGCTCCTCTGGGTTTAACCAAGAGCCTAACGTTGCTAATTCTGTTATTTCATCAGTTGTTGAATCGTAGTAATAATATTTTCCGTAAACAGTGTCACTAGAAACATTAACAATGAATTTTGTCATTTCTTTGTTGTAATCATTAATGCTTAATTCACTTTCTTGAACACCTAATTTGTTTTGAATTTTACGGAATAGTTTTTCAAAGTCTTCATCAAAGAATTGATAGTGTCCTTTATCTGTTATATAGCCACCATATAATATTTTATCTTTCTCAGGACTGTATAATACACCTAGTACATCCACTTCTGAGTTGGACATAATTACTTCTTCTTTACCTTCTAAATCATATTTCACCACTTCTACTTTATCTCTTCCTTTATTAGAAGTCGCGAAAATATGTTTATTGTCTTTAGAGAAGGCAAGTGGCATTACTTCATCTCCTGCTTTCATTTCAATAAACGGTTTGAATTCATCTTTCTCTGAATCACGGTAAAGGATAGTTCCTTCTACACCATCTGAAGTAACTGCCAGACGTACATTTCCATCATGATCTGCTAACCAACTTGAAATATTACCTGGGTTTTTAGCAACATGTTTAGTTTCTCCAGTCTTCACATTCAGCTTGTACACATCAAAAGCTTTTGCATCTTCTTTATTCATCGTAATAAGGATTTCGTCTTTAACGCCCTGTAAATCACTTAATAACGCAACTGTTACATTCGGATATGGCGTTAAATCTTTTTCCTCATTACCATTAAATGTTGTGGAATAAATGTGGAAGTTTTCATCGCCACCTTTATCCTTTACATATAGTAAATTATCATCTTTCCAGAAGGATCCACCAATATCGCGATCCGTTGAACTAGATACACGTACTGGCTCACTATCATCATTCATTTTCTTTACGAACACATTTGAACGATTTTCCCATGCAGATTTATAAGTAATGTAATTTCCGTCTGGTGAAAGATGATAGCCGCCGTTTCCTGGGTTTTTCATGAAATCTTCTACGGAAATTTCTTTCACGCCTTCATTGCTTACAGCGTTTTTCACATTTTTAGCATTGTTTAAAATTTTAACCGCATCTTGTTTAGAAATTGTTTCACTAGTTGACAAACCATTAAATAAGCCAAGTTTATTTGCTTTTTCTTGATACTCAGCAAGTGTTGCTTCTTTTTCTTCTTTATTTAAAGCTCTTACTAAAATACGTGCCGCTTCATCACGTTTAATATGGACACTTAAATCTTTTAATTCCTCGCCTTTTACCCACGTATCAATGATTTGCTGACGCATTGTCTCTGATCCATGTTGGAATGTTAGAGCTGTTACAGTTAAATCTAAAAATTCCTTAGCAGATAAACGTTCCTCTTTTACTTCTACTTGACTGCTAGTTTCATTGGCAGCGCGCACTTCCTGCATAGATACAGGAATAACCGCAGATGATGTTAAAATAACCGCTAATGATGCTGATAAAAACCTTTTTTTCAAAATGATTCCTCCTTATATCATTACGCATTATACATTTTGTCAATACAATGAAATTATACCAACTTCAGCACATTTGTCAATTAATGGTCATAATGGTAAAAGACTGCGCAGGAAACTTAGTTCCTGCACAGTCTTTTTTCATTTATTATTTTTTTAAATGGCTATCTAAGAATTTTAGCATTGCATTATAAAATTCAATGCGATTTTCTTCATTTTGGAAACCATGGCCTTCATTATCCTTCACCATGTATTCCACATCAACGCCTCTTGCACGTAATGCTTCAACGACTTGATCAGATTCAGCCTTATTTACACGTGGATCATTCGCACCTTGAGCTACAAATAACGGTGTTTTAATTTTATCCACATGGAAGACAGGTGAAACAGCTGTTAATAGCTCTTTATCTTCTTCCGGATTGCCCACGCGCTTATAAAGTTGGTTACGCAATGTGTCCCAATACGGAGGGATTGTATTTAAAAATGTAAAGATGTTGGATACACCTACATAGTCCACTGCTGCAGCATATAAATCTGGAGTATACGTAATCCCAGCTAAAGTTGCATAACCTCCAAATGATGCACCGTAAATGCCGATGCGTTTAGGGTCTGCAATACCTTGATCGATTGCCCATTGTACGCCATCTGTAATATCATCTTGGATTTTTAGACCCCATTGTTTATAACCAGCCTGTAAAAACTCTTTACCATAGCCAGTTGAAGTACGGAAATTGACTTGTAATACTGCATAACCACGATTTGCTAGTAATTGTACCTCATTATTAAAGCCCCACATATCACGTGCCCATGGTCCACCGTGTGGATTAACGATAAGTGGCAGATTTTTAGCCTCTTTGTTTTTCGGTAAAGTTAAATAACCGTTAATCGTTAAGCCGTCACGACTCTTATATGAGATTGGATGCATTTCTGCAAGCTCCTCTGGGTTTAACCAAGGGCTTAGTGTTGCCATTTCAGTCATTTCATCTGTTGTTGAATCGTAGTAATAATATTTTCCGAAAATAGTGTCACTAGAAACACTAACAATGAATTTTGTCATTTCTTTGTTGTAATCATTAATGCCCAATTCACTTTCTTGAACACCTAATTCTTGAACACCTAATTTATGTTGAATTTTACGGAATAGTTTTTCAAAGTCCTCGTCAAAGAATTGATAATGTGTCTTGTCTGATACATATGTACCGTATAATAATTTATCTTTATCAGAACTATATAATACACCCATTACATCCACTTCTGAGTTGGACATAATTACTTCTTCATTGCCTTCTAAATCATATTTAACAACTTCTACTTTGTCTCTTCCTTTATTGGATTTCGCCAAAATATGTTTATTGTCTTTAGTGAAACCAAGTGGTGTTACTTGATCCTCTTCTTCCATTTCAATAAATGGCTTGAATTCATCTTTTTCTGAATCTCGATATAAAACAGTGCCTACTACACCATCTGAAGCAACTGCCATACGTACATTTCCATCACGGTCTGCTATCCAGCTCGTAATATTACCTGGGTTTTTCGCAACATGTGTAGTTTTACCAGTCTTTACGTTAAGCTTGTACACGTCAAAGACTTTCGCATCTTCTTTATTCATCATAATAAGGATTTCATCTTTAACACCCTGTAAGCCACTTAATATCCCAACTGTTACATTTGGATAAGGTGTTAAATCCTTTTCTTCATTACCATTAAATGTTGTTGAATAAATGTGGTGGTTTTCATCGCCACCTTTATCTTTTACATATAGTAAATTATCATCTTTCCAGAATAATCCCCCGATATCACGATCCGTTGAATTAGATACACGTACTGGCTCACTATCGTCATTCATTTTTTTCACGAAAATGTTTAATCGATTTTCCCATGCAGAAGCATAAGATATGTAATTGCCATCTGGTGAAAGTTCATAGCCCATGTTTCCTGGATTTTTCATGAAATCTTCGACAGAAATTTCTTTCACGCCTTCATTATTGCTGACGCCATTTTTCACATTTTTAGCGTTATTCAAAATTTTAACCGCATCTTGTTTAGAAATTGTTTCACTAGTTGACAGACCATTAAATAAGCCAAGTTTATTTGCTTTTTCTTGATACTCAGCAAGTGTTGCTTCTTTTTCTTCTTTATTTAAAGCTCTTACTAAAATACGTGCTGCTTCATCACGTTTAATATGGACACTTAAATCTTTTAATTCCTCGCCTTTTACCCACGTATCAATGATTTGCTGACGCATTGTCTCTGATCCATGTTGGAATGTTAGGGCTGTTACAGTTAAATTTAAAAATTCCTTAGCAGATAAACGTTCCTCTTTTACTTCTACTTGACTGCTAGTTTCATTGGCAGCGCGCACTTCCTGCATAGATACAGGAATGACAGCAGATGATGTTAAAATAACCGCTAATGATGCTGATAAAAATCTCTTCTTCAAAATGATTCCTCCATATATCAGTTTATGTTATATCGTTTGTCGATATAATTGAATTATAGCAATTTTATCTCTATTGTCAATAATTGATAATAATTAAGTATATTTCCCTTTTAAACCAATAAAAAAAGCGAACTGCATTGAGTTCACTTTTTCACTATAAACAGTTGTGCCACCGGAAGCTTCCGCCTATAAAGGAAGTCTGTCGCTACCAAAACACTTGTAACTGCCAGCTAGCTCACTTACGTTACATAAAGCAGGCATCTGAAGTTAAAATTTCCGACTTGCTCCTCCACCAGCAGATGAGCCGCCTCCGAATCCGCCAAATCCACCGCCCCTAGAACCGCCACCTCCGAATCCACCTGGAAAACCACCCGGAAAACCGCCACGTCTACCAGAACGAGGCCCTCCTCCTCTACCATTAGAAATAAATGTATAAATAACAAGTACGATGATAGCGATTAAAATAATCATCCACGTTGGCATTTCTTCATTGTCAGCTGTATTTCCAGGCATCTTTCCATCCCAATTGTATTCGTGTGCGACAGTTTGAAATACTTCTGCGTACGTTGCTTTGAATGCCTTATTAATGTCCCCAGCTCTTGCATTTGGATAAAACGCTGTATCTAAAATGCGCCCCAACTTGCCATCAGGTAATGCTCCTTCTAGACCTTGGCCTACAGCAATGACGACATCATTATTGCCATCGCCCTGTCCAAAAGTTGCTAAAATTAAAACACCGTTATTTTTTTGCGCATCGCCAATACCCCATGAACGAATCATTTTTGTTGCATACATTTTTGGTTCTTCTCCGTTAATCGTATCTACTGTTACGACCATAATTTCAGCACCTGTGCCTTTGTCTAGCTGCTCTGAATAGTGGTTTAGTTCTTCCTTAACGGATGTTGATAAAACATTAGCAAAATCATGCATATACGTATTTTTCTTCGGTGTCGGCATTGCGGCATCCGCCATTGTTATAGACAGAATAAACATGATGCTAACAATAGCAAGTTGGAATATTAACCGTTTCATTATTGTTTACCGGTACTGCCAAAATCTATAGATGGTGCCTTTTCAGCACCCGCAGCTGCTTTAAAGTATTCTTTCTGTTCAAAACCAAACATCCCTGCAATAAGATTGCCTGGAAAACGTTTAACCGTTTTATTAAAAGTCTGCACTTCATTGTTGTAATCTTCTCGAGCCACCGCTAAACGATTTTCTGTCCCAGCTAATTCATCCATTAATTGACGGAAATTTGCATCTGCCTTTAAATTCGGATAATTTTCCACGACTACTAGTAATCGCCTAAGTGCTCCGTTTAATGCATCATTGGCAACCGCCTGTTCCTTTGGACTTTGAGCACTTCCCATTTGTGCACGTGCCTCTGTAATGCTAGCGATCACTTCTTTCTCATGGTTAGCATAACCTTTTACAGATTCTACTAAATTCGGAATCAAATCGTAGCGACGTTGTAGCTGATTTTCAACTTGCGCCCATTTCGAATCTACGCTTTCCTCTGCCGTTACTAGACTATTGTATTTTGGAATAAATAGTAAGGCCAATACAACTAAAATAATAACGATTATTCCTACAGGTCCAACTATTTTTTTCAATGTAAAAACCTCCTTCGCTTACTTTTAGCTATCATCCATGATAAGCCTTTCTTTTTTCTTACCACTAATGTGCAGCAAAAAAAAACATCCCTATTCTACATATATGCAAATGCATTAATACCGTATGAAATTTCTCTAACGTGCCATACTTAATACTGTAACAAACTATGATATTTAGGAGGCGCTTTTTTTGACACAATCGTTTCAAAACGAATCATCAAACCAAACATCGTTTAATCAACAACAAAGCCTAAATCATGGTGGACATGAGCAAATGGACTTGCATGAAACAATCGGTGCAATCATTGCTTGTATGAATCAATCCATTGTTTTACGTCCACATGTTAAGGACACAGAGTTACTTAGTATTTTGGATCGCCAATACAATTTCACATTAGGTATGTATAACACAATTGTGGAATCTTATAACACAGGTCATGATCCAACTGTTCCTACAGGTCGCTATCAAATGGAGACAGGAAATAATTTTAAATATGGCTTGACTCCTGGCCAACCTAAAAAGCCAATGCAAAATGCAAATGAGCTCAGCGATGAATGTATTTCTGGCTTCTTACTTGGCGCTCAAAAAGGTGTGGCAAAAGGTATGACTGCAGCAGCAACAGAAACTACAAACCCTGTTGTTCGTCGCGTTATTGCTGATAGTATTCCCAACTGCATTGAAATGGCATACGAATTATCTATATACCAAAATATGCATGGCTACTATCAAGTACCTCAATTTTCTCAACAAGATATGCAAACAATGCTTAATGCATACAGCACTACAACAAATCCCCTTCATTAAAAAACAAGAGCAGCCCCATCTGTGGTCACTATCACCCAGGGGCTGCTCTTGTTTAATGTTTTAATGCTTTTCGTTCATGGATTCGCCAAGTCAAGCCGATCACCTATCGAATAACTAAAAATAGCACCTGGAGTGAATGTTTTGCCATTCATCCTGGTGCTATTTTTAGACTAATTGTAAAAAAAAAGAATCCCCTCAGATAGGATTCTTTTTTTCGACTAGTATAACTAGTCTTCACGTACAGTATGTTCACTAAAAATAATTTGGAGTTGTTGCTTTTTTGAAGGTTTGAAAGGAACATATACGGGAATAATGCCTATTAGGCAATATTTCCATTATATTCCCTTCTCTTTTCCCCACTAAGCAGGCTGCTAAACTACTTATTAGGAGAATTGAGTTATAAAAGTAAATCAAATAATCAGTAAAATGGCGCCCTCGGAGGGAATCGAACCCCCAGTGCAAGAACCGGAATCTTACGTGTTATCCATTACACCACGAGGGCAATTAAACAAAAAAAAAAGTACTCACCCTAGGCTTTAGAAAAGCATGATGTAGATAACCCTCATGTGAAGCATACCTGCAAAATAGTGTACTGTACTTTAACTTATGTGACCTTATCAATTATACAAACCTATTGCCCATATTTCAACTATAGAATGCAAAACATTTTAACTTTTTTTATCTTCATCCAATAAGTATCAAAAACCTACGAAAAAAAGATAACCTACAGACGGATATCACAGATTGTGAATTATGCTGATACCCTTTAAATTTTGGAGACAGTATCTATTTACGTGAGAGCAAAGCGTTTGCGGTACTTCCTTATTTGCGTGGAAGCGAGGCGTTTTTTGTAGCAACAGCGAGGCGGTAAGATTTTGGGCGAGGGCGAAGCGATTGCATCCAAGTTTTTTGTGGCGAAAAGCAAAGCGATTGCATCCAATGTTTTTTGAGCGAAAGCGAAGCGGTAGCATCCTATGGTTTCTGAGCGGGGACGAGGCATTTGCATCCTATGTTTTTGTTGCCAAAGTGAAGCGGCGCATCCAATGGTTTCTGTTGCGAAAGCGAAGCGGTAGCATCCTATGGTTTCTGAGCGAGGGTGAGGCTATTGCATCCAATGTTTTTGTGGCCAAAGCGAGGCGGCGGCAAATGGTTTCTGTGGCGAAAGCGAGGCAGCACTATAAATACGCTAAGGCAAAATTGATTTAATTTATTTTACTTTAACAGGGTTAATATTTGACCTTCCCTGACTATAATGTGTATGATAAGGATACAGCTGAATTACCAAGGAAGTTTTCAGCAAAAGTATTCGAATTTAGTTTTTTAAGGAGGATTTAACATGAATTTAATTCCTACAGTTATTGAACAAACAAGTCGTGGTGAACGTGCTTATGACATCTATTCACGACTATTAAAAGACCGTATTATCCTATTAGGAAGTGCAATTGATGACAACGTTGCTAACTCAATTGTTGCTCAACTTCTATTCCTACAAGCAGAAGATCCAGACAAAGATATTTTCCTTTACATTAACTCACCAGGTGGATCTATCACTGCTGGTATGGCAATTTATGACACAATGCAAATCATCAAGCCACAAGTACAAACAATTTGTATCGGAATGGCAGCATCTATGGGTGCTTTCCTACTTGCTGCTGGTGAACCTGGTAAACGATTCGCATTACCAAATGCTGAAGTAATGATTCACCAACCTCTTGGCGGTGCACAAGGTCAGGCAACTGAAATCGAAATCGCTGCAAAACGTATTTTATTCTTACGTGAAAAATTAAATGGAATTTTATCGGAACGCACTGGTCAACCACTTGAAGTCATTGCAAGAGATACAGACCGCGATAACTTCATGACAGCTGAGCGTGCAAAAGAATACGGCCTAATCGATCAAATTATGGAACGTAAATAAAAAAGTTAATGGCATCCCAGATTATTTCTGGGATGTCTTTTTTTGTTCGACATTAACTGTATTGGTTTGATGGACTTCTTTCCGTCGCAGCGTCTTCTTTCCTTCGCTCTGACTCTTCTTTCCGTCGCTTCAACCTTTCTTTCCGTCGCTCTGATTCTTCATTCCGTCGCAGCGTCTTCTTTCCTTCGCTCTGACTCTTCTTTCCGTCGCTTCGGCCTTTCTTTCCGTCGCTCTGACTCCTCTTTCCGTCGCAGCGTCTTCTTTCCTTCGCTTCGACCTTTCTTTCCGTCGCTCTGACTCTTCTTTCCGTCGCTTCGACCTTTCTTTCCGTCGCTCTGACTCCTCTT
>Ga0055538_1000435_pt1 | contig 16098 bp, 12 predicted proteins | sample AraplaCvi_mLB_r2_2_FD_55038 | JGI IMG/M metagenome (GOLD analysis project Ga0055538, IMG submission 55038) | Arabidopsis root microbial communities from North Carolina, USA - plate scrape CL_Cvi_mLB_r2 | ecosystem: Host-associated > Plants > Roots > Endosphere | place: USA: North Carolina | reverse complement strand
ACGGCGTCAAAAAGCAGCACGGTGTCCCGTATGAATATGGCAACGCAGCCCCTCAGTATATTGCGGAGCAATTCCTGCTCATCTTTCGGCTCCATGCTCGATGGAAAGGATCGGATGAATTGCTCGTATAAGTCCAAGGAGTTCAGCTCATAAAAGCGGTTAATCAAATTTTCGTTGATCATGACAGGATCGCACATGCTCTTTAAATAGACCAGCAGCGCGTGCTCACCCTCGTTCTTCAGCTCGCGCTGCTCGATATCACCGATGCGGTTAAGCTGCTCCTTCAGGCAGTTCTTGGCTTGGTCCGCGTTCAAATACTGTTCGCTGGTCAAGATACCATCCCCCATCTTCTTATATTTCCGTGAACTCCCGCTTGTTTCCCTAGGTTCTGCACAAATGTCCCAAAATATTTACAATCCTCCAGAAAACTTCAAGAAGCATCTTTCCATCCAAACGGCATAGTTTCTAATCATTCCCATGTGGTAATAATGAAGACAAGAGACTGAGTTTATGGGTGATCCCCATAGTAACCAAGGAGGAATCGTGAATGAACCCATCCAATTCATCGCATCAGGAACTGCCGCAATTTCCGGAGTCGCTGTGGGTAGCAACAACCGAACTGCCTGCCTTTCCCCGCTTGGCCGAAGATATTGAGACGGATGTGGCCATAGTCGGGGCCGGTATAACCGGCATCACGACCGCTTATTTGCTGGCCAAAGCAGGCAAAGATGTCGTGCTGATCGAGGCAGGGCAAATCCTGAACGGGACCACCGGCCATACTACAGCCAAGGTCACGGCCCAGCACGGGCTGATTTATCATGAATTCCTAAATCATTTCGGGGATGAGAAGACAAGGCTCTATTACGAAGGAAATCGGGAAGCGATTGAATTCATTAGGGACATTGTTGGCGGAGACGAGGAAAAGTTTGGGCTAAAGCTGGAGGATGCCTATATTTACGCTCAAACGGATGACAAATACCTCTCCAAGCTGGAGGACGAAATCAAAGCCTACGAGAAGCTCGGCATCCCGGGAGAATGGCAGGAAAGCCTCCCTCTGCCTATGCCCGTCCGCGGAGCGATCAAGATGCCGGGGCAATATCAGTTCCATCCCCTACAATACCTTAAGCATCTGACGGAGCAATTTCTGAAGCTCGGTGGGCGAATCTATGAGAATACGACCATGGATGAAAAAGTCGAAACCGACGGACCCATCACGCTGCTCACCAAGCGGGGCGGCCACCGGATTACTTGCAATCACGCCGTATCCGCGTCTCATTTTCCGTTCTATGACGGGAAAGGGCTGTTCTTCACGCGGCTGCATGTGGAACGTTCCTATGCGGTTGCCGTCAAACCCGAAACCGCTTATCCCGGCGGAATGTTCCTGAGCGTGGACCAGCCGACCCGTTCCCTGCGGTCGGCTACCTATAACGGCGAGGAGTTGGTTATCGTCGGCGGCGAGAACCATCCGACGGGACGCAGCATCTGCACCCATCAGCATTACGAAAACCTGGAGCTTTTTGCAGGAAATCTGCTGGGCGCCTCCGCCATTCCTTATCGTTGGTCGACCCAGGACCTGATCACGCTGGACAACATGCCTTATATCGGGCCAATCACGTCCAATCAGGACCGGATCTTTGTCGCGACAGGCTTCCGGAAATGGGGGATGACAACGGGAACATTGGCCGCGAAGATCATTTGCGATCAAATACTGGAGAAAGATAACCGTTATGCCGACGTCTTTAACCCGTCCCGCTTCAAGGCAGACCCGAGCATCAAAACATTCGTCGCGCAAAATGCCATGGTTGCAAAGGATTTCGTTGCCGGCAAGTTCGAAATGTCCCACGCCGACATAACCGAGCTGAAGCCAGGCGAAGGCGCCGTCGTCCGTCATAACGGGCAGCGTGCCGGGGCCTATAAGGATGATCAAGGAAACCTCTATCTTGTGGATACCACCTGTACCCATCTCGGCTGCGAGGTGGAATGGAACGAGGGCGAACGCTCATGGGATTGCCCTTGCCACGGATCACGCTTCCGCCATAACGGCGAGGTGCTGGAAGGACCGGCTATTGAGCCGTTGAAGCAATTGGACCCGGAGAGCTAATAATCCCAGCCCATCGCGCCTTAAGAGGACCTAAACCAGAAAGAAGTGAGCCACCGGGCTTCACTTCTTTTTATGCATGACCTGCGATATTCGTATTTCCTGCGAGATTGGGACAGCAAATCTCTGCAGATTTATTCCTCATTCAAAAAGGCACCCTGACGGGTGCCTGTGTCTTGATATATGGCGAAGATGCTCGTTGCACGACAGCCTAAGCGATTTCCGGCGCCAGCTCCTCGCGGTATGCCGCAAGCGACTGATCCACGATGACCTGTATGAAATCGGGATCGATATCCTGGATCCAAGGCATGGCNTTATTCCAAGCATTTTCCTCGATTTGAAGCGCGAGCTGCCTCTGATCCCATTCATCCACCGTTTGATCCATCCGGTCGCACAGCTCTGTCAGGGTCATGTCCATTGAATGGCCCAGCTCATGCGCGAATACCACCGCAAAATAGGCATGGAACGGCTCAAGCGTGCCAAACAGCTGCAAGCACTGCTGGCGTATGACTTCGGTATACATCGTCACGCTGTGCGAATGCATCACATATTTTCCGCCGATTAACCGGCCCCCTGGAAAATACGCCTCCATCTCCACGGTGACACTGCTGCCCGANCGACGTAGAAGCTCTTGCGTAATTCGGTTCAGTTCGGACTTATTCAATAATGATCATGGCTCCCTTTAAAGATATAAACATAAACATCATTATAAAAGAACCATATGAAATTGCAATATTAAATATGCCTGCCNGCTGACTCTCAACCAACCAAAAACCTTAACCGATGCGGGCTGACAGACATGGGTGCCGACGTCTACATATCGCCCCCCATCCATATTGGCCAATCCACCGATCCCATCATCAGCTTGATCAAANAAGCCCTTACATACGCTAAATCATCCCAAAACGAACTTTACATTCTCTTCCCATAATAATTGAACAGCAAGATCCCCAACACAATTTGGAAAATGAAAACACCTGCCAATACAGTCACCACAATGGGTTCTACACCGACCAGACTGAATGCAAGGGTCACAGCCATAAGAATATAAAACATAGTAATGTTTGTTTTCCAGCCTGCTTTTTCCTTCAATCGAATGCTGCGTTCATCCTGAACATCGATCTTCTTCTGTCTTAATCGTTCAGCATACATTGCCTGATTAGAAGACTTGTTCATCCATAACATGTACACCGTGTTACCCAAACCCAGAATGAGAAGAACGGAACCTGCACCGACCATTAAACCGGAAAGTCCGCGTAATGCTTCACTTCTAAGAACAAATCCACCAATACATGTGATAACCAGACCTGCCAGGGCCAACAATACATATACCCATTTACTGGTCGTTTTCATTCACTTGCTCCTCCTCATAAANAAAGATATCTTCAATGCTCATGTTAAAATAACGGGCAATTTTGAACGCAAGAATAATAGACGGATTGTAACGACCGTTCTCCAGTGAGCCAATCGTCTGTCTGGATACCTCCAATCTGTCCGCAAGTTCCTCCTGCTTGATCCCCTGTTTCTTTCGGATTTCTTCCAGTCTGTTCTTCAATCGTGATATCCCCTCCAAAATGGAAAGTTAACTTTCCATGAATATATCAAACCACCTCNCCTATGTCAAGCAAGCTTTCCATTGCTCTCTGCATTTCACCGGAACCTATCGTATAGTTGTCTGTAAGCTCCAGGCTTCCAAGGTAAAAAAAGAAGACCCACTTCACACTGAATGGGTCTTCTTATATGGCAATCCTTGCCTCGTTATCCGGCTTCATGCTGTTCGCTGAATTGGCTGTTGTACAGGTCCGCGTAAAAGCCGCCTTGGGACAGCAGCTCTTCATGGGTTCCCTGCTCGATGATGCTGCCCTTGTTCATGACCAGNATCAGGTCGGCATCCCGGATCGTGGACAACCGATGCGCGATGACAAAGCTGGTCCGGTCCTTCATCAGCTCATTCATCGCTTTCTGGATATAAAGCTCCGTCCGCGTATCCACGCTGCTGGTAGCCTCATCAAGGATGAGAATGGACGGGTTGGCGAGAATGGCCCGCGCAATCGTCAGAAGCTGTTTCTGCCCTTGCGATATATTGGAGGCTTCCTCGTTCAGAACGGTATCGTAGCCCTCCGGCAGCGTCCGGATGAAATGATCCGCGTGAGCCGCTTCCGCCGCCCGGATGATCTCTTGTTCCGTGGCGCCTTCCCGTCCGTATCCGATATTATCCCAGATCGTCCCGTTAAAGAGCCAGGTATCCTGCAGCACCATTCCGAACAGGCTGCGCAGTTCACTGCGCCGAAGAGCCGTAATATCCGTGCCGTCTATCGTAATTTTGCCCTGATTCAGCTCATAGAACCGCATCAGCAGATTAATGAGCGTGGTCTTNCCTGCACCGGTCGGACCGACAATCGCGANCGTTTGTCCGTGCTTCACGTCCACATTCATATNNTCGATNAGAAGCTGGTCCGCTTTATAGCCGAAGCTCACGTTCTCGAAGGTCACGTCGCCAAGCGGCTGCTTAAGCTCGGCGGGAGCGGTATGCTCTGATACCTCTTCTTCCTCGTCCAGCACTTCGAATACGCGCTCTGCCGAGGCTACGGTGGATTGAATGACGTTCGCGATGTTCGCAAGCTGAGTAATCGGCTGCGTAAATTGGCGCGAATATTGAATGAAGGCCTGAATATCCCCGATCTCGATTGCCCGGCGNGTAACCAAAACACCGCCGACGACGCTGACGATCACATATCCGATATTGCCGACAAAACTCATGAGCGGCATGATGNTGCCCGATATAAACTGGGCTCTCCAACCGGCATCATAGAGTTTGTCGTTAACCTCGTCGAATTGCTCCATGGACTGCCGTTCTCGGCCGAAGGCCTTCACTACTTTATGACCGGTGTACATTTCCTCCACATGCCCGTTCAGCTGGCCCAGATGCTTCTGCTGGGCCACGAAATGCTTCTGCGAGCGCTTGGCAACCATGATGGTCACCACCACGCTAAGCGGCAGGGTCAGGATAACGACCAACGTCAGCAGCGGGCTGATCGTGAGCATCATGATGATGACGCCGACCAGCGTGACCACGGACGTAATCATTTGGGTCAAGCTCTGCTGGAGCGTGCTGCTGATATTGTCCATATCGTTGGTCACCCGGCTCAGCGTTTCCCCATGCGTGCGGGCGTCGAAATATTTCAGCGGCAGGCGGCCGAGTTTGTTGTACACATCCTTACGCAAATCATACACGGTGCGCTGGGCCACGCCGGCCATGACATACTGCTGGATGTACGCAAACAACGAGCTTAAGAGATATAGTCCTGCCAGCCAGAGCATAATCGTCCGAATGGCGTCAAAATCGATTCCGGCACCCGGCACGCCTTGCATCTTGGCCATGAAGCCTTTGAACAGGATCGTGGTGGCATCCCCCAATATTTTCGGGCTCACGATGCTGAATATTGTACTGAGAATAGCTGCGATCAAGACGATCAGCAGCTTGCCGGTATGCGGCTTGAGATATCGCGTTAACCGGCGAAACGTGCCTTTGAAGTCCTTGGCTTTCTCCCCTGGCATCCCCGGCCCGTGCGGGCCGCCGCCAAAGGGACCGCCCGGGCCCCGAGGATGTCCTCCCCGTTTCTTCTCACTCATGCGATCTCCTCCTCTGACAGCTGCGAGGTGACGATTTCGCGGTACACATCGCTGGAAGCCATAAGCTCCTCATGCGTGCCGATGCCGGCAATCCGTCCCTCGTCCAGCACGATAATCCGGTCGGCGTCCATGACGGTGCTGACCCGCTGAGCAACGATCAAAACGGTGGCCTCCGTCGTTTCCTCGCGAAGCGCTGCGCGAAGATTGGCGTCCGTCTTGAAATCCAGCGCCGAGAAGCTGTCGTCAAACACATAAATCTCGGGTCTGCGAACCAGCGCCCTTGCAATCGAGAGCCGCTGNTTCTGTCCGCCGGATACGTTGCTGCCGCCCTGCGAAATCTCGGCATCGTACCCGCCTTCCATGGAGGAGATGAAATCGGCGGCCTGGGCAACCTTCGCTGCATGCCGGATCTCCTCGTCCGTCGCATCCTCTTTGCCGTAGCGGATATTCTCCGCAATGGTCCCTGTGAAGAGCAGCGCCTTCTGCGGCACAAATCCGATCCGGTTCCGCAGATCCTCCTGCATCATGTCGCGGATATCGGTTCCGTTGACGAGAATCCGGCCCGACGTCACGTCGTAGAAACGCGGGATCAAGCTAATCAGCGTGGATTTGCCCGAGCCGGTTCCGCCGATGATCGCCGTGACTTCGCCCGGCCCGGCGTGGAAAGAGATATCGGATATGGCGGGCTCCTCCGCGCCCGGGTAATAGAAGGTCACATCCTGAAATTCGATCGATCCCTGCTGCACGCCGGTACCGCTCGGCTGTTTCGGATCGTGGATCTCAGGCATCATGTTCAATACTTCATTGATCCGGACCGCCGATGCCTGTGCTCGCGGAATCATGACAAACATGACGGATAGCATGATCAGCGAGAACATGATCATCATCGCGTATTGGAGAAACGCCATGAGGTCGCCGACCTTCATATGTTCGGCATCTATGCGGTGGGCTCCGAACCAGACGATCGCCAGCGTGGCAAAGTTCATGACCAGCATCATGACGGGCATCATCGCCCCCATGATTTTGTTGACTTTGATCGAAGTGGCCGTCAGGTCCTCGTTCGCGTCGTTAAAGCGGACCGTTTCATGGTCCATCCGATTGAAGGAACGGATGACCCGGATTCCGGTCAGATTCTCCCGCAGCACCCGGCTCAGCGTATCGATCTTCACCTGAATCGCTTTGAAGAGCGGAATGCCTTTTTTGGCGATCAGGAAAATAGCAAGTGCCAGAACCGGCAGGACAATCAGCAGCACCGTCGTCAGTCCGGGATCTCTCGACACGGCCATCACGATGCCCCCNATACACATCATCGGCGCAATCGCCATCATGCGAAGGATCATGATCGTGACCTGCTGCACCTGCGTAATGTCGTTTGTCGTACGGGTAATCAGCGAGGCCGTGCCGATCTTGTCGAACTCCTGCAGCGTGAAATTCTCGACATGGGAGAACACGCNCCCGCGAAGAATCTTCCCGAATCCGGTCGCCGATTTGGATGCCAGATAACTCGCGGCAATAGAGCAAATCATGCCCCCCGCCGCAACCAGCAGCATAAAGCCGCCCACGCGCCAAATATAAGGGACGTCTCCCTTCACGATGCCGATATCCACGATGTCCGCCATCAAGGTTGGCAAGTACAGATCAGACAGACACTGGAAAAATGTGAACAGCAGGACCAAAATGACTGCTGTCCGGTACGGTTTCATATAGTGAAACAGCTTTAACAAATCCCCCACCCCTACTCGTTGTCTGATATCATTTCGTTTGATTTGCGTTTTTGTTCATGAAATTGATATACCTTCGTCAGCAGCTCCGTCAGTTTGACGCTGTCCTCTTCCCCGAGGAAATCCACCAGCTCGTTAAAGCTGTTCTTGACGTTCTGATAGGTTTGCTGGACAACGCGGTTCCCTTCCTCCGTCAGCTGCACGCGGACCGCACGCCGATCCTGCGCATCCATCACCCGCTCCACCAGCCCTTTGCTCTCCAGTGCATTGATGAATTGCGTGATCGTGGGCGACGTAACATTCATCATGCTGCTGATTTCGGACACTTTCATGCCCGGACCAGCAGGCTCGATATGATGTTTAAGTCCCATCAGGACGCGAATCTCACCTGGTGTATACCCTGAAATCAAGTGCTGATCCCACTCCTGCTTGTGGAACATGCGTATGCTGTACAAGAGCCTGCCGGCAACGCTGTCCTCCCGCCTGCCGCCCTTCATGCATGGTCCTTCCCGCGAATGTTGATCCTCGTTCCCGTTCATTTCTTTATGTAAATCTGGATGCTGATCCTCTGCCATGGTCCACCTCTTCTCGGCAACGGCTCGAATAAATAGATAGATTGCCAATTTATTTGGTTACCTAACTATATACCCGGAAGATNACCGAAGTCAAATCGACTCCGGCCTTCCCTTAACNTCCATTATTCATCATCGTACAGCAGCTGCTGATATGCCCCTTTGCGGCCTCGGTCGCCCTTGCGCGACGANTTGCCCGAGCTCTTGTTCTGGCGGCGTGTGCTTACCCTCTCTTTACGGGCGATATGGGCCAGCTCCCGCTCCGTCTTCTTGTAATTCGCATATCGCTTGGCATCCAGCGTTCCGTCCTGCAGCGCTTCCCGGACCGCACAGCCGGCCTCCGTTTCATGCCGGCAATCATGGAACCGGCACTGCTGCGCCAGCGCGGAAATATCCGCGAAGGCCGCCTCGAACCCTTCTTCCGAATCCCACAGCTGCAGCTCCCGCATGCCCGGCGTATCCACCATGATCGCGCCTCCCGGCAGCACGAAAAGCTCCCNGTGCGTCGTGGTGTGCCGTCCTCTTGCGTCCTCCTCGCGTATCCCTTGAACCCGCTGCATCTCCTGGCCGGACAGCCAGTTCAGCAGCGTCGATTTGCCGGCACCGGAGGTACCCGTAATGGCGACCGTTTTCCCTTGCACCAGATACTCTCCAAGCTGCTCCTTGCCTTGATCCATCAAGGAGCTTACCGCATGGACCGGCACGCCCGGAGCAACCGCCTCTACCTCCGCGACGTACGCTTCCGGCGATTCGCATAGGTCCGCCTTGGTGAGCAGCACGACCGGTGCGGCTCCGCTCTCCCAGACNGCAATCAGATAGCGTTCAATCCGGCGAACATTAAAATCCTTGTTGAGCGCGTTAATGATAAACACGGTATCCATGTTNGCCGCAATGATCTGCTCATCCGGCACGCTTCCTGCCTCCCTGCGCGTNACGGCGGACTGACGGGGCAGCAGATGATGAATGACGGCGCGGGATTCGCCCTGCAGCGGCTCCACCATGACCCAATCGCCGACTGCGGGGAAGTCGCTTTTGCTGCCCGCTTCGTATTCATACTTGCCTGTGACAATGGCCGTCTGCTCACCCTCCTGGGTGATAATGCGGTACTGCTTCGAGAATTGGGCCGTAATGCGGGCCGGCACCAGCGCCTTGTCCTGCTTCGGGATCTGAGCGGCCATCAAACGCCAATGTTCATTCCATCCATAGGCTTGCAACGTTGTCATGTCTTGTTTAGTCAAATTCGTGATATCCCCTTATCGTTGTTGGATTGGTTGTTAACAAATGATCAAACACAAAAAAAACCGCAGATTTGTATCCGCGGCTGATCTGAAACTATGCAGGAAGAAGGCATTGATCCTCGGCGGCCTAACCGCCAAAGATCATACCGGAGCCTTGCATAGACACAAAAAACCCGCAGGATACCAAGCACGGTCTCCTGCGGGTTCTTAGGTACGGAGATGAAGACATGTTAAACCCAATGCCTTACACCCCGGTTACCATTAGAATTTCCCGTCCAAAGAGACCAACGTCAATGCGACCCATCCACTATGCATCATAACCATTTGACATCAGCCTCCTTCAGCTTAATTAATATATCCGTATTATAGGGGTCGTATTTCCAGGTGTCAACATCCCATGAAAAAATTAGATGCGCCTGTAATGCCTCCACTCCTCCGGCAGCAACATCCCGTACTGTCGATTCAGAAAGCGGTCGTCAACGAGCGTCAGCGTCCCGCTGTCCTGCTCGGATCGGATCAAGCGCCCTCCGGCTTGCAGCACTTTGTTCATGCCGGGGTAAACGTAGGCGTAATCGTATCCCCTCTTGCCGGTACGATCAAAATAATCCTTGATGATATCATTCTCGAAGGATAGCTGCGGCAACCCTACACCGATGACCACGACGCTCGAAAGCCGTTCTCCCTTCAAATCGATGCCTTCGGAGAAAATACCGCCCATCACGGCAAAGCCGATCAGCGGATCCTCCGCATCGGCCTGGAATGCATTCAGGAACGCCTCCCGCTCCTCCTCGCTCATTCCATGCCCCTGGAGCAAGGTACGGGCTTCCGGGTTCATTCTGGCAAACGCCTCGTGAATATCCTGCATGTAGGGATAGGACGGCAGGAAGATCAAGGTATTTACCGGTTTTTCCTGAACCAGTGCACTCAGCATCCGAACGATGGCCTCGCTGTTGCGCTCCCGATCCTTGAAGCGCGTTGATAACGGCAAAATCCGAACATCCAATTGCTCGGAAGAGAAGGGCGAGGGAATCGATAGGCTGTAATCCTCTTCCTCGNCTCCGAGCATGTCGCGGTAATATCCGAGCGGCATGAGTGTTGCCGAGAAGAATACGCTGGANCGGTAGTTTTTTCCCGCCTGCTGGAGCAAATACGAGGGGTCCAGGCAAAACAGCTTGAGAAACACCTCGCTCCCGCTCATCTCCGCATACGTGACAAAGCGGTCGTCATACAGCTTGGAGATGCGCAGATACCCCTGAACGGCAAAATAGCATTCCAAAAGCGCATCGGCCTCATCCCCGCTCTTGCCGGTCATCAGTTCGGCCTCTGCCTGAAGCGAGAAATCCTCCAGCAGCTCGACCATCATCTCCGGCTGCTGGGACCCGACGATCCGCTCTTCCTCCTCGCTGACCTTGCGCAGCACCTTAAAGCGGTTATTCACCCGCTTCGCCGTGTTGTAAAGCCCGGGATTGCTCTCTTTGTACGCTCTTTGCAGCTCCAGGAACGCGGACTTATTCAGCTCGGCCGAGAACATCCCCCGCGCCCGGTCGACCAGGTTGTGCGCCTCATCTATGAGCAGCACGCTGCGCTTCTTCACGTCCTCCGGCATCCGCTTGAAGGAGACGCGCGGGTCGAACACGTAGTTGTAATCGCAGATGACGGCATCGGCGGCGTACGCGGCATCCAGCGAGAATTCAAACGGGCATACCGTATGCTTGCGGGCATACTCTTCAACGACAGGCCTCGTGATCAACGTTTCATTCGAGAGCAAATCCAGTATGGCGTCATTAATCCGGTCATAGTAGCCCTCCGAGAACGCGCAGCCCATCTGGCTGCAGCCCTCCGCTTCGCTGAAACAGATCTTGTCCTTCGCCGTCAGCGTGACTGTATGCATGCAGAGCCCTTGACGCTCCATGCGTGCCATGGCTTCCTCCGCGGTGGTTCGGGTAATCGTCTTGGCCGTCAGGTAAAAAATCCGGGATAACAAGCCCTCGCCGATCGCTTTGACCGAAGGAAACAGCGTGGATATAGTTTTGCCGATGCCCGTAGGGGCTTTGGCAAACAATCTTCGTCCTTCCCCGATGCTTTTATACACGGCTCCGGCCAGCTTCCGCTGTCCCTCGCGGTAGGCGGGAAACGGAAACTTTAGTTCGCGGATGCTCCGGTCCCTCCGCTCGCCATGCTCCCGCAGCAGGTTGGCGTAAGGCGCGTAGGCCGCCACAACNTCAAACACAAAGGATTCCANCTGAGCGAAGCTCCATTCCTGCACGAACTGCTTCCGTTCTCCGCTCGGGACCTGGAAGTAGGTCAGTCTCACGGCCATCGTCGGAATTTCATGCAGCTTCGCGTACATATAGGCATACATTTTGGCCTGAGCCCAATGAACCGGGTACGTGTGCTCCGTAATCTCGCCCAAATCGCCGGAGGTCGACTTGATCTCGTCGATCATGATCCGCTCGTTCTCTTGAATCAGGCCGTCGCAGCGACCTTCCACCACAAACAGCAGATCCTCNTAAGGAATCTCCGCTTCAAGCTGAACTTCCTTCTGATCGTTCTCGCCATAGTCGCGCTGTACCTGTTGATGCGCACGGGTTCCCTCGGTCAGGGACGTCGCCGTGCGAAAACCGGAGGTAATGCTGCCGCTGCGAAAGACATATTCCACCAGCGGCCTGACGGATATTTGGATAGTATGAGGCATGATGGTCTCCTTCGTTCATGTTCTATATGAAGGGTATTATACCAAACATTCGTTCCGGAATGCGAAGNATCCGCGGGCATTCGATAACAAAAAAAGCGTGCAGACGGCCTCCTGGCAGGATGGCGTCTGCACGCTGTACGCATATGCAGCAGATGCTTATGGGGATTTCTTTTGCATCTGGTCGAGGCTCTTGAATTCGTAGCCCCGGTTCCTTGCTTCGTCAATGATCCGTCCCAGCGCCTCCGTGTTGTCCTTGGAGATGGAGTGCAGCAGGATTACGGCGCCGGGGTGGAGCTGCGCGGTCACTTTATCGTAAGCATACTGCGCGCCGCGCTGGGACTTCACGTCCCAGTCCATATACGCGAGCGACCAGAAGACATTGGTGTACCCCAGCTGCTTGCTGGTCGCCAGGGACCGCTCATCGAAAATGCCGCGGGGCGTGCGCAAATATTTCATGTCCGGCTGGCCGGTGATGCGCATAACCTCCTTCTTCACCCGTTCGAGCTCCTCGGTCAGCTTCTCTGCCGAGATGGTGGTCACGTCCGGATGATTCCAGGAATGGTTGCCGATAATATGGCCTTCCGCCGTCATCCGTTTCAGCAGGTCTTCCTGTGTCTTTACATAATGTCCGGTCACGAAAAAGGCGGCAGGCACCTTCTTCTCTTTAAGCGTATCCAGAATACGGGAGGTATACCCATTCTCATACCCGTTATCAAACGTAAGATAAAGCTCCTTCTGCTCGGCATCGCCCATGAAGACGGCATCGTATTTTTGCAGAAGCTCCTTGAAGCCTTCCTCATTGATCGAGGGCAGCTGGCCGTTGACGCTTTTCTTAAATCCAAAGTGAAACGGACCGCTTCCGCCTGCCAAAGCTGCTCCGGAGATGGACAGCATCACCGCCAAGCTCACAAGAAGCATAAGGGCCGGCCGAAGGATACCACGTTTCTTCATATCCGTTCTCTCTCCTTCATTGTTGTGATATGGATCGACTCCCCTGATGAAAGACGTACCAAGGGTGGTATCACCTAATATCCCACAAATCGGAGCAAACTATGTGTCAATCCAGGACAGTCCTGCTTTCGGATGCGGCGGCATGTTTATGTGATCTTGATCAACCGGCCCTTCTGATGGCTCTGCAGCGCATATTCGATCATTCGAATGACATTGCGGGCTTCTTCAGGCTGGACAGGCAGCGAACCGCCTTTAAGGATTGCTTCGGCCAATCCCTGGTAAAAAGCTTGATAGCGTCCCGGCAGCGTCTCGATCTCCCCTTGCACCGCTAGCCCGCTCAGCTCGGTAGCCAGCTCCCCGTATTGGTCCGGCTGGTCTTCGCCCCAGCCCGCGTCCCCGGGATGCATGCCCTGCTTCAGCTGGCCTTCCTGCGGATCCGTTCCATATTTCAGGAAGCTTCCCTTATCGCCATGCAGCTCGAATTTCGGCCCTGCCTGCCGGACCAGCGAACCGGAATGCAGAATGACGCGAAACGTCTTATAACCCAGCACCAAATGAAAATAATCATGGGCTTTGGACCCTTTGCGCTCCGTTCTCAAGTCCGCCCAGAGCGTCTCCGGCAGGCCGAACAGGAACAGCGCCTGATCAATCAGATGCGAACCTAAATCATACAAGATCCCGGATCCGGCCATCGCCTGCTCCCTCCACCGCTCCGACTGAACTTCCGGACGGTAGCGGCTGAACTGCGACTGATAGATGGAAAGCTTGCCTAAGGCTCCCGTCTCCAGCAGATTGCGGACGGTCAGAAAATCATTGTCCCAGCGCCGGTTGTGGTACACCGTCAGCAGCACGCCCTTCTGCTTGGCCAGATCAATCAGCTCGTCCGCTTCGGCGGATGTTACGGTAAACGGCTTCTCGACGACCACATGCTTTCCGGCCTCGATGGCTAACCGGGTATATTCATAATGCGTTGCATTCGGACTCGTTATGATGACAACATCGATATCCGGAATGGACAAGAGCTCATCCACGCTGTCAACAACGGCCGTATCGGGCATATCCTGGTGGACCTTGTCCGGATCCGATGATACAACCGTGTGCACCCTGTAATCCGGCACGCTTCTAAGAATAGGTGCATGAAACACCGACCCGGACAGGCCGTAGCCGATGATTCCCGCTTGTATTGCCATAACGCAAGCCTCCTCTTCCCATGGTTCTATGTTGATTCGATATGTATCGCTTGGTTTCCTTGCAACATCTTAACATTCCGCAAATATTTTACAACCTGATAAGGGAAAACCGCCTGCACGTCATTCTTGTGCAGGCGGCTTCGCTATTCCGTGCTGTCCGCGTTTGCGGGACGGCGCACTAAGGCCGGCAAAGGATTAATACGGGTCTGCCTCGTGACCCATACGGTTTGCATCCTCTACGGCCTGCTCCCGGGCGGTCTCGTTCGACGCCTTCCTTGCCTGCTCGAGCCCTTCCCGTACGCGGCGCCCATAGTCCTCATCCGCATTCGTGAAATATTCCACCATCTTGTCTTGAATCCGGATATCGCATTGGATCAGCGCACCCACGAGGTTGTTGATCAGGTCGTTTCGCTCCCATTCCTCAAACGCTCGGTACGTATCCCCGGCCTGCTTGAAATCCAGCGTGCGGTCCAGCTTCTGCCGCACGAGGTTGGCATCGTAATGCGGCTGATGCGGCTTCGCCGTCTGCGATGCTTCCACCAGCCCATCCGTCATGGATGGCTCGTAGTCCACATGCGGGCTTTGACCAGGCGCCTTATCCACGAAAAAGGACATCTGTCCGCCCCGCTGATTGGTAGCGACCCGTTTCTTCGGCGCATTGATCGGCAGCTGCAGGTAGTTCGTTCCTACACGATGCCGCTGGGTATCCGAGTAGGAGAAGGTACGCCCCTGCAGCAGCTTGTCGTCCGAGAAATCAAGCCCGTCAACGAGCACGCCCGTGCCGAAGGCCGCCTGCTCCACTTCGTTGTAGTAGTTCTCCGGATTTTTGTTCAGCACCATTTTGCCTACCTTCAGGAACGGNAATTGATCCTCCGGCCACAGCTTCGTCGGATCCAGCGGATCGAATTCCAACTCGGGATGCTCGTCGTCGCTCATAATTTGCACGCACAACTCCCACTCCGGGTAATCCCCGCGTTCAATGGCTTCGTACAGATCCTGNGTTGCNTGGCTGTCATTCATGCCCTGAATCTTGTTCGCTTCTTCCTGCGTAAGATTCTTAATCCCCTGCTTCAGCGGTTCCCAATGATATTTGACGAGCACGCCGGTGCCTTCTGCATTAACCCATTTGTATGTATTCACACCGGAGCCCTGCATTTGGCGATAGTTGGCCGGAATGCCCCAAGGGGAATACACAAACGTAATCATATGCGTCGCTTCCGGGGAACGGGACACNAAATCGAACATGCCTACGGGACCCGGAACGTTGGATACCGGATCCGGCTTGAACGCATGGACCATATCCGGGAATTTGAGCGGATCGCGGATAAAGAATATTTTCAGGTTGTTGCCGACCAGATCCCAGTTTCCCTCCTCGGTGTAGAATTTCACGGCGAACCCGCGCGGATCCCGAAGTGTTTCAGGCGAGCCGGAACCGTGGATTACGGTTGAGAACCGGACAAATACCGGCGTGCGCTTGCCTTCAACCTGGAACAGCTTGGCCCGGGTATACTTGGAAACCGGCTCGTCACCTACTTTTCCATAGGCTTCGAAATATCCGTGCGCTCCCGCACCTCTGGCATGCACGACGCGCTCCGGAATGCGTTCGCGGTCAAAATGCGTGATTTTCTCCAAAAAATGATAGTTCTCCAGGGTCATCGGCCCCCGATTCCCGACCGTTCTCACATTCTGATTATCCGAAATAGGATGTCCCTGCCGGTTGGTCAGCGTATCCTCCCGCTCCGTCTCGCCGCGGTTCTGCGCAAAGTCTTCCCGTCCCTGGTTCGTTCCATTATTACCATCATGCTCTTGGCCACTCACGACTGTCATTCCTCCTTGGATATAAGGCTTGTAAATTGGTTCTATTACTATGGATATTATGTCCAAGGCGTGAAAATGTATGAAATGCCCTTCATTTTATAACAAACTTAATCATGCTCGCCCAGCAGGGAACGCGTAAAGCTGATCCATTCCCTGACGGCAAAGGACAGGTAGCGGTCTTT
>Ga0055538_1000431_pt1 | contig 16211 bp, 14 predicted proteins | sample AraplaCvi_mLB_r2_2_FD_55038 | JGI IMG/M metagenome (GOLD analysis project Ga0055538, IMG submission 55038) | Arabidopsis root microbial communities from North Carolina, USA - plate scrape CL_Cvi_mLB_r2 | ecosystem: Host-associated > Plants > Roots > Endosphere | place: USA: North Carolina | reverse complement strand
ACCTGGAACGACACCTGGTTCATGACCTCCGCCATCACGGGATTGACCTTGCCCGGCATGATCGACGAGCCCGGCTGTCTCGGAGGCACGTTCAGCTCGTTCAAGCCGGCTCTCGGACCGGAAGCCATCAGGCGGATGTCGTTGCACATTTTCGAGAAGTTTACCGCACACACTTTGAGCGCAGCCGACAATTCCATATAAGCATCCGTGTTCTGGGTGGCATCCACCAAATCCTCGGCTTGCTTCAGGGAGAAGCCTGTCTGCTCAATCAAATGCTGGACGACGCTCTGCATATAGTCCGGCGTTGCATTTAACCCCGTGCCTACGGCCGTCGCGCCCATATTGACAACCAATAACCCTTGCGCTGCCCGCTCGATGCGGTGGATGTCCCTTGTCAGCACGTTGGCATAAGCCCCGAACTCTTGTCCAAGCCGGATCGGTACCGCATCCTGCAGATGCGTGCGTCCCATCTTGATGACATCGTCGAATTCCTTGGCCTTGTCCTGAATGCCGGCCACCAAGGTCCGGAACACGCCAAGGAGATCCTGGGTCAGACGGTACGACGCAATGCGGATCGCCGTCGGAATGGCATCGTTCGTGGATTGCGACATATTGACATGATTATTAGGATTGCAGTAGAAATACTCGGCCTTCTGTTTCCCCAAAATCTCCAGCGCCCGGTTCGCCAATACCTCATTCATGTTCATATTGATCGAAGTGCCCGCCCCGCCCTGAATGGAATCGACAATGAATTCGGAACGGAGATTGCCTGCGATGATTTCGTCTGCCGCCTCTATAATGGCGCTGCCTATCTTTTTCGGCAGCAGGCCAAGTTCCATATTAGCCAGCGCGGCCGCTTTCTTTACTTCTCCGAGAGCCGAGATGAGCTCGGCATGAATGGGCACCCCGCTGATCGGAAAATTCTCTACCGCCCGGACCGTATTGATGCCGTAATAGGCATCTGCAGGAAGCTGTTTTTCCCCCAGAAAATCTTTCTCCACTCGATACTGCATATCCATGGACAACATCACCATCGCCTTTTGATTATTTTGTATCATGCTTGTCACCTGTTATCATCCAGCTTGCCCGGATATATACAGAATTCTGCTTTCTAACTTGAAATCCTCTATAGCTTACGCGTTTTGTTAGGAAGTATTGAATAATATGTGTAATCGCGCAAAAAATGAGGCTTTCTCTAAGTATAAATACCCAGAAAAAGCCCCTATTACCCCAAACCGCTTGATTTCCATTGACGTCCCTTAAGATGGAGTTTTACAGCCCCTAAGCTATAGAAGCCTTCCTGTGCACCGGGAAACCTAACGAAATCACGGCGCCTCCCTCTTGGCGATTCCCCGCCGTGATCAGGCCTCCGCAGCGCTCCACGATGGCCCGGGCAATCGCCAAACCGAGTCCCGTCTCCCCGTTCTTGCCCCTCACAAACCGGTGGAACAGATACGGCAACAGTTCCTCGGAGATCCCCTCGCCGTCATCGGATACGGTGAGCACCACCCGACCTTTTTGGAGACCGGCTTGAATGTAAATATGCTTGCTTGCATGCCTCGCCCCATTCGAAACGATGTTCAGAAGCGCCTGGAGCAGTTTATCCCGGTCGGCATACACCGTTAACGATTCGTTATCCCCGTACGAAAGATGCACGAACAGCCCTTTCTTCACCAGAACTGGATTGATCCTCTCGATCGTTTCCTCTACAAGCTCTTTCATATTGACTTTTGCAGCCTTGAAAATATCATCTTCGCTGTCCAGCTTGGCCAGCAGCGTCATCTCAGTCACGATATTTCTCATCCGGCCGCTCTCGCTCATAATGATATCGAGCCCTTTGCGAATATCCTCCCCTTCGAATATGCCGTCACGGATTCCCTCCGCATATCCGGAGATGGACATGAGCGGCGACTTCAGCTCGTGCGAAGCGTTCTGGAAAAACTGCTTCTGCACATGATTGTACCGCTCCAGCTCACCGGCCATTTCGTAGACGGACTCTGCCACGGCGCCGAGCTCCCCGCTTGCCGACACGCGCCGGACTTCGGAGAATTGGCGCTCCTTCACCTTCTTCAATTCTTCCCGCAGATGCATCAGCGGCTTAATCAGCCGCTTGGTGATGAATAAACTTAAGATCACCATGACCACGGCCCCTGCGCCGAATACGAGCATCAAACGCCCCAGCAGCGCCTGCTCAATCGCCTTGATTTTGCTCACTGGCGTAATCAGCGTCATCGTCCCTTGGGGTACTGCCGTGACCTCGGTCAGGAATTGCCCGTCCACCGATGAGGATTTAAACGAAGCTATGCTATCGGGGGGTCTGACTGCTGCTATGCCCATGTACTGGGCGGTAGGGGTTACAGGAGTCGAGCGGACTATATTCCCTTGGCTGTCCTGAATAATAACGCCTACCTCGGCAACCTGCGCAGAGGCAAACCCGCTAACGGTCAAAGGCTCGCTCTCGATAGGGATGCTCTGTGCAGCAGCGGTTTCCAGCTTTGCCGTCAGCGCCGCCCCAATGGACTGCATGTCCTTTCTTTGCGTGCCGATAAAGTGGTCCAGCAGCACATAATGAATGACGACGGCCGTCACGGACAGCACGAGTATAAGCGACAAAGCGAAAGCAAGATTAATCTGATGGACCAGCTTCATATCGATGATTCCTCCCCATCCGTTCTCATTCGGTATCCATGTCCCCATATGGCCTCGATCGGCAGCTGCTCCACTTTCTTGCGCAGCCGTTTAATGAGATGGTCAACCGCCCGGTCGCTTCCAAAATAATCGTCCCCCCATACGGAGGTTAGCAGTTCGTCCCTGGTAAACGCACGGTTCGGATGCTCGGCAAACACTCTCAGCATCTCGAATTCTTTGTTGGTCATATCCACTTCTTCCCCGTTCCAGAACACGCGCCTCTCCTCCAGCAGCAACTGAAGCCGCCCATTGCTAAGCTCCGGGGAAGCGGCGGCAAGCCGCGGGACATGCTCTGCCTGATTGAATTTGTACCATCGGCTCAGCTGCCGTTTGATTCGGGCCACCAGCTCGCGAGGGCTGAACGGCTTGACCATGTAGTCGTCGCTTCCCAGCTCAAGCCCCAATATTTTATCCACTTCGCTGTCCTTGGCCGAGATCATGATGATCGGGACCTCGGCTTCCGCGCGGATCCGCCGGCACAATTCGAAACCGTCCATGCCGGGCAGCATAATATCGAGCACCCACATATCCGGCGGATTCGTTCTCCACAGGTCCCAGCCTTCCTCCGCCGTGCCAAGGCCCACCGTCCGGTAACCCTCCTTGCGCAAATAAGCCTCCACCAAATTTCGTATATGCAAATCGTCATCCACAACGGCGATGAGATAGGTTTGGTTCATATCATTACCTCCGAGCTTCATCTCCTCTTTAGTATACCAATCGGCACAAAGCGAATGGGGAATGCCATTGTTTTTCCACAAATACACCAATGTTCTGCCAATGCTGATTCGTACACTGGGTACTGCAAGACAAACCAACCCCGATAAGGAGTGTTAATACGATGAAACACAAACTATTTGGCAAGCTCGCCCTATCCGCCGCCCTTCTTGGAACAGCAGCTCTTCCCGTCCATGCCTCGGGTGCCGAAACCCCAGCCGATGCACCGAACCAAACAGGTCAAAGCGCGCCCGTTGCCACCACGGCAACCATTTCCGTTATGCCGAATCCGTTGGAATTGGCTGAAAAATACGCGCCGGAAACGATTCAGGACTGGAAGGATACGCTGGCGAAATACGAGAAGCTTGCCGGAATCGATGGAAGCGAGGGAACCTTCTTTTTCTCGGAGGCCGCGGCTGTCGCGGCAGATAACGGCGAGGTAAAGCCGGTCGCGGCAGAAGGCGAATTCGGAATAGCCATTGCCGTGAAGGCTGTTCCGGCTGAAACCGTCAAGGGATTCATGGACAGTGGCGATATCAAGGATATCAAGATTACCAAGATCAAGGAGTTTGCCCCTCTCGAAAGTACCGCCATCCAAGTGGCGGAAGCCGTGAAAACTGATGCCGACGATGGAAAGCACGACGTGATCCATCTCGAGACAGCCAGCGTGAAGGCAATGAAAATCAGCGATGCAGAAAGTTTGGAAGTGAAGATCGACGATGAGGATCTGGCATTTATCCATGCCAGAATCGACCTCTTCAAAGCGATGGATGCCAAGGACGCCGACTCCATTAAAAAAGCGCTGGCGAAACTGCTGGACCAATACAAGGCACAGATTGCCAAGCTGGAAGCTGAAGCGAAGTAACGTCGATACGAGACCGTACATGACAGTGCGAGCCCAGCGTACTTAACCGAAAAACAAGCCCTGCCGGTGTCGCGGCAGGGCTTGTTTTTAGCATAGGCTTACGTTTTTTTGGCCATTGCCTTCATCAGCTTCACCGCCGAGCGCACGCGGGGACGCTTCAAATGCTCCTCCACGTAGCGGTAATCCGTCAGGATTACCTTGGCATCCCGCAAACCGTAAGCAAAATCATCATCAAACAGCAGGCGGTACTCCCATACCCGCTTCTCCCAATTCGGAATATTCGCCAGCATCCATTCATCCTCCGCCCCCGGGTGAACGTACGTTTCGCTGACCCCTTCGGGAAGTCTGTACAGCTTATCGATCAGCGACTGCTTGAAACTTTCGTAGGTCTCTCCTTCGACAATGGGAAACGGATGCGAGAGCAGATAATCCGGGATCGGCACGCCGAATGTATCGGCCAGGCTGGAGGCAAGCGCTACCGGCCGCTCGATATTCGGCAGCGTGCTGAGCAGCGGATCCTCCGGATGAATATAGCGAAACAAGCGCGCGGGGAGACGCCAGCGGGAAGTCTTCCACAGCATCTGCGGAATAAGGCTCCGCCCCGTTTCCATCCCGTAAAGGCTGCCCATGTGGTTATCCGCATGGCTGATGCGGATGCCGGCCTTCTTCGCAAGCCGGTATTGCGCCTCCAGCTCTTTTAGCACGGCGCCCGTCTCCGCTCCCCGTTCAAACTCCTGAACCGTCCGGTATTGATGACCGCTAGCGTCATGCAACGAAGGATGACCGGTCAAGCTCTTCCATCGCAAAGCTTCGAATTCGCTCGTCAAGGTCAGATGCAGCCCCACATTGGGTTGGCGCCGGCGTGCNGCCCAGGAGGCNGCCTCCTCAAAGCCGGGGGCCACGGTCATGATGGTCGCCGATGAAACTTTATTCTCCTCCAGCAGATGCCGGATCGCCTCATTCATGGCCTTGCTCTGTCCGAAATCGTCACAGTTGATGATCAGTCTTCGCTCCATGGTCATGCCCGCCTCCTATGGATTTTGAGAATTCGATTTTGGTTGCATACGACAGCACGAAGGAAATGGCCAACAGGCATAAGGGAACGAAGCTGATTAAGTACCGAAAGGTCGATTCCGGGTCGCTTCCCGGGTTGTCACCGCTTTCATATCCGAATATCATGCCTACGACAAAAAACGCCAGGGCGGAGATCAATCCGCTGGAGCGCGTAATAAACCCGCTGACCGCCGTATAAATCCCCTCTCGGCGAAGCCCTGTCCGCTCCGCATCCTCATCGATGATGTTGCCGCTAACCATGGCCGGCGTAACCAGAAATCCCGCCAGACCGAACCCTACCCCAATCCCTGCCAGAATGCCGCTCATCAGATCATAGCCAAACCACAGCGGGATGACGGATANCCCATATATCCCCAGNGACAAACGCCATGCCTTCACGCCGTCCATCCGGCGGATCATCCAGTACCACACGAACACCAAGGGGATGACGGATACAAACACGGCCGCCAGCAGAATCGACACTTGATTATCCGGGATCCGGAGCACGTATTTTGCGTAAAAAGGGATCGTGGAGCTTATCAGCCCATTCACTGTCTGNGCAAAGGAATTGGAGATGTTGAACACCCAGAACTTCTTGTTTCGCAGCGTTTCACGAAACGCGTGGACAAGCTTGAGCGGCTCGCTTGCGCTGTACGCCTCTTCCTCGCGGACGCTCATCATGCACAGGAACATGAACACGCCGAACAGCAGCGCGTACAGCATCGCCATGTTCGAAAATCCCATGNCGTCATAGATGATCGGAGTCAGCGCAGTACCGATCAACAANGCCACCACTTGATAGCCCTGCTGGATGGCCGAGGCCTTCGCCCGGATGCGGTCTCCGCGGAACAGTTCGGGAAACAGCGCCCCATAATTGACCCATAATACGGTTGCCACGGCTTCATACAGGATAAGGGCAACCAAAAACCACATAAACAGTCCGTTCTCAGACAATCCTTCCGGCGGCGAGAACACGAGCACGAAGGTCAGCATGAAGAGCGGAATCGCCCCGAATACCCACGGCCTGCGCCGTCCCAGCCTGGTTCTGGTGCGATCGGACCAATACCCCATGAGCGGATTGTTGACCGCATCCCAGATCAAAAATACGGTTCGTGCCAGAGATGCCAGCCCTATGCCAAGACCCAAGGTATCGACGTAGAAAAAGATGTAAAAGGAGCTGAACGCCTGACTCGGAACCATCATGGCAAACATGCCCAGTGAAAATGAATACGGCGAATTCACCCAACTGCGCTTCATCCGTTTCCCTCCATCCGTCATGGACGATTTTGTTGTACAGTATTCGGCATGCGTAGGGAATATACCTGCGTAAACGAAGGCTCAGGTAATCTCGTCTATAGATTGGGGAAAACCATGAGACTTGGAATTGGATGCATATACATATTTTTCATGACAGCTGCCCACCCTTCTAATTAAGGACCACAAAATCTTCGGAAAGGGTCTGTGCCATGGAACTTCTTAAGGATCTTGTGCTAGTGCTTGGGAGAATTTATACCATTTACCCGCTGCTCTTGGGCGTTACTCTATTCATGGGCCGCCGCTCCATCGCCGAGCTTCCCGTTTTCGACTACATCATTATCCTGTCCCTGGGCTCCGTGGTCGGAGCAGACATCGCGGATCCCAAAATCGAACATATCCATACCGCCTTTGCGATCATCGCCATCGGCTTGTTACAGAAGCTTGCCTCGATCCTGCTTGTGAAGAGCCGGCGCATCGGCAAGTGGATTACATTTGAACCGCTGATTGTCATTAAAGACGGGCAGTTCATTCATTCGAATATGAAAAAAGCACGTTACTCCATCGATAACATTTTGCAAATGCTGCGCAAGGAACAGATCTTCGATATGGCGGAAGTCGATATGGCGGTGCTGGAGCCGAGCGGTGCCTTATCCATCCTGAAAAAGATGGAGAANACCGCCGTCACGCTGGAGGACCTGAAGTTAAAGCGGCAGAATGCCGGCCTGTCCTACGCCGTCGTCAAAGAAGGACGCATTCAAACGATTACCCTCCGAAAGTTAAACCTTACAGGGGAATGGCTGGAGACTCAGCTGGGTGAGCGGGGAATCCCCCTCGATCAGGTATTCTTCGCTTCACTCGATGAACAGAAGCGTTTAAATATCACCATATACGATAAGGAAATTCCGCTCCCGCCCTTGTATCATTAAGGATCCCGAAAAAAGCCTGGCGCTGCCGCCAGGCTTCTTCCCGTTTATGACTTATTGAAGAACGATTTTGATGGCATTGCCGATNGGCGGCAGACTCTTGGTCAGTTCCGGACCGTAGTAGCCGATAATTTCCGCATCGTCAGCCAAGTCGCTCGTTTTCAGGGCTTTGCCGTCTTTATTCACGACAACCGTCTCGGGCGTCAAATTTAGGACGACTTCATTGGGGGATTGTTCCGTCAACCCTTTGCCCTTGATCGTTACGCGCAGGTTGCCGCCATCCGCATTGATGCCGGTGATGGCGCCGGCCGTAGCCAGCTGCTCCGTCTCTTCCTTGTCGGACTTCACGCTAATTTCGTATGCATACGTTTGAGGAGGCAGGCTCATCGTCATCGCCAGGCTGTGCACCGCTTCGATCTTCATGCCTTTTGCAAGATCCTTAAGCTCGATCTTCTTGCCTTCCGCATCGCGGATGACCGTGTTCTCATCCACGTTCAGCACGATTCCTTCGGTGCCCGTGCCGTTAATATGAACGGCTTTTCGTTCTTCGTTATGGATAACTTCCGTGATCGTTCCAACCACGGTTTCCTTCTTAANCTCTTCCTCGGACNTGATGTTTACTTTCGTTCCATCAACCGCGACGTTANCCTGGAGCACTTCGCTGAAGAAGCTCGCAGGAACATACAGCGTGCCTTTTACATTCACCGGAGCAGCGCCGAGGGACTTATACATTTTGTTAACCGCATACTGATCTTTGCCCGTTTGCACGAGGGTCCAGATCGGNGATCCCGGTTGGGTTAGCTCCGCAGACCGGTCTTGTTGATTCCACTCCAGTTCGAATCCGAGCGCCTCGGATACGCTGCGCAGCGGGATCATGACCTGTTTCGCGCCGGCATTCATAAATCCGGCTCCAGCCACTTCCTTGCCGTTAACAAGAACACCATAATCAATGACCGCCGAAATCACCACCGGCTTCTGTTCCTGAATGTCTCCGGTTTGCGGTGCCGCATAAGCCGCTGCGCCACCCGAAACCGCCATGGCGGCAACCATCAGCGTCGCTGCTTGCTTCTTCCATGGTTTGTTCATGTTCATCATCCTTTCTAGGTGCCTTAGATTATCATGTACAACTATACTGACGGGCGTATCTGCCAAATGTTGCATTGAAATCCAAAGTCCAAGGGCCGGACATAAACCAAAAAGCCGCTCCGGGCGACTTTTCCAATCTCCCGAAACGGCTTTTGCACTGTGCATGAATATATCATTTAGCGTTGTATAAATAGCGGGTCNACAAAGCTTCGGCAATACTCCTCCGCAATCTGTTCCGCGCTGTATCCCATATCGCGCATGTACAGAATAATATCGGCCCGCGGCAGGGATGCAAGCATCACGGAGGTGAACAGAGGATCCAGGGGCATCAGCTCCCCCTGCTCCGCCGCAAGCTCCAGCAGACGCTTGATCTGTGAGCGCAAATACGTGAAGGGCGGGTTTTCGCACATAATGTTCTTGGATTCCTCCAGACGGTCAGAGGTCAGCATCACCCTGAGCCACTCCAGATCCTCGTTGAAATGCAGTATCACCTTCGTCATTACCGTCCGAAGCTGGTGTGCTACCGTTTCGCCTTCGCTACTGCGAAGATAAACGTCCAGCCCTTCCATAAACCGGTCGATCTTGGCCTCCATCAGCGTGAAGCAAATCTTGCTCTTGCTGGGATANCGGCGGTATAGGGTGCCTTGACCGATCCCCGCCGTTTTGGCCACTTGATGCATGGAGACGTCCTCGACTCCGTATTTGTTAAATAAGGCCTGAGCCGTATCCAAAATCTTTTGACCCAACTCGTCATTCTCTTTCGGCAATGCACGCATCCCTTTCTGATTAAACAAACGGGAACCTTATGCGGCAGACTGTTTTTCTTCAACGGGTGAAGACGTACGTTTAACAAATAAGCCCAGCACGAAAGCGATGATTGCAAGAACAAGTCCGATTACGAAGGCATTATGAAGACCNGCAACCATGCTTTGCACCGGATTGAGATCCCCGGTTGTTTCAACGTAATTTTTAGCACCTGCAGTCATGATGCTGATAAAGAGCGCCATACCGACAGCTCCCGCCACCTGCTGCAGCGTATTCATGATCGCCGTTCCATGCGGATACAGCAAGCGCGGCAGCTGATTCAAAGCCGTGGTTTGGGCCGGCATCATAACCATCGAAATCCCTATCATCATCATAACATGAAGGAAGATGACATAACCACCCGTCCATGTAGCGTCGATGCGCGAGAACAGGAAGATGGCGATGCTCAGCAGCGCCAAGCCGGGAATAATCAGAACGCGCGGTCCGAATTTATCGAACAGCTTCCCTGTAATCGGCGCCATCAATCCGTTGATGATCCCGCCTGGCATCATGACCAGACCNGCCGATAGCGCAGTCAAGCCCAGCGCGTTCTGCAGGAACAGCGGCAGCATGATCATGGTGGAGAACATGCTCATCATAAGTACCAGCATCAGCACGGTCACGAGGGAGAACATCGGAAATTTGAAGGTGCGCAGATCCAGCATCGGTTCCTCCATCTTCAGCTGGCGCCATACGAAGAGCAGCAAGCTGATAGCCCCGGCGGTAATGCACCATATGACCNTCGGATCNGACCAGGTGCCTTCGCCGGCACTGCTGAATCCATATACGATTCCCCCGAAACCGATGGTAGACAGAATAATCGAAATGTAATCGACCTTCGGCTTGGTCAGTTCCGATACGTTCTTCAGGAACACCGCGGCAAACACGATGGAGAACGCAGCGAGCGGAATGACCAGGTAGAACAACCAGCGCCAGTTCAGCGCATCCACGATCAAACCGGAAAGCGTCGGTCCGATCGCCGGTGCCGTCATGATGACCAGACCGATCATCCCCATGGCGGCTCCGCGATTCTGAGGCGGATAAATGCTAAGTATGGTGTTCATCAGAACCGGCAGCATAAGCCCTGTTCCGACGGCTTGCAGGATACGGCCTACCAGCAGCACCCCAAACACCGGCGAGAAGCCGCATATAATCGTACCTATCAGGAATAGCGACATAGCGCCAATAAACATCTGTCTTGTCGTGAACCAAAGCTGCAGCAGCGCCGTGACCGGCACCAGTATACCGACAACCAGCATGTAAGATGTGGAAAGCCACTGCACCGTCGACTCCCCAATGCCAAACTGCTCCATCAAGCTTGGGAAAGCGATGTTCAGCAATGTCTCATTCAAGATGGACACGAACGCGCCGATAATCAGTGCGGCAACGATCGGCCCTCTCTTTATTTTGCTTAAATCAATCTTGGCCGAACTTGGCCCCACTCCCATATCCAAGACCTTATCCTCCCTGTCTTTTGTCTATACGGACAATTGTCCGGTAACGCGTTTTTTATTCTAACGGACAATTGTCCGCAGGTCAACTGAAAATTTTCATTAAATTTTCAAATTCGTCCACCCGGATGAAGCCCGANGCTTTATCCGCTGCCATAAGCAGCCGAAACAAGCAGGATTTCCAACATTTCGGCCATTCATATAAAAGGATCCGCCNCTAAATCGCGACTAGGGCGGATCCTTCTTCTATGCATNTTTCGACTTCAGGTTCGCCTTGACCCGAAAGACCCTTGGCATTTCCTAAAATGCAAGTGTCCTAATAGGTCACTCCGCTTCGCGCAAGTCAGTACCTGAAAACGCTAAGCATTCCGTGCAATCTTTTCATTGTACACTTTGGCCCAGCCTTCCAAGTTGTTCGTTACGATCAAGAGTTCAGGATACTGGGCAAGGGAGGCCAATACCNNCTCGTCATCCGGCGTCCAGACGATGAGCTGGATCCCCCGCTTGCGCGCTTCCTCCATAAACGAAGGGGTCACGTATACATATTTGACGGACACATAGCGAGCGCCGANCTGTTCCAGATAAGGAAAGACCGATGGCGTCGCCCCGTAAATCACAAGCCCCAGCTCGATGTCAGGATCAAGGGANCGAGCNCGTTCAATCGAATAATGATCGAAGGAGGTCAGGAATACCTGCTTCTCCATGCCCGTATCCTTGATCACGTCAATGACNTTCTGTTCCAGCCCGGGGTAGGNGTCCCCCATCTGCTTCANCTCAATGTCAACGATCATCCGATCCTTGGCAAAACGCAGCGCTTCCTCCAGCGTGGGGATGACTTCCCCCTGGCCTGCATCCAGCTTGCGTATTTCCTCCAGCGTGAAGGCATTGATCGCTCCGGTTCCGTTGGTCGTCCGGTTAACCGTGGGATCATGAATCACGACGGGCACGCCGTCCTTCGTCAGCTGGACATCCAGCTCCAGGTGCGAGAAGCCAAGCTCCAGCGCTTTCCGAAAGCCCAGCATCGTGTTCTCCGGATATTTGAGCGGATACCCTCGATGGGCTAATCCCCGTACTTCCATGTGCCATTCCCTCCATATATAAGTCGATTGACGGCTTCGATCATACTGCCGCCGCAAGAAGACGGACATACGCAATCGAAATGCCGTTTGCTGCTCTATAGGTTTGTTCGCCATGGGCTTCCCTATCCCTGCTGCGTTCAGCAGGAATTAGCTTTATGTCCTTCGCTCGAACAAAGAGACGGTAGGGCGGTGTATCCATACCCACCGTCTCCACACCGTCCTGAATTCCGCAACATATGATTTATGCGCTTATTTAAACGTCGAGTTCGCCATCGCGGCCACGATATGCTTCTGCATCACCGTAAAGACCAGCACGATCGGGATGATCGCCATGACGCTGGACGCCATAATGACGTTGAAGAACATCGCTTCATTACCGGCGATGGAATCCCGCAGCATTGCTATGCCGACCGTAAGCACGCGCATGTCGTTGTTGTTGGTCATGATCAGCGGCCAGAAATACGAGTTCCAGGACGAAATGAAGATCAACACGCCCATGGTGACGATCGTCGGCATCGCCATCGGGAACAACAGCTTGTACAGAATGGAGAATCGGCCGGCTCCATCCACGCGCGCCGCTTCCAGCACATCGTTGTTAATCGATTTGAACGCCTGCCGGAGCAGGAATATCGCATAGGCGGACGCCCCGTGAGGGACGATGAGCGCCCAGAAGGTATTCAGCCAATCGAGCTTGGACATCATGACGTACACGGGAACGAAAATTACCTGTTCCGGCACGATCAACGCGGCAAGCACCAGCAGAAACAGAGCGTCCCGTCCCCAGAACTTCCCCTTCGCGAATGCATAAGCGGCCATGAGCGCCACGTTCAGCTGCAGAATTATGGTTCCGACCGCCATGAGCAAGGTATTGCCGAAGAACCGCGCGTAAGGGATCACCCGGAAGGCTTCGGCAAAGTTCTGCCAGGCAAAGGTTTCCGGCCAGAATGTAGGAACGGCCATCCGCATCTCAGACTGCGTCTTGAGCGCGCTGATCAGCAGCCAGTACACCGGAAAGAACATGACGAGGGTCACGATCACGGCCCCGAGTACGCGAAGCGTCATCATGGTTTTTCGGTTCTTGGCCGATCCAGCCATATAATTATCCTTCATAATGCACCTTCTTCCTGCTGACCACCCATTGTACCAATGTTAACAGCAATATGATTACGAACAGAATCATGACAAGCGCCGAGGCTCTTCCCGTTTTGAATTCGTCAAAGGCCATCGTATAGATCCAGTACACGATCGCATTCGTTGCTTTGAGCGGACCTCCATCGGTCATGACGTCAATCGACTGGAACACCTGCATAGAGGAAATAAAGCTGGTAATGACCAGAAACAAGGTCATCGGCGACAAGAGCGGCAGCGTAATGTTGCGGAACTGCCGGAACTTGCTCGCTCCATCAATGGAGGCCGCCTCGTAATACTCGGCCGGAATCCCCCGCATGCCTGCAATAAAGAGGATCATTGCAAAGCCGACGCCTTTCCAGACCGAAACGGCAACCAGCGCCGGCAAGGCCGTCGAAGGGTTGGTCAGCCATTCGACCGGCTCCATGCCGAACCAGGAAACAATGGAATTCAATAGCCCGTATTGTCCATTGTAAATCCATGTAAACACCATGGCCGCGACAACCATCGATACGTAATACGGCATAAAGATGACACCGCGCATGAAGCCGAACAACCTTGACGATGACACGTTGAGCAGCAAGGCCAGCAGCAGCCCGATGACCAGCGTGAATACAACGTCCATGACGGTATACAGGAACGTGACCTTCAAGGAGTGATAGAAATCCGAGTTCGACAGCAGGCGCGTATAGTTATCGACGCCCACGAATTTCTTCACGGGACGGGTCATGTTCCAATTCGTGAAGCTGATGTAGATGGAATAACCCAGCGGATAATACAGGAACACGCCCATAAACAGCAAGGCCGGAACTGCGAACGAGAAGTCCTTCCACTTCTCGATCAACGTATGAGACATCCGTTTAGAGACCGAAGCGGTCGCCCGATCGGACGCCGCCTTTGTCATTGCTTTATTGGTCTCCATAGGCATCACTCATAGTCAGCCAGAATATCGTTGATCTTCTTGGCTGCATCCTGCATAAGTGATGTCGGATCTTTTTTGTTCAATACCATTTCCCCTACGACTTCTTTGTAGACTTCGCTGAATTCAGGATAAGCCGGATGCTGCAGACGCGGCGTTACTTCGTCGAAGTGCTCGTATACCGCTCTGTATTGCGGCCATCTTTCGAAATATTGATCGCCTTCCTCGGATTCGATCGCGGATTTTCTTGTCGGCAGGTATCCAACGGATTCCGCCCATTTAATGTTGTGCTCCGCGGAAGTCATGAACTCGATGAATTTCCAAGCCGCTTCTTTCTCCAGATCCTCTGCGCCGTCCATCATGACGATCCCCGCGCCGCCAATGTTGGANGTCCGCACTTTATCGCCAGGGATAAAGGATACGCCAACCTCAAAGTCCGCATTCTCGCGGTACATCTTCAGCATAGCGGAAGTATGCTGCACCATGGCGATTTCGCCGTTCAGGAACATCTGGCGCATATTGTCGGAAGCCCCTTTACCGAAGCCCATATGCATGCTGCCTTCATTTTGCCACTTGTAGAAGTTCTGAAGGTACCGGAGAGAGTCCTCGGTCTCGACAGCGGAAGCACTCAGGTCCTCCGTCAGGATTTGTCCGCCGCCGTTAATGTTCCACGGGTCATAGTACCATGTGTCCCAGCCTGGAACGGAGAAGGCATAGCGAGTCGTTTTATCGCCTTCTTTTTTCGTAACTTTTGCATTGAAATCCTCGATTTCGTCCCACTTCGCAGGCGGCTCTACACCCAGCTCGTCCAGCATCGTTTTGTTGTAGACAAATACGCTGGTGCTCACGATGAGAGGAAATCCGAATTGCTTGCCGTTGTAAGCATAGGCGTTCAGCATCCCTTTAGCAAAATCGTCCATCTTCACTTCGTCGCGCTTGATCCACGGGCCCAAGTCGGCAAAAACGCCGCTGTCCGCAAAATTGGCGAGCGATGATACCTCGACGTTGGTAACGGCCGGCACGTCATTCGCAGCCACTGCAGCCGATAATTTTTTGTGAAGATCAGGATAACCGCCTTGGAACACCGGCTCAACCGTGATATGAGGGTATTTCTTCTGGAATTCGGCAATCATGTAGTTCAAGCCTTCAAGCTGGGCATCCGCGTGGGCATGCCAGTATTGGATTTTAACGGGTGTCGTGTCGTTCTTCATATCCATCGAAGCGGCTTCCACGTCATCCAGCGAGACCTCTCCTCCGGCACTTTCACTTCCACCGCCGCCTCCGCAAGCCGTGGTAATCACCATAAATATGGTCAATAACATTAACAACCATGATTTCTTTTTCATAGATGATCTGTTGTCCCCTTTCGAATCTATTCATCATTCATCATCCAAAATTACCGTCGATCCACTTCATCAAATGCCGGTTGGAACGGCACGCGGACCCCATAGGAACGGGAGAATCCCCATCCAAACAGCCCGCCTATCCCTTAAAAAGCGCACAAAAAATAGAGACGTCAAAAAGAGCGCAACCTAAGAGCCACCACCTCCTATAAAAGCTAAAGTAGCTGCTACTCGGGTTATCTCATCGTCTCCACCCCTAGCAAATATGTAATTGTGNTTAATCCGTCATTCCTACGTAAGACCGTTACGTCCAAAAACGCGTGTCTCCCGTAGATACGAGGTCTGCGCCGTTCGCCAGCGCCTCGTCGATTTCTTCTTCGCTTCGTAAAAAACCTCCCACTATGAGCGGACAGTGAATTTCCTTCTTCAGATCGCGGATGACGCGAGGCATAAGTCCCGGCATCAATTCCACTTCGTCCGGACGTGCTTGTCCGATCATCTTCACTGCGGTTCCCAAAGCTGTCGTATCGATCGCAAACACGCGCTGTATCGAGCTGATGCCTGCNTGGCGCGAAGCCAATACCGTATTCGTCTTCGTCGTAATGATCCCGTCGATCNTGTACGAATCCGCCAAATACTGCACTGCCGAATTATCCCGGCCGATGCCGCTTACCATTTCCAGATGGACAAACACTTTTTTNCCTGAGGAGTGCAGTCGGTTTACGATATCCCTTAGTTTCATGATGTCGCCTGTCATCANGTTCACCCGTTCCACCGCGCTGTTCACAGCCGCATCGATCTGTTCCAGCTTGGTAATCGAAGCAATAACGGGAAGACGGCGTCTCCCTTGATCTGTCATAAGTGCGTGTCCTCCTTATTATGAACACCTCTTATGATAGAG
>Ga0055538_1000429_pt1 | contig 16249 bp, 9 predicted proteins | sample AraplaCvi_mLB_r2_2_FD_55038 | JGI IMG/M metagenome (GOLD analysis project Ga0055538, IMG submission 55038) | Arabidopsis root microbial communities from North Carolina, USA - plate scrape CL_Cvi_mLB_r2 | ecosystem: Host-associated > Plants > Roots > Endosphere | place: USA: North Carolina | reverse complement strand
TTTGCCTTATAGTTGGCCAAAGCTTGTATGGCTTCCACTCTGTAATAATCATCACGGACCATATAAGGGGTTAAGCGTCTGTCGTAAGCGATTCGGCCGGAGAGCTCCCGAAGCTCCGCGATGCGGGAGTCGATGGTCATTGACACCTGGTTCAATTGATTGATGTTGGATTGTTCGATCTCGGTACGAAGCCCGCTGACAGCGCTATCATAAACAAACATCGTTACTCCCGTCAGGGGAATCAGGAAGATCAGAATATAAGACAGAACGTATCTTAAGAGCAGCTTTGACTTAAAGTGATTCCAATTTATTCGGAAAGTGAAAGTGGATACGATGAATGATTTGAGGTTGTGAATGGTCATTTTGGGTGCATCCTCCATTGCATTCTCTTTTCATGTCATGCGAAATTCCGATTCATCAACAAGGATAGAGTTATTTGAAACATTATATCATTATAATGATTAATCGGAGAAATATTAAGAATAAATTCATCATCATTATTCATTACATGACATAACTCATAGTTTTCATAGTTTCACGGCTTCAATCCAACTCAGTCAGATTTCGATCATCTTCGCTTTACAGGAAGATTTTGTTATGATAGGGACAAGAAAAACATGGGAAGTGGGAAGCTGTGGACAAAAAGGCGAAAAAGGTTTTACTTCAAACGTTCTGGTCATCCAGCGGCTGGAAAAGCAGTCCTTTGCCGTTCGTTGGGGAGGACTTTGATTACGCGAAGAGCATGAGGCTGATGTTCGACCCCATCACCATCAGGCATGATGAGCTGATCCAGCGGCTTCATAGCTTACATCAGACGGTTACTAAAGAAAGGGTTGCTGCCGCATTTCTGCACAGTTTGTCCACGAGACAAGTGCATCTGCGAAGCGCACTTTCCAGTTGGGAGCTTACTTCGCGCCTGCCTCTTCATCAGTACGAAGAACGACGCTCGGCCATGCCGAATTACAGCAGCTGCGGAGACTGTAACCATGCCGGGCTCCAGTCCGACCGGGATTACGTGAATGCCGACCTGAACGTGCTGAATTTCGAACGGGTCAAATGGGGAGGCATCCGCTTGAATCAGCTGCTCTACTGCTGGCTCGATCTGGAGCTGTTGAGCCATGAGGAGAGCCTGACGGTGGACGATGAGGATATCGCCATTCTGAGGAAGCTGATGACAGCCGTCGACGGATGCGCCGAATCAGAAAGCCCGCGTCATCTTGAGAAGCGTTTGAAGGATGTTCTGCCTTCAAGCAAGCATGAACGAGACGTGCTGATGGAAATTCTGGGATATGCCGGCGTGCTGGTACCGAAGGATACGCCCCGCACGCGTCCGAGAAGGGACGACGATTTCTTCTCGATGTCGGAGTGGCAGGGAAGCGACGGATATTCCACTGAAGCGCTGCAGTTATATTTCGGCGAATATCTGTAGATCGCGCTGCATCATTCTAGGTTACAGAATACGTACCGGTTTAGGAGTTTAAGAGAGGGAGGGCTAGAATGGAGCCGCTATGTCATACNTTGTATGATCACGGAGTGCTGCCTTATATGAGGGAAAGCTTGGAGGGCCTGGGAATGCCCGATAAGACGGTGGAAACGCTTGTGTTTCGGGGAATGCCGGTCTTTGATCCGCAGGAGCCCCCGTTNGGTCTTCTGTTTCATGAAGCGTTACCGTTACAGGATATTCATGGAGCCTATATTGCGATCGGAAGGGAGATCTGGAGCGAAGGGCTGCATGTCGCGATCCAAAAGGATACAGGGGCGGTTTGGGCAGTCACGGAGGGCGGTACACAGAAACCGACCTACATGAACGCCTCCATCGACAGCCTGCTCGCCTTTATGGACCGTGTGCTTCGATTCAAGCAGCAAACGGAGCGCTTGCAGCCCGATCCACCTCCCACGATTTTGACGGCAGAACAATTTCGCCAGAAACTTGAGAAGTTCAGAAGAGGCGAGATCAAGCCGGGAACACGTCCGGACGCCTCGCAGGCTGAGCGCGAGCGGGAGTCAGCCTTCGAACAAATGAAGCGGGAGCTGAAAGACATAGATCCTAATGCCGTTCGTTCCTCTTCATGGTGGGGAATTATGCTGGAGGAAATGAAGGATCGGTTGAGGTAGCCGATAAGCATGTTAAAGACGGGATGGGAGGATGAACGTTGGGCTTTCATGACACGTACAGATTTGGTGTGCATGCCATCATATTGAACGCTGACGGCAAGCTCCTCTTATTAAAACGGACCTATGGAAATAAAGGATGGAGCTTGCCGGGGGGCGGGGTGGATCCCGGCGAAACGATCCATGAAGCGATTTTTCGCGAATGCCGCGAAGAACTGGGCCTTACACTGCAAGATGCGGTCTTGACCGGATTTTATTATCACAGTCATATCAACGCGCAGGTCGGCATATTCCGCTGTTCGATCCCGCTTCACGAGGAAATTGTGCTCAGCTCCGAGCATTCGGAATATCAATGGGCCGAGTTGTCGGAGCTGAGCGACGTTCAGCGGTTAAGGGCCCAGGATGCATTGGCTTATCAAGGAGAAGTCAAAAGCCGGGCGTTTTAGCATCTCGTACTTTTAAAAACCGGATTGCCGTTACTGCCCCCATGCACAACATCAGGGTTACGCTTACAAACTCTGTTGACGATGTTCCATCCGAAGCGGTAGAGGTTGCATTCATAAAGACATCCAGCATATAAAAAAGAGGCTAACCGCTCTCACGGTTAGCCTCTTTGATTTCAGTAAAACCTGTTACCTGCTTATGTCCTGAGATCATGGCATGTGGATAAACCCTTACTCCTTCAAAGAGCCAATCAGCAGCCCTTTTATGAAATACCGCTGCAGGAACGGATAGAACAGCACCACCGGTCCGATCGTCAGAATGGCGGTGGCCATCTTCACCGATTCTTGCGGCAGCGTCTGGGTGCCGAGGATGGCGCCGCTGCTCTGCATCTGTTGGATCATGCTGATCTCGGAGTTCAGCTTAAACAGCAGGTACTGAAGGGGATACAACTTCTCGTTGTCCACCAGCATGATGGCGTTGAACCAGTTGTTCCAGTAGGCAATGCCGTAGAACAGCGTAATCGTGGCCAGAACGGGCATGCAGAGCGGGAAGTAGATCCGGAACGCGATATAGAAGTCGCTCGCGCCGTCGATCTTGGCCGCCTCCGTCAGGGAAGGCGGAATTTGGGACATGTAGTTCCGCACAAGAAACAGGTTGAACGGGTTGAACACCAGGGACGGTATGATCAGGGCCCAGATGGTGTTGTTCATGCCGAGATTCAGGTTGATCAGATACCAGGGCACCAGGCCCGTGTTAAACACCATCGTAATGAAAAAGAACAAACCGAGCCCGTTGCGGTAACGGATATGCTTGGCGGCCAGCGTATATCCGGCCATGGACGTGATGGTGACCGCAAGAATCGTGCCGACGACCGTCACGATGATCGAGATCATGTAACTCCGGTACAGCGGCGTGCTGCCGAACAGGAGCAGCTTGTAGGCATCCAGCGACAGCTCGCTCGGGAACAGCTGGTAGCCGAACTGCTTAATGCTGGCTTCGTCGGTAAAGGACACCATGAGCACAAGCAGCATCGGCAGGATGCAGAGAATGGAGATGATGCCGATCAACGCGGCATTCACGGCGTCGAAAAATTTAGGTCTGGACGTCACTAGATTTCGCTCCCTTCCGAAGGATTCCGGCTTGCTTTAAAACAAGGCATGGTCCGGATTCACCTTCTTCACGATTTTGTTGCTGCCCCATACGAGAATAAAGCCGACCACGGATTGATACAGTCCGACGGCCATGGCCTGTGCCGGATTCCCGATGGTGCGGAGGGAACGGAACACATACGTATCGATGACGTCAACCGTCGGATACAGCAGCCCGTTGTCCTTGACGATGGCATAGATCATGTCGAAGCTGCCGTACATGATTTTGCCCAGGGCCAGCAGGGTTAAGATGGATATGGTCGGCAGCATGAGCGGAATGGTGATGTGTCGGATGAGCTGCCACCGGGTAGCGCCGTCGATCCGGCCGGCTTCGTAATAACTGTCATCAATTCCCGTGATAGCCGCCAGATAGATGACGAGGTTCATCCCGAGGTCCTTCCAGACCGCTGCGGTCGTAAGAATCCACGTCCAGTATTGCGGAGAGGCGTACCAGTTGACGGGGTCGATATGGAAGAACGCCAGGACCCGGTTCAGGATACCGTAGTCGGTCGACAACAAGCTGTAGATAATGTAACTCACGATAACCCAGGACAAGAAATGCGGGAACAAAATCGTGGATTGGGTTATCCTCGAGAACCAGCGGCTGCGGAGCTCGTTAAACAGTATGGCCAGCGCCATCGCTGCGAGCGTGCCAACGATGATAAATAGAAAATTGAGCTTCAAGGTGTTGAAGGTGACTTCCCAAGCCCGGGGGGACGAGAAGAAGAACTTGAAATTGTCAAACCCGACCCAGGCGGAATTGAAGAGTCCCGTCTTGAAGTTGAATTTCTGAAACGCAATGAGCATGTACGGAAGCGTGAAATAACCGAAGACCAGCGTATAGATGGCGGCCGGTACGACGAGCAGGTAGGCGGATCCGTTCGAGCGGATTTCGCGCAGGAAGCCGAAGCGGCTTTTTTTCATGATTAGGCACGTCCTTTCGTAAGTGATGGGGGGCTGCAAGCGTAGCAGTTCTGTTTCGAGTGTAAAGAGAGTTGCCGCGTGCAGTAAACTATGAAAATGGAGTTTGAGCGGATTGAAAGGGGGAACGCCTGCTTTAAAAAACGGCAAAAACTTCGAATTTGAGTATTTCGCACAGTGTCGCCAGGATTGAATAATGACCGAAAAAGCTTGATTTTATAAGGGGTTTAGCCGATGAAGTCTATGAAGGGAAGTTTGGGGAGGAAAATAAAGAATGCGTTTTCATGTTGATGTATGCCCTGAGCAAATGTAAGATGAGAATAAAATATCTATCCGTTCCAAGCGATCGGATGGCTAGGCAACCCCACTAAAATTAACATGTATATTACATATAATGTTAGTAAAATTCATGGATGATAAGATCTCAGTTTACTATACAGACCGAATGATAAAGGAGGGAGAATATGATCCGGCAGCGATTATTCCGTTATGCAGTGTATCGAAATATGTTTCTCAGCTTTGTTTTGCTCACGGCAGCCATGATTGCCCTCGTAACCGTCGTCCTGTACATGATGTTCTCCTGGAGCACCGCGAAGGAGGTAGGAAAAATATCCGAGTCGATGCTGAAGCAGAACAGCGCCGTATCCAGCGTCATCCGCGATCAGGTGTATAACGTGGGCAACCTTCTGCTCAGCGACAAGGAGATTGTGAACGCCCTATTGGACAAAGAGGCCGATCCGGTGAAACAGTATGGCGTGTTCGGCACCCTTAACCGGGTCCAGTCCACCTATCCGTTCATCCATTCGATCGGGATCTATAACGGCTCGAATAACACGTACTTGAATACGAAGGGGATTACCAAGGAGCAGGAGAAGGCGCTGCTGGAGGAGATCAACAGTAAAAATACATCTTATTTTCACCTGTTCCCGCGCAAGATCTCTTCCGCCAATTCGGCGAAGCGGAGCGAAGACGTCCTGACTTTCGTTCTCCTTCCGAGCTATTATTCGCCGCTAAGTTCCAAAGGCGCGATCGTAATCAACATGAGCACCGACACCATCCAGGATCTGATCGGAGGCTACCGCAACGAAGCGGTGGATTCGCTGCATGTCATTGACGACAAGGGAACCATCATCACCCATTCGGATCGGTCCCGGTTCATGGAGGATGTATCGCAGGAGTCCTATGTCCAGTCCATTCTGGAATCGGANGCGGAAAGCGGTTACTTCACCCGCTCNATCGACGGCCGCAAGAGTCTGGTTACCTATGTCAAATCCAAGGATATGAACTGGACGTTCATCAGCGTAAGCCAATATCAAAATCTGTTGTTCAACATGCAGGCCCTCCGAACATCGGCGCTGGTTCTCGCTTTAGCNTGCTTCGTCGTCAGCATGTTCTTGTCGTTCTGGCTGACGCATCATGCGTACAACCCGATCCGCCACCTGCTGGAGAAAATGAGCGCCATACCGAAAATGAAGGAAAACCGTCGGCAAATCAACGAATTTGCCATATTGGATACCACTTACGCCGAAATGACGGAGAAGATGAAGTCGATGGAGTCCGAGGCTTCCGTCGCCCGGCAGGCGCATGTGCTGCAGCTGCTGAAAGGCGGCGACGAGACGGCATTCCGTCGTTTGGCCCGCGAAGGCAAGGGTCCCTATTTCTTGGCTGCCGTCCTTCTGATTGACAGCTTAGACGGCTCGCCGGGGGGCGAGGACGAGGATCTGCAGTCCTATACCTGCGCGGCCGTCGCCCAGGCGGCCCAGCAGATGCTGGAGCCGGAGGGAGCGAGCGTGGCCACGGTGGGGGACGGGACCATTGCGATCATTCTCCCCATGAAACAGAGCCGGCTTCCGCTCCATGTATTGGGCATGCTGGAGGAGCTGCAGGGCGAGATGCTCCGCACGCTCCGCGTGTCCGTCACCATCGGCATCGGAACGGCCGCGCAGACGTACGAGGAGCTGCGNGAATCGTTCGATTGCGCGCAGTCCTGCTTCCAGCAGCGCTTTTTCGCGGGAAAGGGCAGGATATTCCATGGCGATCCGGTCATCGACTCGGAGTCGGAGCATNCNGAGGCGCAGTATCCGGACAAGCGGGAGAAGCGCATCATCGAGGCCATCAAGCTGCAGCAGCGGGATAAATTGGAGAAGGAAATCGATCAGTGGATCAAGGAAATACGCGATTACAACTACCATGAAGTCATGTTTTTCATCAACCAGTTCATCGGCGGCCTGTACAAGCAGCTCAATGTCCATACGGTGAAAAACCGGGAAAGCGCGGATCTCTTCCTCGANTTTACNCGNCAGATTACCCGCTTTCAGACGCTGCAGGAAACCGCGGATGCCCTGAAGGATCTAGCCCTTAGGCTCTGCAGCCTGTCCGAGGAATCGGGAGCGGTCCGGCATGCGGAGGTGGTGGATTTTATCCAGATGTACGTACGCAAGCATTATGCAAGNCCGGATATGTCGCTCGAGCAGGTTGCTGGCGAGGTGAAGNTGTCCCGCAGCTATGTCGGCAAGCTGTTCAAGGCGCATTGCGAGCTGTCGTTCAACGATTACCTGAATGCCGTTCGTCTGGAGAAGGCGCGTGAGCTTCTCGCAAGCACCGAGGAGTCGGTTCAATCGATCAGCGAGCAGGTGGGCATTCTGAATACGACCTATTTCTACACGCTGTTTAAAAAGCACTACCAGATCTCGCCGGCCCAGTTCCGCAGCCAGCATGCGATCGAGACGAAAAAGGCGCAGTGACGGGCAGNTTAAGTGCGGGTTCAAAAGGTCGACTTTTCAGCACCGAAGTCTTTGCTTCCGATGTGCGTTTTTGCAAAACGCTTTAGGTTGGATGAAGCTAGGGACTGAGTAGCGGAGCGTAGGCAAACCTACGTGAGCAACGGAAGGCCCGGCTGAATTCAAGATTCGACGTCGAGATTGCTTCCCGACCTGCTTCGTGATCAAAAGATGACTTTCTGAACAACCTTTTAAAGGGTTTTAAAATGGCGAAAACCATCATTTTGAAGTATACGTTTCCCCTAATGTCTCCTTAAGATAGGAATCGTACCGCATGACTAAACCAAATGAAGACAGGGGGACACATGCATGAAAAAAAGGAAAGCGCTAGCACTATGGTTAGCCGCGATATTCATGGTATCCGTGATCGCAGGCTGCTCCGGCGGGGGCGATGCCGGCAGTGAGAATGGATCGGCGAGCGGGGAGAACGGCGGAGGGGACAAGCTGCCGGTACGGTATTTGCTTCCGGGCTCCGCGCCGCAGGATTTGGATGCGGCGGTCCAAGCGATCAACGAGAAGCTGGAGGCCGACGGTCTGAACCTTACCTACGAACCGACGTACATCGCGTGGGACGTATGGGATCAGAAGACCAACCTCATGATGTCGACGGGCGAGGAATTCGAGCTGATTGCCATCATGCACGATACCAAAGGACCGACGGTGCTTGCGGGCAGCGGCGGTATCATCCCGATCGACGATCTGCTGGACCAGTATGGCACCGAGCTGAAAGCTTCCATGCCGGACTGGATCTGGGAGTCGTCGAAAATCAACGGCAAGATCACGTACGTGCCGAACTTCTGGGCGGATACCGCTTATAACGATGGCATGTTCACGATCCGCACCGATCTGCTGGAGAAAAATGGCCTGAAGCCGCCGACATCGCCGGAAGAGCTGCTCAATGCAGCCGAGACGCTGCAGAAGAACTGGCCGCAGGACAACAAGAACGTATATATTAAGATGCTGGAAGAGCCAGCCTACTTCCTGCATACAACCTACGACACCTATCCGTTTACCGTTGCCGACAACATGATTTACATCGACCAGCAGGGGAACGTGAAGTCCTGGTTCGAGACCGAGGAGTTCAAAAAAGACGTGAAGTTCATGAACGAGGCATACAAGCGCGGTCTGATCATGAGCGATCTGCTTACGACGCCGACGGAGGTTATCAACCAGGAGGAGCTGGCAGGACGTTATCTCTACCGTCCGGGCGATGTCGGCTTGAGCGACGCCATTCGTCAGACGTTCCCGGATGCGAAGCTGGATATTTATTATTTGGCCGACCAGCCGAAATTCAGATCCTACGCGATCCGCAATTCCAACGGGATCTCGGCCACGTCTCCGCACCCGGAGGCCGGCGTTCAATTCTTGAACTGGGTATACAGCAGCCAGGAGAACATGGATCTCGTTCAAAGCGGCGTGAAAGATGTGCATTGGAAGGATACAGGCAAGAATACCAAGGACTATCTGGCCAAGAACGAGAACGGTTCCCCGGCTTATGAGCTTCCATACTGGCTGCTCGGCCACGTTGAAATGAACCGTTATCCAACAAATACGGACCCAGCGCGTCTGGAGCGCCGCACAACGGTATCGGAGGACGCCGTGAACAGCATCACGATCGGCTTCACCTTCGATCCGACCAACGTTGCTTCGCAGTACGCCAACTGCATCGCCGAGCTGAAGACCAGCGTTTATCCGGTCATGCACGGGGTCGTGAAATACGAGGACGCCTACGATAAAATGCTGGCCGCAATGAAGTCCGCCGGTCTCGATGAGGTCGTTGATGAATACAAACGGCAATTCGATGAGTGGAGAGCCGGTCAGTCGTAAGTTCAGGCACGCTAACGGCTAAGAAACATTGGAACAGGGCAATCCTTTCCCCGGTTTGATAACCGGGGAGGGGTTGCTTTTTTTCGTGCATCGCCATGGAGCGTCCGTGAGGAGTACAGAGGGAATTCCAAGGGGACTCCAAGGGGATTCGAAAGTGATCCACTTGCCGTTTAGGACTTCAATTCTCCGATATTGGCCAAAATCAAAGTTTTCTCTCAAAAGTAAAGTGTTCAAGACAGGGATTCCCGGGCTAGAGTAAAGGTCATAAGAAGCCTTGAGACTGCTCAAAGAGTTAGAAGCGAAAGTCTTTATTAAGGCTGGCCGCACGGCAAGAGCCGTGCAGAATAAGGAGGACGTAGTTCATGACCAAGCAAACACAAGCCATCCGGGAAGGCTGGCAATGGTTTACGGAAAGCCGGTACGGCATGTTTATTCATTTCGGGCCTTATGCCCAATACGGGCGCGGCGAGCAGGTTCTGTTCCGGGAGCATTTGGACCAGGCCGAATACGCGCGGAAGGCCTGCGAGTGGAATCCGGAGTTCTTTGACGCCGAGCTTTGGGCGTACACCGCGCGCAAGGCGGGGATGAGATATGCCTGCTTAACGACGCGGCATCATGACGGATACTGCTTGTGGGATACGGCCACGACGGATTATTCCAGCGCGAAGCAGGCACCCGGGCGGGATCTGGTTCGCGAATTTACCGATGCGTTCCGGGCCCAGGGGCTTCGGGTCGGCTTATATTATTCCTGGATCGATTGGCGGATACCGGCTTATTTCGACGGACCGGAGAAGGATCCCGAGGGCTGGGAGACGATGAAGCAGTACTTGCATGCCCAAGTGGAAGAGCTGGTCACGAAATACGGGCGCATCGATCATTTCTTTTTTGACGGGGTCTGGCCGCGAACCGCGGAGGACCTGGACAGCATCAAGCTGGTGGAACGGATGAAGTCGATTCAGCCGGACATCCTGGTGAACAACCGTCTTGGGCTGTCTGAGGAGGAGAAGCTGCATGCGGACGGCGGCGGCGGCTCGGGCGATTCCGAGGTGCTGGGCGATTTCGGCTCGCCGGAGCATGTCATCGTCCCGGATCAGAAGCGGCTGTGGGAATCCAGCCAGGTCACCACGTGGAGGCTGTGGGGGTACACGAACGGCGAACGATGGCGTCCGGCCGACGTTCTGCTCGACATGCTGTGCGAGTGTGCGGAAAAAGGGGGGACCGTTGGCGGCAATCTGCTGCTTAACGTTGGACCGCAGCCCGACGGACAGCTTCCGCCGGCCTTCGTGGAGCGGGCGCTGAAGATCGGGGAGTGGCTGGACGTTCACGGCGAGGCCATCTACGGCTCCGACGGCGGGAACCTCACGGAGTTTATCACCTACGGGCGGCAGACGATGAAAGACAACAAGCTGTATCTCATCATCCGCTTCTGGGATGGGAGGCCGGTGCTGAGGCTGGCGGATCTCGTGACGCCGGTATCACGGGTGACGCTGCTGACAACGGGGCAGGAGCTGTCGTTCCGACAGGAGGGCGACGTACTGTGGATTGAAGGGCTTCCGCGGGAACGTCCGACCGAGCTGTTCCCGGTCATCCGCATCGAATGCGAGGAGCGGCCGCAGACCAATCCATGGGGAGTGAACCGCCTCTGGACCGGCGACCCTTCCCGGATCGCCGATTGGGCCCGAACGCGCGGTACATCCGTATACGTCGATGGCCAGCCGCGGACGAGAAAGGAGTAAGCGATGAGAACGCTGGTATTTTACGACGAGCATTTTCCTTATGAAGGCGAACGTCCGTCTGCTGAGGCGATGGGGCGATTGCGGGAATGGGCGGTGGTCGCAGGTGCCGCGGACGTGGCTGATCGGCTGACGGTAGGCGGCTGGGACGCGCTGGTTCATCTGCACGGGCCATACTTTCCGAAAGCGGCTTGGGCGGCCATCGAAGCCCACCTGAAGGCTGGCGGCGGTCTGGTTCATGCCGGAGGCGTGCCTTTCCGCAGGCCGGTTCGAGAGCTGAACGGAGGCTGGCATGCCGAACGCGAGCAGCTGGCTTATCATCAGCGAATGGATATCCATGATGCGCTGGCGGTTGACGTATCGCGCGTCCGGGAGCTGAAGGCCTCCGCCGAATACCCGATCCTGCTGGGGCGTGAGGAGCTGTTCGGCATGGAGCCGACCTGGGGTTTGACGCTGCATCCGACCAAAGCGAGCGACATCCCGGCCGAGATGGGGGCATGCGGTCCGATGGACGCCGTCATCTCGCCGCTGCTGATCGGCATGGACCGTGATCGACGCGAACGCTCTGCTCCGGTCGTCATGCTGGAACAGCATAAGGGCGATTACGCGGGGGGCCGCTGGATTCTGATCAACCAGCAGCTGAGGGCATCGTTCTGGGAGACGAAAGGGATGGACGTCCTGAAGGATCTGGCGGAATACGCGGGAACAGGCGTGACGGAGCTGTGGCTGAAGCCGAACTATGCTTCTTACGAGCCGGGCGAGCAGATGCGGTTGACGATCCAGCTGCAGTCGTTGTCCCGGACGTCCGCCCCGGCGCAGACCTGGCATTTTGCGGTGAGTCTAATCAAGGAAGACGACGGCGAGACCGTCTGGACCGGACACGAGAAGTCGGAAGCCGGCATGGAACAGCGGGATCTGCAGCAGCTTCGCTTGTCCGTACCCGTACGGCTGGAAGCGGGCTTGTACCGGATCGTTTGCGAAGCCGAGTCCGAGTCGGGGGAGCGCCGCACCCTGACCCAGGCGGTATGGGGCGTCGATCGTCCGCTGCTGCAGGCTGGAGAGCGGCTGGAATGCGGGCGCGATTACTTCCGCCGCGGCGGACGAACGGTTCCGATCGTTGGCATGACGTACATGACCTCCGACGTCGCGCGCAAATTCCTCCATCTGCCGAACGTGCAGCGTTGGGATGCGGATATGGCGGAGATGAAGCGGGCAGGGATCAACCTGATCCGGACGGGCATATGGACGGGGTACCGGATGATCATGTTTCCCGACGGCCATGCGGCCGAGGACGTCATGCGGGCGATCGATGCCTTTATCCTGACGGCCAAGCGGCATGAGCTGGAAGTGACGTTCACGTTCTTCTCGTTTGCGCCCGAAGCCTGGGAAGGCGTGAACCCCTACCTGGATCCGCGATCGGTGGAAGCGCAAAAGCGCTTCGTCGCCTCCATCGTGGGACGTCACAGGGGCACAACCAACGTGCATTGGGACCTGATCAACGAGCCTTCGCTGTTTGATCCGAAGCGAATCTTCGAAGGGCCGGTATCGATAGGGGACCGGTTCGAGCGTCAGGCCTGGTCCGAGTGGCTGCGGCAGCGCCACGGGGATGATCTGGCGCTGCTTCAGGAGCGCTGGAACATGACGCCGGGCGAGCTGCCTTCATTCGAGTCGGCGCCTGCGCCGAGTCCGGACGACAAGCTGTTCAACAGCGTGCTGCAGCCGAAGAAGTGGGGACCGTGGATCGATTTCACGCTGTTCACCATGGACATGCATAATCGGTGGGCGTCCGAGCTCATCGGCACCATTCGCCGCTCCGATCCCCGCCAGCTGGTAACGGTCGGGCAGGATGAGGGCATCTGCTCCCAGCGTCCGTCGCCTTCGTTCTATGGCCCCGCGGTCGATTACACGACGGTCCACTCCTGGTGGCAGAACGATCACCTGGCTTGGGACGGCATATTTACGAAAACGCCGGACAAGCCGAATCTGATCCAGGAGACCGGCATCATGCACGTGCAGCGTCCGGACGGCATCGCCAAGCGGACGGAGGAAGAGCTTCGCAGCATCCTGGAGCGGAAGTACGCGTATTCGTTTTCGACCGGCGGCGCGGGTGCCGTGCAGTGGATTTGGAATATTAACTACTTCATGGATAATGCCAACGAATCCAACATCGGGGCGCTTCGGGCGGACGGAACGCAGAAGCCCGAGGCTGATGTGTCCTATGACTTCGGCCGCTTCATGAAGGAAGCAGCCGGCTTGTTCGACGATGAACGGCAGCTGGAGGAGATCGCCGTCGTTTACCCGTATTCGAATGATTTTTCCAGCCGCAAGCTGGCTTATGAAGCGACGACTAGGGCCATGCGCGCGTTGACGTTCGGCATGAACGTCCATCCGCGGGGCATCGGCGAATATCAGCTGGAGGACCTGAAGCGTTATCCGGCCAAGCTGATCATCGTGCCGAGCGCGCATAATTTCGACGATCGCGCGTTTGCCCAGCTCCTTGACTTGGCAAGGGAAGGGAGCACGGTCTTGTGGACCGGCCCGCTTCGCACCGATGCATATTGGGGACCGGCACCGCATCGCCTGCAGCAGGAGATCGGCGAAACCGTCCATGCCAACGTTCTTCGGGAAGAAACGCTGGAGCTGGCGGGAGAGCATTTCGCCGTTTCGTTCGGCGAGCGGAAGATTAACGCGCTGGCGGTGGATCGTCCGGCGGGCCGGTTGGATGGGACGCTGGCACCCGTTACGGTGACCTTGGGCTCGGGACGGTTCATCTGGTGCCCGCTCCCGGTCGAGATGAACGAGCGCTGGGAGCCGATCCAGGCGCTGTACGCGGAAGCTATCCGCTCCGCAGCCGTTTCGCCTGAGCTGGAATGGCCGAAGGGAGGCGAGCTTCCGGGTATTTACGGCCGCAAGCTGACGTTCGGGCAGGGAAGCTTGTACGTCTTCGTCTCCGAGCATGGGGCAAGCGCAGAGGTCGAAGTAAAGGACCCGGCAACCGGAAAGGTCTACGCCTTCGAATTGGAACGGGAGCGGACCGTGATGTTTACGACCGATGCCGGGGGACAAGTGCAGACGGTTTACCGGCCGGAGGAGGTTCGCATCCGACAGAGCCAACCATCTTGAGGCGTGCTCGCCCATGAAAAGGTTGGAAGAGGGTTCTAGCCGTTGATCTGGTTTGTCCAGGTGCGGTGCAGCCATTCTGCAGGATACGCATAGTGGGAGGTTCTTCGGCCGATCGGATCGTGCCGGAGAGCCTTTTTCTTCCATCGGAAATTTCGGCAGGGCTGCTGTGATCAATAAGAATGAATTTAACAGGAAAAGGAAAGGGTGTGCGCCATGGACTACAAGGACGCTGCATGGCCGGTTTCGCGGCGGGTCGAGGACTTGCTGGAGCGGATGACGGTCGAGGAGAAAATCGGGCAGCTGATCCAGCCGTTCGGCTGGAAAGCTTACATAAGAAGCGACGACGGTACGATCAAGCTAACCGAGGAGTTCAAGTCGCAGCTTGCGGAGGGAGGAATCGGTTCCTTGTACGGTACGCTGCGGGCCGATCCCTGGACCGGGGTGACGCTGGCGAACGGATTGTCCCCGCGGGAAGGGGCGGAAGCGGTGAATGCGATCCAGCGTTATGCGATGGAGCACTCGCGGCTGGGGATTCCGATTCTGTTCGGGGAAGAATGCTCTCACGGGCATATGGCAATCGGGGCGACGGTATTTCCCGTACCGCTTACGATCGGCAGCACCTGGAACACGGATCTGTTCCGCAGCATAAGCCGCGCCATTGCCGCCGAGACAAGAGCTCAGGGGGGAGCGGCCACCTATTCGCCGGTGCTGGACGTGGTACGGGATCCCCGGTGGGGCCGTACCGAAGAAACCTTCAGCGAGGACCCCCATTTGGTGGCCGAATTCGCGGTTGCCGCCGTGCAGGGACTGCAAGGCGAGCGCCTGGATTCGCATACCAGCCTGCTGGCTACGCTGAAGCATTTCGCAGGCTACGGCGCTTCCGAAGGAGGACGCAATGGGGCACCCGTTCATATGGGTCTTCGGGAGCTTCACGAGGTCGATCTGCTGCCGTTCCGCAAGGCCGTTGAAGCGGGTGCCTTGTCCGTCATGACGGCCTATAATGAAATCGACGGAGTCCCTTGCACATCCAGCCGGTACCTGCTGCAAGACGTTCTTCGGGAAGCGTGGGGCTTTGACGGCTTCGTCATTACTGATTGCGGAGCAATCCATATGTTGGCATGCGGCCACAATACGGCCGGATCGGGCGTGGAGGCGGCGGCCCAGTCGCTGAAGGCCGGTGTCGANATGGAGATGTCCGGGACCATGTTNCGGGCACATCTTCANCAAGCGCTGGAGCAAGGGCTGATCACTGAAGACGATCTGAATAGGGCAGCCGGACGCGTGTTGGANCTGAAGTTTCGCCTGGGACTCTTTGATCGGCCTTATGTGGATCCAGCCTGGGCAGAGCAGGTCATAGGNTGCAAGGAGCATATCGCTCTGGCCTACCAGGCGGCGGCTGAAGGCATCGTGCTCCTGAAAAANGAGGGGAACCTGCTNCCTCTGGATTCGAGCAGCGGAACCATTGCNGTCATTGGCCCCAACGCCCNTGCGCCGTACCATCAGCTTGGCGATTATACCTCCCCCCAGCCGCCGGGGCAGATCGTAACGGTGCTGGACGGCATCCGCCGACGGCTGGGAGACAGCCGCGTGCTGTATGCNCCGGGCTGCCGCATACAAGGCGATTCAAGGGAAGGGTTTCCTCGGGCGCTGGCATGCGCCGAGCAAGCCGACGTCATCGTGATGGTGCTTGGCGGCTCCAGCGCACGGGATTTCGGGGAGGGCACCATCGATCTGAGAACCGGTGCTTCGGTCGTGACCGGGCATGCCGAGAGCGATATGGAATGCGGGGAAGGGATTGACCGCTCGACCCTTACGCTGATGGGCGTGCAGTTGGAGCTGCTGCAGGAGCTCCATAAGCTCGGCAAGCCGGTGATTGTTGTCTATATCAACGGACGGCCGATTACGGAGCCGTGGATCGACGAGCACATCCCTTCCATCGTGGAAGCCTGGTATCCCGGCCAAGAGGGAGGCAGCGCGATTGCGGACATGCTGTTTGGCGATATCAACCCGTCCGGTCGTCTGCCGCTGTCCATTCCGAAGGAGGTTGGCCAGCTGCCGAACTCTTACAATGCCAGACGGACCCGGGGCAAGCGTTACCTGGAGACGGATCTTGCGCCGCGGTATCCGTTCGGCTTCGGCTTAAGCTATACGGAATTCCGTT
>Ga0055538_1000426_pt1 | contig 16319 bp, 13 predicted proteins | sample AraplaCvi_mLB_r2_2_FD_55038 | JGI IMG/M metagenome (GOLD analysis project Ga0055538, IMG submission 55038) | Arabidopsis root microbial communities from North Carolina, USA - plate scrape CL_Cvi_mLB_r2 | ecosystem: Host-associated > Plants > Roots > Endosphere | place: USA: North Carolina | reverse complement strand
CATTGCATTTACAATGATAATTAAGCTGCTTGGCCGGAAATTTAAAGACAAATCCAATATGTATTTTCTATATGCATTGATTATCTTGGTTATCCAATCATATCTTATAATTAAGGATTTTTTAGGAAACCAGCCTCTAAGTTCAGTCAATACTTTATTCTTCTTCATGGCGTTTATGCTGATTTTCCAAGGAATAAAACGAAGAAAATCAAATATGTAGCAAGATCAATAAGCCACTTGGAAAGGAACCAGGTGGCTTATTGATGTCGTGTACAATTCATCAGCCTTCTAACACATTTTTCACCACATAAAATAATGGAAATTACAGAAATGGGTCGATTCTCTGATACTATATTCACTACTGCATGATTATATCCAGCTTCGGCAGATAATGATTTAAAAACGACCGATCACAATAAATACAGTGAACACAAAGAAGACAATGTTTACGACTATTTCTCGATGCTCTTTTCGTGCAACATGGAATAGGGCGCCGAGAAGAACGATTGTGGCAAGTCCGGCAGCGGCTATGGGCGTCAATATGGGCGCAATATTCAATGCTTGAGGCAGAATGAGTCCGAATGCCCCTACCAATTCGACAACCCCGATAAAGACAACAAACGCTTTGGGAACATCTTTCACCCATCCCCAAGACGCTCTGGCTCCTTCAAACTGAAACGCCTTTAACCACCCTGAGTAGACAAACCCCAGCGCAGAAAGTCCTTGAATAATCCATAATGCGATATTCATGAATGATGATAACCCCCTTATTACTTATTTAAATTCTCTGAGGTTATAATAGTCTAGTAATCGGGTTCAATGAAGTAGGCACTTTATTTAAACATAGTGAATAAAAAGTTACCTAAGGTACAGGGAAGCGGGGAGTTCAATGAAAGAGTATTGTAAATTTGAATCAGCGCTTGATATTTTGGTGGGGAAATGGAAGCCCGTCATTTTGCTTCAACTGATTTCCAACGGAACTATGAGATTCAGCGAGCTTCAAAAATCGATACCGGGTATAAACAAAAAAATGCTTACCCAACAGTTAAGAGAGCTTGAGTATAACGATATTGTACATCGAGAGGTTTATAACCAAATCCCTCCGAAAGTAGAGTATTCAATTTCCGAGTATGGCAAAGGTTTAAGCTCGGTACTAGAGGCATTGAACAATTGGGGTGCAGCCCATACGGAGCATATGATTACACTGTATGGAGTAGATCGTTCAAGGTATGAAACCGAGTCAACCGATTATAAATAAGGCGGGCAAATGGCGGCTACTTCCAGCTCCACCGGAAAAACCGTGTAGTAAGCACAACAGATACAATCGCAATGCCGATCAAATCAGCGTCATCGAAGCCATATTTCGTAATGGGCTCTTCAGTCCACGTCCCCCGCAACAACTGAATGACGTGGTGGGTGTATTTTTGCTAAAGCAGAACGATAGCTGAATAAAAATGAGAAGGCAGCTGGTCAGAGCGATCAGTTGCCTCTTTATAGTGAACGGATATTTTAGTGTAACATGATATCACATTATGCTCGATTCATCCTAAATGATGTTAATGCTGCAATTTTCGGAAGACACGATAGCTTCTTTGCGCGCATTCGGAGATGGCAATGGGGTGGAAGCCGCTGACATCGGCATATAACGTATCGTTTAGCGGCGAGACCCACTTCTCAGGAAGCGCCGCCGCTCCAAGCGATGCGCCAAGAATGGAACCGACGGTGGCGCCATTGCAATCGGTGTCCCAGCCACCAAGTACGGCTGTCGTAATGCCTTTCTCGAAATCGCCTCCGGAATGAATGAGCGCAGCCGCGCATAATGCAGCATTATTATTGGTATGAACAGGGTGATAGTGCTTAAATGCTTCCCATATTTTACTCACCAAATCTAATGGGTCTTCCGTTTCCTCAGCAATATTGACCGCTAATGCGATATCTTCTGCAAGGCGGCTGTGTTTCGGAATTTCACTCAATCCGATCTCAACAATTCGCTTCATGTCACGTTCAACGAAAGCGGCAGCAATCATGGCCGCGCAAAACATGGCGCCGTAAATACCATTCTTCACATGAGAGAAGGAAGCGTCCCGCCAAGCAAGTTCAGCTGCAAGCTGGGGCTGGCCGGCAGCACCGTATGCATAGCCGTCTACACGGATTTGGGCGCCGATCCATTCGCGGTAGGGATTTAAATAAGAACGACCCCAATGGATATGTTTCTCCCAGTCGTCTGGCTGATCGCCGCTAATATGTGAAGTGACCCGAGCGAAATTAAGATAGGACTGCGCTTCAGCCGTGAATACCTGCCCGAATGACAAATGACGATGCCACAGCTTGCCCACGTCCCAAGAGTTGAAATCGAGCCCGCGTTCCTCAAGCATGAGCAGACCGAGAACGGTATATCGAACATCATCGTCCGTTTCCATAAAGCGAATGTTATCCCGGCAGCTGGCCAAGCTGCTCCACCTTGCTATCTCGATACCGTACTCGGCTTCTGCTGTTGATTCGCCCGGTGTATAGTGGCGAATCGGCCATTGCCCTGCGCCTTCGAACCACAACTTCACATTGTGCCAGCCGGGTCTTCCGCCCGAGCCTTGCATGAAGGAAGGAGCTTCGAGAGGTTTTCCGAGCGCACAACCAGCCGAACGGCCGAGCCAGGCACCATGAAATTTATCCTGCCATTTAAGTTCATCCCAGTTTCCGGATAAGAATCTCGGTCCAACCGGACGTTCGGCGCGAATGGCTTCCAATTCCGACGGCTCGATATACTTGAAATCCGCACGTGGTTCAAGAGCCATTAAAGCCTGGTATACGTCCATTAGCTTTGCTTCGTCTGTGCCGGCTGCTTCCAAACGCTCGGACATCCCCTCAACAGTACAGCCTTCTTCTCCGCGCTGTTTGATCTCATCCCGAACTAATTCCCTCAGTCCAATCCATTTCGTCATCAAGGTTTGCCCTCCTGAAATCCATGTAATCAAAATATGCCTTGATTATAACCAGTCATGACGTCAATGGCTTCTCAAATGATGTAAGCATTATTCTCATTATTTGCTCATTCCGTCATCCCTCTAGATTGCCGATAACGGATCGGAGACAGGCCGACTGTCTCTTTAAAAGCGCGATAAAAGGTTGGCAAGCTCTGAAAGCCGCATTCGAATGCAATATCGGCAACAGCTTTGTCCGTTCCTGCCAATTCCCGCTTGGCAGCCTGAACACGCAGCAAGGAAACATATTGCGAGAAGCGATAACCNGTCGTTTCCAGAAACGCCCGACTCACTCGCGAGACGCTTAAACCAAGTTCCTCAGCCAATTCCCTTAAGCTAACCGGTTCGTGGAAACGATGCTCGACCAAAGCGGCCAGCGATTGCGCCTGGCGAACAGAATGTACCATATGATGACGCTCATCATCGGTCAGCAAACCGTCGTAATGTCGAAGAAGACGGCCGCACAGCTGAATGAGCGCGCTTTTGGCCATTGCCAGATAACCTGGGGACTTATCCCGCAGTTCTTCCGCTATAGCCAGCACCCAAGGCGTGAGCTGTTTGGCGAGCGGCGAGCCGCCCATAATATGATTGCAAAAATGAGTGGAGCGATAGGAGAATGGCAGCAGAAGACCGGGCTCCTCCGCTAGCAGCAGCGCGGGATCAAAATTAATAAAAAGATAGCGGCTCGGGTCATCGGGGGCAGATTGGGCAATATGCCGTTCATCATTGTTGACCAGAAATAAGTCGCCAGGTTTTGCTGCATATTGTTTGTTGCCAAAGAAAAAGTAGCCTTTGCCTGTTAAACAGAGTCCGATCTCCAGACTTGCGTGCACATGAGGCGGCTGCCGATCAGTTGCAGGGGTCCATTCGAAAGCATTGATAGCAATGGGATGGTCATAGGCAATATGAAGTCTCGTTATGTCCAACGCCTCCAGACAATCATGAATTTATATGCTAAGTATATAGACAAGGGATGCCTTCAACCAGATCCTGTTATTTACTTTCATACATACATTCTGAGGTGTTTTTAAATGAAAAGTAAAAAACGCTGCCGTTGTATAAGCGAATCACGGGAATTATTCACTTTTTGCCTGGTGTCAAGAGGTGTATACGAAAGTAAAGACTAGTATATAGAACAGCGGGGGGCTTCTTTCTATACTGGAATTATGAAAGACTGCAATACAATTTGCAGAAAACTAAACGAAATATACCGGAGGGGTTAAATTTGAAGAGAAAAAAGGCACTTGCCATGATCTCCTTGACGCTTGCGTTGGCGGTTTCAGGCTGCGGCTTCAAAACGTCGTCTGAGCCAAGTCCACCTGGAAATTCCAAGGAACCGACCGAAATAGCAGGCACAGGAAACAGCAATGATGTCATTGAGGTTTCAACGGTTTCGCCAAGCGATCCTTACTTGAAATTTGACGAAGGGGAAAGTTTCGACAAAAACTCTGTATATGATGCTTATGAAAAAGATATCGGTGTCAAAATTACAAACAAATGGATTGCCGATATAAGCCAATTTAAGGAAAAGGTGAAAATCGCGATTGCATCCAATGATATTCCGGATTTCATGCTTGTCAATGCTACACAGCTTAAAGAGTTAACCGAAGCGGATATGATTATGGATTTGACAGAGATTTATGATCAGCATGCAACGGAAGAAACGAAAAAGTTTCTGACCATGGACGGCGGCATGCAAATGAAAACAGCGATGATCGATGGGAAAATGATGGGCATTCCGAGCTCATACAATCCATTCAACTATCAGTACTTGTTCGTTCGTACGGACTGGCTGAAAGAACTGAACCTGCCTGAGCCTAAAACGATGGATGATTTCATTAAAATTGCCGAAGCGTTCAAAGCGAAGAATCCTGGCGGTACAAAACAAGCTTACGGTATTGCGGTCAGCAAGAATCCATTTAGCATAGAGACAGGCGTTACCGGTCTGAGAGCGTTCTTGAACGGCTACCATGCTTATGAAAACATCTGGATGGAAGACGGGAACGGCGGTTTGATGAACAGTGATATTCAGCCTGAGATGAAGCAGGCTCTTGCAGCGCTGCAAGACATGTTCAAAAAAGGGTTGATTGATCCTGAGTTTGCCGTTAAAGATACGGAAAAAGCCGCTGAGCTCATCTACGACGGCAGCATCGGCATGGTATTCGGCGCTTCCTGGACACCGGCGCAGCTTGTGCAGGGCGCTGTGAAAGACGGCAAGGTTGTTCAAGAATGGGGAGCGTTCCCGATCCCTTCAATCGATAACAAGCTTACTTTGAATCAAATCGGCCTTGGCGTTGACGAGTACTATGTTATTTCTAAGCAAGCCAAGCATCCTGAAGGCGCAATCCGTTTGCTGAACCAATGGATCATTGTTAACAATCATCCGACAGAAGAGCAGAAGGTATACACCAGAGGTAAAGACCGTGTGGAAAAAGGCAACAATTACTGGCTGCTTAACCCGCTTCGTGTAGGCAAACAGTTTGACAATAACGGAGAAATCCTGCCTAAAGCCATTGAAAACAAAGACGAAAGCATCCTTGAAACAGAAGACCAAAAAACGCGTTATGCGCGCGCTATGCAATACGTTGAAGGCGATACAAGCATGTGGTGGGAATATTTAATCTCCGGTCCTAATGGAGCCTTGTCGTATATTCCGGAAATTCAAAAGAACAAGCAATACCTGCAAAACAAGTTCTACGGAGCACCTACTCCAGCAATGGCAGACCGTCAAGAAATTTTAACGAAGAAACGTGATGAAATATTCATCAAGATCATGATGAACCAAGTATCCGTAGACGAATTCGACAAATTCGTTGAAGAGTGGAAGAAGCTTGGCGGCGATGAAATCACGAAAGAAGTTAACGAGTGGTATAAATCGCTTCAATAGAATCTGTGGCGGAGGGAGGGGTTGATTCTATGCAATCCCTCCTTTTTTTAAGAACAATTAGGTTCTTGAGTAAAAATGCACAGCATGAAAAGTGAATCAGCGAGGTGAAGATATGAATAGTCTGACGCGCATATGGAAGAAGGAATGGCCGCTTCATTTGATGCTGCTACCGGGTTTGGCTTTTATTGTTATTTTTAGTTACATTCCTATGACAGGAATCCTAATGGCTTTTCAAAAATATGTGCCGAACAAAGGCTTGCTCGGCTCCCCGTTTATCGGATGGAGGAACTTCGAATTATTAATGGATTATCCGGATGTCGGCCGTATTTTCTTTAACACGGTATATATCGCTGTTATGAAAATCGTTGCCGGTTTGTTCGTGCCGATCACTATTGCTATTTTGCTTAATGAATTGCGAAGAGAATGGATGAAAAGAACATTCCAAACCCTGGTCTATCTGCCCCATTTCTTATCATGGGTACTGCTGAGCGGTATTTTGGTCGATATTTTGTCTCCTTCCTCCGGCATATTGAACCAGCTGCTTGGATGGTTCGGCATCAAGCCGATTTTCTTTCTTGGCGATAATAACTGGTTTCCTTATGTCATGGTCATCTCCGATGTTTGGAAAGAATTTGGATTTGGCACTATTGTTTATTTGGCAGCGCTAACAGGGATTAACCCTACGTTATATGAAGCCGCTGAAATCGATGGCGCGGGCCGCTGGAAACAAACCCTGCACGTGATGCTGCCGGGCATGATGCCGATCATCGTTCTGATGCTTACGCTTAATATCGGCAATGTGCTGAATGCCGGATTTGATCAAATATTTAATCTGTACAGCGCGCCGGTTTATGAAAGTGCTGATATCATTGATACTTTCGTGTACCGCATGGGGATCCAGCAAGCCCAGTTCGGATTTGCCACAGCTGTCGGCTTATTGAAATCCGTCGTATCTTTTATTTTCATTTCCGTATCCTACGTACTCGCCTACCGACTAGCGAATTACCGTATTTTCTAGTAGTAGAAAAGTCGGTGATTCAGAAAGGAGACAGACCGTGATCATGAAACCGTCATTCGGAAGAAGGGCTTTTCTAGTTTGCAATCTCATCTTTCTTGCGTTTATATCTTTTTTATGCTTAATGCCAATCATTCATATTTTGGCGATTTCCTTTAGCTCGGGCTCGGCGGCGGCAGCCGGCAAAGTTGCGCTGTGGCCTGTAGAATTTACAACGGCGGCTTATGATAACGTGTTCGGCAAGCCTGAATATGTAAGAGCCTTCGGCATTTCAATTCAACGGGTTATTGTAGGGACGGCATTAAGCATGCTGTTAACGATTGTTACGGCTTATCCTTTATCCAAGGACCGCAATACGTTTCGCCTAAGAACCGTTTATGCCTGGATTTTCGTCTTTACGATTTTGTTCAATGGCGGACTTATTCCTACCTATTTAACAATTAAAAGCTTGGGACTTATTGATTCTCTCGGAGCCCTGGTGTTTCCTATGGCGATTAACGTGTTTAACGTCATCCTGCTATTGAACTTTTACCGCAATCTGCCTAGGGAGCTTGAGGATGCTTCACGGATTGACGGAGCCGGGCATTTTGCAACGCTTTGGAAAATATATGTTCCGCTATCGTTGCCCGCACTGGCGACAACGGGGCTGTTTACGATGGTTGGGCATTGGAATAGCTGGTTCGATGGCATGCTTTATATGAATCACCCGGAAAATTATCCGCTGCAAACCTTCTTGCAAACCGTTATTATTAAGATGGATTTCCGATTTCTTAAATCAGAAAATGTGGAACTCATGCTCCAGCTGTCTGACCGTACAAGCAGGGCGGCACAAATCTTCGTAGCGGCTTTCCCGATTCTTATTGTCTATCCATTCTTGCAGCGGTTTTTCATCAAAGGCATTGTAATGGGAAGTGTAAAAGAATAATCAGGAAGGTCGTAGATCTCAGGCACAGGAGAACAAACGATGAAAAGTATATTCTTTTTACAGGATTCCTCTATATTTAGAAAAATAATGGCTGCCTTTTTGGCGGCCTTACTGCCGCTTATGGCGATTACCTGGATGATCAATGAGCAAGGGGCCAATCATATCCGCAGTGAAATCTCCGCTTCGATTTTGAATACGACAAGTTTTTATTTAGATTCCCTCGATCAGGAAGCAGACCGGATCAGCCGTTATNTACCTAACTATGTCATGGACAGGGATTTAATGGAGGTGGCGGCAACAGGTGAACAGATGAGCTCTTATGACCGGTCGCNTAAAATATTGGATATTCAGCACCGCCTGGATTTAATGAAAAATTCCAGTCCATTTATTCGCGAGGCGAAAGCGTACATTCCGCTGATCGAGCGCACGGTGCTGAGCAACAGCTTTGAAACCATGCTAAATACGGAAGAATATGAAGCGATGCAGTCAGACAAGAAGCTTTACACGGAGCCCTTTATTTATTGGCAGGACCGGCTGTTTATTACGATGCAGTACCCCGCTGGCAAAAAAGACCCGCTTTATGTGGTAGGCGTTGAGCTCTCAACCGGCAAAATGAAAGAAACATTAGCACTAATCGGCAATAGCAGGGGCGGCCAGACTGTATTGTTTAATCTGGAGCGCGGCTGGGATATCCATAGCGGCTCCGACCTTGAATTGCATGATCTGATGAAGCAGCTGGCTTATGAAAAGCAGGGAGGGGAAGTGGATGAAGGCTATGATACGATCCATTATAAAAATAAGCGGTATCTAACCGTATTCAAGTATTCCAGCCTATGGAATTCATACGTGGTAACGAGCATACCGGAAGAGATGATTCTCGGTTCGCTGCAGGTTTATAAAGCTTTGTTTTGGTGGGCATGCGCGCTTGCTGTTTTTATTTTCTTATTCTTTACTTATTTTTTAATCCGGTTAATATACCGTCCATTGATCAAGCTGGTGCGTTCCTTCCGCCGCATGCAGCAAAACGAGCTGGAGCCGATCTTGATCGATCGCAGGAAGGATGAGTTCGGCTATTTATACCAGGCTTTTAACGATACCGTGAAATCTTTGAAAACACTGATTGAGGAAAATTATGAGCAGCAAATTCGCAATCAGCGTTCGGAGCTGAAACGGTTGCAATCGCAAATTAATCCTCATTTTTTATATAATTGCTTCTTTGTGCTTTGCCGTTTGATTAAATCCGATAGCCAGAGGGAAAAAGCTTACCAGTTCTGTTTATACATTGGGCAATATTTTCAGTTCATTACCCGCCATCATGATGACGACATCCCGCTGGAGATGGAGCTTGAGCATTCCCGTACTTACGTGGAGATGCAGTCGATCTGTTACGGCGATCGAATCCAAGTGCTGTTTGAGGTCGAGGCCCAGCCGATTCAAGTCCCCCGATTGATTTTGCAGCCTATTGTTGAAAATGCTTACAAATACGCCCTCGGCAATATGATCGGCACGGGCGAGCTATGGGTGCACAGTAAGCTGCGAAATGATGCTTATTACATTTATGTAGAAGATAATGGCGAGTTCATTACGGACGAGGAGATCGAAGCGCTTGATAAGAGGCTGCGTTATTCAACGAACCAGATGGAGGAGACAACCGGCCTGCTTAATGTGCATCGCAGAATTCGTCTTCATTATGGAGAAGAGTATGGCATTACCGTATCACGCTCTGAGCTTGGCGGGCTTCAAGCTATTATTAAACTGGGCATGAACTAAGGAGGAATCGCCATGTACAGGCTTTTAATCGTGGATGATTTGCCGATCATTGTAGATGGTCTTTTGGAGTTGTTCGAGAGAACGGAGCATTTGGAGCTTGAGGTCATGAAGGCCTATTCCGGTGAAGAGGCGCTTGAGGTGCTGTCCCATCACCGGATGGATATTGTGATTTCGGACATTAAGATGTCTGGCATAGAGGGTATTGAGCTGCTGCAGGAAATCAAATCGCAATGGCCAGCGTGCAAAGTTATTTTATTAACAGGGTTCGATGATTTTCACTATGCGAAGAGCGCCCTTACGTTTGGTGCCTTTGATTATTTGCTGAAAGTAGAAAGCGACGAGAAGATCATTCATACCGTTGAACGGGCGATAGAGGAGATTGAAGAGGAACAAGGTAAGGCGCAAATGATCCTGCGTGCCCAATCCAAAATGAGAATCGCGATGCCTTCCTTGCAGAAGGAATATATTTGGGGTTTATTACAAGGCAAGACGTTGACGGGGCAACAGCTTCGGAACGCTTTTGCGGAAATGGACATTCCGCTCGACGCATCGCTGCCTGTCTATTTGCTGATTGGCCGGATTGATGCCTGGAAGGAAATGTTCACGGCCCCGGACAAGGCTTTGCTCGCTTACGCATTTCAAAATATCGGCGATGAGTATTTATCCGCCCATGTGCGCTGTTTCTCCGTCGTATTTGATATGAACAAAATGGTATGGATCTTTCAGCCTAAAGCCGGTCCGGAGATAACGGCGGATACCCGTACGATGGAATGGACCAGGGCATACCGCTATGTGAGCGGCAATTTGGAGACGATCCAGGCGACCAGCAAAAGGCTGCTGAACCTCTCCGTATCTTTTCTTATTGGCAGCGAGGTTGTCCCATGGAATCGGCTGTCGGATCGTTTTCATGCGATGAAATACGGTCTTATGCAAGGCCATGGCTTGTTCCATGAGGTCATCATGACCGATNAAGATTTTCAGAAGTCCGAAGAAAAAGAGAAGGCGAAAAGCTATCATGACAGCTTTTTTCACGCTCGCGTACAGCTGCTGATGAGCTGTCTTGAAAATAATCACCGCGAGCAGTTTAATCATCTGTTTATTGAATTGACAGACATCTGGAACGAGCCGGATACTCCTTATGAGCGCAAGGTTGANTTGTACCATTTCCTATCTGCGGTATTTCTGGCGCATTTGCACAAAAATAAAGATATGCGAGACTATATGAACACCCAGATTAATTTGGATATGCTGTTCCGCCAGGAGGAGACTGCTTCATGGACGGAACTGATTCCATACTATTGGCAAATTGCGGACTGCTTTTTTGAATGGAATGCGCTTCGAGGGACAGAGCTGCCGGCTGAGGTCGTCAATAAGGTGCATCGTTATATAGAGGAACATATTGCGGATGATATATCCCTAACCGCGATCGGGGATTATGTCAGCTTGAATCCATCCTATCTCTCAAGGCTATACAAACAGATCACGGGAATCGGTCTCTCTAAATACGTAAATGATTACCGCAATGTCATAGCAAAGGACATGCTGCTCAATACATCCATGAAGGTCAATGAAATTGCCGCCAAGCTCGGCTACAATTCAGCTCTTGCCTTTATCCGCTTCTTTAAGAAGCAAAATGATATGACGCCGCAGGATTTTCGGACGGCCCGCACCGAAACCATGCAGCAAGGTCAATAAATGTATATGGAATGTAAGCAATGATCTATTTTGATGCGCGGAGTCACCCCTTACAATGAAATTAGGATGCAACTGTACATGCAAGGGGGACTAACATTGAGAACATTAACGGCTGTACTATTAGGCGCAGGCAGTAGAGGCAGATACATCTATGGACCATATGCGGAGAAATTTCCGAATGAGCTGAAGTTTGTTGCCGTAGCCGAGCCGGATGATGAACGGAGACAACGTTTTGCAGAGATTCATCAAATCGCTGAAGAGCATGTTTATCATTCTTGGGAACAAGCATTCGAGCAGGGAAAAATAGCCGACGTGATGATCATTTGCACGCTTGATCGAATGCATTATATACCGACAATGAAAGCGTTGGAGCTTGGCTACCATGTCATGCTGGAGAAGCCGATGTCACCGAATGCGCGGGAATGCATCGAACTGGAGCAAGCGTCCCTTAAGTTTAAGCGTTTGCTGGTGGTCACGCATGTGCTTCGCTATTCCCCGTTCTGGTCGGGCATCAAAAAATGCATCGAGGATGGGGAGTTGGGTGCCATCGGCACCATTCAGCTGACAGAGAACGTAGGCTATCACCATATGGTTCATAGCTACGTACGCGGCAATTGGCGCAATTCCGAGGAAACAAGCCCGATGATTCTGGCCAAATCCTGCCATGACCTGGACCTCATCTCCTGGTTGATGGATGAGCCGTGCACAGCGGTCAGTTCCTTTGGCTCATTGCTTCATTTTAAAGCCGAGAACGCGCCGGAGGGTGCAACAGACCGCTGCATCGATAGTTGCGAGGCGGAAAGGGAATGCGCCTTTTCAGCGATTAAAATGTATTTGGAGCAACCTGCCGATCATTGGGCGCGCTATATGACGCAAGATTTATCACAGGAAGGCATTATCCGGGCGCTCAAGGAAGGACCGTTCGGCCGCTGCGTCTATCGCTGCGATAACAATGTTGTCGACCATCAGGTCGTCAATATGGAATTTGCCAGCGGCGCTAATGCTAACTTTATTATGTCGGGTCTAACCCAAAGCGGTACTCGCCGTGTGCAGATTATGGGTACGCAGGGAGAGATCATGGGCGACATGGATAAGGGCTCATTTACGCTGTATCGCTATGCGACGGGCGAAGAGATTGAAATTAAATGCAGCGTTCAGGGCGACGGCCACGGCGGAGGGGATGAGCGCATGGTGAGCTCCTTCCTTAAAAATGTACATAAGTTCGACCGCAATCCATCTCAAGGCCTTACATCGGCTACCGCTTCCTTGCAAAGCCATTTGATTGCCTTCGCTTCCGAACGATCTCGTCTGCAGCAGGGCAGAAGCATCAAGCTGACCGAGATGTATCAGAAGGAAGAGGCGGGCGTTTGATTGTACACAACTGCAAAACGATGTGGGATAGGCAATATGAAACGAAAATCACTTGCTGCGCCGTTTTTGAAAGAGCCATAACACGGACGAGAGCAGGATTAGGGCCAGAAGAATTATGATGTCGTTGCATGATATTTTTACAGAAGGTTTTATAAACAGCTGATCCATGTGGATCGGCTGTTTTTGTTCGAGCTAACGGGCAGCTTAATTTAAGTTATACCTTATGCAACAGTAAGGAATGCATTGTATCCTATTCCATATGGAGGATGCCGGCTAGTTACATTCTACCGATGGACTAATACTGCATACACTGATCAATGCGAAAGATTTTTGTGAGCTGAATATCTTAAGCCTTGCAGCCAAAAATATGTCAGCATGCCCAGAAGCGTAATCATTCCACCTACAAATTGAAAGGCGGAGATCGTTTCTCCCAAAAACAGATAAGCCAGCATAATGGCCAAAACGGGTTCGCCGATATAATATAAGAAAAAGCTGGGGATGGGAATATGAGATTTCGATTCAAACCGTACAGCTATGGTACATCTTGATCTCCAATATGTCCGTCTCTCCCGTGCAAGCACTGAAACACGTCAAGCGGCAACAGGAGAGACTGCAATTCATGCTTAGCTTCATACATCAAAACTACTCGTTTCCTGTAACGCTGCAAGAAATTAAGTCTGTTAAAAAGTACCACGAAAGAACACCCAAAGAATTTCGAAAACATGGAGCAGAAATGAAATAGTCCAAAGTTTAACGTGTATCCATTCAGTTTCATACTTTAACAGAGAAAACGATAGAGAAATCGAAAGTCTATCGTGAGGTCACGTGTATGACGGTTCAGAAAAAACGAAAGTGGTTTTTATGGTTGTCAGCTTTAGTCCTGATCGTTGCAGTTCCAATAACAATTTTCATGCATATCATCATTCATTCTAAAGTACCAGAACTTGCTGAAGGAAGCATCGAGCAGCGATATGCGCAGAAAGGAAGCTATCATGTAAAGGTAGAAGAAGTTAAGAGAATGAGCGGAGAGGCTTTATTCAGAATATACTACCCGGCATTTCAAGAAGACGAATCCTATCCTGTTATTTCATGGGGGAATGGAACAGATGCCACGCCAGATCGTTATGATGAGCTCTTAACTCATCTAGCTAGCTGGGGATTCATAGTCATAGATTCGTACAGCAAGACAACAGGAACAGGCAAAGAAATTGTGGAGGCTATTGATTATTTGAAAAATGAAAACGAACAAGCAAACAGCTTGTTTTATCAAAAAATACAAATGGAACATATTGGTGTAGCTGGACATTCTCAAGGGGCTACAGGGGTCATTAATGCACATACCAACTATAAAAGTGGATCGTTGATTAAGACGGTAGTTTCCATCGCTCTCCCGGATTTGAAGCATTGTGATCCGGAAGATGTATACGATACAGCACGTATTACCGTTCCTTTTCTCATTATGGGAGGTACGCGAGATTTTCTAATCTCACCGGTATCAACGAATCAATTAGCTTTACATAATACTCATGCAAGCACGCCTGTAATGATGGGGATGGCGAAAGGTGCTGCTCATACAGCGATTGAAGGCAATGGGGGCAATNATAGGGGGTACTTGACGGCTTGGATGAGATATCGGCTGTTTGATGATCAGGAAGCCATGAAGGCATTTCATGGGGAATCTTCCGAGATGATGCTAAATACGAATTGGGTGGACGTTGAACAAGCTAATATGGATGATCATACATTCGTGAATCCATAACAATCATGTTTGGTTATATCCCCTCGTGGGATTATGTTCGTGTAATTTATAGGACTTTCTCTCTGGCGGAGTGCTCTTTTGATTGTATAGACGAAAAGAATCATTTTTCCGGGAAGTTTGATGAAATGGGTATACGACCTCTGTTGAATATAATACGATCAGTCTTATTACGTAACAAGTTNGAATTTACGACAACGGAGGGAAACGCTTTGAAGTACATTAGGACGATTATGATGATAGTAGGCGGCATCTGCTTGTTGGGCATTGGCTGTACCGTTCAGAAACAAGAATCGGAGATCACCCTAAGCGAACTCAAACAATCCGATAACAATATTCGCGTACCACATAATGACCGACTGCATATGTCTACTGATCAGAGGTGGGTTGAGGAAGAAGGGCATCAGTCTGATCTGATTCGGCTTCAATGGACGGCGGAAAGGGCTAAGCCTGCAATCGTGTGGCTCGACGAGAAGGGAATGAACAAAACGGCGATCATATCGCATGACAAGGCTAACAATCCTGATCAGCACGACCATAAGCATATCTCNTTCGAGACGACGATGTCGCCAACGGGNGAATATCCGAACCAACTGTTTACCCGGTTTGAAATTCCTTACGATACTGACGTTAGCGAGATTCGTACGCATTCTTCCAACTTCAATGTNATGANCGGCATATTGCGAGTCGCAGGGGAAAAAGGGACTAACCGGGATATCCAGTTCAGTGTAGCCGGCAAGGAAAATGAGACGATAACNAGATGGGCCCTTCGGGCAGATAGTTCCGAAGAACCGGGGGATAATTCCGGAGCCGATATGCAGTTCGTTCGTTATGACGATGACGGCAACGTCGTTGATTCCCCGCTANCCATAAAGCGCAGCAGCGGTAATGTCGGTTTAGGTACGAATGACCCCGATACCAAGTTAGATGTAAACGGGGATATGCTTCGAATCCGGGACAAATTTACGCCAGCTTCATCCACAGATGCCTGTAGTCAGGGTCAGATAGCATGGGACGACGATTATGTATATGTTTGCGTTACCGAAAACAAGTGGAAAAGAACCGAGCTCTCGTCGTGGTAACATTGGATAGGTGATAGGCGAAAAGGGGCAAATGCGGGAAAGGGTTCTTGTCCTTTAACAGTATATGTTCACGGATTGCCGCGGCACAAGAACATGGGCTAAAAAACCATAGTGGGAGTTTCGGCATAGCAAGCATCATCGATGCGGGTAGTTCAACAATCAAGGAGAACTCCTGCAAAATGTGTTATCCATATTTTATTTTGTCAGTTATCGCATCCCATTCACTCTTTCTTTTTTTTGAAGAAATCGAACTTGATCACATAATCAAAGAGAAAGGTGATTGCAACAGCTCCAAGTGGAATCATTGCGTATGCCCAAGGCGGATTATTTGGAGCTTCACCAGGGGGCGCATCAATTAAAATCTCAAAAAGAACAACACAGTAAATTACGGCCAATACAATACCTGTTACGTTCCTGCCTTTTTTACGCATGGCTATTTTTCACCTTCCTTAACTTTAACAACCACTGAATATAAATCCTCTTATTCGAGAAACGTTGTGAAGCGGGCCTTCCGGAACNTGAAGGTCTGGATAAGCTAAAGTGAACTGTTGAAGAAGGAGAGTCGGAAAGTCATTTTCAGCATCATTTTCCTGTGGATNAGTCNGACTTTGGGTTGCAACAGGCTTTACCATTATAAGACAAAATGATCTTCACGTTCAGAAGAGAGGACCGGTGAATCCGTTCAGACGTGCGATGACGCCGATTTGACCGACATGGTACGACTCATGCTCGAAAACATGGTGAAAAATCCATCGCAGTGTCGGCGCCGATGGCGGTTCCCAACCATCTGAAAAACGAGGGAGCTGTATGGCGGGTGCATATTCATCGTAAACCATGGAA
>Ga0055538_1000423_pt1 | contig 16344 bp, 11 predicted proteins | sample AraplaCvi_mLB_r2_2_FD_55038 | JGI IMG/M metagenome (GOLD analysis project Ga0055538, IMG submission 55038) | Arabidopsis root microbial communities from North Carolina, USA - plate scrape CL_Cvi_mLB_r2 | ecosystem: Host-associated > Plants > Roots > Endosphere | place: USA: North Carolina | reverse complement strand
AATCGAGTAGGAGGGAGTGATTAACTCCCGACCTCTCACACCACCGTACGTACGGTTCCGTATACGGCGGTTCAACTAAGATCAATAACGCAAAGTTTCGTAACGACTTTGTAGACTTTTCAGCCCTTGGCTTTCCCAATAGGAATTGCCGAGGGTTCTGTGTAATATGGGGCTTTTTGAGATGCGCCAGTATCCCTTTCGGGTATTTCCCCATTCGTATGCTTTTCCGTATGGAACTTTTAAACGAATGAGATTTCTGACTCTCGTTCGGGGTTTCTTCCAATTCTTCCAAAGACACATTCGTAACCTTCTTTTAATCCAACTGTCTAATTTACTAAATACTGAAGGTGTATCTGCGAGCGCAAAATATCCGCACCAGCCAATTAGATATTGGTTTAGTTTCTTGATACGATATTCCATTGGAAATGGCATCTTTCTAGAGGTAATTTCTCGTATTTTCTTCTTCATTCGTTGAAGGCTTGTTTTCGCCACTCGAACTTTTGGTTCTTTATGGTGTGAAAAACTAAAACCCAAGAATTTTCGATTCCATGGTCGGTCTACAGCCGATTTGGACTCATTTACTTTCAAACGTAATGTCCTTTCGATGAATCGCTTTACACTCGCTATTGTACGCTCTCCCGCACGTTTACTTTTTACATAGATATTGCAGTCATCTGCGTAGCGAACGAATTTATGACCACGTTTCTCTAATTCTTTATCAAGCTCATCTAACACGATATTTGAAAGAAGTGGACTTAATGGTCCACCTTGCGGTGTTCCTTCGTCTGTACTCGAAACAACTCCATTTATCATGACACCAGCTTGGAGATATTTACGGATAAGTTTTAATAATGATTTATCGTGAATACTTTTCGCTAATGTTGCCATTAGTCGGTCGTGGTTGACCTTATCAAAGAATTTCTCTAAATCCATATCCACAACCCAACGATATCCTTCTTTCATATAACCCTTCGCTTTCCGGACTGCGTCATGAGCACTCCGATTTGGTCGGAACCCATAACTGTTGTCCGAAAAAGTTTGATCATATTCCTTTGACAATATCTGCGATATGGCTTGTTGAATCAAACGGTCTGTCACGGTTGGGATTCCTAATAGACGCACACCGCCGTCTGGTTTCGGGATTTCGACACGAAGTACTGGTTGCGGTTCATAGGTTCCCGCTAGAATTTGCGCTTTAATGGATTCCCAGTTTTCGAGGATGTGCTGACGTAAGGTTTGTACGGGCATCATGTCTACTCCATNGCTTCCTTTATTCGCTTCCACTCGCTTTAATGCTTGTATCATATTCGGCCGTGCTAGAATTTGATTCAACATCACCATTTCGTTCCTTTCCGTGAATAGCTTGTCTTCTTATGCCCATCTGAACTACACCCTCCGCAAATACCCTCATGGACTTCACCATTACTTTCTAAGCGTGAGGTTTCTCTGTTTTCTGTGTTTATTCATTCAGGATGGAATGCCAAGGGCTATTCTCTCTTAGTTGTTCAGTCCTTCCGATTAGTTCTAGACCCAATCGTACTATGACCTCTGCTGACTTCTGATGGTTCAGCTACTTGTCACCAAGTAGGTTATGAAGGGTACTTCACGTTTCCATCAGACCTCCCCGGGTAAGCGTATGCACTTTCACACCATCTATCCGCCTCATTTACTCGATATGACCTTTGACAGAAAGGACTTTGTGTTGTAAAGCACACTCATCCAACCATACCTAGCCTTCTATGAGATTCGTGTTCCTCGGACCGGTGTTTTGCCTCCAGCTTCCTTCAGATTCCGCGTCACCACGGACACCCTTGCTCTTGGCTAACCTCTACTTCTGTCTTCGGGGTTCGGGACTTACACCCTATAGTTCATACGCATGCCGGGCGCACTTTAAAAAAGTTGCTGTCTGTAAGATACAGGCAGCAACTTTCAACTAGAGTAGCTGCTATGATCTGTGCAAGCTACAGCAAATAATTTAATTTTCTATTTGTTTTTTAGCATACTCATTTTTTGAGATGCTTCTTTTTAAAATTTCGTAACTAATAAACAGCGAGTGGCCCATAAGGACCTTCGATAATTTCTATTTTTGTTTCGAAAATATCTGTCAAAATTTTCGAATCCATAACCTCTTCTACTGTTCCAAAAGCGGCAATTTGTCCATCTTTCATAGCACATATTCTATCAGAATATTTGGCTGCAAAATTTATATCATGCATAACAGTCAAAATTGTTCTTCCGAATTCATTAGCCGCACGTCTCAAATGCTCCATCATTTGAACAGAACGAGCAACATCAAGGTTATTTAGAGGCTCGTCCAAAAGTACATATTCAGTCTCTTGGCACAAAACCATCGCTACATATGCCCTTTGTCTTTGACCACCAGAAAGCTCATCTAAATATCTATTCTCTAAATCAGTTAAGTCTAAAAAATCGATATATTTAGAAATAATAACCTCATCCTCTATAGTTAATCTTCCCTTTGAATAAGGAAAACGTCCAAATCCAACTAGTTGTCTAATAGTAAGCCTCGTTACGAAATGATTTTCTTGCCGCAATATAGTCAAAATTTTTGCTAAGTCTTTTGATTTGGATCCGGAAATATCCATATTTGCCACCTGAATTTGACCTTCCTCCATATCCAAAAGTCTTCCAATCATCAACAGTGTCGTAGACTTTCCAGCACCATTTGGTCCAATTAAAGAAGTAAAACCCGCTTTTGGTATTTCGATATCCAAAGGTCCTATTTTTACCTTATCAGTATAGAACTTTTTAACATTATCAATTTTTATCATAAAGCCCTCTTCCTTAAAACTACAGTTAAAAATATTATTCCACCAAATAATTCGATAATAACTGAAACTACACCTTGTGCATGGAATACATGATACATCAAAAAGTATGCACTCGTTAATATCAAAAATCCTATAGCAAGAGCCATTGGAAAAATATATCTATGATCATAAGTTGAAGCAGCCTGATAGCTCAAAGTTGCTACTAAAAAGCCATAGAAAGTAAGCGGTCCAATCAAAGCTGTTGAAATGGACATCAAAATAGCAACTAATACAAGCGTATAAATTACACTAGATTGATATTTAACTCCAAACGAAGTAGCAACATCCTTTCCTAGTGACAATATATTTAGATTCTTAGCATAAGCAAGAAGTAATAATGCTACAATTATTACCATTGGAATTACAATCGGAAAATAGGCTGAATCCGCATTATTAACAGAGCCAAACAATCTTGCCTGTAAAATATCAAATTCAGAAGGCGCAAGTAATCTTCTCATGAACGTTGACACAGAATTTAGCCCAGTGCCAATAATAATTCCAACTAAAAGCATAAGTTGTAAATTCCCGTATTTACCAGAAAGTAGCCATCCATAAAGAATCAAACTCATCAAGACCATCACAACAACTTGAAATAAAAATGATCCAATCCCACTAAAATTTATCAATGCACTAGCACCAAAGAAAAATATTGTACTTGTATGAATTGTTGAGTAAAGTGCTTCGAAACCTAAAAGCGAAGGAGTAATAATCCTATTATTCGTAATCGTTTGGAAAGCAACCGTCGACAAGCTCTGACAAACTGCAGCAATGATCATTGCAATAAGAGCTACTATCCTTCTCATAACAACTGGGATAAAAGAAGATGAATCGACTGGAACTGGATTGTTATAAACTAAAAGTCCATATGAAGAAAGGACCCCCAAAGCAATCAATGTTATTAGCAAAATCCAATAACGTCTTTCTTCCTTCTTAGAACGAAAAGCTCTAGCTGATCTATTTTTATTATGAAGGCTAGAATCGATTTCCAATGTGTTCATCGGTGCCTCCTTGGTTTTCTTTGTCTCAATAAAATGGTAATAAACACGACTGACCCCACTGTTCCAAGTATTAAAGAAACAGGTACTTCAAAAGGCATTATAATTGTTCGAGAAATTATGTCACAGGCAGTTACAGTCCCCATTCCTATCAAACATACCCAAGGTAAATTACTCCTAAGATCATCGCCTCTATACATTGAAACAATGTTTGGGACAATTAAGCCCAAGAAAGGTAAGTTTCCAATAACAGCTGCAACTATTCCAACTGCAAGAGAAATAAGGGCAGTCCCAACAAGAACAATCCTATTGTAATTAACGCCAAGGCTTGTTGCGACATCTTCTCCTAGTCCAGCTAAAGTCAATCTATTCGCATAAAGAAAAATAAACAAAGTAACGATAACAATTAGCCATAAATATTCATACCTTCCCACCTGAACAGGCGCAAAAGAACCTACAAACCAAGTTTCTATACTTTGTGTCATTTGAAAAAAGAGTCCCAAAAAAGTGGACACTGCAGAAATGACTGCTCCAAGCATCAATCCAATAATTGGGACAATTAACGACGAACGAAGTTTTACTCTTCTTAAAAATAAAAAGAAAATCATAGTTCCTATAAAAGAAAAAATGATTGCACCCGTCATTCTTAAAACTAAAGTCGGGGCAGGAAATAATAAATAAACAAAAAGCAGCCCTAAACCTGACCATTCAATAGTCCCTGTAGTAGTAGGTTCAACAAAACGATTCTGCGTGATCAGTTGCATTACGAGTCCTGCCATTGCCATTGCAGCTCCAGTAAGCATTAATGCAACTGTTCTCGGAACACGAGTTATGAAAAACATCTCCATTCCATCCTCTTGTCCACGTATATCATAAACGCCAGTAAACAGTGATATAATGCCTAAAATAATAACAACTATCATCGCTAATATAAAAGGTCTTGTCCATATTTTATTGTAGTTATAAAACTGGGGTTGAGAATTTATCTCAACCCTAGAAGTTACATTTTTCAGCACTTTTTATACTCCTTTACACTACTTAGCTAAAGTATTTGCAAGGTTTTCAAACAACTCTATATAAGTCTGAATTGATTCATTTGTGTAAGTATCTGCAGGTGCATAAATAATATGTTTTTTAGAAACAGCAGTTGTTTTTTGAAGAGCAGGTGCGTTAGCAATAACATCCTGAGCAGGAACTGCATCTTTTTCACCAGATATTGCAGCATCACGATCTAATACGAAAAGCCAATCCGGATTACTTTGTGCAATAGCTTCAACAGAAACTTCATCACCTTTATGATCGGAAGTAGAATCGGCAACTTCTAATGCTGGTGCCCAACCGAAAATTTCATACATTGGTCCCCATACACGTCCAGAATGAGGAGCTGAAAAACCAATATCCCCACCACCAACGATAACACTCATCACTTTATCTTTTCCATTATATGCAGATTTAGCATTTTCGATAACTTTATCAAAATCAGCTACCACTTGTTTAGCTTCTTCATTTTTATCGAAAATTTGCCCTAAAGCAATTGTAGAATTTTTAAGTCCATTTACTAAGTTTTCCCCAGGTGTAGCAGCTTCCTCAGAAACATCTACATTAAGATCAATAACAACTGCATTTGGCACTAATTTTTTGATCTCTTCGTAATAGTCTGCAAATCTTTGACCGACGATTACTAGTTCAGGGTTTGCAGCCGCTATAATTTCAAGATTTGGTTCACGGTGATTTCCAATATTTTGAACTGATTCATCACTTACATATGGTGAATCTGCAGGCATTACATCCTTTGGAACAGCTGCTAGTTCAATTTTCCAATCAGCTAAAGTTTCAAAAGTTCTATTATCCAAAGCAACTACATTCTTTGGGTTTACAGGAACAGTAACAGTTCCGTGGGCATCAGTGATGTCAACTGTTGCAGGTTTAGCAACTTCTTTACTTCCATTATCTTCATTAGACTTTGACCCTTGATTAGATTTATTGCTTGAATCTGAACAAGCTACTAACATCAAAGTCAAAACTGCCATAATACCAACAAGTTTTAAAAACATTGATTTCTTCATACATATACTCCTTTTGATGTAATTTATTTTGAAAATGATGAAGTCTCTAGATTGAATTGGCTAGTAATTGCTAGCCAATTCTCAATTGCTATTGATAATCATTTTCATTTAACCGTTCTGTGAAACAGTATAGTCTTTAATTCTGTGAAAATCTTGTGAAAAAAGGAAGATAATAAATAAAGTTAATTTTTCACATTAAGTATTGGATACAAAAAGCAATACGTGAAGTATTCTTTTGATGGTTTCCGTCTCTTCAATATCCTCCAGTAACTGTTGAATTATCGATTTTATAGCACAAAAAAACGAGTAAAACTAGATGAAACCGTTTTACTCGTTTTTTTTTCAATTATTTGTCATATTGATTGCTGTGACAAACGGTACTTTACCTATTATCTTCTTTTTACTATTCGTTGATTGAATAGCCCCGGCCATGAATTGTATGAATATATCGGTCTTTCTTCTCGCACTTTATCTTTTTTCTTAAATACCCAATATATAAATCCACTACATTTGGATTGACTGCTACGTCATGTCCCCAAACCTGATTCAAAAGCATTTCACGACTTAATATTGTATTTTTATTCTTGATTAAAAATACAAGTAAATCATACTCGCGTTTAGTCAGCGGGAGATTTTCGCCACCCTTTGTCACGATATTACGGGATGAATCAACGAGGAGATCTTTAAACCGAAAGAAATCAGTGTCGTTTGACTGGATACAGTCCCCTCTTCTTAATATAACTTTTATCCTCGCTACTAACTCTTCTTTCACAAATGGTTTTCTTATATAATCATCTGCTCCTGCTTGTAATCCTGCTATGCAATCCTCGCTGGACACATTGCCAGTCACAATGATTATCGGTGTCGTTTTAACAACCCGTATTTGTCTGCAAATTTCCGGTCCAGGTACACTTAACGAATCCCAATCCAATATGATAATATCCCAATCTTGCTCATATACTATATTTAAACCTTTGTTTTCATTGTGAAGTGTTAAAATGAAATAGCCTTCTTGATTTAGGCCGCTTACGATTTTCTTTGCTAAAGACCGTTCATTCTTAATGACTAACACCTGCTTCACTACTATTCACCTCTACTTCATTTCATAAAATAATTTATCAAAAAAAATATCGGATTTATTAATCTAATAAAGCTATTATAACAACTTATCAGGACAGATTTGGTAAAATTAACAATAAATACGTATAAAATACTTAACTTCAAAATTAAACAGAAGAATACTTCAGTTATGTAACCAAAATATCGATGAAACTGTTGACAAGACTTTCAATATGTTCGGTTGGTGAATTTTACCTTGTAGATAGTATAAAAAAGTAACTGGAATATCGCCAACGATATAAAACTGTTTAAGAGAAGTTTGTTTTACAATTAAAAAGAATTGCGAGAAGCAAACCTAAATTTAATTATTGGTGTTTTACGAGCGAACTTCTCCGAGCGAATGCTCTCTAAGAACAAAATGCATCTGCAAGTTTGTTCTCAAAGTATACCAAAGTTAAACACAGACCATTTTTGGACTTTCAGCAAAAGGAAAATATAAATCTAAGTAAAAATATAACCACCAATCCATATGATTGGTGGTTCCTAATTTTTAACTATAAATAATTAAACTAATTTATTGCTTCGCAGGAATAAATCCAGCAGCTTCTGCTTCTTCTTTCGTACAGAACATCTCCTCTGCTACTGTATTCTCATAGTCACGTTGCCCTGGCATATGGAAAATTTTGTTGCCTTTGGAGTTAATATTTCCTTTGATTTTACAACTTTCCTTGTTGTTATTAGTATTCGATTTATCGTCATTTATGTTAGACTGCTTTCCTTCTTTTCTTGCAGCATAATATACATCTTTATCGTATCCACGATTCGTTACATAGTCTTCAACTGACCAAATGCCAATAGCAGCTTTTTGTGCAGTTTTTTGAATAGATTTAAACCAATCTACATGCTTCGTATTTGGATTATAAATATATGCCACGCGAGCTAATCCATTTTTCAATAGTTGCTCTTGAACACTAATACCGTCTTTAGTATAAATATATGCTAGTAATCTTTTATATTTATCACGATATGAAACGTCAAATTCTAAATAAACCTTGTCTTGACCAGCTAGTAGTTGCTTTACAAATTCTTTAGCTTCTGGCCCATAAGGTTGCTCCCCTAACGTTTCGTGATTCGTTTCAGGGGTATCCACAAGAAGAAAACGTACTTTTTCTGAGCTACCCTTATATTTTATTCTTATTGTGTCGCCATCGATTATTTCCTGTAGTTCGTATTCTTCAAATTTACTCACATCATGCTTTTCAGCAGTTTCCTTCGTTGAAGCTACAATTCCTTGTATATCTTCAGTTTTGATAATATCTGTGTTAGTTTCTTCCGTACATGCACTTAAAAGCAATGTAGAAAAGAACAAAGCTAAAAAGAATTTTTTCAAATCAATATCCTACTTTCTTAAAGATAAAATATATTATTTATTTTCCTATACCCCCTTTTTTAAGTTAGACAATACTTCCGTAATAAACTGACCTTATACCTCTGTCACCGATTTCTTCCAGCTATTTATAAGTTTCAACATTGCCTTCCCATCCTACCTATTCATAAAATCAAAAATCCCCAGTTAATTATAAACTGAAGACCAGAAAATTCATTTGAAAATTAAATACAATACAACAGCCAAAATAATTGTTCCGCTAGTGATTAACGTCTTTATATCTTTGTCACTCATTTTTATACCTCTTTTCTAACCTTTATTAATCCTTTATTTAAATCTATTATAGTCCGCTACTATCAAAATAAATTTGCTGAAGAATTTTTCAATAGTGATTAGAGTATGCCCTACTCATAAAAAAATCTTCAGTTGCAATAACCGAAGATCATAATAACTATATAATTAAGCTATATTTACAATCACGCTTGGTTCTACATCAGTTAATATGTACACTTTCGTACAAATATAATTAAACAAAATATGGCTAAAATCCCTATTTAACTAAATTATAATGTGTACACGTGTTTTTTTGTTCAACTTGTTCTATTCTGGTTAATCGGGATTGCATAACTTATCTTGGGCTGGTATCTACCAAAAGCAAGAATGTTTGTACCACTCGTAATTAACGTTTTTATATCCTGCATTTTCATGTAGTAGATCCCTCACAACTTTTCAACTTTAAGAAAGCTTCTAAAAGAATCCTTTACTCCTTAAAGTTTTCACGATGTTTCTATTGTAAAATAACAGGCTACTACATTCAAGTTATGTAATTGCAATAGCAACCCAATGATTTGGAGATACTTCAACAAGCTGACTATTTTCTATCTCATAGTGTGTTTGTATATCCTTATTTTCGGTATCCATATATTTTTGCTTTTCTATCGCTGGATCTGGAATTGGTATTGAGTGTAATAAAGCTTGTGTATATGGATGCAGAGGATTAGCGTACAGCTCCTCACTTTCTGCAAGCTCTACAATTTTCCCACCATACATAACTGCTACACGATCGCTAATATGTTTAACCATAGACAAATCATGCGCAATAAATAAGTAAGTCAATCCAAGACGCTGCTGTAAATCCTTTAACAAGTCTACAATCTGCTTTTGAATAGAAACATCAAGTGCAGAAAGTGGCTCATCACAAACAATAAAATTTGGCTCCACTGCTAAAGCTCTTGCGATGCCAATACGTTGTCGTTGTCCACCTGAAAATTCATGTGGATAACGCATTGCATGTTCTTTGTTTAAGCCTACAAGTTCAAGTAATTCCTCGACACGCTGTTGACGTTCTTCATTCGTTTTAACTAGTTTATGAATATCTAGAGCTTCCCCAATAATATCTACTATTTTTTTTCTTGGATTTAACGAGGAATATGGATCTTGGAAAATAATTTGCATATGTCGACGCATTGCTTTAAGCTGTTTTTTCGTTAGTCTTGTAATTGGTACACCTTGATATAAGACTTCTCCATTAGTGGGCTGATGGAGCTGTAAAATAGTTCTGCCCGTTGTTGATTTTCCTGAGCCTGATTCACCTACTAAACCCAATGTTTCTCCTGGGTATATATGGAACGATAAATCATTGACAGCCTTTACCCTTTTACCATGACCTAATGCGAATTCCTTTGAAAGATGTGTCACTTCGATTAATGGTTTATTTTTATCTATCCCAAGCTGTACATTTGCAATTGCTTTAGGCTGCTTCTTCTCATGGAGCTTTGGTAAAGCATTCAATAGTTTTTTAGTATATGGATGTTGAGCATTTTCAAAGATCGCCTCTGTTGTACCTTGCTCAACAATCTCTCCTTCCTTCATAACAATAATACGATCGCACATACCAGCAACAACACCTAAATCATGTGTAATTAATATGATGGAGGTACCCATCTTTTTTTGCATATCTCGCATTAATTTTAAAATTTGCGCTTGAATAGTTACATCAAGGGCTGTAGTCGGTTCATCTGCGATTAGTAAAGACGGACGGCAAGCCAGTGCCATGGCAATCATAACACGTTGGCGCATGCCTCCAGAAAACTCATGCGGATATTGTTTATAGCGTTCTTCTGCATTTCGGATACCTACAAGCTTTAATAATTCTATTGTTTGCTTATATGCCTCAGCTTTGGACATCGACTGATGCTTTATTAAACTTTCAGCCACTTGTTCACCAATACGAATAGTTGGATTTGTGGATGTCATTGGATCTTGAAAAATCATACTAATATCTTGTCCACGAATTGCCTCCAGTTGTTTTTCGCTCAATGAAGTAATCTCTTGCCCTTTAAACAAAATATTTCCTGATTTTAGATAAGAAGGTGGTGATGGTAATAGCCGCATAATGGAACGAGCCGTTACACTTTTCCCACTACCTGACTCTCCTACAATTCCGAGTGTTTCACCTTTATTTACATGAAAATTAACGCCTTTAACGGCTTCAAATTCTGTCTCTCCCGTCATAAAAGAAACACGAAGATTGCTGATTTCTAGAAGCTTTTCACTCATTCAATCCATCCTTTTGTAATTTTTGTGATTGACTTAATTACGAGTATAACCCATACTTTACAATACCAATAGGAATTATATAATATAATAATATTTAATCTCTCATCTTGCAATTCATTTAGTAGAATCTTACTAAAAATGAGTTGGCAACTATGGTGTGCTGATGTATTTTACAATCTATTATTTTACTTACGTCTGGAGGAAATGCATGGATATTTCAAAAAGTCATTCTTCAACTAAGGAGTATGTATTCTTTTTTTCAGTTTATCAAAAGCTCATGCACCACAAGTTTTACAATGCGCTACTCTTTCTTTTAAGTATTTTAGTACACCCTTTTACATACTTATCCTATAGGAGAAGAAAACATTCACACCAATACCGTCAAGCTTTTGTGCAACGCAGTCAGTATTACAAAGAAAAGGATCTCGTTACACAATGGCAAGTTAAATTTGCTGAACAAGAATTAGCCAAAGCAAAATTCTTTCATGAATGTCTGTCAGAAAAACAATTACAGGAAACTGCTTCGAAATTAGCACAAAAAAAAATTCAGCAGTTAATAGAGCAAGATTTATTGAAAGATGGTTTAACAAACCAATCCTATTTACAATTTTTTAGTCAGCAACTTAAAAATAAAAACTTTGTGATTCTTACTTTTATACCGGCTGTGTTATTTTATGTAGTCCTTATCTTGTTTGCGAATCCATTTCTGCAATTTGTCTTTGAACGAATACTACAAAGTTTCATTGTTATTGTAGGTGTCGCGACACTAGTTTTTACAATTTTGTATTTGTCACCATTCGATCCAGCAAGAAACTTACTTGGTGTTACGGCAACGCCTGAGCAAATAACTAACTTTAATCATATTCATAGCTTGGATCTGCCATATTTATCTCAGTTATGGAATGCTTTATCTGGTCTATTCACATTTGATTTAGGTACTTCCTTTGCAGGGAAAGAAAATATTACACATAGTATTGTCAACAAATTTCCAGTCACACTTGAAATAGCTATCCTATCACTTTTAATGGCTATCGCTATTGCTATTCCGGTCGGCATTATATCAGCTGTTCGTCCGAATTCATATGTGGATTATACATTTATGTTTATCGCCTTGATTGGATTATCCATTCCTAGCTTTTGGCAAGGACTGCTATTTATTTTAACGTTTGCATTAAAGCTACAATGGTTCCCTGCTACTTATAATCCTCAAAACTGGCTATCTTTAGTAATGCCAGTCATTGTTTTAGGCACATCCATTACGGCTTCTATTGCCCGTATGACAAGATCTAGTATGCTCGAGGTGATACATGAGGATTACATTATTACAGCGAGAGCTAAAGGCTTGAATGAATTTAAAGTGATTTCAAAACATGCTATTCGCAATGCCATGATTCCTATTATTACAGTGATTGGACTTCTTTTTGGTGGGATGTTAGGTGGGGCATCTGTTACAGAAAAAGTTTTCAATATTAGTGGGATTGGTAGCTATATTGTTGACAAGCAGTTTATTCCGGACATTCCAGCTATCCTTGGTGGGGTCGTCTATATTGCTATTACAATTTCGATTGTTAATTTATTCATCGATATTTTGTATGCCTTTTTCGATCCACGCATTCGATCGAAAATGAAGAAGTCTTAAAGGGGGATCACCTGTGAAAAACAGCTTACATGTCAAATTACTTTTGAAGATTACACAGGAATATGTCAATTCACATTTTACATTTGTCTTTTCCTTACTGTTTTCTTTATTGTTTCTAGCTTATAGCTATAATTTTTCTAGTCAAAGCTGGCGACCAATCGTCCTGATCTTTTTCGTCATTTATGCAATTACCACAGCTTATGTTAGTTTCCTAACTTTACGAATTAAACAGGATTTAGCAAGCCATAGTAGCATACAAAAAAGCACTCGATTACTTGGTTATCCACTGTTATTGACAATTATTTCAGGTAATATTTTTTCTACATCTTTTGCTTTTTTGCTTATATCAAAAAGTAAGACAGCTGAATATACTTTTGCAGCTTATGCATTGATCACTCAGCTTTTTATTATCAGTATTTCAGCACTGAACTTATTTAAACCATACGTAACAGATACGTTTTTACTAGCAATGGGTCTTTTCTTACTCCTTGCACTCTTTTATAGCGTAATGTTATTTCTATGTACAAAATTTGTGACTTCCGAGGCTGCGCCAAAATGGATGCTGTTACCTGGTATTTTGCTACTTATTGCCTCTTTGACTGGCAATCTATTTGCAACATTGCTAGGGTATAGCCTTATTCAAAAAGCTCGAAAGGCGAATCCTTCTACAATTGAAAAATGGCAAAATATTTTAGGAAAGATTTCACGCAATACGATGGCCGTCTTCGGGTTATTTTTCATCGTATTTATGTTTTCTTTGTCCGTAACAAGCTCTTGGACATTTGACTATGACTTCGCTATTGAAAATAACTACGGAGCATTGTTACAAACACCTTCGTTAGAATATCCACTAGGCACCGATAATTACGGACGTGATTTATTTTCTCGCATTGTTTTCGGTGCACAAATATCGCTTATTGTCGGACTTTTCTCAACAATCATACCTGCATTAATCGGCGGTACGCTTGGAGCACTTTCAGGCTATTACGGAAGAGCGACTGACAACATAATCATGCGAAGTCTTGATATTTTATATGCCATTCCTGGAATTTTACTAGCAATTGCCATTATCGCAGCATTTGGTGCCAATACCATTAACTTAATTATCGCACTAAGTGTTGGCGCAATTCCAACATATGCTCGTACTATGCGCGCTAATGTCATGCAGCTCTCTAATTTTGAATTCGTGGAATCAGCCAGAGCGTTAGGAGCATCTGATGCAGCAATCATTTTCAAGCATATTGTTCCTAACTCATTAGCACCGATGATTGTCAAAGCAACATTAACCATTGGTGGTGCTGTGATTTCAACAAGTAGTTTAAGTTTTTTAGGGCTTGGCATTGAGCCTCACATTCCTGAATGGGGCAATATTCTTAAGGTTGGTAGTACGTACCTGGAAACACATTCCTATGTCGCTATTTTCCCAGGTCTTTGTATTATGCTTCTCGTTCTTTCCTTTAACTTCTTAGGTGATGGATTACGAGATGCTTTAGATCCAAAATCAAATTAATAACGGAGGTTCTTACATGAAAAAATTACTTGTCTTCCTATTTATTACAGTATTAGCATTAGCAGGTTGCGTACAAACAAAAACTGACGTAGAAGGTAGTAAAGATTCAAAAGGCAAAGGTAAAAAAGAAATTGAAGTTTTAGGAATGGCCGCTTCTGAGGAAGATATGAATATTGTTCGTGATCAGCTAGTTAAAAATGGCTTTGACGTTAAACTAAATATTCAACCTGATTATGGTTCATTTTCAGCTCAAAAAGATGCTGGCAATTATGATTTAGCGCTTTCGAGCTGGACAACAGTAACAGGAAATCCTGATTATGCTGTTCGTGGTTTATTTAAAACGGGCGGTGACTATAGTATTGTATCTGATTCAAGCTTAGATGCACTCATCGAGGAAGCGAGTACATTGACAGGTGATGAAGCTGCTGCAAAATATAAAGAATTAGAACAGCGCTTAGTATTCGATCAAGCTTATATTGCGCCGTTATATATTTCAAATAAGTATCAAGGCATTTACTCCGAATTAGTAAATCCAAAAACTGTCCATCTACCAAAATCCCGTGCGCAAGTGTGGGAAAGCATTGAATTCAATGACGCATCTAAAAATGCAACTGAACCATTGATTTTACATCAAACAATTAGTTCGTTAACATCGCTTGATCCTATTAAAGGAAATGATGGTTCTATTAATACATTAAATACGAATATGTATGTACGACTTGTAAACTTAACAGATACAGACGACGTCGTTTCTGATGGATCATTATCTTACAATCATGCTATTGCTGAAGGTAATCAAGAATATTATTTCATTTTACGTGATGATATTAACTTCGCTGCTGTAAAAGACGGTGCCGCTGTTGATACAGGTGAATTAGTTTCAGCAGAAGATGTTGTATTCTCATTAAATCGTGCAAAAAATCCCAAATCAGTGCCAGACCATCGCACATATAGTCTTCACGAAAATATTGAAACAGTCGAAATCGTTTCTGACTTAGCTGAATTACAAAAGAAAAAAGTTGCGGGCTCTGAGCAGTCTGTGCTCGATGCATTATCTCAACACCTCCCTGCTTCCGTAACGCAATTAGCAAAAGATAAAGGGACTGTTAATAATGGAGCTGGCGCTTACCAAGTTGTTAAAATTACAACACCAACACCTTTCCCACAAGTGTTAAATTATTTAGCACACCAATCTGGTGGTATCGTTTCTAAAAAACAAGTAACAAGCATTAACACATATGATGTAGCAAGCTATGATCCAGATAAGGATATTGCCTATGGTGATCAAACTACAGTAACGGAAGGCACAGCAACATACAACAACCAACTTTATGCCAGTGGCCCTTACATTCTTGTGAAGAAAAATGATTATGAAGCACAATTTGTAAAAAATCCTGCTTACCGTGTAGGTAGTGAATATGAACCGAAGATTGCAAAAATTAATGTTCGTTTTATCGCTGATATCGATAGTGCTTTATCAGCATTGCGTAATGGTGAAATTCATATTCTCCAATCAGTCCCAGAGACAAAGCTAGACATTGTCAAATCAGATAGTAAACTAACGTTACACACTGCTGATAGTAATGCCGTATCATATCTACAATTGAATACATCTGGTCGCGCTGTATCAGATTCAGTAGACCTACGTAAAGCAATTCTTTACTCTATTAATCAGGATGAATTTATTAATTACTATCAAGGCAATAAAAAACCTGCTGTATCCACTGTTTCACCACTTGTTAATACAGGGTTAAAGCTTGAAGCAGACAGTAAAAAGGTACAAGAATATTTAAAAGCCTATAACGATTAATTATCAAGTATACAAAACAATTCATAGCCATATTAAAGAAGCAGAGCCTCCTCATTTGGAGGGCACTGAAAAACTTACGTTTTCATAAAAGCGAACCTTTCTCAGATAAAAATAAGGCACTTCTTGTTCAATTTTGAACAGGGAGTGCCTTATTTCTGTCTCTATTCCTTATTCCTTATTTATTTTCGTTTAATAGCTTTAATATCCGTTTTAAATTGACAGCGAACATCGTTTCACTATTCTTCGCTTCTACTTTGTAGCGATTTGCGGCTAATTGCTTAAATGCTTCCGTATTTTGAAATGCCTCTTGTTCCGCATGTGTATCCGACTTAATTGTGACAGAATATGTTTTACTTTTTGCACCTTCTTTATAACAGCCATCTCTCATTGGACATACTTTGCATTTTTCAATGTCAAAATAATATGTCTGACTTTGACTCATACTCGTTCCTTTTTTACCCGTACGTGCTTTTGATTTGAAATCATCG
>Ga0055538_1000402_pt1 | contig 17207 bp, 13 predicted proteins | sample AraplaCvi_mLB_r2_2_FD_55038 | JGI IMG/M metagenome (GOLD analysis project Ga0055538, IMG submission 55038) | Arabidopsis root microbial communities from North Carolina, USA - plate scrape CL_Cvi_mLB_r2 | ecosystem: Host-associated > Plants > Roots > Endosphere | place: USA: North Carolina | reverse complement strand
AATCCGCATTCGTAGTGATGATATGCAGACAATCTCTAGTCTAAGGGGAGGAACACATGACATTACCGGCATTATCGACCGCCACTCATCTGGTCAACGTACCGCTGCTGTACAAGGGCAAGGTTCGTGAACTGTACGACCTGGGCGAGCACGTACTCATTGTAGTAACCGACCGCATTTCCGCTTTTGACTATGTGCTGGAGCCGCCCGTGCCGGCTAAAGGAACCGTGCTGAACAAGCTGAGCGCCTTCTGGTTCGAACAAACGGAGCAGCTTATCCTCAACCATGTCGTGCATACCGACGTGAACCTGCTGGGCGATGCCGTCAAGGACAAGGACCTGCTGGATGGACGCATCATGGTGTGCCGGAGGGCCGAGCGCATCGATATCGAATGCGTGGTGCGCGGNTACATCACCGGCGGAGGCTGGAGGCAGTATCAGTCCTCGGGCGAGGTCAACGGCATTAAACTGCCGGAGGGCTTGCGCAAGAACGAGGCTTTTCCGGAGCCGATCTTCACGCCGGCGGCCAAGAACGATGTCGGCCATGANGAGGACATTTCGCTTTCCCGCATGAAGGAGCTTGTCGGCGAAGAGCTGGCATTGCAGCTGCAGGAGAAAAGCCTGATGCTGTACAAGTTTGCCCGCGATTACTGCCGCAAGCACGGCATTATTTTGGCCGATTGCAAGTTTGAGTTTGGATTGATCGACGGAGAGATCGTCCTGATCGATGAGATCTTCACGCCGGATTCCTCCCGTTTCTGGGATGAGAACAATTATACGCTCGACATTGAGATCGACAGTATGGATAAGGAGCCGGTACGCACGTATCTTGCTTCGTCCGATTGGGATCAGAACAGTGAGCCGGATCCGCTGCCGAAAGCCGTGGTGGAGGAGACAACGCGCCGCTACAGCGATATTTACAGCCGAATCACGGGTGTCAGCCTGTAAGCTTTGATAAACCATTTCATTCATATATACCGAGGAGGAACAGGATACAATGTTGAAAGCAAAGGTCTACGTCACGATTAAGCAGAGCGTATTGGACCCTCAAGGGGTAGCGGTGCAAGGAGCGCTTCATTCGATTGGGTACAAGGAAGTGGAAAGCCTGCGGATCGGTAAATATATGGAGCTTGAGCTGGGCACGGACAACCGTGAGGAAGCCGAGCAACGAGTGAAAGAAATGTGCGAGAAGCTTCTGGCCAATACGGTGGTAGAGAACTACCGTTATGAATTGGAGGGCTAAACCAATGAGATTTGCAGTGCTGGTCTTTCCTGGCTCCAACTGTGACATTGACTGCTATAAGGCGGTAGAAGAGACGATCGGTCAGCCGGTGGATTATGTATGGCATACGGCAACGGACCTTTCCCCATACGATTGTATTTTGGTGCCCGGCGGATTCTCCTATGGAGACTATCTGCGGTGTGGTGCGATTTCCCGGTTCGCCCCGGTCATGAACGAAGTGGCGAAAGCGGCGGAAGAGGGCAAGTATATTCTGGGCATTTGCAACGGATTTCAGATCTTGACGGAAGCCGGACTCCTTCCGGGAGCCCTGCGGCGCAACGATTCGATGAAATTCCGTTGCCATGACACGGTGCTTAAAGTGAACAATAATACAACGCCGTTTACCCGCGATTACGCGGAGGGACAAGAGATTGTCATTCCGATCGCGCATGGCGAAGGCAACTATTACTGTGATGAAGAAACGCTTCAAAAGCTCCGGGACAACCGGCAAATCGTATTTACGTATCAAGACAATCCGAACGGCTCGATCGAGGATATCGCGGGCATCTGCAACGAGCGCGGCAACGTNATCGGCATGATGCCGCATCCGGAGCGCGCGGTGAGCAGCCTGCTCGGCTCGGATGACGGTAAANCAATGTTTACATCCATATTACAGGCATGGAGGGATACTCATGGCGCAGCAAACGTCCGTTAAGGAACCGACGGCAGAACAGATCGCAGAGCATCAGATTTACAAGCAGATGGGAGTTTCGGACAGCGAGTATGAGCTGATCTGTTCCTTCATGGGACGCAAGCCGAATTACACGGAAATCGGCGTATTCAGCGTCATGTGGTCCGAGCATTGCGCCTACAAAAACTCCAAGCCCCTGCTTCGCCGCTTCCCGACAAGCGGCCCGCGCGTCCTGATGGGACCGGGCGAAGGCGCAGGGATTGTCGATATCGGCGACAATCAAGCGGTCGTATTTAAAATCGAAAGCCATAACCACCCTTCCGCTGTAGAGCCTTACCAAGGCGCGGCTACGGGCGTAGGCGGCATAATCCGCGATATTTTCTCCATGGGCGCAAGACCGGTAGCGATTCTGAACTCGCTTCGTTTCGGCAAGCTGGAGAGCGATCGCGTTAAATATTTGTTCGAACACGTGGTATCCGGCATAGCCGGCTACGGAAACTGCATCGGAATCCCGACGGTAGGCGGCGAGGTGGTATTCGACGAGAGCTACGAAGGCAATCCGCTGGTCAATGCGATGTGCGTAGGCGTTATCGACCATGACAAGATTCAGCGCGGCGTTGCAAAAGGGGTAGGCAATCCGGTCTTCTACGTCGGGCCACCAACTGGCCGCGACGGCATCCATGGCGCGACCTTCGCTTCCGTTGAGCTGACGGAGGAATCCGAAGCGAACCGTACGGCCGTTCAGGTCGGCGATCCGTTCATGGAGAAACTCGTGATGGAATCCTGCCTCGAGTTGATCGATTCCGGCATCGTGCTGGGCATTCAGGATATGGGCGCAGCCGGACTGACTTGCTCCAGTGCCGAAATGGCAAGCAAAGCAGGCAATGGCCTGGAGCTGTACCTGGATCAGGTGCCTCAGCGCGAAGAGGGCATGACGCCTTATGAAATGATGCTGTCGGAATCCCAGGAGCGCATGCTGTTCGTCGTTGAGCCGAAACATGAAGCGCAAGCGCGCGAAATCTTCGAGCGTTGGGGCGTTATCTGCGCCAAAGTCGGCAAGGTAACGGACGATGGCCGCCTGAAGCTGATCCACCACGGCGAGGTGGTTGGCGACATGCCGGTTAAAGCACTCGTCGACGAGTGCCCGATCTATAACAAACCATCCCAAGAACCGGCTTATTATCAAGAGCAGGCTGCGGTGGATACGCTCCGTTATGAAGAAGTGAAGGACTTGGGCGGCGCCCTCAAGAAGGTGCTCGCTTCGCCAAGCCTTGCAAGCAAAGCATGGGTATACAACCAATATGATTATATGGTTCGCACCAGCACGGCCGTTCGTCCGGGCTCGGATGCTGCCGTCGTAACGGTACATGGAACGCGTAAAGCCCTGGCGATGACAACGGACTGCAACGGTCGTTACGTCTACCTCGACCCTGAGCTCGGCGGCAGAATCGCGGTCAGCGAAGCGGCGCGCAACATCGTGTGCTCCGGTGCCGAGCCGCTGGCAATTACGGATAACCTGAACTTCGGAAGCCCGGAGAAACCGGAAATTTTCTGGCAGATGGAAAAAGCCGTGGACGGCATGGCGGAAGCTTGCCGTGAGCTTGAAACGCCGGTCATCGGCGGAAACGTCAGCCTCTACAACGAGAATGCCAAAGGCGCGATTTATCCGACGCCGGTTGTCGGCATGGTCGGCCTGATCCATGATACGGATCATATTACGACGCAAGCCTTCAAGGCGGAGGGCGATGCCATCTACGTTCTGGGCGATACCCGTGCCGAACTGGGAGGCAGCGAGTTCCAAGCGATCCTGCACGGGGTGTCGGAGGGCAGACCGCCGGAGCTGAACCTGGATACCGAGAAGAAATTGCTCGGCGGCGTACTGAAGGCCATCCAATCGGGTCTGGTCCAATCGGCGCATGACGTGTCGGAGGGCGGACTTGCAGCAGCGCTTGCGGAAAGCTGCATCAGCGGCGGCATCGGCGCGAGCGTGAAATGGGCAACCGAACTGCGCAACGATGTGGCGCTATTCAGCGAGAGCCAATCCCGGATCGTGCTGTCCGCGTCTCCTGATCACAAGAATGGGCTGGAGAAGCTCCTGCAAGAAGCGGGCGTTCCATTTACCGCGCTTGGCGTAGTCGGCGGAAACAAGCTTAGCATTAACATTAACGGTGCTTCTGCGCTGGAAGAATCCGTGGAGGCTTTGAAATCCGTCTGGGAGGATGCCATTCCATGTCTCATGAACTGATACCCGAAGGACTGTGGACAGGGGATTACTACAATGAGGGAACAGGTCAGAGCGATATTTTCGATACATTAAAAGAAGAATGCGGCGTATTCGGGGTGTTTGGGCATCCCGATGCCGCCTCCCTTTCCTATTACGGGCTTCACGCCCTCCAGCACCGCGGCGAGGAGAGCGCGGGAATCTGTGTGGCCGACGGCGAGAATTTCAATTATCACCGCGGTATGGGGCTGGTCAAAGAAGTGTTTGATAAAGACAAGCTGGAATCGCTGCAGGGCAGCATGTCAATCGGGCATGTCCGGTATTCGACCAGCGGGGACAGCAGGCTGACGAATGCGCAGCCGCTCGTCTTTAAATATCGTGAGGGCAATCTGGCGATTGCTACGAACGGCAACATCGTGAACGAGCCGAAGCTCCGGCGCGAGCTGGAGATGGAGGGCTCCATTTTCCAAACGACCAGCGATACGGAGGTCATTGCGCATCTGATCGCCCGTTCGCCGAAGGATTTTGTCGAGGCTGCCAAGGATGCCTTGCAGCGCCTGGTGGGCGGCTTTGCGTTTCTGCTCATGACCAATGACAAGCTGCTCGTCGCCTCGGACCCGAACGGACTCCGTCCGCTCACGATGGGTCGTCTGGGCGATGCATACATCTTCACCTCCGAGACCTGTGCGCTTGAAGTTATCGGAGCTGAGGCGATTCGCGACGTCGCTCCCGGGGAGCTGCTGATCCTCGATCGGAACGGGCTTCGGGAAGAGCGTTATACGGAAGCGGGACGCAAAGCGTTGTGCGCGATGGAATATATTTATTTTTCCCGTCCGGACAGCGATCTGAACGGCTCCAACCTGCATTCGGCCCGCAAACGGATGGGCAGCAAAATGGCCCTGGAATCGTTCGTGGATGCGGATGTGGTTACGGGCGTACCCGATTCCAGCATCTCGGCCGCCATCGGTTATGCCGAACAGACGGGCATTCCTTACGAGCTGGGATTGATTAAGAACAAATACACGGGCCGGACGTTCATTCAGCCGAGCCAGGAGCTGCGCGAGCAGGGCGTGAAGATGAAGCTGAGCGCGGTACGGCGCGTGGTCGAAGGCAAACGGGTGGTCATGATCGATGATTCCATCGTACGGGGAACCACGTCCCGCCGGATCGTCAATCTGCTTCGCGAAGCGGGCGCGACCGAAGTGCATGTGCGGATTACGTCGCCGCCGTTCAAGAACCCATGCTTCTACGGCATCGATACGCCGGACCGCAGGGAGCTGATCGCCTCCGAGAAAAGCGTTGAGGAAATCTGCCGTGAGATCAATGCGGATTCCCTGTCGTTCCTGAGTCCGGAGGGACTGATATCCGCCATTGGCGGTTATGATGAGCACAGCCCTAAAGGCGGATTGTGCATGGCATGCTTTGATAATGATTACCCGACGCAGATTGATTTCAACGGGGAAGAGAAGATGGGCTGCAGCTACTGATTCTGTGCAGCGGACAGCCATTTTTCTCGGATACACCCATTAAGTGCGTGTTCAAAAAGGTCGGTTTTCAGCACCGGAAAGGTTGGATAGAACAACCTCTTTAAGCTGATTATTGATTAAGCCCATAAATGATCTGTGAACTGATACTATCGTCATAACGAAAAAGGAGTGTTGAGCGCGTGTCTGATACTTACAAACAAGCAGGCGTGGATATCGCTGCAGGCAACGAAGCGGTAGAGCGGATGAAAAAGCATGTCAAAACGACTTTCAGGCCGGAAGTCATGACGGACCTCGGTGGTTTTGGCGCACTGTTCAAGCTGAATAAAGACCAATATGAAGAGCCGGTACTCGTCTCAGGCACGGATGGCGTCGGCACAAAGCTGAAGCTTGCATTCGCGATGGACCAACATGATACCATCGGCATCGATGCGGTAGCGATGTGCGTGAACGATATCGTGGTGCAGGGCGCAGAACCGCTCTTTTTTCTCGACTATTTAGCGTGCGACAAGGTTATTCCGTCCAAAATCGAATCCATCGTCAAAGGGATCGCCGACGGATGCAATCAAGCGGGCTGTTCCCTGATCGGCGGGGAAACGGCGGAGATGCCGGGCATGTACAGCGAAGGCGAGTATGACATCGCGGGCTTTACCGTAGGCATTGTCGACAAAAGCAAAATGATCAACGGGTCGAATATCGCGGCAGGCGACACGGTGATTGGCTTAGCATCCAGCGGCGTGCACAGCAACGGCTTCTCGCTCGTCCGCAAGCTGCTTCTGGAGGATGCCGGCTACTCGCTGCAGCAGGAGCTCCCGGAATTGGGCGGACGTCTTGGCGACGTGCTACTCGCACCGACCAAGATTTATGTGAAGCCGCTGCTCGGGCTGCTGAAAGAGATCGAAGTAAAGGGCATGGCCCATATCACGGGCGGCGGATTCATCGAAAATATTCCGCGCATGCTGCCGGATGGCGTCAACGTCGACATCGAATACGGCGCTTGGCCGATTCTGCCGATTTTTAAGCTGATGCAGGATAAAGGCAGCATTTCGAATAAGGACATGTTTACGACATTCAATATGGGGATCGGCATGGTGCTTGTCGTTAAGGAACAGGATGCAGACGGGGCGCTTCAATTCCTGCGCTCCGCAGGCGAAGAGGCATATGTGCTCGGCCGCGTGACCGAAGGCGAGCGCATCGTAACCTTCACGGGAGCTGAGGTGTAATGAGAGCGTTTCGGATGGCGGTGTTCGCTTCCGGAAGAGGCAGCAACTTTCAGGCTTTGGTCGATGCGCAGCAAAGCGGAGCCCTGGGCGGCGAGATCAGCATTCTGGTATGCGACAAGCCTCAGGCTCCCGTAGTGGAGCTGGCTAACGCTGCGAATGTGGAGGTATTCGCCTTTCAGCCGAAGGAATATGCCTCAAAGGAAGATTACGAACGGGAAATTGCGGCAGAGCTTCAGCAGCGCGGTGTCGAATTGATTGTTCTTGCAGGATATATGCGGCTATTGAGCCCTTCCTTTGTCGAGTTCTATAAAGGGCGGATTATCAATATTCATCCTTCGCTCTTGCCTGCTTTTCCAGGCAAAGACGCGATCGGCCAAGCGCTTGCGTATGGCGTGAAGATGACCGGCGTCACGGTGCATTTCGTGGATGGCGGCATGGATACCGGGCCGGTTATCGCTCAGAAAGCCGTTGAAATCAAGGAAGGCGATACGGCGGAAACGCTGGCAGAACGCATTCACGCCGTGGAGCAGAAGTTATATTCTGAAGTCGTTTCATGGTTTGTCCAGGGGCGGATTTCGCTGGACGGGCGGAATGTGACGATTGCCTAATAGGCTTTTGTAATAAAAGCGGACAAGGTCTTACAGTGAATCGACATGTTCGATATTTCTCGGGAAATAATTTGCAATTATGGATCTTCGACAGCATCTACGTTATCAAGACAGGCCTAACTTAGTAGATTTTCATTCAAAATAGGGGGTATGAACGTGGGTATCAAAAGAGCTTTGGTCAGCGTGTCGGACAAAACCGGCGTCGTGGAATTTTGCCGCGAGTTGTCTTCATTGGGTGTAGAGATCATTTCGACAGGAGGAACGAAGAACCTCCTCGCAAAAGAAGGCGTTCCTGTCATCGGCATTTCCGATGTGACCGGATTCCCGGAAATTCTGGACGGACGCGTCAAAACCCTTCATCCAGCGGTGCACAGCGGCTTGCTTGCCATTCGCGACAGCGAGGAGCATCAGCGTCAAATGCAGGAGCTGGGCCTCGATTACATCGATCTGGTCGTGGTGAACCTGTACCCGTTCCAGGAAACGATCGCGAAGCCGGATGTCGAGTATGAAGATGCGATCGAAAATATCGACATCGGCGGACCGACGATGCTGCGTTCGGCTGCGAAAAACCATGCTTTTGTGAGCGTGGTTGTCGATGCGGCGGATTACGGCAGCGTGATCGAGGAAATCCGCGGCGGCGGCGATACGACGCTTGAAACCCGTAAACGCCTTGCAGCCAAGGTATTCCGTCATACGGCTGCCTACGATACGCTCATTTCCGACTATTTGTCGAATGTGACAGGCGATCCGCTTCCTGAGCGCTTTAGCGTCACCTACGAGAAGATCCAGGATCTTCGCTATGGCGAAAATCCGCATCAAAAGGCGGCATTTTACCGAAAGCCGCTAGCTCCTGCGGGAACGTTGACGACCGCCGAGCAGCTGCACGGCAAAGAGCTCTCCTACAACAATATCAATGACGCCAACGCGGCCCTCCAGATCGTGAAGGAATTCGACGAGCCGACCGTGGTGGCCGTGAAGCATATGAATCCTTGCGGCGTCGGCATCGGGACGAATGTATTGGAAGCTTATCAAAAAGCTTACAATGCGGATCCGACGTCCATCTTCGGCGGGATCGTGGCCGCAAACCGGACGATTGACGCTCCGACGGCCGATCTGCTGAAGGATATTTTCCTCGAAATTATCCTGGCACCGGACTTCACGCCGGAGGCACTGGAGATTCTGACGAAAAAGAAAAACATCCGTCTGCTGAAGATGGGCGAGTTCGGCTCGGCCAAGGAACGCCAAAGCACGCTTGCCGTAACAACCATCGAAGGCGGCATGATCGTGCAGGAAAGCGATGTGCATTCCCTCGATGCAGCTGACCTGAAGGTCGTGACGGACCGTGAGCCGACCGAAGCCGAGCTGAAGCAGCTGCTCTTCGGCTGGAAGGTGGTCAAGCACGTCAAGTCGAACGCAATCGTATTGGCGGCTGACGACATGACCGTCGGCGTTGGCGCAGGTCAAATGAACCGTGTCGGTTCCGCGCGCATTGCGGTGGAGCAGGCGGGAGAGAAAGCCAAAGGCGCGGTTCTCGCTTCCGATGCCTTCTTCCCAATGGGCGATACGGTTGAGCTTGCGGCGAAAGCCGGCATTACTGCCATCATTCAGCCGGGCGGCTCCATTAAGGATGAGGAATCCATTAAGGCTGCCAACGAATACGGGATCGCCATGGTCTTTACCGGCGTGAGACATTTCAAGCACTAATTCATGAGCATAAAGGGAGCTTTGCTGCAGCCGTCAGGCTGCTGCTGAAGGATCGCCTTTCATTCAGCAACATATAGAGGCGACGCCGCGCTTAGCGCGCGCCGCCTTTACGTTTAAGGGGCCAAAGGTCGACTTATCGCTTTGCCCCGTAAATGATTCATGCGGTGAAGCGATATCGCGGGCAATATGAAATGATTCGGGAGGGGTAAACCATGGATATTTTGGTTATCGGAGGCGGCGGAAGAGAGCATGCCATCGTATGGGCACTGGCAAAGAGCCCGAAAGCAGGCACCATTTACTGTGCGCCGGGCAATGCCGGAATCGGGCAGCTGGCCGAAAACGTGCCGATTGCGGTATCGGAATTTGATAAGCTGGCGGCTTTCGCCGTAGAGAAGCAGGTGGGTCTCATTGTTGTCGGTCCGGATGATCCGCTGGCTGAAGGCATCGTGGATGCGTTTGACGCTACGGGCATCCCGGTATTCGGTCCGCGCAAAAACGCGGCCGAAATCGAGGGCAGCAAAACCTTCATGAAGGATCTGCTCCATAAATACAGCATACCGACAGCGGCTTACGCGAAGTTCGACAATTACGAGGAGGCGCTTGCTTACTTGCGCCAGCAAGGCGCACCGATTGTCGTCAAAGCGGACGGACTCGCGGCAGGCAAAGGCGTTACCGTTGCGCGGACCATCGAGGAAGCCGAGCAGGCACTCAGCGACATCATGCAATCGAAGGTGTTTGGCGATGCCGGAAGCCGCGTAGTTATCGAGGAGTTCCTGGAAGGCCAGGAAATGTCGATCCTCGCCTTTGTGGACGGAGAAACCGTGAAGCCGATGTCAGCTGCGCAGGATCACAAGCCGGCCTATGACGGGGACCAGGGGCCAAATACCGGAGGAATGGGAACGTATTCGCCATTGCCTCATATTCAGCCGTCCATCATCGAAGAGGCCATTGAGACGATCATCAAGCCCACGGCAAAAGCGATGGTTGCCGAAGGACGTCCGTTCCGTGGCGTTCTGTTTGCCGGATTGATGATCACGCCGGACGGCAGGCCGAAGACCATTGAATTCAATGCCAGATTCGGCGATCCGGAAGCGCAGGTTGTATTGCCGCGCCTGAAGACCGATCTGCTTGACGTTTTCCTTGCTGCCGTGAACGGGACCCTGGCCGATCTTGAGCTGGAGTGGGGCGATGAAGCAGCCGTATGCGTCATTCTGGCTTCCGGCGGCTATCCTGCATCGTATCCGAAAGGAATCGCGATCACCGGCCTGGACAATGAGCAAGACGGGACGATCGTATTTCATGCGGGCACTTCTCGCGATGCCGATGGCACCTGGAGAACGAACGGGGGGCGTGTCCTGGGCGTTGTCGGTTTAGGCGCGGATATCGCTGCGGCACGCGCGAAAGCCTATGAACGTGCGGAAGCGATTGCGTTTGAAGGCAAGTTTAACCGGACGGATATTGCGCTAAAAGCATTGCAGTAAGCCAAGCTCTCATTCAATAACAACGATGTGCCAAAAATAGAGGGACTGCCGCAGATCGGTTCCAATGATCACAAGCGGTAGTCCTTTCTTGCTGTTATCGGAAATACATGGGAACGCCAAGCTTAGATGCAAGATCCGCTCATAGCAGACCCGGGCACATCTGTTTCTATTCCTCACTATTGTGCAAACGTTTGTTCAACGAGCAGGCATTTATGATGGCTTCTTGTCTCAAATAACGTGCGGAATGACAGGATTGCACAGTATCTGCACAACTATTTTTATGATAACTTACGAAATACAGTGAATACCGAAGGTAATAGAAGATTATATGCCTAAAACGGGGAAAAATGATCTGTGCAAACGTTTTTACATTCGATATTAAATGTTGTATGATGTTTTCAGTGAATGAAGCGCTTTCTCAACGGGATTTTTCCTGAGTATCTCGCCAGACGCTACATAGAAAAAGAGACGCTGAAAATTTTCTGAAATCGTTTGCGCAGATTTCCAACATTTTCTGATCATTTATTGAGAGGGGTAATCATGGAATGAAGATGAAGAAGTTACTTACGCTAGCTGCAACCTTCACGTTGGCGTTCTCCATTACAGCGTGCGGAGGAAATACGGCCGCACCAGCTACAGAGGCACCTGCTGAGACTCCGCCAGCACAGGAAACGCCGGCCGAAAATACAGAGACACAGGAACTTAAGCCAGAAGAAGGCGCNAAATTGGTCGTATGGGAAAGCCGNGACGAAAGAGCTTACACCGATGCGGTCGCCAAAGAATTTACCGAGAAATACGGCGTTGAAGTGACCATTGAAGAATTGTCCCCAACTGATCAAGTAACCAAGCTTGCGCAAGACGGACCATCCGGCTTGGCTGCCGACGTCGTACTGTTCCCTCACGATAACCTGGGTAAAGCCGTAGCGACAAACCTGGTTCTGCCAAACGATTTTTATGAAGAAAAAACGAAAAGCAACAACACGGAAGCAGCCATCCAAGGCGTAAGCTATGACGGCGTTCTGTACGGATACCCGCGCGCTGCGGAAACTTACCTGATGTACTACAACAAGGACTTGGTAAAAGAAGTTCCGACAACGATGGAAGAGGTTATCGAATTCAGCAAGACCTTCACCGACAAATCCAAGAACAAGTATGGATTCATGTTCGAAACAGGCAACCTGTACTTCGCATATCCGTTCCTTGCTTCCAACGGNGGATACATCTTCGGTAACGGCGGTGCCGACGTCAACGATATCGGCCTNAACAACGAAGGCGCAGTGAAGAGCATGGAAGTATATGCAAGCCTTAAGGAAATCCTTCCGGTTAAATCCGGCGATATTACGCCGGATATCAAGCGCGGCTTGTTCACGGCCGGCGATCTGGCGATGGACATTAACGGACCATGGGAGCTTGGCGGATACAAAGAAGCGCTTGGCGACAAGCTCGGCGTTGCTCCAATCCCGACGATCGGCGGTCAGCCTGCCGTATCGTTCTCCGGTATCAAAGCTTGGTACGTAAGCTCGTTCACGAAGTATCCGCAAGCAGCTCGTCTGTTCGCCGACTTCGCAACGTCCAAGGAAGCGCAATTGCAATTGAGCGCATTGGTTGGTTCGGTTCCGACCAACAACGAAGCTCAAGAAGACGATCAAATCAAGAACGACGAGTATGTATCGGCATTCACGGAGCAGTTCAAATCCTCCCAGCCGATGCCGTCCGTACCGGAAATGGCTAACGTATGGTCTCCAGTAGGCGCTGCGCTGGCTGAGATCTGGGACAACAACAAAGACGTGAAAGAAACGCTGGATAAAGCTGTAACTCAAGTGAAAGACCTCAACAGTGGTGGAGCTGGCGAGTAANAGCGTTCTTATATAATACGAGACAGATGAAGAAGTTCACCCGCCGAACAACCGGCGGGTGATTCCTCGATTATACGGAGAGGAGAATGGAGGGAGCATGCGTCAACATCGTATCACAGCGGCCGTATTATCAGCCATCTGCATGGGTCTGGGTCAGCTTTACAATCGGCAATGGATNAAAGGCGTTATTTTACTTATCGTAGGCGTATTCAGTCTGTATTACTTCATTAACAACCTGGGTGATGCCATCTGGGGAATGGTAACATTGGGAGAACAGGGGAGCCATTTAGAAAAAGTCAACGGCTTGACCCAAATGGTAGCGGGTGACCATTCCATCAATCTCTTGATTGAAGGACTTATCACCTTAATTATGTTTGCGCTCTTTCTTATTGGCTACTATGCCAATATCAAAAACGCATATAATGCTGGAAAACTAAGGGAAAAGGGTGTAACGCCCAACAATTTCAGACAGACCCTTTACTATATTTTCGAATGGAAATTTGCGCAATCTTTCCTGACACTGCCGGCGATCGGTATTTTGTTTTTTACGGTCATGCCGATCATCTTCATGGTCCTGCTGGCGTTTACGAACTATTCCGCTCCAAACAATCTGCCGCCTGCAANCCTGGTGGATTGGGTTGGCTTCAAAACCTTTACCAATCTCGTTGCACTAAAATCGTGGAGCCACACCTTTTTCGGAGTTCTGACCTGGACGATCATCTGGGCGGTGCTCGCAACGGTTACCACGTATTTCGGCGGCGTGCTCGTGGCNCTGCTTATCCAACAAAAAGGAATTCGCTTCAAAGGCGTATGGCGCGTCATCCTGATCATTCCATATGCGATCCCGCAGCTGATCTCGCTGCTTGTCATGCGTAATATGTTTAACGGACAGTTCGGCCCGATCAACCAGTATTTAAGGTACTTCGGTTTGGAAGGACTGCCTTGGCTGACCGATCCGGTCTGGGCTAAAGTGACCGTTATCGTTGTTAATATGTGGGTCGGTATCCCTGTATCCATGCTCCTCGTGATGAGCGTTCTGACCACGATTCCGAAGGATCTCTATGAAGCGGCGGACGTGGATGGAGCGACCGGCTTCCAGAAGTTCAAAATCATTACCCTGCCGATGATTTTGTTCTCGACGGCACCGGTGCTGATTACGCAATTTGCCGGTAACATCAACAACTTTAACTTGATTTTCCTCCTGACGAACGGTAATCCGGTGGTAGGCGACTATCAATACGCGGGAGCGACGGACCTGCTCGTCACCTGGCTCTATAAACTGACGCTNGATCAGCAGCGTTACAGCATGGCATCGGCCATCGGTATTATCATCTTNATGATTATTGCGACCTTCTCGATTTACAATTATCGTCGTACCAGATCATTCAAAGAGGAGGATATGATCCAATAATGGGAATTAAAATGAGAAACGCGATCCGCCTGACGGCAAGCTACATCACGCTTGTCATCATCGCGATCGGCTGTATTTACCCGGCGCTCTGGATTGTTCTGGCCTCTTTCCGTCCCGGAAAGTCGTTGTACAGCAAATCCTTGATTCCAGAATCCTTCACGCTCAGTCATTATAAAGAGCTGTTTANGTCCCAAAGCTTCCTGTTTGGCACATGGTACATGAACACGCTGAANATTGCGGTGTTCTCCATGATTATNGGGACCATTCTTGTTCTGCTTACTAGTTATGCGGTATCCCGCTTCCGGTTCAAAGGCCGTCAGAATGCGCTATCGGTCATTCTCGTGCTGGGGATGTTCCCGGGCTTCATGAGCATGATCGCCCTGTATATCCTGTTGAACTCNNTGGANCTGCTGAATACGCATGCCGCGATGATCATCGTGTATGCGGCCGGGGCACCGCTTGGCGGAACCCTCATCATGAAGGGCTTCCTGGATACGATACCGCGAAGCTTGGATGAAGCGGCGAAGATTGACGGAGCCACCAACTTCCAGATCTTCCGCAAAATCATTCTGCCGTTATCGAAGCCGATGATCACGTATATGGGCTTGACGCTGTTCGTAGGCCCATGGGTAGACTTTATCTTTGCCCGGCTCGTGCTCCGGACCAAGGAAAACTGGACGCTCGCCGTCGGTCTGTGGGATCTCGTCAACTCCACCCAGGACAGCAACTTTACGTTATTCGCGGCGGCATCGGTGCTGATCGCACTGCCGATCACCCTGCTGTTCGTGTTCCTGCAGCGTTTGCTGGTCGACGGCATGACGGCCGGCGCAAGCAAAGGGTAAGCCCAAAAACGGATAGCCCAACGCACGATATCATCATAAGACACATAGATAGAGAGAACAGCGAAGAGACACAGCCGGTAATTGCCTTGCTGTGTCTTTTTGCATGTATGCATGCAATCAGGGGGTACATAACATGAACATGACAAAGCGTTTTCAATTCAAGGCGGTCGGCATGAAGCTGTTTGTTATCTTTTTTACAACGATCGTGCTGTTATCTTCGGCGCTGGGGTTATTGTCGTATTCCATCTCCAAGGACACGGTAATGGATCAGGTATCCGAGGCGACCTCGGGGCAGATGATGCAGGCGGCGGACAAGCTGGATTTTCTNTTAGCCCAGTATGAAGCCGCTTCCCGCCAATGGGCGCTGGACACGGTGCTTCGCGAAGATCTGGTGACGGTCAGCACGGCGGATATCGGCATTCGGGACAAAACGCAGGCCGAGAACCGGATCCGTGAGAAGCTGAACGGGATGGCATCTTCGGATAAACGTCTGCAGGGCATGCGTCTGGTCGCGCCCAATCTTCAGGCTCAAAGCTCCTATAACTCCACGGGCTATTCGGGCATGTCTTCTTCGGACGGGGTGAAGGCGAAGATCGACCGGATTATTCAGGCCGATGGCGAACCGGTATGGTTCCCGACAGAGATCAAGGGTTTTATGGAGAACGAGAATACCGCCACCATGACGATGGGGAGATTGCTGAAAAACCTGAAAAATCCGAATGCGCAGTACGTCCTGCTGATGGATGTCAAGGATGAGGCGGTCGGCGAGGTGCTGGCGAATCTAAAAATAGGGAATCACGGACAGATGCGGATCGTGGCCGAAGATAACCGGATCGTGCACGACATGGACCCGGCCCAGCTGATGCAGCCGTCCGCCATTACGGTTCCTTCAGACGCTGAGGAAGGGGGGATCTACTATACCGCCGACGAGCAGATGGTGGTGTATACGCCTTTGAAGACCGCGCCATGGCATATGGTCGGCTTTGCTCCCGTCAGCGATTTCGTGCAGGCCACTGACAAATTGCTTGCCGTGACGCTTGCGGTCATTGTGGCAGCGGTTCTGGTTGCTGTTCTGATCGGCTACTATATGATGCGTACCGTCGGTCGACCGCTGAACCAGATGTGCAGCCTGATGGAAGAGGGAGAGCAGGGGAACTTAAGGGTGCGGACAGAATTTCAGCGTGCAGATGAAATTGGCCGTCTGGGTCTGAGCTTCAACCGGATGATGGGGCAAATCTCGGCTTTGGTCGATCAGACGAATGCGTCGGCGAAGGAAGTGCTGGTTACGGCCGAGGAATTGGCCGAAGCCTCAAGGGGAACGTCGCTTACGGCCGGCGAAATCGCAGCCGCCATGGAACAGATTGCGCAGGGAAGCGGAAGCCTGGCCATGGAGGCCGAACGAGAGAACCAGCTGGCCGAGAACATCGGCGTGCGGATGAGCAAGGTGTCCGATACGAATCAGGTGATCGCGGCCGCGGCGGATCGCGTGCTCCGGGTAACGGGAGAAGGCGCACAGCATATGGACAGCCTGGTGGAGAAATCGACGCGGATTAACCAGGTGAACCGGGCGATCGTCCAGAATGCGGAGAAGCTGAAGGATAATACCGCATCGATCCACAAAATATTGGAGCTGATGTCGGAGATCACGCATCAGACCAACGTGCTGTCCATTAACGCGACGATTGAAGCGGCCCGCGCCGGGGCGGCAGGCAGCGGCTTCATGGTGGTTGCCAATGAGGTACGGAGCCTCGCGGATCGTTCCAAGGAGTCGATCCAGACCGTAGGCGCGATGATTCTGGACATTCGGCGCGAGGTACAGGGCTCCGTGGATGCTTTGACGTCGGCATCGCCGCTCTTTGACGAGCAGCTGCATTCGGTGCAGGAAGCACAGGGTGTCTTTGATAACGTGCGTCACGAGATGGATGCGCTCTTAACCGAGATCAGCGAGTCTACGCATGCGGTGGAGGTTCTGATCGATTCCCAGCTGGCGCTGACCGACTCCATCTCGGAGGCGAGCTCGATTGTCCAGGAAACCAGCGCCGCCACGGAGGAGGTCGCTTCGATGTCGTCCGAGCAGTTCAAGGTGAGCGAGAAGCTGGTCGGCCTGTCGTCGCGATTGGAGGAACTGTCGGAGGGCTTGCGTAAGTCTTTGGTGATGTTCAGGACGTAAATGGTTTTCGTAATGATGTGATGGCTATGCAGCACTCCGCCTGCTCCGTTGAAGCGAGACGCTGCGAGTACGTATCGTTCCTCCAATCGCTGTTGCCCCCAATTTTCTTTGGATTATGATTTTTCGGTAGAAAATCGGGGGCAAAGGCGACCACTATCGTTTTTCCGGAATCGATTCGTCCTCTCCGCTACTGCGTGCTAAACGCAAAACCATTTACGCTAGGGTGTGGGGGAAGAAAAAGGCCGATGAAGGGGAACATCTTCATCGGCTTTTTGCTGGTCGGTGTGGTGCTCGG
>Ga0055538_1000396_pt1 | contig 17688 bp, 13 predicted proteins | sample AraplaCvi_mLB_r2_2_FD_55038 | JGI IMG/M metagenome (GOLD analysis project Ga0055538, IMG submission 55038) | Arabidopsis root microbial communities from North Carolina, USA - plate scrape CL_Cvi_mLB_r2 | ecosystem: Host-associated > Plants > Roots > Endosphere | place: USA: North Carolina | reverse complement strand
ACGATCGGAATCGATCCTCCGTCTTTCGTGAACAGTGCACGCGTGCCGTACACGTTCTCGAAGGCGTCTGCGGCTTTTTGCAGCATCGGATGGGATGGATCGATATTGAAGGCGAATGCCTTTTCCTTCGGCTGGAAAGTGATCTTGGCTCCGACCGGGGTATGGGCATGCAAATGCTTCTCGATCGCGTCGAGCACAGCCTGCGGATCCTGGTCGGCGACCAAGCGGCAGGTGATTTTCGCATGGGCTTCCTTCGGAATGACCGTTTTGCTGCCTTCTCCCTGGAATCCGCCGTATACGCCGTTCAGCTCAAGGGTCGGACGCGCTCCCACTCGTTCAACGAAGGAGAAGCCTTCTTCGCCGTACAGGGAATCCAGGCCGAGGTCCCGCTTCAGCTTATCCTCGTCGAACTCCTGCTTGGCAAATTCCTCGCGCATTTCGGGCGACAGTTCGAGTACGCCGTCATAAAAGCCTTCAACCGCNACGCGGCCCTGCTCGTCATGGAGCGAGGAGAGCAAGGANACCATNGCGTGNAGGGCGTTCGGCACGCCGCCGCCGTATGTACCGGAATGAAGATCGGTATTGGCTGTTTCCAGGGACAATTCCAGCGAGCACAACCCGCGAAGACCCGTGGAAATGGCCGGTTTGCCAGGCGCGAGCAGGGATGTATCCGAGATCACGATGGCATCTGCCGCCAGCTTGTCCTTGTTGTTGTCAAGATAGAGCGGCAGGTTGGGGCTGGATACCTCTTCTTCGCCTTCAATGCAGAATTTGATGTTGACCGGAAGCTCCTTCTCTTGCTTCAAAATGGCTTCGACGGCTTTGACATGCAGGAAGAGCTGGCCTTTGTCGTCCGTTGCTCCGCGCGCGTACAATTTGCCGTTGCGGACAGCCGGCTCGAACGGCGGCGTTTCCCACAGATGAAGCGGATCAACGGGCTGAACGTCATAGTGGCCGTAGACGAGCACGGTCGGCTTGCCTTCGGCATGCAGGTAGTCTGCCGTAATAATCGGGTGCCCGGCCGTCTGATGAACCTCCACATGCTCAAGTCCCGCTTCGGTCAGCTTGCCCGCGAGCCACTCGGCAGCCTTGGCGACATCGCCTTTGTGCTCGGACAAGGCGGAAATGCTCGGAATGGACAACCATTCCTTCAATTCATTCAGATGGGTTTCGCGGTGTTCAGCGAAATACGCTTTATAATCAACGCTCATGAGTATGGATCCTCCTTCGATTTACATTGGCATAAGAAAAGATGCCGTATCTTACTATTCTAACCGTTTTTCGGAGAATACGAAATACAGCCGGATCAAACCGGAAACTTGTCTGGAATCCCATCCGCCGCTGTCATGCAAAATTGTCCAAAAGATTTCTCCAGAACATGCGCAGTGCCGGACTGATCAGCTTATTGCGGTGCCGAACCGCATAAATCTGACGTTCAGGCACCCAGGACGGAATAGGTCGTGCATGCAGCTTCCCCTCTGCCACATCCTCTTGTATGGCGGCTTCTGCAATCATGCCGTAGCCGAGACCGTGCCGGACGGCGGATTTCAGCGCCTCGGTCCCCGAGATTTCCAGTGATATTTGAAGATGTAGACGATGTTTGTCTGCCCAGTTGTCAATAAGCTGCCTGCTGATAGAGCCCGGTTCATGGGAAACGAAAGGATGTTCGACCAGATCGCCGGGCATTAAATCGTTTAGGCTTGCGNATGGATGATCCGGGGCGAATATAAGAACCAGGTCATCATGGATCAACGGCTGCGCGATGAATTCCGGGTCATCCACTTGCGTGTTCGAAATGATGCCTACATCGAGTTCATATTTCTTGACTTTTTCCAGAATATAGGCCGCAGGNCGGACATCCATAAGGATCGACAATCCCGGATAATTGAGCTTCAGCTGCTTCAGGAACGGCGGTAGCAGATAGGTGGCAGGCGTATGGGTGCTGCCGATCGCNAGCACTCCCGCAGCGGTTCCGCGGTATACGTCCATGGTTGATGAAGCTTCCTCAGAGAGGGAATGAATCTGCGATGCGTAATGATAAAAGGCTTCACCGGCTTCCGTAAGCTTGATGACATGATAGGACTTGGTGTGAAACAGAGCAAGGCCAAGCTCTTCTTGCAGCTTGTTCAAATGAAAGGTGACGGTTGGCTGGGTAATGCCCAGCTTCTGCGCCACAAGGTACAGTTTCTTCAATTCGACGGTAAGTACAAACACTTTGAATTGCTGTAAGTTCAAATTGCATCCCTCTCTTCCCATTTCAAACATCGATGATATTAATCTTATCTTTCATTTGATAGATATTATTTAATTCTTTGTTAACGCAGCGATAATTTTTAATTGAATCTGGGACGTTATGCTGAAATGGAAACAAGAAGGCAATCAGAAACAGGAGGGTGACATGAACAAGAAAACAGGATTCAAACATGGAATATTCATTGCTTTGACTGCGCTCATGTGGTTGTTGTCGGCATGCGNGCAAACGGATGGACAGCCAACGGTTCGCTCGGGGGAAACCACGGGGCCGACGGCCAGCGGAAGCGGAGGTGCAGCCGGGCAGCCGGACATAACCTTAACGAATGGCAATCCGGAGGATACCGGGGAAACGATCTACTTATACGGAAATGATTTTGTGGATTACATTGCCCCGAAATTTATGGAAGAGACAGGCTTCAAATTAGAAGCCGTGCATTATGGAGGGGGAGAAGCATTGGCCAAAATTGAGGCGGAGCAGGGAAATCCGCAATGGGACGTCTTGATGATGGATGGACACGGTTCGNTGCGCAATTTGGGCGACCGCGATTTCCTGATGACGNATTGGGAGCCTGACAATCTCGGAAATCTGTCCGAGAACGGAANGAGCCATGTACCCGAAGATTTCGCCTACTTCCCTGTCGGCATTCATGCNGCAGGTGTCATTGCTTATAACACAACGCTGGTAACTNCGGAGAAGGCACCGACGACTTGGGAGCAATTTTTTGCCTATGACGGCCCTGTCGGTCATGCCGATCCGGCCGTGGCAGCGCCTGCCTATCCGCTCGTATCCGCATTTTTTGANCAATGGGGTGTCGAAGCNGCAGAGCAGACATANGAGCAGCGTTTTAAAAAAGGACTTCATGTATACCCCAAGAACGGTCCTGTCGGGAAGGCGCTGTTAAGCGGAGAAATCGAAGTTGCGGCGCTTCAGGAGCATAATGCTTATGAACTGAAGCTTGCAGGCGAGCCTATCGAGGTAATATGGCCGCGCGAGGGTGCGCCAGGGAGCTTGCGCGTTGTGGCGATCAGCAAGCATACCAAGAATCCGGCAGCGGCCAAAGCATTTGTTGAATATATGCTGAAACCCGAGACACAGCAGATGTTAACGAATCTGGATTCAACGGATAGTTTCTTTACGCCGCTTGTGGAGGGCGTGAGTGCACGAAGTGAGCGTGAACCGAATGGNGCCTTTATGCTGCCTTCCGCGAAGTGGGCATCCGAGCATGAAGTTGAGATCAAAACCTGGTTTGCGGATCAAAATGTAAGGTAGGAAGGGCGATATGAATACTTCGGAAGCTCGCTATGGAGGCGGGGTCACCCTCCTCCTGTTTGTTTTTATTTTTTTGCCGCTGCTCGCCGTCCTGATCAACNTCATCTTTCCCGGGCTATTTTTCGGGCAGATCGAGTCCAGCAGCCTGGGCTTGATCGGAGACATCATGAATCGGCCGTTATGGAAACAGTCCCTTCTGAATTCGGTCACATTATCGCTGGGCACGGCAACGATCGGTACGATCATTGGTGGCGTGCTTGCTACCATTCGGGCACGGTGGGACTTTGCAGCGGCCAAATTGCTGGATATGACGGCTTGGGTATTGTTAATAGCCCCGTCCTTCATGATCGCGCAGGGCTGGGTTTTGTTTGCCGGCTCGGACGGACTGGCTCATCAGTGGCTGGGGCTGACGTGGGTCACCTCGTTTATTTTTCAGCCTGTCGGGCTTATGTTCGTCATGTCNCTAAGTAAATTCCCNCTAGCTTATTTGGCCATTATGGCAGCTTCGGAGTGGAACATAAGGCAGTTCGGTNATGCGGCCAGGCTGAATGGCGCAAGGCCATTCACCGTCTGGAGAACCGTCGAACTGCCATTGGCTCTGCCTTCCTATGTGGCTGGCTGGACCCTGGTGTTCATGGATACCATCGGAGATTTCGGGCTGCCCGCCGCTTTGGCAACCGTGTATAAATTCCCAACGTTGACATACTCCATATACTCGGCAATCTACCAGTCTCCGGTCCGATTCGATATGGCGGGTGTGCTGGCATTCTATCTTGTCTTAATTCTGGCACTGGCGATGACCTTGCTTATGGTGACCCTGCGGAAATCCAGGTTCGACTTTTTGAATGCAAGAGCGGTTCAAATGGAGAAGGTAAGGCCGCGGAAGGCCTGGTTGTATAATCTGTCGATTACGATTTTTCTCTTTGTGAGTCTTGGGATTCCGATCGGAACCAGCGCAGCGGTGTCTTTNCTGAAGCAGGCTGGCGGAGGCATACATCTGGATAATCTCACGCTGGATCATTATCGCGAATTATTCGCAGGACAAGCCGGGGATCACAGGCTGCTCGGTTATCTGGAAGGCATGTATCATTCGCTTGTCATAGCAGCCGCAGCTGCATTGTTTAGCATGCTGATCGGGTTTGTTGTAGCCTATATGCTGACTTTTACGGAGTCTCGTCTAAGGCCGTTGCTTCAGCTATTCTCGATCATTTCTTTAGCGGTCCCCGGCGTTGTGCTAGGGATTGGCTATATTTTCATATGGAATCAGAAATGGCTGGAACCTTTAGGACTCCATCTTTACGGAACACCCTCGCTGCTTGTGATCGCCGGGATCGCCGGTGCCATCCCCTACGCAGTCAGGGTCCAGCTTGGCGCGTTCGGCAACATGTCCGGCACCATGCTCAAGGCGGCAGCCATTCAAGGGGCAGGCGTATTTGAACGAATGCGGGATATCGTACTGCCTATAGCACGCCAGTCGCTTCTAATTGCAACCCTGGCTTCGTTCGGAACCAGCGTGTTTGATCTGGCCCTGGCTTCCATGCTGAAACCGGCTAACTATTCGCTGATGCCGCTGGTCATAGACAGGGCCTTTGAATTCTCGCGCTACGGCTATGCAACGGCTGCTACCGTCGTTAGCTGCGGAACGGTCGTGCTGATCATCATTCTTCTGCAAGCAGCGGGGCGTACATGGTTCAGATGGCTGGATCGCAATAAATGGTAGAAGGGATGGAGAGTGGAATGATCTTAAAGGTAAAGGGCGTATCGAAATCATTCGGCTCACAGCAAGTATTGAAGCCGATCACGTTTGAGGTGGGAGAAGGGGAGCGCATATGCATTCTTGGCCCCTCAGGCTGCGGAAAATCAACGCTGCTCCAGATGATTGCCGGTCTTCAGCGTATCGATGCAGGGGAGGTGGAGATGGCCGGAGTCACCGTCGAACGGCGAGGGCATTATATTCCGCCGGAAAATCGCCCGATTAACATGGTGTTTCAAGATTATGCGCTATGGCCCCATATGAACGTGAAACAGAATATGGAGTATGGGATGAAGCGCCGAAAACTAAATGGGCATGACAGAGCGCGGACATTGGACCGACTCCAATCGCTTTTAAAGCTGGAAGGTTTATTGGACCGGCTGCCGGCCCAGCTGTCTGGCGGTCAGCAGCAGCGCGTCGGCATCGCGAGAGCGCTGGCAACAGAGCCGAAGCTGTTGTTAATGGACGAACCATTGTCCAATCTGGATGTCAAACTGAGAACGGATATGCGTGGTGAATTGGCCAGATTGCTGGGCGAATTATCCATCGCTACCCTGTATGTGACGCATGACCGGATGGAGGCCTTTACGGTGGCTGATCGCATAATGATATTAAGGAACGGGGCGATTGATCAATTCGGGGAACCGAGAGAGCTGTTTGAGCGGCCTGCGAGCCCTTGGGTGGCGCAGCTTATGGGTTACCATAACNGATTGGAAGCCAAACTGAGCCCGAATGGGCANACTGCAGCCATACTATCCGGAAGTTTGATTGGCGGAAATCTGATAGATANAAATCATGGNGACGACGGTGCCATCGTCATGATCCATCCTGAATCGATCGAAATATGCAGTGACGAAGCTACACCGGAAGGGAACTCGNTGAAGGTAACCNTCCTGCAGACGGTCTACGAAGGAACCAGATGGAGAATCATAGCCGAGACGNCAGACCGGCAGCCGATTCATTTATTCCATCATTGCAGCGTAGAAGCGGGAAGCGAACGAAGGATACGGGTGTCACCGGAACAAACCATGATATATGCAGAAAGCAGCATGTTGGCCACATGAGTCAGGTGTATGCGGTTTCGGACATTCACGGCTACGGTTATCTGCTTGAGATCCTGCTGCAGCATGTACATTATCAGCCCGAGGCGGATCGTTTATTTTTGCTTGGGGATTATGTGAATAAGGGACCCGATTCAGCCGGGACCCTGGATTANGTGAAGGAGCTGTGTNATGCCGGCGCAGTAGCGCTACAGGGGAACAATGAACGCAAATGGCTGCATCAATTGCCGGAACAAGCCGGTTTCGTNGCTCCTCAAGGGTTACAATATCAACAATTCATTGCAGCTATGCCGCTATGGATCGAGCATGATNAGTATTTGTTTGTGCATGCGGGCATTCGCCCCGATATTCCGCTCCATGCGCAGAAGCCGGAGGATCTGACGGAGATCCGGGAACCGTTCCATCAGTCGCCGCGTTTGATGGATAAAACGATTGTGTTTGGTCATACATCCACGTTTCGCTTGGGTGTACAGCCCCATCAGCTCTGGTTCGGCGACGGTAAGCTGGGAATTGATACAGGCGCTGGGCACGGATATTATTTAAGCCTGGTGAATTTGACTTCGGGCATTCATTGGTCCATATCGGTTACACGGCCGGAGAACATTACGTGCCGGAAGCTAAGAATAACGGGAGCATCCGGTCTTGCTAAATAATATAATTCCATATTAAAAAGAGATACGCAGCATCATGGACGAATCGTGATGCTGCGTATTTCAATAGAGGACTCATTTATCGGAGGGTTGATCAGAATTTATCCCAGCCATTTCCTATTAGCTGGCGCTGCAGGAATGGCAGCTGCTGCTGTTGCTGAATGAACTGCTGACGCTGTTGTTCTTGTAATTGCTGTTGCGAACGGAACTGCTCTTGTGCTTGAGTTGGTGTTCGCTGCGGTTCAGCAGCATACGTTCCATGCTGGGTTTGATCCTGAACATTGAAATGCTGCTGGAACAACTGCTGCTGTTGCTGGAACTGCTGTTGCTGCTGCTGCTGAAGGAGCTCATAATCTCGCTGGCCAGGCGTTCCTTGATGGTAATAATGCTGATTAAGATGAGACGCGTGAGGCTGATGNTTCATCTGCCCTTGCACTTGCCCTTGCTGCGGGCAGTTTTTTGGCGGCCCGATGACAACCGTGTCGGTGATCGGCGCCAAGGTCTCTTTGACTTTGGCTTCATCCAGGCAGTAGGTGTGAGCGAANACGCTGGCCGGCGTCAATCTCAAGAGATCCGAACCTCCAATGAATTCAGGCACCGGCGCGTCAAAGACCGCGATCAGATGCGTGTTGTCAACCGTCGCCATTTCATAATGCCACCAGCCTTGGGGCACGAGCGCAACTTGACCGGGCGTTACCGTGAAGTTCAGCAGCTCTTTCGTAAACGGATTGACAAGGGAAACGATGGCTGAGCCGGAAACGACATATACCAGCTCCGATGCATTTTGATGGATATGCGGCTCCACTACGTTTCCGGTACTGAGATATATATCCAGCAGGGAAGCGTTGCCGAGCGTGTTCAATTCTTTTACGGAGAGAGAATTAATGTAATTTTGACTATCTTTTTTGAAAAACGGGTTATTGTTCATATCGTAAGTAAACCGAACGGATGGTGAGGTGAAATCCATATAAGAGACTGCCACTGTGACTCCTGCCCTTCATCATGTAATAGGCGTTGACCCATAACACACGTTATGCCCATGGGCAAACATCCGTGAGCCCATTTTTAACAATCAGCAGGATGGCAAGCCGCCCGTTGANAGGGCGGCTTGCGCTAAACACACATAGAGTGGAGCAGGCGAGGTCAGGCCGATTTCGGGATGGAAACCGGCGACTTCCGTCCGGCCGAGAAGCTGACCAGTCCTGCCGCCAAGCCAAGCGCGAGCACGAATCCCCCGAGCCATGGATGGTATTGAAGCGTGGATGACGTATTGACCATGAAGCCTCCTGCACCCGCTCCTGCGGCTAACCCCAGATGGACAATGGAGGTGTTTATGCTGAGAACCAGATTGGAAGAACCCGGCGCCCGCTGGATAAAATAGCTCTGGACCGCCGGGCCCGCCGCAAACATGGACATCACCATGACTCCCATCAGCGAAAGTCCAATGACCGATTGACCGGCGAGCAGCGGAAGCAGCGCAAATACCGCAATATGAACGAGCGTGCTGAGGACAATCACCTTGGCCGCCCCAAAACGGTCGACGCCATAACCGCCGAGCCTGGAGCCGATGGCTCCCAATAGGCCAAAGCCGAGCATCGTGATGCTGATGCCGGATGGCGCGATGCGAAAAATATCCTGGATAAACGCCGTCACATACGTGAACAGTACCGAGTTGCCGGATTCCCGGAAGAACGTAAGCAGCAGGGCGCTGACGATCACGAGACTCCCCAGCACTTTGAATTGCTGGCGGAAGGGTACGGGGGCATCCCCTTGAACATCCGGCAGGAGCCTGATAAGGACAAAGGCGACCAACAGACTGAGCAGAGCCAGCAGCAGAAAAATGGACTGCCAGTTCAGCAGATTCGTGATCCATATGCCGATCGGAACGCCCAGCACCATGGCGCTGCTGAAACCCAGCACGATGGTGCCAATCGCACGGCCTAACGTTTCCGGTGGCACCATTTTGGCTGCGGTACCCATTGCGGCAACGAGATAGACGCCTGAGCTTACACCCAGAATGACACGGGAAGCCATGAGCATCCATACCTCGGTGCTAAAAAAAGAAACAAGACTGCCGGCAATGAATAGCAGAAGCGAGCCGAGCAGCACGTTTTTTCGATTGATTCGAGCGGTAAGCGAGACCAGAAACGGTGTTCCGATCGCAAAAGCAAGCGAATAGGCGGTAATCAGCTGGCCGGCAAAAGCCAAGGAAATATGAAGATCGTCAGCAATCGCGTACAGAATACCCGAGACGACCAGTTCCGAGGTAGCGGTAAGAAAAACCCCGAGCGCCAATAAATATATCGTATATCGATTCATATCCATTATCCTTTCCGTTGGGAGATCGATACCCTCAATCGGATCATGGCTAGCACATGCCGTTTCGGATAGTAAAGCATGAAATCTCTTTGTGTTTGTATTATAAGCAGTGCGCATATATGATGTAAGAAGGCAAAGTATTTGGATATTATCCAGTCATTTTGACTAACTTACGATTAGTTAGTGATGGGGTGAGGCAATGGAGCCGGTTAAAGAAGACTTTCAGGAAAAGCCAGCGTTCAATCATATCTGCTCGGTGCTGCAAATTCTTGGAGCCAAATGGGCGTTCCTTGTCATCGCGCAATTAGCCCAGGGACCGAAACGGTTTAATCAGCTTCACCGGGATGCAGCCATCATCAAGACGCAATCCTTGACGGATGTCCTGCGCCATTTGGAAAGCAGCGGCATCGTGAGACGCGAGGTATTCCCTACCGTTCCGGTCTCCGTGGAGTATTCATTGACCGAGAAGGGGATGGACTTCCTGGCTTCTTTGAAGGAGATGGAGAAGTGGGCCGAAAAATGGGGAGTGGAACAATCCTCCTGACGTTCCCGCTGCCGCCAAAATGGTATGATATCAGAAAACTCATTTCCGACGCGTATACAGCGGAAATGAGTTTTCTTTTTTTTGAAAATTTCGTATTCTTATAGATAACATTTTCGAAAATGGGAATGAAGTGATAGGGAGGTGGTTGCCGTTTGCGAATCCATAAGATTAACCTGCTGACCAAGTTGTTGATTTCCTATTTGCTTGTGCTGATGTTTCCCGTGATCGTCATCCTGTGTTATTACTATCCCTATTCGGCGGACGTTGTGAAAGAGAAGGAAATGGACTGGAATGCGCATATTACGGAGCAATTCATGACATCGATGGATACGTTTACCCGGTATGTATACAATTTGCCGTTCGAGCTGGTGCAGAATCGGGAATTCAAGATGTACAAGGCCGAGGAAAGCGACTACCAGCGTGTCCTCATTGCCAATGAGATGAAAAAATACAATGCAACCGATGCATTTATTTACAACACCTTGCTGTATGTAAAGAACATCGGTTATTTGTTTTCCAAAACTGGAAGCGCATACAGTTTGGACGACCTGTCCATTCCGGGCGTCGGTTACTACTATGAAAACTGGGCCAGCGAAGATATGATCCAGACNTTGAATGATCTCGAGTCTCCCGTCGTCAGGCCTGTCGAGAACGTGATTGTGCCCGGNAACAACCGGGTTCGAATGCTGACCTTCGTGCAGCCGCTGCCGGTAGGAGGCACGAATTCACCCGGAGCCGTCATGATCATGGTAAGGGAAGATACGATCGTCCGGATGATGAAGTCCGTCTCGGAAACCTATAGCGGCGATTTTTTTGTGTTTGACGGCCAGGGAAGGCGGTTGGTATCTTCCCATGATACGTCATACCAATCCTCCGATGACTTCAGGAAGCTTGTGCAGGGCATAGGGGAAGAGACCTCTTCCTCTTCGGGCATTTATGCGATCAGCGGATCGGATTATCTGGTATCGTCCTCGGTTTCGGACAAGAATGGCTGGAAATACGTGAGCCTGCTGCCGGTANCCTCNTCCCTTCAAGGCATTCGGACGATTCAGTTGAATACGGCCATCCTGGTCGGNCTGATCCTGCTGCTTGAAGTGTTAATCATCTATATATCGATCCGGAACAACTATCAGCCGATTCGCCGCCTGGTTGATCTTGCCGTTCAAGTCTTCGAACCGCGGGAGGGGAAGCCCATGAACGAGATCGATACGATCAAATATACGCTGGAGGAGCTTTCGCTGGCCAACAGCAAGCTTGACGAGCATGTGAAGGGATCGTTGCCGATTATGCGGGATAACCTGCTGTTTGAACTGGTGAGCGGGCATCTTGCAGGCTGGGACGATTTCGAACGGGAAGCAAGAAAGGTCGGCCTCCGGTTTCAGCATGATTGCTTCTCGGTTGCCGTACTATGCTGTGAAGCGGATGGAGGAGAGATGGAGAAGATACTGGATTACTGCCGGCGCTATGAAGGACGGCTGCCGGAGGATATCCAAGGTTATTTCTTTAAAAGCATCTATCCGCAGGAATTGATTCTGGTGTGCTCCCATGCGGAGAATGTCCCGCTCACATCCTGCCTGGAACGGATGCAGGATGAAATATTGGAGCAAACGGGCCGGCGAACGGTGATCGGCATCGGCAAGCCAGGCAAAGCCCCATCTCCGCAGGACCTCCATCTCTCTTACCTGCAGGCACTCCGAACGGCGGAGTTTCTGCGCATCCGAAAGACCGACGCCGTGCAGGTCTTTGATAATATCGGGATTCCCCAGACCGGAGCTGTCTCCTATTATGCCGAAATCCTGCAATCCCTCGAGCTTGCGATCCTCAAGAATGATGCAGCCATGCTGGCCTCTCTAGCAGAGAGAATGATCGGTTACCTAAGCAATGACAGCCTGCCGCCACATATGATTCAGAGCGTGTATCTCAATACCGTTACCGTCATCTTCAACGGCCTCCAGCGGTTCCGTCATGACGATCAGAGCCTGCTGCGGCTTACGGATGCGGCTTTTAACCATCGTTATACGCTGGAACAGATGATCGGGATCATAAGGGAAAGCTATGCCAAGCTGTGCGATATGATCAAGGAAACCCTCCCCATTTCCCGGGCGGCAACCCAGGATGAGATCCTGTCCCTGATTGCGGAGAAAGGAATGGATCCGAACTGTTCGCTGCAGATGATGGCCGATTATTTTGATATGTCGGTCTCCAACTTCAGCCATCACTTCAAAAAAACGATGGGGCAAAATTTCAAAGAGCATATCGATCAGCTTCGGATCCAGAAATCCATTCAGCTTCTGCGGGACAGCGAGGAGACGCTCGAAGCCATCTCCCAACAGGTCGGGTATACCAATACCTCGAGTTTTATCCGCTCCTTCAAAAAAATGGTGGGTACGACGCCGGGGCAATATCGAAATACGCATAAAGCTTAAAACGAAAGACCGCTGATGCCGATGACAAGGCCGATTACAGCGGTCTTTTATAAACCTGCTTGAATAGAAGCTATTCCTAGGCAGCTGTTTCACAGGTTAAGATGTTTCAATTTTTGAACATATACAAAATTTGAATTCCCTGTACCGGCTTGTAATGGATGCATTTACATATATGGGATGATGGGCTCCTTCAAAAAATGAGGATGCCTGAAAAACTGTCCGTTTACGGTGCTCGCCGCCTTCATTTAGAGTGAAAACTGTCCCAAGGCAAGGCCGACCCAAGGCCGCATACCCCCATGGACCAGACCAATAAACGAAACCAGGAGGTAATGGAATGAAGAAAAGGGTAAACGTTTTCATCTCGCTTGTCGCCATCACGGCCATGTTGCTAACAGGCTGCAGCGGGGCCGGAGGCGGCCAGAACGACTCGGCGGAGACTCCCGGAGACCAAACCGGCAGCAAAGTCAAGCTAACCGCCATCATTACCAAGCACCCGCTCACGAAGCCGCTGGCCGAAATGGAGTGGCTGCAAAAGGTTGAGGAGACGGCGGGCGTGGACATCGAATGGCAGGAGATTACCGCGGATTGGGGACAGAAGAAAGGGACGATGCTGGCCAGCGGNGATATTCCGGATCTGTTCATCGGGCCGAACGTCATTACGGATGCGGACTTTGCGCAATTCCAGGGTTTGTTCCAGGATCTGTCCGGCATGCTGGAGCAGGCGCCCAACGTACAGAACATGTTTAATGAAAAACCGGATACGAAAATAATCGCCACGCAGTCGGACGGCAAAATCTACGGTCTCCCGAAATATCAGCGGTTCTGGCCCGCTACCGCNAGCAGGCAGTTCATTAACCAGCAGTGGCTGGATCACCTCGGTCTGAGCATGCCGACCACATGGGATGAGCTGTATGAAGTNCTGGTGGCTTTNAAAGAGAAGGATGCCAACGGCAACGGCGATCNGAATGACGAGATTCCGATGGATTGGCCGGGAGGCATCGGCGGATATTTTAACCCCGCGGTGCTCCTGGGCAGCATGGGCATTACGCTGACGGACGGCAGCGGACAGGGTTATTTCGTGGAAGACGGTCAGGTGAAGAACTTCCTGACGGATGAACGGTACAAAACGATGGTCGCGTTTCTGAATAAATTGTACAAGGCGGGTCTGATCAACCCGGAAGTGTTCACGCATGATTATACGAAATTTCAATCCATCGCGCGCGGNGAAGGGGATACGGCCAAGGTCGGCTTTACCTGGGGATGGGTGGCGTCCGACCGGTTCGGCGAGCAGCTGGCACCGCANTANGCTTCCATGCCGCCGATGAAGGTGTCGGCAGATTATGCAGGGAAGCTGTCCTGGAGCTACGATCATTACTCCCTGAATTATGGCACCAACCATATCGTCATGTCCGCCAAGACCAAGAACAAAGAAGCGGCCATGAAATTCATCAACGANCTTTATGCGCCCGAGGTGGGCATGCAGGTGCTGTTCGGATCCCTCGGACCGAACATTAAAGATAACGGAGACGGTACATATGCCGTTCTGCCNCCGGCCGATGCCAAGATGGATCCGGGCACGTGGAAATGGACCTCGACGATGGCGGACNACGGCGCATTTTATATTCCCGATACCTTAAAGCTGANGCTTGGCACCGATATGCAGGAGGTGCTGGGTCAATCGGAGCCGCTGGAGGCGGCCTTGGACGTGGATCCCGATAAAGACGTGTTCCCCGGCATGTTCATCAAGTATTCCACCATGGACAATAACGCCATGAGCCTGAACAATACCAACGTTATGAATCTGGCGGAATCCAGCTTTGCGAAATGGGTCACCAAGGGCGGCGTGGAAGCCGAATGGGACGCGTATATCAAGGAAAGCGAGAAGGCAGGCCTGAAGCAGAATCTTGAGATTATGCAAAAATATTACGACGATTACATGAATCAAAACTAGGAGGGAGGATATGGGGCCTCGCAAAAGATTGGACACCTTCAGACGTGATTACCAGCTGTGGATTATGATTTTTCCGGCGATTGCCGTCATTCTGTTGTTTAACTATGTGCCGATGTACGGCATCCAGCTTGCGTTTAGGGATTACGATTTCAGCCAAGGCTTGACCGGCGGAGAGTGGCGCGGNCTCGCCTACTTTCAGCAATTCATCGACAGTTACCTGTTCACCGATTTGATGCGAAACACGTTTCTGATCAGTCTNGCCACGATCGTGCTCGGCTTTCCGGCCCCGATCATCTTAGCGCTCATTCTAAACCAGATTCGCNGAAAAAGAATGAAGCANGTGATGCAGACCACCGTATACCTGCCNCATTTCATATCCATCATCGTGCTGGTCGGGATGCTGAACGTGCTGCTGTCCTCCGAAACCGGGGTTGTNGGTCACTTCATGAAGGCGGTGGGGCTGGGGCATATCAATTTGTTAGCCTCCACCTCGACCTTTATTCCGGTNTACGTNCTCTCCGACATATGGCAGCACTGCGGCTGGAACAGCATTATCTATCTTGCGGCCTTGTCCACCGTGGATCCCCANCTGTACGATGCCGCCAAGATCGATGGGGCCAGCCGNTGGCAGACGATCCGGTACGTCGACATTCCCGCNCTCGTTCCAACCATCATCATCCTGTTCATTCTCAGCATGGGGAATATCCTCGGGACCGGCTTCGAGAAAATATTCCTGATGCAGAATTCGCTGAACCTTCCCGTCTCGGAGGTCATAGCCACCTATGTTTACAAAATCGGGATCATCTCCAACCAGTTCAGCTTGGCTTCGGCCATCGGTTTGTTTAACACGCTCATCAATTTCGTATTTCTGTANGCGATGAACACGATATCGAAGAGAATGTCGGAAACGAGCTTATTCTAATGATCGGGGAAGGAGAAAACGGTTGTGGAACATGAAACTGCCAGAATGCGCATCAACGGCAAGGAGCTGGGATTTAAGATCNTCTTGGGTTTTCTGTGNGTTTTGATTTTTCTGCTGATTGCGTATCCGCTGTATTTTATCATNATTGCTTCGTTCAGCGACTCAACGCTCGTCTCTACGGGGAAGGTCATGTTTATCCCCAAAAATGTTAGTTTTTTNGGTTACCAGGAAATTTTCAAGGATATGCGGATTTGGACCGGGTACCGAAATACGTTGTTTTACACGGTGTTCGGCACCCTGGTGAACATGCTGTTCACGCTTCCGGCAGCTTATGTGCTGTCCAGAAAGGAATTTCGCGCCAGNCGCATCATTATGTTTATTTTCGTGATCACGATGTTCTTNAACGGCGGGCTGATTCCGACCTATTTATTGATGAAGGGTCTTGGNTTGACCAACACGATCTGGGTGTTTATTCTCCCGTTCTCCGTGAATGTGTTTTATTTGATCATTGCGAGGACGTTCTTTGAAAACTCGCTGCCGCAGGAGCTGCATGAAGCCGCCGTCATGGACGGCTGCTCTCACTTTACCTTCTTCTTCAAAGTGGCTTTGCCGCTGTCCAAAGCGCTGGTCTCCGTCATCGGACTCTATTATTTGGTGGGGCATTGGAATGATTTCTTCACGGCGCTGATCTATATCCGGGATACGAAGCTCCAGCCGCTGCAAATCGTTCTGCGGGATATCCTGCTGTCGAACCAGGTATTCTCGAGCGGTGCGGGAACGGGCGGGGATGCCGGAGGGTACGCGCAGCGATATGCCGACCAGATCAAGTACGGCGTCATTATCGTNTCNACGCTTCCGATTCTGCTNATTTATCCGTTTATGCAAAAATATTTCGAGAAAGGCGTCATGATCGGCTCCATTAAAGGGTGACGCGCGGCGATTTACCGCGATCGTACCCTAAACGTATGAAAACGGTAGAGCAGATCCCAGTGAACAGAACGCAAATAAACAACCCGTATGCCGGAGTGGTCAAGACCCCATTTAGTAGACATTTAAAAAAACACCTAGGCTGCAAACTGGCGTCGGTACTCTACCGGCGTCAGTTTCTTTAGTTTCCGCTGTGGTCGCTCTCGGTTATAAAACCGTATGTATTTCTCAATTCGCCTTTGTGCCTCCGTCAAATTTCGGATATCATAGGGATAGAGTCCTTCCGTTTTGAGATGCGAGAAGAAGCTCTCCATGGAGGCGTTGTCTAGGCAATTGCCCCGGCGAGACATGCTGATTTGGGCGCCAACCTTTGGCAGCATGTCGTGGTAAGCGTAAGACGTGTACTGGAAACCTTGGTCGCTGTGAACGACCAATCCGGTCACGTCTTTTTGCTTGGCAAACGCTTTTGCAAACGTCCGTAGAACCAGTTCATTGTCGTTACGTTGGCTGAGTTGGTACGCTACAATCTCATTGTTGAATAAGTCTTTAACTGCCGAAAGATACAGCCATCGCTCGCCTACCCGGTATTGCGTCACATCTGTCACCCATTTCTGGTTCGGTTTTTCTGCCGTAAAATCTCGCTTCAGCAGATTCTCCGACACACGTTCTCCAGCTTGGTATGTCGTGTTAAAGCGGCGTTTAGGGCGAATGTTCGCTTGAAGCCCGAGTTTTTGCATCAGCCGCAGCACTTTCTTATGGTTCATCCATACACCGTCATCCTGCCACAAGAACAATTGGAGCTGCCGGTAGCCATACTTTCCTTCGTAGCGATTGTACGCTTCACGGATTAGCCGTTTCGCCTCGGCATCTCGGTCGTTCCCTTTTCGCTTCAAATAGGCGTAGTAACCACTTCTAGAGACACGAAAGAGCTGGCATAGTTCAGCTACTTGCATTGGAATCGCTGCTTGCTCGATGAGCGTAAAGCGTTCTTCCTTTCCTCCTGGATCCAGATTTCCAAGCACTTTTTTAGCATTTCATTCTCCCGTTTGAGCTTTTGGACATACCGATCTTGATCCATATATTCTTTTCGTCGTCCTCGCTGATCCAACAATCCAAACTCGCCTTGTTCCCGATATTTTCGCATCCACCGCTTCATTCGGTCTTTGTCTTGAATACCAAGGTGTTCGTTGATTTGACGATAAGTCCACTTCTCTTCTACATGAAGTCGAATCGCTTCTAATTTGACCTCTTTTGAATATTGCTTTAACTTTTGTCCTTTCATTACCACAAAAATACACCCCTTAGAATTCATCGGAATAACCAAGGGTTTTTTCCAATGTCTATTCTAAGGGGTGCACTTCAGAGCAGCATACGGGTTGTTTTCTCTGACAAGGCTCCAAGGAAGAATGCAGGCAAGCTCCAAAAAGTGCAGCTCCATCTTGCCAAACGACATACGGTTATCTTATGGCCGTTCCCGGATCATCTCCACGAAATTCATGGCGGCAGCGGATAACGCTTCATGCTTGCGGGTGCAGACCGCAATGATATTTTGCAGCTCGATGCCATCGACGTATACCTGGCTGAGCTCACCGCGCTCCACGTATTCCCGCAC